>Ga0247823_10001403_pt1 | contig 20051 bp, 23 predicted proteins | sample 13C_PalmiticAcid_2_FD_192426 | JGI IMG/M metagenome (GOLD analysis project Ga0247823, IMG submission 192426) | Soil microbial communities from agricultural site in Penn Yan, New York, United States - 13C_PalmiticAcid_Day30 | ecosystem: Environmental > Terrestrial > Soil > Agricultural land... | reverse complement strand
CTGGTCCCCCTCGGCGCGGGCCCGGCGGATCTGCGCGGAGCGGTCGGCCAGGTCGAGGTCTTCGACCGGGCGGGTTCGGGTCGGGTCGACCGGCATTCGGAAGTCGCTTCCTATCGGGGGATCTCTTGGCGTCGTCGACGAGTCTACGACAAATTGCAGTTCCAAAACTGTAGCAATCCGGTGCGTCAAGTCTTACAGTTTTATTACTGCACAGTTTTGGAACTGCAAGGAGTGTTCATGTCCAGACCTGCCTCGACCGGGACCCGCTCGCGCACCGCCACCCACCGGCCCGCGACTCGTCAGCGCCGGTTCCGTCACGACGACCTGATCGCGGTGGACCTGTTCTCGGGGTTCGGTGGCCTGACCAGGGGAATCGAGATCGCCGGATTCACCACGATCATGGCGGCCAACCACAACAGCTACAAAGTCGATGTCCACGAGGCGAACCACCCCGACGCGCAGCACTGGATCGCGGACCTGGTCGACCCCGAGTCCGCCGACTACCACGACGTTCGTGATCTGCCCGCAGCTGATCTGCTGGTGGCTGGGGTGTCGTGCGTGAACCACAGCCAGGCGAACACCCAGAAGGCCTACGAGCAGGGCGTGAGCCTGTTCGACCTCGACGATCCCGACTACGAAGACCGTGTGACCCGCTCCGAGCGCGACCGCGCGACCGCCAATTGCGTGCTGCACTACGCGGATCGGAATCGGCCGCGCATGATCCTGGTCGAGTGCACGACCGAGCTCACCTCGTGGGGCCCGGCGATTCCGGGCCGGCGCAAGGTCGGGGACGGGTCGACGTATCGGTGGTGGCTGCGCCAGTTCGCCACTCTCGGCTACGACCACAAGATCCTGTATCTGAACTCGATGTTCTTCGGGGTGCCCCAGAGCCGGGATCGCCTCTACATCGTGTTCTGGGATCGCCGCCTGCCCGCACCTGATCTCGATCACCGCCCGCCCGCGCGGTGCGCGTCGTGTGATGAGGTCGTGGAAGCGGTGTGGTCGTGGAAGACCGGGGTTCCCCCGACCGGCGCGGTCCGCTACGGCACCCAGTACAACTACCGGTGCCCGCGCTGCCACCGCGAGGTCGTGCCGCCGATGACGCCGTCGCTGCACGCGCTGGATCTGACCAACCTGGGCACCCGGATCGGGGACCGCACACGCCCGTTGCGGCCGGCGACGATGGCGCGGGCGCAGCGCTGCCGGGACAAGTTCGCCGAGTTCCCGGCGATCCTCATGCCCGCCAAGGGAACCCACGGCACCGAACGAGTCCTGGGCCAGCCCATGGCCACCCAGACCAGCCAGCAGGTGGCCTCGCTGCTCTCGACCGGGCACGTGTTCGCCGCGCACCGCCACAACGGCGACGGCCAGCGCTGGAGCCGCCCGATGGACACCGTCACCTCCACCCACGAGAATGCGGTGCTGCTCGCGGTCGACAACTTCCAGGGCGCACCGCGCGGCGGCGCTGACCCGCTGCCCACCCAGGGCGGGTCGGCGACGTTGGGTCTGCTCTCGGCCGGCGTGGTCCCGTTCCGGAAGAACACCCTGCCGACCACCTACGCCGAAGCGATGCCGACCGTCACCTCCGAGCAGATCCCCGGCGTGCTCACCGCCGCCGGGCTGATCACGAACAACGGCACCCTCGGCGAAGCGCGGTACCGCGCCTACCCGGTCGACCCTCGGCGTGCTGGCACCCAGTCCGCGTCGCAGGACCTGCTGTTCGGCGGCTGGTACAAGCAGAACGGGCCCACCGGAACCGAGACCGCACCCCACCCCCTGCTCGACCCGTTCGGGACCTTCACCTCCCGCGACACCACGGGCATGCTCACCGCCCAGTGGCGTGCCGCGCTGGCCGATCTCGCGTTGGAGGACTGCTATTTCCGGATGATGGCCGCCCACGAAGTCGGCCGTGGCTGCGGGTTCGACACCGACTTCCCCGGCCGGCCCGGCGAGTTCGTGGTCTGGGGGTCCGCACGCGACCAGGTAGACGGATTCGGCAACGCAGTCTCCCCGGCGGTCGGTACCTGGATCGGACAGCGGCTGCACGCGGTCCTGCACCGCACAGAGGCCATCGCCTGAGCGCGGTGGCCGAGGCGATCGAACGGTTCGTCTCCTGAACACGGCGGGACCGGGATGCGGCTAACATCCCGGTCCCGCTGATCATCTTTACACCCTGCGCCGACGACGACGGCGCAGCTTCTTTCAGGCGCCGAGGTCCTCGTTGAGGAAGAACGTGCGCTTCTTGGCCGGTTCGGTGTAGGCCTCGGCGAGGTCGGGGTGTTTGCGCCGCAGCAGGGTCTTGTCCAGAGTGGACTTCTGGAACTGTGCGCACAGCTCGGGGTGGTCGGTTTCGAGGCGCTCAGCGTTGAGCCAGCGCATCGAGTCGGCCTTGTCGTAGGTGGCGATCCCGGTGATGCCCCGGTTCTTGCCGATGGCCAGCAGGATCTCTCGCCGCAGCGGCTCGGCCTCGGCCTCGAGGCGGCGCAGTTCGGACTCGATCGCGACCAGCTTCCGGTGCGCTGCGACGACCTCGACGCTGGGCTCGATCAACGTGTTGTCGTGGTCGGCGGTCTCCAGCTCAGCGAGCTCCTGGGCTTGTTCGAGCTCGCCGGGCAGAACCTCGTCGACGTAGCGCTGCAGCGCGGTCATCCCAGCGCGGACCTCGTCCTCGGTCAACCGGTAGAACTCCGAGCGGTAGTGGCATTTGCGCCCCGCCCACCGCGCCTTGAGGAACTGCTCCCCCTTGAGGGGGTGATCGGTCTCGACGTGGTCGAACAGCTCCAGTTCCTTGTTGCTGGTCCGCAACGAGTTCGTCCTGGTCACGAGTGTGTTCGCCTTGCCCAGCTTGAACACGTCGCTGCTGCCCTGCCGGAAAATGTAGGTGTATCCCATGATGGTCCCCTGCTACCTGAATTGTGTTCTCGCCCAACCCGAGAACACGGCCGTCGCTCATGGTGACAGGGGTCACCGACATGTTTTCTCCACTGCCGCAAGAAGATCCGGGCAGGGCTCAGGTCCGCACTGACCTGCGCGCCGCAGATAGATGTTTGAGTTGCCACCCGCGGATTTCGTACCGTCCGCAGCATGAACCCCATCGTCTGTCCTTCTCGCTGCCGGGATCCCGTGTCCGAGCTGGGCAACTCCGCGAATGCCACCTAAATGCCACTTTCGTGCCCTCGTATGTCTGGGGCCTACGAGGCAGGGTCGGATTCAGGTCGCCACCGTCCGGATCGGGCTGACCCAGGTCTGCACCCCTCTGCTCTACGGTGCGATCCCGCACGTCCAAATATGGCCCTCACCTGCGCGGCGAGGGCTTCCGTGTCAGGTGTCCGTGAGATCGTTGGGACGCGGGGCTGCGCGGATCTGATGAAGGAGAAGGAACCAAGATGGCCAACATCAAAATCAACCACCAGGCGCTCCGCAAGATGCAGCGCGACATGCAGCGCAGCCTGGACCGCAATGGGCCCCTGCGCATCCCCGTTGTCGCCGAGCCGGTCACCGCGGCCGCATTCGCGCCGATGATGGGTGCGGTGACGAACAACTACAACGGTCCGGTCGTTCAGCAGACCGGCGACGGCAACACGGTCCAGCTGGCATGGAACAACAGCGGCACCGTGAACCAGGGACAGGCCAGCACCCGCCAGATCGCGCCCGGCTACGAGCAACTCGCGGTGGTCCTCGCCGAGTTGCTCGCGAATCTTCCCGTGATCGGCCTGCCCGCCGACCAGGAGACCGACGTCCGCGACACCATCGACTCGGTGATGACCGAGATCGTTCGCGAAGAACCCGATCCCGGGATGATCCGGCGCGGCCGGGCGGCGATCAAGGGATACCTGAGCGACTTCGCTTCCAGCGTCGCTCAGGCCGCCACTACCGAAGGCGCACAGATCGTGCGCACCGCGATCGAAGGGTTGAGCAACGCTCTCCCATCCTGACTGATGCCGGTGCTGGGTGTTCGGGAGCGACTACCCTCCCGGGCACCTAGCGCCAGCATCGGCCTGAGTGTGCTGGACGGATAGCGCTGACCTAGGTGCCGGACAGCCAGACTCGGTCGGCTACTTGCCACAGTATGCGCAGGTCGGGCCGGTGGGTCCGAGGTTCATCCTGTTCGCAAAGTTGCCCTTCTTGATTTCGCGTTGCGACGGCGTCGCCCGCCGGTAGGCGTCCAGTTGCTGGAGGAACTGCTGCTGCTCGGTGTAACTCAACTGCGTGTACCCGTAGAGAACGCGGGCAACCTGACTACCGACGCCACCACTGCCTGGGGAACTCACCGCACACTCCGCAATCTGTCGGCTTCATGTCTGTCGGCTTCAAATTACAGGTAGAGCACTCTTTTCCACGGGTACGCAACGCGGCCCGCAGGCCCCTCCGCATCTCCGCATCGGTGACGTGCTGGTTGAGGTCCCGATCTCGTTGGGCGCCATCCTGTGTCTGGAGCACCTGCAGCCTCCGACGGAACTCCGCCTCATCAACGGTCGCATCGGCGAGCAACTGCTTATACGCGTCGTCGAGCTGCTGGTTGACCCCGGCGGACTGAGTCGCCGCGGCGTACCTGTCCTGCCAGTTCGCGGCCAACGACCACACGCTCAACAACGCCAACGGGATGCCGACTACACCCATCACGGCCACGGCCACCCGCGGGTCGAGCCCGCCGAGCGCCACTGTGCCAACCACGATCGCCGGCACCAACGCCAGCGCCGTCGAGGTAGTCACCAGGATTTTGTAGAAACGGCCGCGCTGCTTGAACAGATACGCTGTGCCATCCGCGTGCAGCGCACGGTCCCAAGCTTCTTCGCGAAGTCGATCCATTGGTGTTGAGGCGGCGGGCTGCGTCACCAAGACAGTCTGCACCGGCTTGCGGCAACCGCCACTCGGGGCTCCCGCGTAGATCCATCGCGGCTGTCCAGTGGTCCTCGCTATGGTGGGCAAGGGCCGCGCACAGGCCCTTCTCCGAGCCACGATCCGGCCCCCACGCGGCCGATTCGGCGACCGAGGACAAGACGGCTCCGCCTCAGTGCGACACGGCATCCGACGTTGATCACCTGTTGTTCAGGCTGACCTCGCGGGGTGCGTGGGACCTCGCTGGAGGACTACCTGACACGCAACAACCACTCCCGGCGCAAGGAACTTCGCGGAGGCCGCATATCGCGTGCCCAAGGTCGCGAATCCCGGCGGTCTTACGTGGTGGCGCTGTCCGGGTCGCCCTTGAGCAAAGGTGACGTTCCCTCGGCGATGCTGAGTAGATCGCCAGCCAGCAGATACGTCTGGGCAACGCAGGTGCGGGCCTCGTCGATCGAGGTTTCGGCGTGCACGCCCTTACTGGCCAGACCGTCGAGCGCATTCAATCGGGCTCCCAGCTGGGAGAGCACCGACTGGAGGATCTCCCCGTTCTTGTGCTGGCCGACCTGCTCGCGGACGTACTGCGACAAGCGGTTCTTGTACTTGTCGTCCGACATCATGCGCTCGACGTTATCCAGGCCGGCGATCTTCTCGTCGGTGGCCGGATAGAGCCTGTCGGCGAGGGACTTGATCATGCGACGGCAGGAGGTCAGCGCGTGGGAGATGTCCTCTGCGCCTCCGCTGGCGATGCGCTCCTGGGCGGCGACGAAGTTCTGTGCTGCCTCAGGTGCGTACTTCGCCAGAAGCCCGTTGATGTGTGCTTGGACCTGATCGAAGAAGCTGGACTCTGCACGGCCGGCCTCAAGTTCGGCTTCCGTCGCGGTGAGGTAGGCGTGAGCGCCCTGCTTGATGCGGGAAAGGATCGCGCGGTGCTCACCCAGCATCGGGATCAGCTTCGCTTGCGCCTGGTCATAGTCCCGCGCGGCGAGAGCGGTATCGATTTGTGTCATTCCAGTGGGAAGGGTCTCGTAGCTGTTGTATGTCGCCTGGATGTGCGCGAAGTTCGTTTCCAGCTGCTCGACGTCTACTCCGGTGTGGTCTTTGCCGTTAGCCATCGTGCGTGTCGTCATATACCGAGCGGCCTGCCGCCTGTACTCCGCGCCGCCTTGTTCTTTCCCTAGCAGCGTCTCCAGCTTGCTTTTCAACTCGGAGAGCTCATCCCGACCCGTACCGGCGACGAGATCGCTGAGCTGAAGTTGGAACCAGACCTGCGCGGCAAAATCTCGGCGACGAACAGCTATCCGATGTCCCTGGCGGACTACGGCCGCCAGACTCCTGTCCGGCTCGTCGAACGAGTCCAGTGCCTTGCGCGTCAATTCCAGAATCTGGTCTACCTCTGCCACTGGCGAAGTATAGGAACCCGAACCGACGTCTATCGGCGCGCGGCGCCTAGCGACGTAATGCTGCCTCAGGCTTGGTGTTCGGAAAACGACCGTTTACCGAACACCCCGGCCCCGCAGAGGTCCGGCAACGGGCTCCCAGGACGAAGTGTTCGGAAACCCGTTCATCAACAGGGTTGGTGCCGTAGACTTTACGAACACGGTTTCCGAACGCACGGAGGGGATTTCGATGGCGCTGGTGGGGTTGGTGCGGGTCAGCACGAGCAAGCAGGAGACCGCGCGACAGCACGACGACCTCGACCCGATCTGCGTGAAGGTGTTCGAGGAGAAGATCTCCGGCACCATCAAGGTCGCCGACCGGCCCGGCCTGCAGGCCGCCCTGAACTACCTACGCCCCGGCGATCTGCTTACTGTGCAGGAGGCCGACCGGCTCGGCCGAAATCTCCTCGAGGGCCTGATCGTGCTGAACGACCTTTTCCAGCAGGGCGTCTCGGTGAAGATCCTGTCCGGTATCGCCGCCGGCGAACACATCGAGCGCAGCCTCATCCTGGACTTGGCCCTGGCCCTGGCCGAGGACCGGCGCCGCGACATCTCCCGCAAAACCCGCAGCGGCCTGGAGGCCGCGGCCCGACGCGGCAGCAAGGGCGGGCGGCCCCGGGTGGTCGACGACGACAAGCGCCGCGCGATCCTGGCCCGCCGCCTCGAAGGCCAGTCGCTGCGCGAGATCTCGCGCGGTGTCGGGGTTAGCCTCGCGGTCGTGCACGCCGAAGTGCAGGCGGCCGAGCTCGCTGTCGGGCAGGATCGCCCTATGCCCGACGTCAGCAAGTACGACGAGCTGCTGCCGTCGCGCCGCATAGCCGACGGCGCAGCCTCGGCCTGATCGCCCACACCGGAGACCACGATGGACGACTGGCAGACCCCGCGAGACCTTCCGTGGGGTGGAGATCCCCGAGCGCACTGGACTCCGGAGCAGCACCAGGACTGGGCTGAAGCTGAGGACGAGCTGCACGCGTCGGGATACCGACCGGCGCAGCCGGTCTGCGAACTGCTCGACACCATTCCCCCGGCCGGACTCGACAAGTGGACCTGGATCTGTACCGAGTCGAACTTCGAGCTGGGCGACTGCACGACGATCGACAAGCGAATCACCGTCGCCGAGCTGCGCCTGGCCGACCGCGAAGTCCGCGGTCTCGCCGACGACGAAGACCGCGCCGCGGTCTACGAACTGCGGCGCGCCCGGGGCCGACTCAACTGACCGAAAGGTACGACCGTGACCACCGAGCCGTCGCATGCCACGCGGATCAACCTCCCGAACGGCCGGTACCACGTGGCGACCGACTCCTTCTCCACATTCGCCGCCGAGCTGGGCCACGCTGTCCAGGCCGGGTGCGCGCCGACCGAGTTCACCGTGCTGCTCGAGGGCTACACGTGGGCCGACTCTGAGCCGACCAGGCCCCGCGAGCGCAGGCTGACCGTGAGCGAGCTGACCGTCGCCGAGCTCGCCGCGCTGGCCGCCGGTTCCGACAGTGAGCTGCACCAGGTGATCACCCGCGCGGTCTTCGGGCGCAACGCGCCGCCCGAGTTCTCCTACGCGGGCACCAGATCATTTCAGTTCGAGACGACGACCCCGGAACCGTCGTCATCAGACCGACGTTGATCAGTCGGCCGACCTCTCCAGGACTCTGACGAGGCCGAGCCGAAAGCAACGAGATCACGAGGGAGCGGATGACCACTTTTCGCGCACTGCGGGCTCTGTACTGGCTCTACGACCACCGGGACGGGTCGGAGCCGGAACTACCTGTCGAGGTCGTGCCACGCGAGGACGCGCGAGCCGTGTTCGACGAGCTGGTCTCGCAGGGCGCCATCGCGAACACCCTGACCTTCGGCGGCGGGCCCGATGGGAGCTTCGACTTCAATCTGACGGCCAACGGCCGCGTTCAGGGCCGCAACGCCCACGACACGTACCGCCACGAACTCGCGCTTCGCCGCGTCCTCGAACAGGCCGCGACCTCCGGCTGGGATCCAGACCGACTTCAGCACAGCGACGCGGGCAACGACTTCAGCGGCCGGTTGACCGCCGACGAGATCCGCGACGCAACCCACTACCTCATCACCATTGGCCTGTGCGAGGGATTCAAACGAGCAGACAGCGAGTTCTACCACGTGAGTATCACCCCCAGCGGCCGTGCCGCAGTACGGCGGCCGAACCTCATCGATGAGGGCTCGGCGCCGAACACGTCGATCACCAACATCTCCGTGGCCAACTCCGGGACGGTCGGCAACCAGGCTGTCGGCGGACATGGTCACACCATGACTGCCACCGTCACCCAAGGAGCCTCTCTCGACGAAGTCCTGGCAGCCATCGGCCAGCTGCGCGACAACGTTCAGGCTGCCCCCGACATCGCCGAAGACGATCGCGCCGAACTGATCGAGGAAATCGACACGCTAACTGCGAAAGCCGGCAAGCGAGGGCTCGCTTGGGCGAGGGCGGCCCTGCTCGCGCTCGGCATGGAGCTCGCCACCACCGCCGGCCAGGAACTCGCGAACCAGGCACAGGGCATCGTGTCCCTAATCGGCTAGCGCGCGATCACGGCCCGGTCAGGTCCTGATACCCCGAAGGCGCCCTCCACGGGCGCCTTCGGGTCGCTCTTAGGGTTCCGGTAGTAACCGCCGAAAATTCAACGGATATGGCGTAGCTGCTGATCAGTGTCGGCTGCGTTCAGCTCGCCTGCACGTTGTCGATCTCCTTGCCGACGCGAACGAGAGCGTCGTAATGATGGGCTCTGCCGTGCACGATCAGGTAGGCCAAGACCTCGTCCTTGTCGAGCAAGGACCGCTCCTTCAGCTCACCCAGGAGGTTGCGCAGATCCCGTAGTCCGTAGGCGTCGCCCCAGCCGTTGTTGCCCGCGAACTCGATCCGCTCCAGCAGCCGCTGGTGTTCCGCCGAACGGTCGACCGCGTGAACCCTCTGCTCGATCACGTTGGCTGCCCCGATCTCGTCAGCCCACCGCGAGGACGAGAATCCCGCGTCTTCCACGACCGCGATCGGCGCGTCCCGCACGAACTTGGTGGCGAGCGCGAGTTCCCGCAGTCCCGGTGCGTACACCAGAGCGGGACGGCCACGGCCGATCCCGGACTGGTTCGAGTTCCTCGGAGTCAGGACAGGACGTCCTGTGGCGTAGGTATTCAACGGCGCGCAGTAGGTGAGGGTGTTCTTCTGGGGGACAACGACGATCGTGCCGTGGGCACCGACACGGTCGAGATAGGCGATGGCGATCTCGACTGCTCGGTCGTACCCGTGCTCAGGCTGGAAGGGGATGTAAGCGGCGCGGGGGAGTTCGGTCACCGAGGCACCATATCTGGGTGGAGAGCAGTCCTTCTGGGGCTCCGGTAAAACGATCAGCTGCGGCTACGCCGTATCCGTTGATTTTTTGGCGGTTACTACCGGAACCCCCTCTTCGAGAGCGAACTATCAGTCCCATCGCGGGCTCGACCACAATTTGACGACGCTGCGCGGTTTTTCGTCAGCTGCTATGGCCTGTGTATCAGCGAACAGAGAGCATCGTCGCCGCATAGGCGAGGGCGATACCCAACAGGAGCGAGGAAGGGCCGATCCAGGTCCGCCATCGGTTCGGCACAGCGGTCGTCGCAAGCAAGAACCGTGCGATCGTGTCGGCGGCCAACGCAGCCTTGTTCGCGGTCATCTTCACCTCGACGACGGGCCGGAACATCGTTGCGTAGAACTCGTCGCCGTCGTTCGTGTGCTCGAGGGCTACGTTCCACGAGTCCGCCTGCAGCTCCTCGTGCGCACGTTCGATGGTGCTCATCTGCTGGGCGAACTTCGTAGCCACACCATAGTGACGAAAAAGGTCGTAGACGACGATGCAGACCCCGGCGAGCTGGAAGACCAGGGCGACAGTGGCCAACGTGAAGATCCCAGCGTTGGACTTGAGGAATTCGATCATCGCTGTGTGAAGCGCTGAACCGTGCCACCGCGTTACGGGCCGTGCAAAGCTCTGAGCGCTCGATAACGCCGATCTCGACAGACCCAGCTATGCCGTCGAGATCGGCGAGATAGCCTGTGCGCCATGACAGGGGAGATCGGTCAGCGGGGTGGGCAGTTATGAGCGTTCCGGCGGGATGGACCCGGTTTCAGGTTGTCTTCGACGTGCCGCAGCCGGAGGGTTACGACGACGACAACTCCCTCATCCAGTTCTACTGCCACACCCCGATGCCGCCGCGGGCCGGTGAGGAGATCGACGTCGACGGTCCCGGCGACGGGCTGGTCCTGCGGATCGAGCACGTCGAGCACTCCTACCGCCCGCCGGAGACCAGCCTGCACCCGCACTACGAAACGACGGCGTGGGCCACGCTGCGCGACCCACGCGACGCGGGCACCGCTCAGCAGATGCTGCTGCACCCCGACGAGCTGGAGCAGTGGATCCGACGGCATCCACTGCTCGAACCGGCCGAAGAGCCAGAACGCGACGTCACCTGCGAGGAATGCCTCGCCGCGGGCCTTCCCGGCCGCGCCGACGTGAGGCTGATCCCGCACCCCGTCTGGGGACTCGTGTGATGCCCGGACCCGTTGTCCTGGGGCCGTTCTCGGCGACGGCGCACCAGGCGTTGCGTGAGCTGGCCGCCCACGCGGCCACCGGCGTCACCGTGGTCTGCGGATTCCCGGCTGCGGGCAAGACCACCGCGACCCGGCTGCTGGCCGAGCTGGTCGACCCGGTCGTGCTCGACAAGGACACCTTCGCCCCGCGGCTCGAGGAGTCGGTGATGGCCGAGCTGACCGGCAACCCGCACGACCGAGACAGCGACCTCTACCGCCGCGTCGTCTCCCCGCACCTCTACGCCGCCCTGGTCCAGCAGGCCGTCACCATCGCCCGCCGCTGCCCGGTCATCGTCGATGCCCCGTTCCTCGGCTACATCAGCGCCGCCGGCCAACAAGGACAGCAGCTCAGCGACTACATCCGCACGATCGCCAGCGGCGACGCCGCGATCCGCACGGTGTGGGTCGGCACCGACCCCACCAAGATCCGGGAGCGCATGGCCCACCGTGGCGCCGAGCGCGATCAGCCCAAGCTCGCCGACTGGGAGACCTACCGCACCGGTGTATTGGACTCCGGTCTGGCTGTCACCGGGCCCGCCGTCGTGGACTACCTCATCACGAACTGACTTCGCTCTCATGCTTCGCGCACGGGCCGCGGCCGCCGGTCGGGATCGCGCACCGCTCCCCACCGGCCTTGACCGCACCGCACTGCAGGTCGGCCGCGTGCACGTGGCACCGGTTGCGGCCGGCGAGCGGCTCGATGCCGCACGGGCGACCGGACTTCGTCGGCGCCGTGCAGCTCGTGCTCGTCTGGTCGATGACGTCGACCCGGGTGGCGATACGCCGATTCGTCTGGGCGGCGACCGTGCGGTTGTGCCGAGCCTGTTCCTGGCGGCCGCGTTCGGCGTCTTCAAGGTCGGCCGGGCTCATCCTGGCGTACGGTTCTTCGCCGGTGCTCCAGCACTTCGCGGCGTAGGCGGCGATCCCGTCGCGGCTTTGCGCGTGTAGCCAGACGATCTTGCCGAGGCCACGAAATGCCAGATCGTAGGGCTCTTGATCCGGCTCCCGCTTGGCGTGGTGCTCGATGTACTCCACAGCAGCGCGGGCCAGCTGCGCCCGCTCGGGGATGCTCGGTTTACGACGGGCCATGGGCCGGTACCGTACTGGCCTGCCGCAGGGACCACACTCCGAATCGCCTGTCCGGGTCAACTCGGAAAAGACGAGGTGAAGGCATATTTCTACTGGTTGCACGGCGCCGAGATCGCTGCTGACGCTCCCACAGGCGGATGCCGACGTGGTAGGTGGTTCACCGTTCTCGGTCGTAGCCACGCGCGCGCTCGCGCAGGGCACGCTCGAGAGCGTTGCCCGACCAGTCGTCGAGCGCGTCTCGCTGTGGACTCAGGATGGTCGGGTACGCAGCATCGTGAGCCTCCCGCTTCCGCGCGGCCTCGGCGACGGCCAACGCGATGTCATGATCGCTGCGGGCCTCCGACAGCAGACGGTGCGCCCTACCGCGCATCTTGTCCAACCGGTCGTAGTCCGGCCCGGCTATCCCGGAGATCTTGAGCTGGTGGTCGAGTTCGACCAGCTCGGCGCCGATCTCATCGAGGCGTTGCTGGTCGGGATGCCATCCCACCTGCTGCATCTCCGCGATCAGATCCAGATAGCGATCGGCCAAGCTGCTCACCACGGTCCCCTGCCGTCGACGACGTCCAGGTTCCGACGATACGCCGGATGCGCTGCCCGCCAAGGCTGTCCAGTCTCCGAGCAAGGCCTGCCGGGCCGCGGTTGTCAGGCCTGGAGCTCCCAGCGCTGGGTCGCGTGGCTCCAGCGGCCGGTGGTGACGGCACCGCTGAGGAGCGGGTTCATGCAGCGGCCCAGGCATTCCAGGGCAGCCTGGAAATTGTGCAGCTCCGCTGGCAGACCAGGCACGGTCCGCGCTGTGGCGGGGTAATTGTCCTTCCACCGCGGCCCGGGGGCTGTGATGGTGTCAGGCAGTTCTAGCATCGGCCGATGCCGGCGTTGATGTTCAAGCGACCTGCAGAACAGCTCGGCGTCGAAGTCCATCGCGCGGATCATCAGCAGCAGATCGGCCAGATCACGCCAGCGAGACGACGCCACCCGCTCCTCCCTGTGGTACTCGTACATCGCGGCGAGCTTGTCGGAGATCTGGTCGACCACCGGGTAGCAGGCGAACTGCGGAGAGGGCAGGACGTCCTCGATGTCGATCGTCGGTGTCGGGGTCACCCAGTCGATCTCGCCGACGAGCTGCTTGCCGGCGGTCAGATCGATCGGGAAGTGCTGGAGGCTCTTCACTCCCAGCATCGGTGTGGAGCGCAGCTTCCACACCGGGGTCCCGCCCTCGTTGTCGTTGCGTTTGGTGACCTGCAGCTGGAAAGTGAACCGGTCGAGATGGCTGGGCGCACTCACGAGTGCGCGGAGCTCGGTGAAGGCATGCTCGAGATCGGTGTCCAGGTGCAGCAGGTCGACGTCTTGACTGTGACGGGCTCCCGGAATCCGCACCAGCAGCGACGTCCCGCCTTTGAGGATCCACGGCCCGGCCGGATCGACGAACACCCTGGCCAGCATCCGCTCCATGAAGAACTCGCGGTGCAGCTCGATGGTGGGCCGGTTCAGTGCCTGCGCACGATCAAGGATTCGCTTCTTGATCGCGTCCTGGAACCCCCGGTCGCTCGGGTACTTCCTCGTCGTCGTCATCCGCACCCCGGTCCTCGTTGATCACCGATTTCCATGCGCGACTGAGGATTTCTGCGTAGGCAGCTTCAAGTCGGGAGGATCCGGCTCCGTGAGCCCAGAGGGTACCCAGGTCCTTCGACAGGAAGGACGGATTGCCGAGGATGCTGCGATCCTTCAGGAATGTGGGGATCTCGCCCTGTCGGTCGTACGAGGCAAGAAGTCGGAAGGTATCGGCCGGAGATCTGCCGAAATGCTTGAACTGCACGGTCATCGGGTTGTTCTCGGCGTCGAGGAGCACGAGGTCGGCCAGGCGGTCAGCTCGCGTCAGGGACTTGGCCGACTCCGGGATCCCGGCTTGGCCGATGAAGTCGTGGACGAGGTCGTCGCCGGCGCCGATCGGGAGCCCGTAGTAGTGGGCGTAGGGGCGCAGCGCGGCGGCGAGTTCTTCCCGGGTGGTGTCCTCGGTGAGGATCGCGTCGCGGACGATGCTGGCCAGATGCCCGCCGTCGGTGCGCGCAGCCGCCAGATCCACGACGGTCCGAAGCGGTCTGGTCACCGGCAACCCGGCGACCAGATGCCAGTCCTCTCCGGTCAGCTCCCGGACGTAGAACTTCACGTCCGGGCTGCGGGTGCCACGCCGGTGCGTAACCGTGAACTCGTGCCGGTCGGCGTCTACGTCGCCGAGATCCTGGATCAGCGCCGCGGATCGGTGGGACACGACGCCCACCGGCACGTCGTCAGTGAGGCGATCACCGGCGAGCCGCCCCGGCTCCAACGCCAGCCATTCGGCGCGGATCGGATCTTGCGGCTCCTCGGGGGCCCCGGTCAACCGATAGACGCCCTGGCGGAGGCGGGTGATCAACTCGGTGTCGGCCAGACGCTTGAGCTGCTGGGCGGTGAACCCCACATCGCCTGCCTGGGAAGAGGTGAACAGCCCCCACTGCGCCTCGGCCAGATCAGCCAAGCGAAGTAACCGTTCCTCGCGCCTCATACGTCAAAAATACCACTCATGGCCGCAACAATCTCCCCCTAAGAGATATCAATGTCGTCATGAGGGTAATTTTCGATGTAGACAAAGAAATTGTCGCTGCTCGTGTGCCTGTAGTAGGGGCGACAGTGAACTCCCGGAATCCGCTCGCGGTACGGATCTGCTCCCGGTGACACTTCGCCCACCGTCCTTCCGCGAAAACTATGGGAACCCCGAGACCCGCAAGGGCTGTCGGTGGCCTGTGCGATCGTGTGCCGACGATTGCTCACCGGCCGGAGGAGATCAACGTGGCCGATACCGAACGTCCCGAAGTCAGACTGGTTGCACACTGTCGGCGCTGCCGCGGGTGGCTGCTGTCGGCGAAGTCGATCGCCGAGGGAATCGGGCCCACCTGCGCGATGCGTGAGCGTGCCGAGCAGCGCGCGGCCGCGACCGAGTTGACGCTGTTCGACTTTGCGGCCTGAGCGGTCTGCGACGATCACAGCCGGAGTGACCACACGAACGTTGGAGGAGGGCTCATGCCCATGCTGCGTCTGCTCGGCTGCGGATCGGAAAACGGCGGATGTCCCGCGCTGTACGACACCGACGGTGACCAGCTGATCGTGCAGGGCATCAAGGCTATCGAAGGCTCGGCCGTCTACGTCCCGCGCGCCCTGCTGAGCTGGGTCGAACCGGGGATGCAGCTGCGCGCCGAAGACACCGAGACACACGGCACGGTGCTCATCGCCGGAGATCCCGTCGACGAAGACACCCTCGCCAAGCTGATGCTCGATACGGGCGAGGGTGCTGTCGCAGTCGCCAAGCACCCGGGCGCCGGAGTTTCTGCGTGATCTTGTAGTCGGCGCCTACGCTCGTCTCGCCCGACCAGCGGAGAAGGGGTCCATCATGCTGCGATACGTGTGCGGGAACAGCACATGCCTCTACGCCTGGCACTACACCCCGACGTGCCCGAACCGGCCGCGGCCGGCGCCCGGACCGATCACTCCCGGCGAGCTGCAGGCCTTCCGCACGTATCTGCAGGTCCGTGACAACGAGCAGGCCCGCTCCCGCAGCATCCGCGCACCGCTGCACCGGCAGCTGATCACGCTGGCGGTCATGGTCGGCGTCGGTGCGGTCCTGCTGGTCCTGCTGTTCTCGGTGTAGTCCTACTCGAGACGCCGGTGAGCCCCAGAGCCGAAACGCTCTGGGGCTCACCGCTATCTCGTGCTCAGGAGTGGAGGGCCTCCAACCGGGTGACCGCGTCAGCGAAGAACCGGATCTTCCCCGCGGCGGTAACCCGCTTGCGCCACTCTCCGATCCGGACGTAGCCACAGGTGGCGAGGGTTCCGTCGAGGGCTTCGAGGGTCACCGGCTCGCCGTGAGTGGTCGAGACCGACTCCCACCAGGACCCCACGCCGCGGCCGTCGAGCGTCCCGTCCGGTGTGAAGAACAGCTCGGTGGTGAACAGATCCGCGACGGCGACGTTGTCGATGTCGTCGAGGCGGGCGATCACGTACAGGTCGACGGTCTCCTGCTCGGTCACCGCTCGATCCCTTCTCCGCGGAAGTTGCGGCGCCCGCCGACTCGCGCAGGTTCGGCCGCCGCCCGTGCGGCAGCAGCGGACCGTTCGGGGCGATTCCGGCACGCCCGGTCGCGGGCAGAGGGGGTGTGGCTGGCGGTCGCGTCCACCGCGGCCTGGCGGGCCAGCTTGTGGTCGCGGGTGGCGATGGCCCCGCCGATCTTGGTCTTCCATCCCGCTCCACGCTTGGCGGCGGTCTGGCCCAGCTGCCAGGCGGACTGGATACCCGAGTCCACCACCTGCTGCACCCCGGTCCGTACATCGGCTCCGGCGCGCGCGGAGCGCAGCTCGCGGCCGAGCTGCTCGGTTTGGGCCTTGAACCGCTTGACCTGCTCGTCAACGCCCTGCGGGGCGCCCACGGCGACGGTGTAGAACGTCTCGGCTACCGCGGAGGTGGTGTGCGGCAGGTGATTGTCCTTCCCGCCGGTCAGATCCGCGCCCGCCAGCAGCGCGGTGATCATCTCCTTCTTCCCGTCGGCGAGCTCGCGGGCGGCGGTGTTCGTGCGCTGCTGGTCGACCTGCAGTTTGGAGCGCTCGTCGACCCACATCAGCTCGGGCAGATCCTGGGCGCGGGTGATCCGTCCCGCCTCGATGTCGTCGATTGTGAGCCGCAGCTGCGCCTGCTCCAACGCAGCGAGGCCTTTGCCGTCGACCGCGTTGTCGAGCCAGTCCCGCCGAGATGCGGCGTAGGACACCGCCATCGCCATGTCCGCGCCGACGTTGCGGGAGGTGACCGCGTCGACGGCTGCCTCGCGGAAGGCCGCGTGGTCGTCGACGTAGGCGGCGAGCTGGGCGGAGAGGATCTCGCGATCGGCGTACTCCGGCCACACCCGCAACGATTCCTCGGTAGCGGTGCCCGCGTGCAACGCCCGACCGAGCCCGCGCAGAGTCTCCTGGTCAGCCTGGGTCATCACCGAAATCTGCTCGGCGATGTCGGTGCCGTCGACCGTGCCGGTCGCGAATCCTTCCAGCAGCTTCGCGGCGCGGCCGCGCATCTCCTCACCGGGATCGACGTAGACCGGGGTCGCCAGCAGATCAACTCCGGTCACATCACCGCGCAGGTAGTCGACGACGAACTCGATCTCGCTGCGCTGGCCTGGCGACATCTTCACTGCGGCGAGGTCGGCGGCGAGCTGGGCTCGCCGGGCGCCGGCGTCGGTCAAGTGCGCACCGGGATCTTCACCGGGCAGGCTCTCGCCCCGCCACGTCGAGACCGCGGCCAGGACCTCAGCCTTCGCCGACGCGTTCAGCGGGAGCGAGGAGACGAAGTCCACCACTGTGGACTCGCGCGCCCACAAGGCAGCCGCCTCGGCGAGTGCCTGGTTGGCCGCCGGGTCGAAACCCGGATCGATGCTCACGCTCCGGTCCTGCACGTCGATGACCACACCCCACGAGGACTCGAACGAATCCCGGATCTTGGTCAGCGTCGCGGCCGCCACATCAGACTCCTCGTGCCAGGTCAGCGAAGTGGTGAGAGCGTCGACCGTGGCGAACTGGTCGCGCCACCACATCCGGGAGTCATCGCCTAGACCCTGCTCCACCGCGGCGAGCTCGGCGGCCCGCTCCGCGCTGAGGTCGGCCGCGTGCTCGGGGTCGGCCGCGGTGATCGCCTCATCTCGTTCGGCAATCAGCACTCGTCGACGATCGGCCGCAGCGAGGGCCTCCGCCGCAAACAGATACGCCAGCTGCTGTCCTGGCCCGGTCGGGACACCCAGCTGCTCCGGCATGGGCAGCTCGCCGGCGTCGACAGCGGCGTGCACCGTCTGCGCCAGGTGGGTGGGGATGGCGCCATCGGCGGCGAGCTGGTCGACCTCGGCCAGGATCGTGGCGATCTCGGCGGCGGCTTCGGCGGTTTCGGTGTTGTCGGACATGGTGTTTCCCTTCTCAGTTGTCCACGCCGGGCCGGGATCTCCGGCGGCGTCGAGGTCGGTGGCAGACAGCCCGCGCCGTTCGGCAGCGCGGATCTGGTGTGCCCGCACGGCTTTGGCGACGGCGAGCAGCTGGGCTGGGGAGGCGGTGCGCTTCGGGGCCGCTTTCGCGACGTCGTAGAGGTAGGCGGTCACCTCGCGGCCGCGTCGCATCCGTCGCATCACGGCGGCGGGCTCCTGGCCGTTAGGGCGAAGACCCGCCGCGCGAAGCTGGCGGCGGGTCTTCAGGTGCGAGGGAGCAGCCATCCACGGGTAGATGTCGAGCTCAGTCATTGCAGGTCCCCCCAGGGTCCTCAGCGGCCCAGCGACGGGCCCTGGCCCTTGCCTCGGTGATGGGTGCGCTGCACACCGGCCCCCCGACGGGTGGAGCGCTTCTTGCCTCCCGCGCTGCGCTGGGTCGCCGCGGCCGCCGGGTGGGCGGCGCTGGCGTCGGCGGCCATCCGCTGCGCGACCTTGGCCGGGCTCAGCCCTGCCTCCTTCAGATCACGCTCCATCCGGGCCCGCCGCTCCTGGGAGTCGTAGCCGGGAGCGGCCTGCTGCTTGGGCGAGTTCGCCTCGACGACCGCATCCCGACGCTCGGCCCACACCTCGGCGATGCGTCGGGCCTGCTTGCCGACGACCGATGCGTCTCCGGCGCCCTGGTCGAGGTGATGGTGCAGCCGGTGGCGCACTCCCTCGGGCACGCGCAGGGTCTGCAGCTTGGCATCGAGCTGTTCGAGGCGCCCGGACTGCTCGACGTCGGGCAGGCTCGCCCGCCCTGACGCGAGCTGGGTATGCGCATCGATCACCCGCTTGAGTTCCACCCCGGATCGGCGGACGGCGCCGATCGGGGCCGCTCCCGATTCGAGGATCTGTTCGGCCTGGCGCTCGGTGGTGCGGGCGGTCTGGTGGGCGATTCGTTCGGACCGTTCCCGATCGACCGAGGCGGCGGTGCGCTCGTCGAGCCACATCAGTTCCGGCGTCACCGACTTGCCCGCCTCGACATCGGCGAGCATCAGCTTCAGCTGATCGCGTTCCAGGTCGTGCAGGCCCTTGCCCTTGTCGAGTGCCTGGACGATCGTCTTGCGATGCACCGCAGCGCGTTTGGCCAGCGCGGCTGCGTCCGGATCAGTGGCCTTGCCCTCGGCGGCGGCTTGACCCGCAGCCAGGTCGGCCTTGGGTGCCAGGGTGGCGTAGACCCGCACGGCACTGGTCAGCTCGTCACGGTCGACGTGGTCCGGCCACAGCTTCGCGAACTTTCCGGTCGGATCCGACCGGATCGCGGTGCCGCGTTCGCGGGCGAGCTGCTGATCTTCGGGGTCCATCACCGCGACCGTCTCGGCGAGACGCTGCCGCAGCGAGCCCGTGGGCCCACCGACCCGCAGGGCGTCCTGGTAGCGCACCAGCAGCTGGTCTACCCGTGCCTTGGCCTCCTCACCGTGGGAAACCAACGCCTCGGGCAACCGCCGCAGCTCACGGGTGGCCACGGCCGACTCGTAGTCACCGAGCTGCCCGAGCGGTACCACCTGACCGGGTTGGCCGAGATACACCGCGACCAGGCGCATCGTGGTGGTGGTCTCCTCGCCGGCGCCGGAGGCCTTCAGCTTCTTGCTGAGCAGGTCGAGCTGCTTGGGGGTGGGATTGTCGACCCACTTGGCGATCTCGCCGTAGAGCTCTTCTTTCACCTCATCGGCGAGCTCGGCCTGGGCGGCGATCATCTGCACCATCCGGTCTTGCGCGATCCGCAGCCGGGCCTGATCAGCGCGCCCGATCTCGGCCTGGCGCAACGCCACAAACAGTTCCGGCGCCTCTTCGGCCTGTGCCGACGGGGTGACCGTTCCCGTGCCGGCGTCGATACGGAGGCCGTAACGCTTCTCGACGTGGGCGGCGAGATCCTCAAGCGACAGCTTGGCGAAGTCCGAGTCGCCTGCCCAGGTCGCGGCATCGCGCACCGCCTCGATGATCTCGGTCCGCGAGGCGTTGTGCAGGCCCTTCTCGCGCAGCTTGCGCAGCCGCGCCTCGGCCGCTGCCCGCGCGGCGGCCTGCTCGGCGTCGGCCTTGCGGCGTTCTTCCTCGGCGAGCTGAGCTTTCATCTCGTCGTAGCGGA
>Ga0247823_10001402_pt1 | contig 20052 bp, 26 predicted proteins | sample 13C_PalmiticAcid_2_FD_192426 | JGI IMG/M metagenome (GOLD analysis project Ga0247823, IMG submission 192426) | Soil microbial communities from agricultural site in Penn Yan, New York, United States - 13C_PalmiticAcid_Day30 | ecosystem: Environmental > Terrestrial > Soil > Agricultural land... | reverse complement strand
GGGGGCGCACCAGCTTCCTCGCCGAGCGCGTGCTCGGCAACGTCATTTCCTCAGGGATCAAGGTGATGGTGCTGGCGGTGATCGTCGGCATCGGCTCCAATTTCTTCGCCGAGTTCGCCTCGGCGTTGCAGGGGCAGGAGCCGGACATCGGCCAGGCGATGAGCCTCGTCCTTGCCAGCCTCGCGCTGTTTGGCCTCGGCATCTTCGGGCCTGGAATCGCATCGGGCCTGGTGGCCGGCGCGCCTCAGCTTGGAGCGGGCTCGGCCGTCGCGACCACCGCGCTCGCCGCTGGCGGCTTCGCCGTGGCCGGTGGCGCCGGCGTTGCCGCGGCTGGTGGTCTCGCGGGCGCCGGATTGGGCGCGGTCCGCGCTGGCACGTCGATGGGATCGGCCGCCTCGACCGCATACAAGCTCGGCCAGGAAAGCGCCGGCTCATCCTCGGTCGCGGCGGGCCTGGGCGGGATCGCCACCGCAGCGCGCGGCGCGGCCGTGCGGCGTCTCGATAATGCGTTCGGCCTGCGGCAGGCCGCAGCCGAGGGTCGGCGCGCAGCCTGGGATGCGGGCAGCGTACCCCCGGCAGGCGGATCGCCCCCTACCGGCGGCGACACCGCCTCCGATGCGATGCCCGGGTGGGCGCGCAATCTCCAGGCAACCCAATCCCGCCGCCATCACCGCCAGATGGCCATCCATACCCTGCAGGGCGGCGATCGCGGCGGCAGCGGCGCCACCCCCGATATCAAGGAGAAGGACTGATGCGACTGAAACGCGCGCTGCAACGCTACGGGCGCACCCCCCAGCCCGATACGCCCTATGCCCGTGCTGGCCAGCTCTGGGACGAGCGCATCGGATCGGCGCGCGTGCAGGCGAGCAATTGGCGGCTGATGGCGTTCGGCGGCTTCATGCTGACGAGTGGCCTGTCGGTCGCACTGGTCTGGCAGTCACTGCAGAGTCGCGTCGTGCCCTATGTCGTCGAGGTCGACAGGCTCGGCCAGCCGCAAGCGCTGGCTCCGGCTGCGACCGACTATCGGCCGACCGACCCGCAGATCGCGTGGTTCCTCGCGCGGTTCATCACCAACATCCGCTCCCGTTCGCTCGACGCCGTTCTGATGCGCGAGAACTGGCTTCAGGCCTATGATTTCGCCACCAAGCGCGGCGCGATCTTTCTCGGCGATTATGCCCGCGCAGCCGCGCCGTTCGCCGCAGTCGGCGACAAGACCGTATCGGTACAGGTGACGAGCGTCGTGCGCGCCTCGTCCTCGAGCTTTCAAGTGAAGTGGTCGGAGCGTGCCTATGACCGCGGCAGCCTCGCGGGCAACTCGCGCTGGACTGCGATCATCACCATCGCAGTGAGGAGCCCGCGGGCCACCGAGACGCTGCGCAAGAACCCGCTCGGCCTCTATGTCGATGCGATCGACTGGAGCCGCGAGCTCGAGACTCCCGCCGATCCGCAGGCGCCGCGCTCGCAACAGGCGCCAGCGGCTGCCCCGCCGCCGACGAACCTCCCGCTCGGTTCGCCCCTCGACCCGAACCTTGGCCGACCCACCCAGTCTCAATCGGAGATCCGGTCATGAAGCACCTTCTTTTCGCGGCGGGCGCAATCGCCGCCATGCCTGCTCTTGGCCAGTCGGTGTCGCCGCCGGCTTCGCAACCGGTGCCGACCATCGCCGTTGCGCCCAGTTCGCCGCCGATCACGGCGCCCCGGGCGCGCATCGGCGCCCCGGTTCCGGCGGTCCGCAAGAAGCGGCTCTCGCCGGCGGAACAGCGCGTCCGCGCCGCCAATCGCCAAGCGACCCGCGGACCGCAAACGCGCGCCTTTGTGAACGCGGTGCAGGTCTATCCCTTCAGCGAAGGTGTTCTCTATCGGCTGTTCGCCGCCCCGGAACGACTGACCGACATCGCGCTCCAGCCCGGCGAGACGATCGTGTCGGTCGCGGCGGGAGACACCGCTCGCTGGACCGTCGGCGACACCACCAGCGGCAGCGGCGAGGCGAAGCGCGCTCACATCTTCGTGAAGCCGTTCGCCGCGGGTCTTTCCACCAATCTCATCATCGCCACCGACCGCCGTATCTATCGCATCCAGCTCGAGAGCACGGACAAGGTGGCGATGGCGGCGCTCGCCTGGACTTATCCTCAGGACGAGCTGATCGCCCTCCGGCCTGCTGCGACACCTGCCGCGACGCGCCTTGCGGCCGAGCTTGCGGTCGAGCGTCTCAATTTTGCCTATACAATTAGCGGCGATCGTCCGGGCTGGCGGCCGCTCCGCGCCTTCGACGACGGCCGCCAGACCTATCTCGAATTCCCCAGGAGTTTCTCCGTCGGCGAAGCGCCACCGCTGTTCGTGATCGAGGAGGGAGAACCTGCCCTGGTCAACTACCGCGTTGCGGGCCGCTATTATGTCGTCGACCGTCTGTTCGACGCGGCCGAACTGCGCCTCGGCGGCAAGCGCCAGGCTGCCGTGCGGATCGCGCGTGACGGGGGCGGCACGCGCGCCAAACGGAGCGAGCCGTGAGCGGGGGCGGGGAAGGCGTTCCCTCGACCAAGATCGACCCCGAAACGTTGGCGTTGCGCGGGCCCCCGGCGCGGGTCGTCCGGTTCCGCCGGTCGATCGTGATCGGTCTTGTCGCGCTTGCCTCGGCCGGGGTCGCCGGCGCCGCCTGGATTGCGCTTCAGCCGATCGCCTTGCGAACGGTTGTGCCTGACCAGGAGGAGGCCGATCCCCGCGCGCGTGCGCCGGCCGATGCACTGGCGGATGCGCCCAGGAGCTATGGCGATGTGCCTCGGCTTGGCCCCAAGCTCCCTGGTGACCTCGGACGTCCGATCCTTGCGCATCAGCGTGCCGCCGGCGCGGCCGTTCCGCCCGGGCCTGATGCCGCACTGCAGGCAGCGCAGACCGAGCGTCAGCGCGTCGCCGCCGAGCAGCGTGCTGCGCGCCAGTCGGCGATCCTGATGCCGATGCGCGCCGCGCGCGCGGCGGACCTTCCGGCGCTCGATCCGGCGAGGTCCGTCGCGGACGAGGCGGCGGGAGGACGGGCAGGCTCCGGTGTCTCCGGCGCCGGATCCGGACAAGGAAAGGGTGCGGACCGTGCGAGGGAGCGGATGCCGAGCGGCGGCGGGCTGGTGCCGCTTCGCTCGCCTTGGACGCTGAGCGCGGGTAGCGTCATTCCGGCGAGCCTCATGACCGGGGTCAATTCGGATCTGCCCGGCATGGTGATCGCGCAGGTCACCCAGAATGTCTTCGACAGCGCGACGGGGCGGACATTGCTGGTACCGCAGGGTTCCCGGCTCATCGGCAATTATGACAGCGTCGTCGCCTTCGGCCAGCGCCGTGCACTCGTCTTCTGGCAGCGCCTCATTCTGCCCGATGGCAGCTCGCTTGAGCTCGATCATGCGCCCGCCGCCGACCCCGCAGGCTATGCCGGCCTCGCCGGCGAGGTCGACTTTCATAGCTGGCGGCTGCTCAAGGGCGTGGCGATCGCGACCCTGTTGGGAGTCGGCACCGAGCTCTCGCTTGGCGGTGAGAGCGATCTCGTCGCGGCGCTTCGCGATTCCGCGCAAAGCAATATTGCGCGCGCAGGCGACCAGATCACGAGACGCAACCTCGATATCCCGCCCACGATCACGGTCCGGCCCGGCACGCCGGTTCGCCTGATCGTGAACCGCGATCTGGTGCTGGCGCCTTGGGAGGCTATGCCATGACTGGCCTGCGGCTCGCGAAGCTCCCCGACCGGACACCGGTCAAGCTCGCCATCGCTCTGCAGCCTGACCTTCACCAGCGCCTGCTCGACTACAGCGTCGCCTATGCCGAGGTCTATGGCGCGAAGGAACCGCTTGCCGAACTGATCCCGGCGATGCTCTCGGCATTTCTCGATGCCGACCGCGAATTCGTGCGCCGGCGACGATGACCCGCCCGGCGCCGTCGCCCGACCCCGCAGGTTTGATCACCGCTGACGAGTTCGCCCGTCTGGCGTGTTTGTCGCGCCGTCAGATCGATCGGCTGCGCGGCCGGCGCCCCGCTGGCTTTCCAAGAGAATATGATCTCTCGGGCGGGTCGCAGAGCAAGCATCACCGATGCCCCCGGTTCAAGCGTTCCGAGGTCTTCGCATGGCTCGAGTCCCGTGCGCTGTGGTGAAACCGGATCTTGCGATCAGCCGTGGCGAAGAAGGATATGGACCTGCCGGGAAAGGCGGCCGACCAAGCAAAGTGGATCGCTGGTCCATGATCGCTGCGGCCGCGTTGTTCCGCCTATTCTGGAACTTATCCCGTCTATCCTCGCTGGAAGCGGCATGTCCATTTCACCTCGTGATTGCCTGATCGTTGGCGGGGGCCCGGCCGGGCTGACCGCGGCGATCTATCTTTCCCGTTTTCACCTGGATGTGGTGGTGGTCGACGAGCGGCGCAGCAGGGCCGACTGGATTCCCGTCGCGCGCAACGTCCCCGGCTTTCCCGACGGAATCTCCGGTGCCGCGCTGTTGGCGCGGATGCGGGAGCAGGCGCAGCGTTACGGCGTCGAGATCCTCACCGCGCGGGTAACCCGGCTTGATCGCGACGGGGGCGGCTTTGTCGCAGAATGGGGCGCCGGGCCAGCAGCTGCTCGCACGGTGCTGCTCGCGACCGGTGTCGCCAATCGACGTCCCGAAATGGACGAGACGCTGCATAAGGAAGCGCTGGCCTGCGGCCTGATCCGCTATTGCCCGATCTGCGATGGGTTCGAGGTGACCGACAAGAAGGTCGGCGTGATCGGCAGCGGTGCGCATGGCGTGGCCGAAGCGATGTTCCTGCGCGGATATACCGCCGATGTCACGTTGATTGCGCCAAGCGATAGCCATGGCTTGAGCCGCGATGATCGGGACCGGCTTGCCGCCGCGGGTGTACGGGTGCTGGCGGGACCCGCCCGCGGCGTTGCAGTCGATGCTGATCGGATCGTGATCGAGACCGCGGTCGGCGACCATCGGTTCGACAGCGTCTACCCCGCACTGGGATCGGACATTCGCAGTCAGCTGGCAATCGGCGTCGGCGCTGGGGTGGCGGACAAGCAGGGGTGCATTCTGGTCGACGCCCATCAGCGGACGGATGTACCGGGTCTTTATGCAGCCGGGGACGTCGTGCTCGGTCTCGATCAGATCAGTCATGCGATGGGCGAGGGCGGCGTCGCTGCCACCACGATCCGGAACGATCTCGCTAGGGTGCGGCCGTTGTTGCGCCGCGCTGCCGGTGCTGACGGGGCACGGTGGTGAGACCGATGCGCATACCGCACGCTCCTAACCGATGTTAGCGCAGCAGGGCAGCTGGATTGGATAGAGGCGCAGGATGCCGCATTCTGGTGGAACCGAGCCGAAAACCTCGAGCCGCGACCAGCCTGGCGGTGGTACCGCGCTGCTGATCATCGACATGGTCAACTGTCTCGATTTCGAGGGCGGCGCAGCGCTCGCACCGGCGGCGAAGCGGACGGCCGCGGTCATCGCCCGACTTCGTTCTCAAGCTGACCAGGCAGGCCTCCCGGTCATCTATGTCAACGACAATTTCGGCGCCTGGCATTCCGAGAAGAGCAAGCTGGTGGATCAGGTGCATGCTTCCGGATCGCCGCTGGCCGGTTGCCTTGATCCGCGGGCACACGACTATTTCATCATCAAGCCGCAATTCTCGGGCTTCTACGCGACCAACCTTCCCGTGCTGCTGCCCAAGCTCGGCGTGACCCGGCTGGTTCTGACCGGCATCGCGACCGATATCTGCATCCTGTTTACCGCCGCCGACGCGCACATGCGCGACTATGCGCTGTGGGTCCCGCAAGACGCGGTTGCCGCGGAGGATGAACAGCGTGGCGCATGGGCGCTCGACATCATGGCGCACGCAATGGGGGCCACCATCACGCCGACGCGCGACCTCAGCCTTGAGGCATGGGCAGGCGGCGCTTCGGCCAGCACCGACGGATCCCCATAGGAGCAAGTATGGACCGTATTTTCACGAGGATCGCTGGCTGGTCGGCCCATCTCATCGGGCACCCGCTTGCCTTCATCATCTCGACGTTGTTCGTCGTCATCTGGGCTGCGAGCGGGCCGCTGATGCACTATTCCGATACCTGGCAGCTCATCATCAATACCGCGACGACCGTGCTGACCTTTCTCGCGGTCTTTCTCATCCAGAACAGCCAGAATCGCGACGGCGCCGCGATGCAGGCCAAGCTCGACGAAATCCTTCGCGCGCTCGACAAGGCGCGTGTCGAGTTTGTCGGGATCGAACATTTGACCGATGCGCAGATCGGCGCAATCCGCGCCGCGCTCGAGCATGATATCAAGGATCAGGACGACAAGGACCGGACCGCCGGCCCCGCTGTCGAGCGCCTGCTCAGCCGCTACTGACTTTCCCTTGCAGGCACGACCTTCCTCTATTGGAAGTCCAGCCGTTCCTACGGGTGTTCGCGCCGCGTTTCGACGCGCATCAGCGATACCGCGGTGCGCCGCGGCTGTGTCAGCATGAAATGCGTGGCTGCCGCGATATCCTCAGCGCGCAGCATTTGCGCCTTGTGGATCAGCTCGCGCTGCCTTTCGGGCGGGAAATCGGGAGATTGGAAGTCGGCGCCGGTGAAGCCGGGTTCGATCAGGCCGACCTTGATATCCTTGTCGCCCAGTTCCTCACGCAGCGCATGCGCGAAGCCCTGGATGCCCGCCTTGGCCGCGACATAGACTGACGATCCGGCGCTCTGCGAGACCGCCGACATCGATCCGATCAGCACCACGTCACTACCCGCCTTCATCCGCTCGAGCGCGGCTTTGGTCGTGGTGAGGTAGGAGGTGAAATCGACCGCGATCTGATAGTCGAGATCGTCTTCGGGGGTGTCCGCCAATGCCTCGGCTGGAATCGCGGCGTTGATCACAGCGATATCCAGTCCGCCCAGATACGCGTCCGCCGCCTCGAAGAAGCGGTCGACATCCGCGCGCTCGGCCAGATCGACATTGATCCCGCCGCCATCGCCGACCTCGCGGATGCGAGCGAGGGCATCATCGAGATGCTCGGGTGTGCGCCCGCACACAAAGACCTTGGCACCTTCGGAAGCGAGCAGCACGGCAATCGCACGGCCGATGCCGGTGGTGCCGCCCGTGACGATCGCGCGGCGGCCGGCAAGTCCGGGCTGCTCGGTGTGCGCATCGGAGAGGTCGCGGACGGGCGGTTCAGCCGGATCGGGCATCGGAAGTCTCCTTGCTACCAGGACAATGAAACCCGGCCTTGGGCCGGGATGCGGAAGGCGAGATGGCCGACAGCGGTGCGGTGCCCGCGCACGTGGTCACCAGCCGAGGTCAGCACTGTCACCTTGGGGAGTTTGCGGCGCCCGATCGGCAGGATGCGCAAATGGGCGGTGCAGCTTTCGCCGCCGTCCAGCTGAAAGCTTAGCGCGCGTTCCGACGATCGATCTGTGGCGAGCAGGAAATGGTCGCAGAACAGGGTGAAGGGCGCGTCCTCGAAACGGTGGAAGGCACGCGTCGCGAACACGAAGGCAGCGCCGCAGCCATAGATTTCCTGCCCGACCTGCCCGGCCTGCTGCCCGTCGATATAGAGGTCCTCGAGCGGGAAGGAGAGCTTGCGGTCGACATGGCCGTTATTCTCGCGCTGCTCGGGCGCGATCGCCTCGGACGGCAGCGTGTCGGGAAAGTAGAACCAGGCGCGGTCGAGCGCGTGGCGGCAATATTCGCTGACCAGCATGCGGACATTGGCGTCGAGAGCCGGCCCTCCATCCTTGAGATAGCGTTCGAACGCCGCGAAGCTGTCGAAACATTCGTACATCGCCATATAGGGCGCGTCGTGCAGCGCGGTGACACCGAGGAAGTTGGTGTAGTGGCGGGCATGGGCGATGTCGGATTCCCACATCGCGACATTGTGGAAGAAGCTGGCGAGGTAGACATAGGATTGCGCCAGCAGGGCAGGATCATTGTCGATCCGCCACAGCCGCATGCATGCCGCCGCTCCCCAGGCGGTCAGGTTCGCCTGATAGTTGAGTTCAAAGCGCATGCCCTTGGCCGCCGCGATCGATGCGCGCGCCTCGTCGAGGAAGCGCTTGTCGTCGGTCAGCTCGAATGCCTGGAGCATGACATAGGCGTAGATGCCATTGACGTCGGTCTGGCCGAACCCATGATCGTCGCGCGCTTCTGTGATGACCGAGAAGTCGGTGACCCGATACTGAATCGGCCACGCATAGTCGAAATGGTGCGCGGCCTTGATCCCGAAGTCGATCGACTGGCGGAACAGGCGCTCGGCGCGCTTGTCGCCATCGAGTGCGAGGCGGCCGAGATTGAGGAGCGGATGATAGAGATACCAGCTGTCGACCGCATCCTTGTCCTTGTCCTTCCCGACATTGGGCAGGTAACGACGGAGCGTTCCGAGCTTGGCATCGTAGAATTTGCGCAAGCCCCGAGCGAGTTCGGCCTTGAGCGGTACAGCCTCACCCGACCACGCCTCGTAATCGCGCAGCGCCGCCAGCACCGAGAGCTGGACCATCGAGTCCGGATATTCGGCGGCGGTGTAGGGGTGGAGATAGCGAAAGCCGTAATGGCGCATGCTCGCCTCAGGCGCGGTATCGAGATCGCGGAGCGAGCGCTCGGCGCGAGCGATCCAGTCATGGAACGCCGGCTCGGGCGGCTCGATCCGACGATAGATCGCGCCGAGCAGCGAGAGATAGCGCTGCGCCATCGCGGTCTCATCGCCGTCTGCATCGTCGTGAATCGCGATCAGCGCGTCATAGACCGTGACCGCATGGCCCGCGGGTTGCGGATCGAGCGGGGGCTGCGGACTTTGCGGGGGTGTGGGCGGGAGATAACCAAGCTCGGGCCATTCGCCGCCGACCGCGCCGTCGGGCGTGGTGTTGGTGATGCGGAAGCGATCGTTGAGCGCGGTGAAATTCTGGAAGTAGAGGACGCTGCCGAATTCAGGCTCGGTCAGCCGGAAATAGCAGACGCCGCTATTGAGGCCGCGCTGCGCGGCTTCGACCTTGCCGTCCGGGGCGGCCGGGTCATCCTTCGCATCGAGCGGATAGAGATCGCGCGGGTAGAAGGGCACGAGCAGGTCCACGGCAGGTGTCAGCACTGTCGTCACCCGCAGCACCGGCAATTCGCTCGCGTCCGCCCTGAACGTCAATTCCAGCTTGCCGATCAGCGTATCGACCTCAAGCCGCAGAATCTCGCCGGCTTGGCGCGGGCGCTTGCGGATCGCCTTTTGCCCGCCCGGAGTCTGGCCGACACGCAGCGCCAGGCCGCCCCGCCCGGGCCGCCGCGCCAGCGCCCAGATCGAATCGTTGCCCGCAGCGATCTCTACCTCGAAATCGCGAAGCTCGAACCGCGCCACGCTACGCATCGAGCGGGTGCTGAGTTCCTCGCGCAAAGACAAGACATAGGGGCTAACCGGGCGTTGCGGCTTGGCTCCGGCGCGTGATGCCTTGGGCAGGATGTGCGTTCCGGCCACCTTCTCAATCCTTCTGCACATATTGCTGACGGCGCAGCCAGCGCGCGCGGATCCGCGCATCACGGACCAGCGACCCGGGCAGTTCGGTCAACGCGCGCAGACCGGAAACGGTGCCAAGGGTGCGTGCTACGCGGCGCGTCTCGAACCAAATCTGGTTGATCATCTCGCGCCGCTCGATCTGGCCTTCTTCCTGGACGAGCGAGAGGCGATGCAGCGCGTAGAGGCCGAGCAGGCCGGCGATCAGGAAATAGAAGTCCCAGCTCGACAGCTCCACCGGCGAGAGCAGGCGGATGCCCTCGGGACTGGTCCAGCGCAGCAGCAGCTCGAAGCGGCGGGCCGCGAAGAAGTCGGCGAACAGCCCGCCAAGGATCGGCGCGACGCCGGCGGCCAGCGAACTCGCCAATGCGCTGGTCGCCACATAGGCGGTCGCCTCGCCTCTGGGGCTGAGCTTGAGCGCGATATTGGCGGTGGCCAGCGTCACCCCGGCGACTGCGGCCCCCATCAGCATGTGCAGCGCGACCAGATAGATCATGCCCGCCTCGCTGTGGCCGAGCTGCGAAGCGCCGATCATCCCGACGATCGAGAGGACATAGGTCGGCGCGGCGACCATGAGCACGGACTTGTGCGCGAACCGGTCGCTGAGCGCGCCCCAGCTGCGCACGGCGAGCAGGTTGGTCACCTGGCTGGTGACGCTGAGCAGCATGACGAAGGTCATGTCGAAGCCAAGCTGGCGGACGATGAAGACGGTGAAGAAGGGGGTGGCGAGATTGACCGCGAACTGCCAGCTGGCGAGAAAATGAATGAGGCGACGGAAATTGGGGTCGGCAAGCGGCGCGCGTAGCAGTTCGCCCAGCCCGGAGGGACCAACGGCGCGTGGCGGCATCTGCGGTTCGGGCATGCGGGAGACGACAAACGCGCTGACCAGGCCAGCGGTACAGCCTGCCAGATAGAGACCCGCAAACGCCCAATCGCGCGCGGCAGATCCTTGGGTAGTGCGATCGAGCAGGAATGCGGCGGCCAATCCCGCCGCGAGGCTCACTGAAGTGGTATAGAGGGTGCGCTGCGAGAAGACCGCGCCCAGCCGCTCCTGCGGTGCAAGATCGCGCAGCCAGGAGTTCCAGGCGCAACCACCAATCGCGCCCAAGCCGCACAGGATGAACTGGCCCAGGATGACTGCGCTGATAGCCAAGGGCGCCGGCAGGAACACCGCGAGCGCCATCAGCGCCAGCATCGAGCGACCAGCGATGCTGCTGATCACTGCGATTGCCTTGCGTGTCCGCAACCGCTCGATCAACAGCACCGCCGGTGCCTGGAGCAATTGGCCCAAGAACGGGGCACTAGCGAGGATCCCCACCGTCAGGTTCGATGCCCCGAGATGCAGCGCGAAGGCGGTGAGGATCACGCCACTGGTCAGGGCGGCGGTCGCGCTCGAATAGCCGGCCTCATAGATCAGGCGGCGTAGGCCGGTTTCGCGCTCCGCCTCGCTGATCTCAGTCCGCGGGGCGAGCGTGGCCAGCACCGGCTCAGGCCGGTTGCAGCTTCACCGCGCGCGGCGCGGCCGGAGGCAGGCCGCCATCGGCTTCCGCTTGCGCCATCAACTCCTGTTTGCGCGCCGTCATCGCGTCACGCAGCGCGACCAGGTCGACCTCGGCCTTGCGGCATTGAGCGAACATGCCTTGGGACGGCATCTCCTCCTCATGGACATGGTGCTTGATTTCCTCGGACAGCACCATGACTTTGGCGTCGTAGAAATCGTCGCTCGGTTCGCCCGCGACGATATCGTTGACCAGCACCTTGGCGCCGTCATGCTCGACATAGGCCTCGTCGAGCAGGTCATCGTCGATCTTGCCCCGGAACGCGGGGTAGAAGATCTCCTCCTCGATCATCGTATGGATCTTGAGTTCGAGGCAAATCTGCTGCGCGAGCTTGCGCTTCGTCGCAGCGCCGCTCGCGCTCTCAAATTGCTCGAACAGCGCCTCGACCTTGCGATGGTCGGCCTTCAGCAATGCGATAGCGTCGGAAAAGGGTTGCTCTGCCATGGGACTCTCCATGTGGTGTGACACCTGGCAGCAAAGCCCCAACAGCGCGCAGAGTTCCGATCCTAGGAGCAGGAATTGCGATATCCTAACCTATGTTATGACATTGATATTGTGAGGGAACCTGTTGGGCTCAATGCGCTTTAGCGGCGCAGTGCAAGTCACGAGGTGAGCCATGAGTTCCGCCAAGAAATACGCCTATGCCTGGATCACCATCGCCTTCTTCCTGATTTCGATCGTGGGCCACTGGGTGTTCGGCTGGTACGCGTTTGCGAACGACGCCAGCGAGCACGGCCAGGCCCCCGAGCTGAGCGGCTATCTGGTCGAAATGGGGCGCGACACGTTCGAGAACTGGCAGTCGGAGTTCCTGCAACTCATCTGGCAGGTCGTGGGCCTCGCCTATTTTCTCTACGTCGGCTCTCCGGCTTCCAAGGAGAATGACGACCGGCTCGAAGAGAAGGTCGATGCGCTGATCCGGCTCAAGGCGGGAGACAAGGCCGATGCAATCATCGCTGACATCGATCGCCGTTTCCTGCGTACGCACGGCCATCCCCAGCCGCACGGCCGGGATGATGAGGATGCCCAGTCGCAACCGTGACGGGCCGGAAACGTCCCAACCTAGTTTAGTGCAAGTCTCGCCAATTGCTCTACGAATCGCAAATGGGCGGGGTCAGGAGATCGACCATGCGAGATTCCAGCCAGCTCGACTATCTGCAGGCGCGTGCACAGCAGGAACGCAATATCGCCATCACCACGGAGGACAATTGCGTGGCGCTGGTGCATTTGCGCTTGGCCGATGAATATGAGCGCCGTGCGCAGATGCTGAAGGACGCAGCGCAGCCGGTTCGGTTTCAACCGACCGCGCTGTGACTGACGTTCAGGCGTTGCCGCGCTTGCGGCGGGTTTCCCAACCCTTTTTCGCGGCGGCCGAGCGACTGGACGCGCTTTGGCTCGCTCCACCCCTACGGTCGCCCTTGCGTGCGCTCTCATGGCTTTCCGGTTTGCCGCGGCCCGAGCCGGACTTGTTGCCCCCGCCCGATTCCTTGTTGACCGTTGCCCAGGCCCGGCTCTTGGCCTCCTTCGCTGAAACGCCGCGATCCTCATAGCCTTCGGCAATATGCTCGGCCTTGCGCTTCTGCTTGCTGGTATATTTGTCCTTGTCACCGCGTGGCATGATGCTTCTCCGTGTTCGATCGGAATGCGCTTGAAAGCCATGACACATGCTTGAAGTTCCACGCGGGCACGGCAGGCGGCAATCTTCCTAACCTATTTTAGTTTTTGGGTTTTTTTGATCGTTCGAGGAACGGTCGAAGGTTCCTCTCGTTGAGTCTGGGATCCCTCGACCGGAGGCCCCCACATGACCGATACGATCGATTCCGCGCGGGCGGACGATGCGCCGCTCAGCACATCGAAACGAACATCCGCTGCTGTCGACGCTGCCATCGGCACTCTGATCGACAAGCCCGGGCAGGGCGATGCCGATTCGCTGGTCGGCCGCAGCGTGACGATCAACCGTCCGCGCGCCGAGCTGTTTGCCTATTGGCGCGATCTCACCAACCTCGCCACCTTCATGGACAATGTCGAGCGCATCGACATGCTCGACGGCAAGCGTTCGCGCTGGGTGGTGAAGGCGCCGGGCGATACGGTCGTCGAGTGGACGGCGGTGATCACCGAGGAACGCGATGGCGAGGTGATCGCCTGGGCGTCGGAAGAAGGTGCCGACGTCCCCAATAGCGGTCGCATCGATTTCCGCGACTCCCCGGGCGGGCGCGGGACGATCATCACTGCGACGATCCTCTACGACCCGCCTGCGGGGATTATCGGCAAGGTGATCGCCAAGATGTTCCAGCGCGAACCCGCAATCCAGGCGCGGCGTGACCTGCGGCGCTTCAAGCAGCTCATGGAAACTGGCGAGATCGCCACGGGCGCGCGCAACCGCCGCCTTCTCCAGGAAGGGAAGAACTGATGCGCGCGCTGGCATGGCACGGGAAGCACGATGTGCGCGTTGACACGGTCGACGATCCCGAGATTCTCAATCCGCGGGACGCGATCATTCGCATTACCTCGACCGCCATCTGCGGCTCGGACCTGCACCTCTATGACGGGTACATCCCGACGATGCAGGCTGGCGACATCCTCGGCCATGAGTTCATGGGCGAAGTCGTCGAAGTGGGGCCTAAATCCGCGCTGCGGAAGGGACAGCGCGTGGTGGTGCCCTTCACCATCGCCTGCGGATCCTGCTTTCATTGCGGCAAGCACCAATATTCGGCGTGCGACAATGCGCTGCCCGCCGACAATCAGGACATCGCCCAGGAACTCTACGGCCAGCCGATGAGCGGGCTGTTTGGCTACAGCCACATGACTGGCGGCTATTCGGGCGGGCAGGCGGAATATGTCCGCGTCCCATTCAGCGACGTCGGCCCGCTCGTGATCCCCGACGGGATCGAGGACGAAAAAGTGCTGTTCCTGTCCGACATCCTCCCGACAGGCTGGATGGCGGCGGAGAATGCGCAGATCGAGCCCGGCGATACCGTGGCGGTATGGGGTTGCGGACCGGTCGGACTATTCGCGGTGCAGTCGGCCTTTCTGATGGGCGCCGAGCGGGTGATCGCGATCGACCATTTTCCGCATCGGCTTGAACTGGCGAAGCGGTTTGGTGCCGAGACGATCAATTTCGAGGAAAGCGCGACCTATGAGGCGCTGATGGAAATGACCGGTGGGATCGGTCCCGACGCGTGCATCGACGCGGTCGGCCTCGAGGCGCATGGCTTCTTCGTCGACAATGTCATCGACCAGATCAAGGCGTCGACCTTTCTTGGCACCGATCGCGCGCACGCGATCCGCCAGGCGATCCTTGCCTGCCGCAAGGGTGGGCGGGTCTCGATGCCCGCAGTCTATGGCGGGTTCATCGACAAGTTCCCGCTCGGCGCGTTCATGGAGAAGGGCCTGACGCTTCGGACCGGGCAGACCCACGTCCAGCACTACATGCCCGGGCTGCTCAATGCGGTGCTGGAAGGGAAGATCGATACCACCTTCCTGATCAGCCACACGCTGCCACTCGAGGAAGCGCCAGCTGGCTACAAGATGTTCCACGACAGTCAGAACGAGGTAACCAAGGTGGTGCTCAAGCCGCAATGGCTGCGGGCAGCGGAGTGATCCGGATGGCAAACAGACTTGCCGTGGTAACCGGCGCTTCGACCGGGATCGGCTTCGAACTTGCGACGCTCGCAGCGAAGGACGGATGTGACCTGATCGTGGCTGCAGACGAGCCGTTGATCGCGGCCGCGGCAGACGACTTCCGCCAGTTCGGCACAAAGGTCGAAGCGGTCGAGGCTGACCTTGCGACGATCGAAGGCGTGAATGGCCTGCTGAGCGCGGCACAGGGAAGAGAGATCGACATACTCGTCGCCAATGCCGGCGTCGGCACCCGCGGCGCGTTCCTCGATCAGGATGTGGCCGCCTGGCGCCATTCGATCGACACCAACATCACCGGGACGGTTTATCTGCTGCAGCGCGTTCTCCAGCGAATGGTGATGCGCGGGCAGGGCCAGGTGCTCGTGACCGGCTCGATTGCCGGCTACATCCCCGGCAGCTTCAATGCGGTCTACAATGCGACCAAGGCGTTCGTGGATAATTTCACCGAAGCGCTGCGCAACGAACTCAAGGACGTGAAAGGTGTCACGCTGACCACGCTGATGCCGGGCGCGACCGACACCGAATTCTTTGCGCGCGCGGGTATGCTCGACACCAAGGTCGGGCAGGATGAGGACAAGGCTGATCCCGCCAAGGTCGCCCGCGACGGCTGGGACGCGATGATCGCCGGCAAGGGCCACATCGTATCGGGCTGGTCGAACAGGCTTCAGGTCGCCGCTGCCGGAATCGTGCCTCAATCGATGCTCGCCGGGATGCATCGTCAAATGGCCGAACCGGGGTCGGACCAGGAATGAGCCATGGCTGAGAAATGGTCGCAGGAGGTTACCGAGCATAGCGCTGCCCTCGATCTTGAAGAGGGTGTTTTCACGCAAGCCGATCCTGCGGCGATCGCCCGCTCGCTCAAGCGTTCTGCCGAGCGCAGCAAGCGGCGCAAGGGCACGCCGCTTCAGTCCGCGATGGGCATGCTGACTTTCTACATCAATCGCGCGGGCGACACCCTCCCGCCCAAGCGGCGAAACCTGCTCGAACGCGCCAAGGAGGAGTTGCGCGCCCTGTTCCACCCAAATTGAGGAGAAATCCGATGTCGGACAAGCATACCGAGACTCAGCCGCGTCCCAACCTCTCCACCGAACCCGGAGCGAAGGGTATCGCGCCCAATAGCGCAACACAGACGCAGGACCGGCCCAATATCTCGACCGAGCATCAACGCGAGGGCGACGCGCGCAGCCCGAGCGACACGCTCGATCGCGGTCAGGACGCAACGCCGGGCGGCCAGCCGCCGGAGGATGTCGAGGACCGGCCGGTGGTTGGTACGGTGGAGCCGGAAGACTATCCGAAGGATTTGCCCGACCATTAATTAGGCCGAGCCTGTCGAATAGGCTGCCGCTTAGCCCGGCGCGTTGGGCTTGGCCGGGTCGACCCGGTTGCCGGATTGGTCGCGCTGGGCGTCCTGCTTGAGATAGGTGGCATTGTAGCCGACGAAGATCGCCAGCACGATCACGGCAAGGATCAAGGGAAAAATCCACAGCTTCCCCCGCCGGCCGCGCTGGAGATCAGCCATCGTGCTTCTCCATCGCCTGCGACAGACGTGGGCCGTCATGGCGCCTGAGCGCCAGTGCGTAGCGCTGCGCGGCTTCGCGATAGGCTGCGGCAAGGGGCGGCTTGGTCGCCTGCTGGACGCGGGCGATTGCTTCCCAGAAGCGGCATTCAAGAAAATCCTGGCGTGTATCGGTGGTCATAGGGGCCTTCCGTTTCCCCCGAAGACTAGCCCTAACCTGACCGAGCGGAGGTTGCATTCGCCTAGGTTAGGTCTGGCCGATTGGCGGACACGCGGGAAGAATCGTCCTAACCTGCGTTATCCCGCGCGAAACCTGCGCTCTGGACGGCGGTTGTTGCGGAGAGCCGTGCAGGCTGCCGGCAACGTCTCTTCCTCAGGAGAAGAAGCATGAGACATTTGGCAATCGGGCTGTCGCTGCTGGCGCTGACCGCGTGTGGGGAGAAGGCCGCGCGCGACGCGACATCGGACACGGGCAACTACGCCATGGCGACTGAGGCCAAGATGGAAGACGCCGCAGGCCGAACGCTTGGCGCGGGCGGGGCAGCCGCTCCCGGCACGGCCACGGATTATGTCACCAAGGCGGCGCTCGGCGACATGTACGAGATCGAATCGAGCAAGCTCGCGCTGACCAAGGCGCAATCGCCGGCCGTCAAGAAATTCGCCCAGCAGATGATCGATGATCACACCGCAACGACTGCCAAGATCGAGGCAACGGTCGCCCAGCAGCGCCTGAACATCACGCCACCCGCGGCGCTCGATGATCGCCGCCGCGGTATGATCGCGAACCTCAATGGCCTTTCCGGGACCGATTTCGATCGCACCTATCTCGACCAGCAGACTGCGGCACATCAGGAGGCGTTGCTCCTCCACAAGGGCTTTGCGGAAGGAGGCGACAATGGCGCGCTCAAGGGCGTCGCCGCGGAGATCGCGCCCAAGGTCGAGCATCATCTTGCGATGGTGAAGCAACTCGACGAGCAGGGCGCGGATGGCACGCGCTGAGACGTGCTCGTTTCGGGAGACGGGCAATGAGTGAGAAAGACGACACGCAGTCGAGCCAGATCGACATCGGGCGCCCTCGCGGTGGCGTGTTCGATCGCGACCAAGGCTATTCGGGCCAGGCCTATAATCGCGAGGATGCAGAGCAGCAGGAACGCGAGGACCCGTCGGTGCGCGTTGACCCGGACGCCACCGGGGCTGGGGACACCATCGCGGCAGATGGCAACGACCCGCCGGAACGCGGGCGAAGGGCCTCCTTCGATCCCGTTCGGGGATCGGGTTCTGGCGATGGTGGTGGTAAAATGGCGGAGGATTACGCCAGCGATGCGGCTGCCGGATCCAACGGCGGAGAGCACGTCGCCGCACCGGGTCAATCAAGCGGCCGGGAATAGCGGTCGGTTCTCGTCCGATGCCAACCCATCCTTCGGCGCTTCGGCAACGCTGGCGCGAAGGTGCAGATAGGCGGAGTCGAAATCGCACGAGCGACGCAATGCCCGGACATCGGGAACGTGCAGCGTCCCGCTGCCCAGTTCGATCAGGCCGTCCCCGCGCAGGCGTTGAAGCGTGCGGTTGATATGGACGGGCGTCATGCCGGTCGCATCCGCAAGCTCTTCCTGGGTGATTGGCAGATCGAGCATGTCGCCCTCGGCCAAGCCCACCAATTTCATGCGCAGGTGCAGCTCGCACAGCAGATGTCCCACCGCTTGGAAAGCGTTGCGCCGCCCGCCATTGACCAGCCATTGCCGCAGAACCGCTTCGTCGACGAGCGTCGCGCGCCACAGCCCGCGGGTGAGCACCGGAGTGGATCGCGTAAGTTCGTCGATCGCGCCCTGCTCGATATAGGCGACTCGGCAATCGGTTAGCGCGACGATCCCGTGATCCATCTTATCGAGGATGGTGATGTGGAGATCGCAGAAGTCGCCCGGAAGCAGGAATGCAGTGATCCGGCGCGAGCCGTCGCGCAGGATCTTGTAGCGCGCCGCCCAGCCCTCGAGAATGAGATGCACGAATTCCGGCGACTCGCCATCGGCGATAATGTCGGTCTTTCGGGCAACATCGCGAATATCACGCACCAACCTCGCGACTCTGCGCCGTTCCGTGTCGGTAAGCGGCTCGATCACTTCGAGTTTTCGGATCACCGGATGCACCATCGGGTATCTCCTAGCGTCGGTCAGTGCGGCTATGCCGCGGCTGCACGTGAGCAGGCCGGTGCCCGCTTGCGAGCCGGCGACGTTGCCGCAGCATATCCGGCTCGATCTCGGCCATAGATGTTGGCGATCAGGTCGTTACGTAGATGCGCTTCGATAAGGCGACGGAAAATCGAGGTGACCGGAGCGCCGCTGAAGCATCTGCAGAGCACACCGCGCTTTTCGGATGCCCCCTCTCGGCTTCTTTCAGCGCGACTAACCTCGGTAGAAACCGGGTTCGGCACGCTGGTGGAAGGCCTAGAACTCCGGCCGCCCCTGCGCCGCGAACCCGTTCAGAGTCTTCGATCGTCTCAGAGCGCCTCGACACCGCCTTCATCCCACGGATAAGCAAATCCGTACCATTCCTTCACTGCATCGATTACGGCGCGGACCTTCGGACTCACATGAGGACTGCGGGCCCAAAGAAGGTTGATCGGCAGGGAGGGGCAGCGGGCTGGCAGGAACAGGCGCCCTATTTGCGCCCCGTACCGCAGCCCGGCTGATCGTCGCCCGGCCGGTATGTCGCGCATCATGCGGCTTCCGGCTTTGCGCACGATGTTCAGTCTGCGCTGTATCAGCAGTTGAAAGGACCCCGGCGATGAGCGGACTTGTGGCAGGCATCATCGATGTTTTCGCGGACTCGCCGCTGACCGGCAATCCGCTGGCGGTGGTGCAAGACGCCGACGAACTGACGGACGAGCAGATGCGGCGCATCGCCGGCGAGTTCAATCAGGCCGAAACGACCTTCATCATGCGCAGCACGCGCGCCGACTGGAAATTGCGGTCATTCACCGCGAGCGGGGCGGAAGTCTTCGGTGCGGGGCACAACCCCCTTGGCGCCTGGCTGTGGCTGGGCGAGCATGGCGTTCTGGGTCAGTTGACGACGCCGCGAACCTTTCAGCAGGAAATCGGACCGGACCTTCTTCCGATTGAGCTCGTGTCGATCGATGGCCGCATCCATGGCCGGATGCGTCAGGCATCGCTGCGCCTGTCGGAACCGTTGGAGGATATCGCGCCCCTGGCGGCCGCGCTCGGCCTGGATGAAGACGATATTCTGGTCGAGCCGAAGCCGCGCCCGGCCGACACGGGCGCCACGCATCTTATCGTGCGGGTTCGCGACGCCGGTCGGGTCGACAAGGCGGTGCCCGATGCCGCGAAGCTGCTCGCTGTCCTCGACCAGACACCGGCGGAGGGTTGCTACATCTACGCCTTCGATCCCGATGCGCCCGAAACCGCCTATGCCCGCTTCTTCAATCCCACGGTCGGGCTCTGGGAAGACTCTGCGACCGGGACGGCGGGCGGGCCGCTCGCGGCCTATCTCGCGGCGGAGGGGTTGATCGAAGCGGGCATCGTGATCGAGCAGGGTACCAAAATGGGCCGTCCCAGCTTCATCCGGCTCAGGCTGACGCCGGAACCCGAAATCTCCGGGACCGGCATCGTGGTGCTGCGGGGAACGCTTCATCCTTAGCCTGTCAGGCACCGGGCAAACGACGTTGGCGCGCGCTCAGCTCCAGTTGCGCAATAATGTCAGCACCCGCGCAGTCTCCGCGGTGCGCCCGATCGTGATGCGCAGCCAGTCGTTGAGCGGCGGGAAGGGGCGGGCGATGTCGATCCCGGCCTGCTTCAGCGCGTCACGAAGCGCCTGGGGACGGGGCGGCTGGAAGAAGACGAAGTTC
>Ga0247823_10001401_pt1 | contig 20068 bp, 15 predicted proteins | sample 13C_PalmiticAcid_2_FD_192426 | JGI IMG/M metagenome (GOLD analysis project Ga0247823, IMG submission 192426) | Soil microbial communities from agricultural site in Penn Yan, New York, United States - 13C_PalmiticAcid_Day30 | ecosystem: Environmental > Terrestrial > Soil > Agricultural land... | reverse complement strand
CGCCGCCGTCGAGGTAGCGCCTGCCCGCGATCGTGACCGGCGGATACCAACCCGGCACCGCCCATGACGCGCGGACGGCGTCGCGCAGAGCGGCCTTTGGCGCGTCGGGCCTGCCGAAAGCGACCCGTTCGCCGGTCGCGGCGTCGAGGGTGACGATCCAGGTGCGGGGGTGCGCCACCCAGCCATCCGGGGCCAGGTCGTCGATCAGCCGGTCAAGGAATCCGGCGTCCGTCCGACCACGAGGCGCGAGACCGGACAGGCCGACCAGCCAAGACCGCGACCGCAGTCCAGCGCGGGCCAGCCGCGGCGACGTCGGCGGCGCGAGCGGCGCGCGGGGAAACCTGGCCGGGGGAGAGGTGAAGAACCGACGGACCGACTCGCGGGCCGTCGAGTCGCCGCGCTGGCCCGCGACCAGTTCGTCCACCCCGACACCCGCGCCGAGCATGGCGGCGAGCGATGAGCCGGAGGACGAGCCGACGATCACCTCGGCGGTGCGGGGATCCCAGTCGAGCGCGTCGCGGACCGCCGCCAAGGCGCCGACTTCCCATGCGCCGCCGACCGTGCCGCCACACCCGATGACCAGTCCGCGTCGCATCCGTCAGTACCTCCGGCCTTAGAGATACCATTGATATTTGAATACGGCCGGTATGTCAAGACGCCTGGAAGAGGAGACGGGCGAGGTCGAAGAGGCCCGCCGACGACACGTTCGGATCGATGAGTTTGCGCGTTGCCCAGCCGATCGCGAGGTTGAAGCACGCTTCGGCGACGGCCCGGACCGGCACGAATCCGAGCAGGTGCTCGGTCTCCTGGTCGCTGGCGATGGCCTGGGCGATCCGGTCGACAGCTGACCGCTGGCGCTCGGCCTCGGCGGCGATCAGCGCGCTGTCGGCACGCGCGTCAAGCGCGAACTCCAGCTCAAGCCGTGGCCATCCGGTGGTCATCGCCCGCTCGGCCCACGCCTGGATCTGGTCGATCTTCTCGGCGACCGTCAATCGTCCGGTCAACACGGCTGTGAGCTCATCCAACTGCTCGCGCTGGATGTCGCGCAGGACCAGCAAGGCCATCTCGGCCTTGCTGTCGAAGTTCGAGTACAGCGCGCCCGTGGAGAACCCGGCCATGTCGGCGACCTTGGCGATCGACGTCGCCTGGTAGCCGTCGCTGAGGAACAGCTCGCGGGCGGCCAGCAGCAGGGCCTCGCGGTTGCGGGCCTGGCTCTCGGCACGGGTGAGTCGCGGCATGGCGGAACCGTAGCATTGACAGTATCCAGATATCGGTGTTATTCAGACATCACCACTCTTCTGGAGGCGCCGATGGTCACCTGGCTGGCACGTTCGAAGGCGGCGACCTGGCTCGCCAACCCGCACGGCCGGGTGAGCGCCGCCGCCCTGCGGGAGTCGGTCGACGGCAAGGTCGTGCTGGTCACCGGCGCGTCCTTCGGCCTGGGTGAAGCCACCGCCCGCCGCCTCGGCGCCGCGGGTGCCACCGTGCTCCTGGTGGCCCGCACCCGCGACAAACTCGACGCCGTCGCCGCCGACATCGTCGCGGCGGGCGGGCGCGCGGAGTCCTATCCCGTCGACCTGACGAACCCGGCCGAGGTCGACGACCTGGCGAAGTCCGTACTCGAACGGCACGGACACGTCGACGTGCTGGTCAGCAACGCGGGCAAGTCGATCCGCCGGTCCATCGCCAAGTCCTACGACCGGTTCCACGACTTCGAGCGCACCATGGGGATCAACTACTTCGGCCCGGTCAAACTCATGCTGGCCCTGCTGCCGTCGATGCGCGAGCGCGGGCAGGGCCACATCGTCAACGTGTCGACGGTCGGCGTCCAGGTGCCGCCAGGGCCGCGCTGGGCGGCCTACCAGGCGTCCAAAGGCGCGTTCGACATCTTCTTCCGCAGCGCGGCAACGGAATTGGCCGTCGACAACGTGTCTGCCACGTCTGTCTACATGGCACTAATCAGGACCAGGATGAGCGCGCCGACCCGGATCTTCGACCATGTCCCCGGCATGACCGCCGACGAGGCGGCCGAACTGGTCTGCGTGGCCATCGTCCGCAAGCCCGCCAAGATCAGCCCGTGGTGGGCGGGCGCCGTGCAGGCGGTCGACGCGGTCACCCGGCTCCCATGGGAGTGGACCGTCGGCCAGGTCTACCGAGCGGGCAGGCGGTGAGTCTCCTGCTGACCGGTGCCCGCGCGCTGGCCACAAGCGGCCTCGTCACGGGGTTCCGGCCCTGGTATGTCCCAGGGATAGCGCGCGCGGTGTGGCGCGGCGGCCTGTCGCCCGCGACCCTGATCGGCGTCGCCGCCGCGCACGGGCGCGACGCGCCCGGGGTGATCGACGACCGTGGAACCGTCACCTACGGCGAACTGGACGACGGCGCCGCCCGCCTGGCCGAAGGTCTCGCGCGCGAGTGTGGCGTGCCGCGGCCGAATATCGCGATCCTGTGCCGCAACCATCGCGGTTTCGTGCTCGCCCTGGCCGCGGCGGGCAGGCTCGGCGGCGACGTCCTGCTGCTGAACACCGAGTTCTCCGGGCCCCAACTGGCGGGCGTGCTCGACCGTTCGCGCCCCGACATCGTCGTCGCGGACGAGGAGTTTCTCCCGCGACTGCCGAACGGTGCGGTGGTCTCATGGCGGGACACGGGTGAGTCCGATGTGGACCGATTGATCGCCGCCCACCCACCCCGTGCGGTCAGAGGCGGCTCCGGGGCGATCACGATCCTCACCTCGGGCACGACCGGCACCCCGAAGGGCGCGCCCCGCCGCCCGGACGCGCTGGCCATACTCGGCCCGGCCGCGACCATCCTCGACCGGACCCGGCTGCACGTGGGCGATCCCGTGATCGTCGCCCCGCCGCTGTTCCACGGTTTCGGCCTCGCCATCCTCGCCATCGCGGTCACCCTGCGCGGACCGGTCGTCCTGCGGCGCGCGTTCGACCCGGAGACCACCCTCGCCGACATCGAGCGCGACGGCGGCGCCCTGCTCGCCGCTGTTCCCGTTATGCTGCAACGGATCCTGGACCTGCCTGACGGCGTCCGGGCAGGCTACCGCCGCGACCACCTGCACACCATCTTCTCCGGCGCCGCGCCGCTGCGGCCCGAGCTGGCCGAGCGGCTGCTCACCGAGTTCGGTGACGTCCTGTTCAACGGCTACGGCTCCAGCGAGGTCGGCATCGCCAGCGTCGCCACCCCCGCCGACCTGCGCGCCGCGCCTGGGACCGTCGGCAGGCCATCGCTCGGCGTCCCGATCCGCATCCTCGACGACCAGCGGCGGCCCGTGCCGACCGGCCGCCCCGGCACGATCTTCGTCGGCGGCGCCCTGCTGGTCGACGGGATCGGCAAGGAGGTCGCCGACGGCCTGATGAGCACCGGCGACCTCGGCCACCTCGACGCGGCGGGCAGGCTGCACGTCGACGGCCGCGCCGACGACATGATCGTCTCCGGTGGCGAGAACGTCTTCCCCCAGGAGGTCGAGGACCTGCTCACCCGCCACCCGGCCATCGCCGACGCCGTCGTGATCGGCGCCCCCGACCCAGAGTTCGGCCAGCGGCTGGTGGCCTACGTGGTGGCGAGAGGCGACCGGCCCGACCCGGCTGACCTGCGCGAATACGTCAAGTCGAACCTGGCCCGCTACAAGGTGCCGCGCTCATTCGTCTTTCTCGACGAGTTGCCCCGCAACCCCACCGGCAAGGTTCTCCGTCGGGACCTTCCCACCGATCAGCCGGATTGATCGCCGAGGCCGGCGACGGGTGTCCGGAGTCCATGACGACCTTCTGAGCACTGCATTGAATGAGCCGGTTCTGGGTAGTCCCCGGTCGTCGACAGTCCATTCACGACCTTGAGGAGTGAGCGGCCATGACGGCCTTGACCGACGGACCGGCGCTGGTGTGGCGCGGTGACCACGACGCGGCCGACGTGGTGGCCGTACTGGACCCGGCTGGTGAGGCCAGCCATGGCGAGCTGCCCGCGACGTGGCGCCCGGTCGCCGACCGCCTGCTGGTCGGCTGGGTCCGGCTCCCGGCCGACGGCGCGGGGATCGCGGCGATCGACTCCGCGCTGTCCCGATTGGATGGACAGCGCGCGCACGTGGTGACGAGCGGGCCCGCCACCGAGGTGGCTCTGTGGATCGCCGCGACGCACACCGCGGTCGCATCCTTTCTAGTGGTCGACCCGGAGCCGTGTGACGGCTCGCTCGACGGCGCCGACGGATCGGCCCGCGCGCGTTGGTGGGACGCACTGCCCGGTCGCGCGGCGCTGGCCAGGGCGGACGTGGAGGTCAAGACCTTCTACAGCGACGGTCTGGAACTGTGCACCGCCGCACCCGCCCCGCTCGGACTGCCCGAGGTTGTGGCGTGGGTGGAGCGAGCTCTCGCGGATGAGTCGAATCAGCCTGGCGCGGGTACTCCAACACGGAGCCCGCGCGACTGGAAGGGAGCATCATGACCACCGCAAAGGACCTCATGACCTCGGATGTCACCTGCGTCCGCACCTCGGACGCGGTGATCGAGGCGGCTAAGACCATGGCCAGGCTCGGTGTCGGATCGCTGCCGATCCGCGGCGAGGACGACCAGCTCAAAGGCATGATCACCGACCGCGACATCGTGGTGAAGGTGCTGGCGGAGGGCAAGGACCCGATGGCACTGCACGCAGGTGACCTGGCCCAGGGCGAGGTCGTGACGGTCGATGTCGGCGACGACGCCGCCGCGGTCCTGCGCACGATGTCCGCCTACGGGGTGCGCAGGGTGCCCGTGCTCGACGGCGGCCGGTTGGTCGGCATCATCGCCCAGGCCGACATCGCCCGCGCGCTGCCGGAACCCGCAGTCGGCGATCTGGTCAGCGCGATCTCGATCGAGTAGCGGCCAGGGTTGGCGATCGGGATACCGGGTAACCCGTAGGGGATGACCTACCTCGAAGGGAGCGTCAGATGGCGACCTATGACCTGACCAACACCCGGGTGCGCCACCGCGCGGCCGACGTGCCGCGTCGACGGGGTGCGGTGAACGGGCTCCTGGTCTTCGTCCTGGGTGCGTTCGGCGCGGTGGTCCCGTTCGTCGGGCCCTACTTCTCGCTCGCCTACACCCCGGACTCGCCATGGGTCATGACCGACGACCGGCTGTGGCTCAACGTCCTGCCCGGGGTCGCCGCGCTGCTCGGCGGCCTGGGCCTGATGGCCACCGCCACCCGTGGCGGTGGTGTCCTCCTCGGCTGGCTGGCCGTGCTGGGCGGTGGCTGGTTCGTCATCGGTCCGGTGGTTAGCACGATGTGGCACGACGGGACCCCGGCCACCGGCGACATCGTCGCCGACGACACCGCGACTCGCGTGCTGACCGACCTGGTCTTCCACTCGGGCCTCGGCGTCCTGATCGTGTTCCTCGCCGGTGTCGCGCTCGGTCGGTTCACCGTCCGAGACCGCGTGATCACCGAGGAACCCGACATCGACCGGGACGCCGACACCGACCGTGACATCGACCGGGACGCGAACCTCGACCGGGACACGGAGATCCGGGCCGAACACGACGCCAAGCGCAGCTGACTCGGGACACTAGCGGGGTCGCCACCGCTTCCAATGGGCGGTGGCGGCCGCGCGGGTCTTCCCGTCCCACACGAGTTCGACCTCCGCGGTCATCTCCGCCTCACCGGCATCGGTAACCCATCCGCGCAATTCGACCGACTCGTCGAGCGGGCTCGGTCGCAGATATCGCACCTGCAATCCCGCGGTCACATAAGCCAGTGCCGCTCCCGGCAGTGGCGGCCATCCGCGCTGCTCGGCCTCCCACAGCACGGCCGCGGCGCTATGGCAGTCCAGGACCGTGCAGATGATCCCGCCGTTGAGGTACCCGACGCCGTTGTCGTGCTCGGGCCAGGGGGTGAAGGTCGCGGTGACCACGCCGTCGCTGCCGGGGAAGCTGCGCAGGCGCAGGCCTTTGTCGTTGGCGTGGCCGCAGCCGAAGCAGCGGACGTCGGGGTAGAGCCGCTGCTGGATGCTCAGATCGTCGTTGGTCATGGTCGCTCCGCTGCGGGGTGGACAGGCGGCCCGAGTCTAGTGGTATGGCAATTCTGGCAATTTCCCACGGGCCTGAGTTAACCCTGAAATTGTCACCGTATTTCTTAACATTGAAACGCGCATTCCTGGTTACGGCATTCGATCTTCCGGTTTACCGTGCCCTCACCCTGCAAATCTCTTTGGTGAGGTGACTTACGCATGCGAATGCGCAGCAAGGTTTTCGCCGCGGTGAGCGGCATTTCCGTGGTAGCCGGAGTGCTGATAGTCGGCGGCCAGTCGACCGCGGCGCCCCGGCAGGCCCCGGTGGGCGCCGAGGTCAGTGGCGTGGCCGAGGGCCTGGGCATCTCCGCCGACCAGGCGCGGGTGCGGCTGGACCAGCAGGACCGGGCGCACCGGGTCTACAAGACCCTGTCCGAGCCGCTGGCCAAGCAGCTCGCCGGCCACTGGTTCGACGGCGCCACCGGCAAGCTCACCGTCGCGGTGACCAACAATGACGCCGCCGCTCAGGCCAAGGCCGAGGGCGCCGAGGCCAAGATGGTCGGCCGTGACCAGGCCGAACTGGACCGCCTGCTCGGTTCGGTGCGCGGCTTCGTCGGCACCGGAGTCCCCGGTGTCTATGGCTGGGGCGTCGATGTCCAGGCCAACGTCGTGCACGTCAACGTCAACACCTCCGCCGCGAACGCCGCGACCGAGGCGTTCCTGGGCAAGGTCAGGAAACTGGGCGACGGCATTCGGATCACCCGGACCGACTCCGCGCCCAAGCAGCAGTCGGCGCAGCCCGCGCCGCTGGCGGGAACTGTCCAGCCCGGCAGCCCGTGGTGGCCGGGCACCGAGTCGAACTGCTCGATCGGCTTCGCGGCTACGGACTCCGCAGGCAACAAGCACTTCCTGACCGCCGGGCACTGCACCAACGACGCCAACCAGGCCGCCTATGGCCAAAGTGGACAGTTGAACAAGATCGGCACGTCCAATGTGGGCGGTGGCCGCAGTGTCAACGGCCGCGAGGGTGACATGGGCGTGGTCGCGGTGACCGAGTCCGGCTGGACCCTCTCCGCCGCGGTCAACACGTGGGGCTCGCCCGCGATCACGGTGACCGGTCAGCAGGAAGCCATGGTCGGCGACGCCGTCTGCCACTCCGGCAACACGTCGAAGTGGAAGTGCGGTGTCGTCAAGTACACCCACAAGTCGGTCGACTACGGCGGCAGCGTCGGCGTCATCGAGGACATGACCTGGACCGACGCCTGTTCGCTCGGCGGCGACTCCGGCGGCGGCTGGCTGCTCGGCACCAAGGCGACCGGCCTGCACGACGGTGGTCCCTCCCAGTGCGTGACCAACCCGAGTGACGACGACATGTCGATCTTCCAGCCGATCGCGGAGCCGCTCACCAAGTGGGGGCTAACCCTGGTGACCGGCGGCGCCGACACCCAGCCGCCGACCGCGCCCGGCAACCCGCGCTCGACCGGCACCACGGCCAACAGCGTCTCGCTGGCCTGGGACGCCTCGACCGACAACACCGGCGTGACCGGCTACGACGTCTACAACGGGTCGAGCGTGGCGGCCAGCGTCACCGGCACCAACGCGACGGTCTCCGGTCTCACGGCTGACACCGCCTACACCTTCACCATCAAGGCCAAGGACGCCGCGGGCAACGTCTCGCCCGCCAGCGCCGCGGTCAACGCGCGGACCCAGCCCGGCACCGGCGGCGACGACGAGCCGCCGACCACCCCGGGCAACCCCCGCTCGACCGGCACCACGGCGACGACCGTGTCGCTGGCCTGGGACGCCTCCACCGACAACACCGGCGTCACCGGCTACGACGTCTTCAACGGCACCACGCTGGCCACCACGGTGACCGGAACGAGCGCCACGGTGTCCGGCTTGACCGCCGACACCAGCTACTCGTTCACCATCCAGGCCAAGGACGCCGCGGGCAACAAGTCCAAGCCGACCCAGCCGGTCACGGTCAAGACCGCGCCGGGCACCGGTGGCGGCCGGACGCTGACCAACGACACCGACTACCCGATCCGGGACTACACCCAGACCTTCAGCCGGATCACCTCGACGGTCACCGGTGCGGCGACGAGCAGCATCACGCTGGTCATCACCGTGGCGCACACCTGCCTGGAGGACCTGGGCATCTCGCTGGTCGACCCGAACGGCAAGGCGTACCCGGCCAAGTACAGCGGCGGCTACCAGTGCACGCAGTGGAGCGGGCCGAAGACGTTCACCATCAACAACGTCAACTCGCCCGCGTCGGGCACCTGGTCGCTGCGCGTCACCGACTACGGCCCCGGCGACACCGGCACCCTCGACCGCTGGTCGATCACGCTCTAATACCTTGGGGGAAACCATGTTGAAGCGGATGGCCGCCGCATTGGCGGCCACCGCCATGGTCACGGCGGGCATAGTGTCCGCCGCGACCGCGGCGCAACAACCCGAGATCGTCCAGTCGGCCAACGCACTGCCCGGCCGCTACATCGTCACGTTCAAGGACAGTGCCGTCCAGCAACAGCAGGTCGGCATCGTCGCCACCGATCTGGCCAACAAGCACGGCGGCACCGTCGGACTCGTCTACCGGCACGCGCTTCGCGGGTTCTCGGTGGCGATGTCCGAGGCGCAGGCCAAGAAACTCGCCGCCGAGCCCGCTGTGGCCAGGGTCGAGACCGACGGCGTGCGGCAGGTCTCCGACACCCAGACGAACCCGCCGTCATGGGGGACCGACCGGGTCGACCAGAAAGACCTTCCGCTGGACCAGAAGTACAGCTACCCGACCAACGCGGGCCAAGGCGCGACGGTCTACGTGCTCGACACCGGCATCCGCAAGTCGCACCAGGACTTCGGCACCCGGGCGTCGTTCGGCCGGGACTTCGTCGACAACGACGACGACTCGACCGACTGCCACGGCCACGGCACGCACGTCGCCGGGACCGCGGCGGGCAACACCTATGGGCTGGCGAAGAAGGCGAACATCGTCGCCGTGCGGGTGCTCAACTGCTCCGGCTCGGGCAGCGACTCGCAGATCATCGGCGGGATCGACTGGGTCAAGGCCAACGCCCGCAAGCCCGCGGTCGTCAACTTCAGCATCGGCTGCGGTGGTCCGTGCACCAACGAGACCGAGGACACCGCTGTCCGCAACGTCATCGCGTCGGGTGTGCAGTTCGTGCAGGCGGCGGGCAACTCCAACGACGACGCCTGCCGGTACAGCCCGCAGCGCGTCGCCGAGGCGGTGACCGTCGGCAACACCCAGCAGAACGACGCGAAGAACTCCGGCAGCAGCTGGGGAACGTGTCTCGACCTGTTCGCGCCGGGCACGAGCATCGTGTCCGCGTCCTACTCGTCGGACACGGGCAACGCGACGATGACCGGCACGTCGATGGCCTCGCCGCAGGTGGCGGGCGCGGCGGCGCTGTATCTGGGACTCAACCCGGGTGCGACGCCGCAGCAGGTCCGCGACGCACTGGTCGACAACGCGACGAGCGGCAAGGTGACCAGCCCGGGTACCGGTTCGCCGAACAAGTTGCTGTACACCGGTTTCATGGTCGGCGGTGGGGATCCGACCCCGCCGACGGCGCCGGGCAGCCTCCGGTCGACCGGGACCACCGTCAACAGTGTGTCGCTGGCTTGGGACGCGTCCAGCGACGATGTCGGTGTCGTCGGCTACGACGTGTTCAACGGCCCGAGCATCGCCACCAGCGTCACCGCCACCTCCGCCACTGTCACCGGTCTGACCGCCGACACCAGCTACACGTTCACGGTCAAGGCGAGGGACGCGGCGGGCAACGTGTCACCGGCGAGCGCGGCGGTCACCGCGCGGACCAAGCCGGGCACCGACCCGACGAGCCCGATCGTCAACGGCGGGTTCGAGTCGGAACTGACCGGTTGGAGTCCTTCTGGGACGGCCGTCGCGGTGAACTCCGGTGCGCACAGCGGAACCTACGCCGCACGGCTGGGCGCCACCACGGCGACCAACGGTGTGTCGTCGATCGCGCAGACGTTCACGGCTCCGGCCGACGCGCGTCAGCTGTCCTTCTACTACAGCATGACCTGCCCGGACACGGTGTACTACGCGTGGGCCAAGGCGACGCTGGTCGACAACACCAGCGGGGCCACGACGACGCCACTGGCCAAGACCTGCACCAACGGTCAGGGCTGGAAGCAGGCGACGGCGGCGCTCACCGGTGGGCACAGCTACACGCTCACCCTGGTCAACCGGGACGACAACTACCCGGCCGATCCGGTGTACACGCTGTTCGACGACGTCACCTTCGACGTCGAGCCACCGTCCGGCGACGACTACTCGGTCACCCTGGATCCGTCCACTGTGTCCGTCCAAGCCGGACAGTCGGGCACCACGACCGCGCGGACCACGGTCACCAGCGGCGGGGTGCAGAAGGTGCACCTGGCCGCGTCGGGTCTGCCCAGTGGCGCCACCGCGACGTTCGACCCCGCGGACATCGCCTCCGGTGAGATCTCGACACTGACGATCGCCACCACCGCGGGCACCCCGCAAGGCAGCACGTCGGTGACCGTCAGCGCGGACGGCAGCGTCACCGACCACACGGCCACGCTGACGTTGAGCGTGGGCGGCGGCACCCCGCCGGCCGGGGCGCAGAAGATCGGCAGCGACCCGTATTCCAACGCGGAGGCCCAGCACGCCACCCAGTTGGAGGCCGACAGCCACGCCAACGGCAACACCATCGTCACCGCGTTCCAGAACGCGCGGATCAAGGAGGGCGGCGCCACCGGCATCGGCTGGTCCACCTCGACTGACGGCGGAGTCACCTGGCGCACCGGCAAACTGCCGTGGACCAAGGCGGACGGCGGCCCGTACGACCGGGCCGGGCTGCCGGTGGTCGGCTTCAGCGCCAAGCACGGCAAGTGGCTGATCGCGGGTCTGCCGCTGGACTCCAGCGTGCGCGGCCTCGGCCTCGCGGTGTCGACGTCGACCGACGGTGTCACGTGGGGCGCCCCCGCGTACGCCGTCGGCGGCAACGACACCAAGCGGTGGGACAAGAACTGGCTCGCGTGCGACAACCACGCGTCCAGCGCGCGCTACGGCAACTGCTACGCCGCGATCGACGACAACGGCAGCAGCAACCAGCTCTACGTCGCCACGTCGACCGACGGTGGGACGACGTGGGGCGCGGCCAAGCTGGTCTCCGGGGCGACCGGCGCGCTGGCCAACGGCATCGCCAGCCAGCCCAACGGGAACGTGGTCGTGATCTACGACCGGGTCTCGGGCGGCAACAACCAGATGGCGGTGCAGTCCACCGACGGCGGCAACACGTGGGGCCAGCCGGTGAGTGCCGGGGAGATCCGGTTCCACCAGCCCGCGGGCGGCCTGCGCGGCAACCCGATGCCCTCGCTCGACGTCGACGCGGGTGGCAAGTACTACCTCGCCTGGCCGGACAGCAAGTTCCGCGCCGACGAGGCGTCCAACGACATCGTGCTGGCCACCTCGACAGACGGGAAGACCTGGACCGCCCCGGTCCGGGTCCCGATCGACGCGGTGGACAGCGGAAAGGACCATTACTTCCCGACCATCGCGGTGGAGCCCGGCACATCCGGGAGCACGGCCAAGATCGCGCTGTTCTACTACGTGTGGGACAAGGCCGACTGCACCGCGGAGACCTGTCAGCTCAGCGTCGCCTCGGTGACCTCGGTCAACGGCGGCGCGAGCTGGAGCGCCCCGAAGGTCCTCGGCGGCCCGTTCACCCCGCTGCAGATCGCCGACACCGCCTCCGGGCGCTTCGTCGGCAACTACAGCGGCGGGTCGGTGGTCAACGGCAAGGCCGTCGGCGTGTTCTCCCTGGGCAAGGCGCCCGCTGACGGCAAGGCGTTCGACCAGGCCATCTACACCGGCGGCCCCCAGCCCATCACGGGCGGCGCGCTGGTCGCGGGCGGATCCGGGGGAGTGGCTCGCGCGGGCACCTCGGGCAGCCAGCGGACGCGGATGGAGTAAATGGACGGCGGCTGTGTTGTCGGCGTCCCCTCCGGGGACGCGCGCTCGGCCGCCTCAAGGTGACGTATCGGGCACGCGAACACGCCAGACTCTGTTGTTGGCGTCCCCTCCGGGGACGCGCGCTCGGCCGCCTCAAGGTGACGTATCGGGCACGCGAACACGCCAGACTCTGTTGTTGGCGTCCCCTCCGGGGACGCGCGCTCGGCCGCCTCAAGGTGACGTATCGGGCACGCGAACACGCCAGACTTCGTCGGCGCGTTCACGCACCCGATACGTCACCGCGGCCGAGCGGTCACTGGTCTGGGCGCGATCCGTCGGTTATGGTCGGGGTGCGGGCAGCAGCCATGGACAGGGGAGCCGTCGTGGCCGCACGCCCATCTACAGAGACAGATCTGTTCCCAGACGCCCTGCGCGCCGCCATCCAAGCGCGTGGCCTGGGTCTAGAACGCATCCGCAACCGACTGCGGACACTCGGCGCGCCGGTGAGCGTCGCCACCCTCAGCTATTGGCAGTCCGGCCGGTGTAGACCAGAGCGCCCGGACTCGATGATCGCCCTCGCGCACCTGGAATCGGTGCTGGAGGTGCCCGCGGGCTCGCTGATGTCGCTGCTCGGCCCGCCAAAGCCGCGGGGCCGCTGGCTCACCGGCGTCGAGCCGGACATCGAGGCGTTCTGGCCGAACAAGGCACTGGTCCGCGACGCCGTCCGGTCGGTGAACTCCCGCTGGGACCAGCGGCTGACCAGGATCAGCCAGCACGACATCGTCACCGTCGGCCCGGAGCGCGGGCTGCGGTCCATCGTGTCGCGGCAGGTCCTGCGCGCCGACGCCGACGGGCCGGACCGGTGGGTCGTGCTCCTGCACCTCGACGACCACGAGCGCCCCGCGCCGATCGTGCGGCCGCTGCGGCACTGCACGGTCGGCCGGTCGGTGCACCGGGCGGGCGACGGGCTACTGGTGACCGAGCTGCTGTTCGACCGGCCGCTCGCCCGCGGCGAGACGATCATCACCGAGCACGAGCTGGTGAACCAGGCGCCGTATCCGCTGGCCACCAACTACGAGCGGAAGTTCCGGCGGCCGGTGCGGGAGTTCGTGGTGGAGGTCGGGTTCCACGCCGACGCGCTGCCCGGCCCGTGTGTGCAGTACTCGCGGGTGGGCAGCGGGGAGGAGCAGGTGGCGCCCGCCGTGGTCGACGGGACGGACTCGGTGCACGGGGTGGCGCTGAACTTCGGGCCCGGTGTCTACGGGTATCGGTGGGACTGGCTTTGAGTTGGTCCAACCGGGTGGACCACGACGAATGACCCTAACGCGGGTGCTGAACAGTCGATCTCTCTCTCGACGCGATGGGGGAGTGACGCATGCTGGACCCGTTCGACGCCGATGGGTGTGCTGGGGACGTGTGGTCGGAGTGGGCGTTGGTGGAGGGCGGTATTGAGGCCGAACAGGTCTGGCCGGGATGGGCGGCCATTCTGCGGTTCATCTCGGTTTTCGACGAGGTCCGCGTCCGGGTCGCCGAGCCGCCGCTGAGTACGGCTGCCTATCGGGCCGTTCCGTAGACGCGGTCGATCTTGATCCGCAGCACCAGCCTGCCGTCGGCGACCATCGCGGCGCGGTACTCGTCCCAGTTCGGGTGCTCGCCGCTCAAGTTCCGATAGAGCGCGACCAACTCGTCGGCCGCCGCGTCGTGCGGATCCTGGGCGACCTCGGAGAACTCGGCGATGCCCTCGGCGACCGCGTACTGCCAGCCGTCGGCGCTCGTCACGTGGTACGTCGCGCGGGGGTCCCTGCGGAGGTTGGCTGTCTTCGCCCTGCCGTCGGTGACGGAGATCCGCAGGACGCCCTCGGCCTCGTCGAGGTGGTGCAGGACATTTGACAGCTGGGGGCGGCCGTCGCGCTTGAGGGTGGCCAGGGTGCCGAACGGGCGGTTGCGGATGAGTCCGTAGAGAGCTTCGTCAGCCATGGTCTGGCAAACCTGCCGTCCGCGCGCCCTATTCCCGGGACCACCCGCTCGGCGGATCGCTCCTGATCCCGTCCCCGGGGTAGTTTCGGGAGTATGTTGCCTGTCACAACAAAGTCGTTGGCGGTAGTGGTGGCCCTGTCCGCGGTGACCCTGGGGCTTGGTCCTGGCACCGCGGCCGCCGCGCAGGCGCCTGGCGCGCCAGGGCTTGGGTCGACCTGGACGACGGGCGCCAAACAGGGCGTGGGCACGTCGGCCGGGACCACGTCCAAGGTGTGGTTCACCCTCGGGCAAGGGGTCGCGCACGAGGTCTACTACCCGCAGGCCGATCTGCCCAACGTCCAGGATCTCCAGTTCATGGTGACCGACGGCGTCAGCTTTACTGACGAAGAGAAGGTCGCCACGACTCAGCAGGTGACCCTGGCTGATCCGACTTCCCTGACGTACCAACAGGTCAACACCGCGCGCAGCGGCCGGTATCGGATCACCAAGACCTATGTCACCGACCCGGACCGGCACGCTCTCCTGGTGAACACCCGGTTCCAGGTTCTGTCCGGCGGGTCGCTGAACCTCTATGTGCTCTTCAACCCTTCGCTCGCGGGAAGCGGCATGGGGGACACCGGTTCCACAGTAGACGGACAGCTGCGTGCGTCGGACGGATCGGTGGCCAGCGCGCTCGCCGCGTCCACCGGATTCAGCCAGGCCACCAACGGCTACTCCGGCTCCGCGAGCGACGGCTGGCGGGACCTGACCAACAATCGGGCGCTGACTACGCTCTACGACACCGCGGGAACACCAGGAAACCTCGTCCAGACCGCGCGGATTCCCGTGGGGGTCGACACGACGTTCACGCTCGCCCTCGGGTTCGGCGGGTCGCGGACGGAGGCCGGACAGAACGCCGCCGCGTCGCTCGCGGCCGGGTGGACAACGGTCAAGTCCCGGTATCAGTCCGGGTGGAAGTCCTATATGGACTCGCTGAGCCCGGCACCGGCGAGCGTCGCCGACGCGGACCTGCTGCGGCAGTACCGGATCTCCGCGATGACGCTCAAGGCGCACGAGGACAAGACCTGGCGCGGCGCGTTCGTGGCGTCGCTGACCCATCCGTGGGGCGACGCGATGAACGCGGATTCCTGCTGCGCCTTCGGGTATCACGCGGTGTGGGCCCGTGACCTGTACCAGATGGCGACCGCGTCGCTCGCGATCGGCGACCCCGCCGCCGCGCACCGCGCGCTGGACTACCTGTTCAACGTCCAATGGCGGCCGGACGGCTCCTACCCGCAGAACACCAAGCTCGACGGGACGCCACTGTGGGGCAGTCTGCAGCTCGACGAGGTGGCGTTCCCGATCATCCTCGCCTGGCAGCTCGGCCGCCGGGACGCCGCCGCGTACGCGAAGGTCAAGCCGTCGGCCGAGTTCATCGCGCACCGGGGTCCGGGGAGCCCGCAGGAGCGGTGGGAGGAGGCGGCGGGGTACTCGCCGTCGACCATCGCCGCGGAGATCGCGGGCCTGGTGTGCGCCGCCGACCTGGCCACGGCCAACAACGACCCCGGCGCGGCCTCGTACTACCTGCAGGTCGCCGACTCGTGGCAGGCGCAGGTGGCGGGCTGGACCTACACGACGTCGGGCACGCTGGTTCCCCAGCGGCGACTACTACGAGCGGGTCGACGGCTCAGGCAACCCCAACGACCTCGCCCAGCTGACGATCGCCAACGGCGGCGGGACGTGGTGGGAGAAGGACGTCATCGACGGCGGGTTCCTCGAGCTCGTGCGTCTGGGCGTCAAGCCCGCCGACGACCCGACCATCACCGGCTCGCTCGCGGCCATCGACGCCACGATCAAGGTCACGGCGCCCCAGGGTGCGCTCTGGTACCGGTACAACCACGACGGCTACGGCGAACGCGCCGACGGGTCGCCCTACACCGGGCAGGGGATCGGCAGGCTGTGGCCGCTGCTGTCCGGCGAGCGCGGCGAATACGCCGTCGCGCGCGGGCTGCCCGCGAGCGGGTATCTGCGGGCGCTGTCCGGGTCGGCCAACCAGGGCGGGATGCTGCCAGAACAGGTGTGGGACCGGGCCGACGCGGCCGGGTTCCGCTTCGGCCAGGGCACCGGCTCGGCCACACCGCTGGCCTGGGCGCACGCGCAGTTCGTGCGGCTGGCGGTGTCGATCTCCGCGGGCCGCAACGTGGAGACCCCGTCGATCGTCGATGCGCGCTACTAAATTGAATGGACGGGAGCGGGTCCACGCGGTTGGCTGCGCGCGTGGACCTTCCCCGGCACTACACGATTCGCGAGAGCAGCCACCGCGTGCACAACCCCATCACGGAGGCCAAGTTGGCCACCATGGGGCACGCGCTGCGGCTCGCGCCCGACGCGCGGGTGCTCGACTTGGCCTGCGGCACCGGCGAACTGCTCGCGACCTGGGCCAGAGACCACCAAGTCACCGGCACCGGTGTCGACATCAGCACCGTCTTCATCGACGCGGCGCGGGCGCGGGCGGCGGAACTGGGCGTCGCCGACCGGGTGACCTTCGTCCACGGCGACGCCGGGGGATATGTGGCTGACGAGCGGGTCGACGTGGCCGCGTGCGTCGGCGCGACCTGGATCGGCGACGGCGTCACCGGCACCGTGGAACTCCTGCGGCGCAGCCTCGCGCCTGGCGGGCTGATGTTGATCGGCGAGCCGTACTGGCTCCAGGAGCCGCCGGACCAGGAGGCCATCGAGAACTGCCACGCCACCAAGCGCGACGACTTCCGGTCGCTGCCGGAACTGCTTGAGCACTTCGCTGCGCTGGGCATGGACGTCGTGGAGATGGTGCACGCCGACAAGGACAGCTGGGACCGCTACGTCGCCGCCCAGTGGCTCAACATCCGCCGCTGGCTCGACGACAACCCCGACGACGAACTCGCCCCGAAGATGCGTGCGGAACTCGACACCGCTCCGCTGGTCCACGTCCGCTACCAGCGCGAATACCTCGGCTGGGGCCTCTTCGCCCTGATGGACCGCTAGGCACTCGAACTCTAGTGCACTAGTTGCGCGCGGTTGATCGGTTCAGGTCAGGCCGGTGAATCGTTGGTCGCCTCGACGTGAATCGTGGGAACGGTCCGTTGCCTAAACGGTGTTAACCACGCACGCTTTCGCCTGGATCGGTCCAGCGAAAGTGTGTGGAGGCCCCAGGTGAATTTGTCTCGGCGTAGGTTCCTCGGTGACACCGCCAAGATCGCCGCCGTCGGCGCGGCGGCCGCGGTGATCGGCGAGTCGACCGCACAGGCCGCCACCACGGGAACCATTCGCGACGTCAAGCACGTGGTCGTCCTGATGCAGGAGAACCGCAGCTTCGACCACTACTTCGGCAGCCTGAGTGGCGTGCGAGGCTTCAGCGACCGCAGCACACTCGACAACGTCTTCGTCCAGCCGTCGTGGGCGGGCGGGACCCAGCGGCCCTGGCGGATGAGCCTGACCGCGCCGGTCTTCGGCGACAGCGGGTCCGTGCTCGCCCAGTGCGACGGCAGCCTTCTGCACAGCTGGAACGACCAGCACAGCGCGTGGAACAAGGGCCTGATGAACAACTGGGTGTTCGCCAAGCTCAGCGACCGCTCCCTCGGCTTTCTCAACCGCGCGGACATCCCGTTCCACTACGCGCTCGCCGACGCCTACACCGTCTGCGACGCCTACCACTGCTCGACGATGTCGGCGACCGGCCCGAACCGCACCTATCTGTGGAGCGGGATGATCGACCCGCTGGGCACCGCCGGCGGGCCCGCGTCCGACGGCGGCGAGGAATCCGGCCTGCGCTGGCAGACCTACGCCGAGGCGCTGGAGAACGCGGGCGTGTCCTGGAAGGTCTACCAGAACGCCAACGACAACTACGGCGACAACGGCCTCGCCTACTTCAAGCAGTTCACCGACGCCCCGGCGGGCAGCGCGCTGCGCACCAAGGGCATGGCCTCGGTCCCGGGGGTCACCGGCTCCACGCCGGACGACATCGTCGCCGCGATCCGCGCTGACGTGGTCGGCGGGACGCTGCCGCAGGTGTCCTGGGTGGTGGCCAACCAGGCGTTCTCCGAGCACCCGGACTGCCCGCCCAACGACGGCGCGTGGTTCATCAACAAGGTGCTCGGCGCGCTCAACGCGGACGCCGAGTCATTCAACTCGACCGTGCTGTTCCTCAACTACGACGAGAACGACGGGTTCTTCGACCACGTCCCGCCGCCGATCCCGCCCGAGGGCGCGGCCGCGGAGTTCCTCAACGGCACCCCGATCGGCCTCGGCTTCCGGGTGCCCATGGTCATCGTGTCGCCGTGGACCCGGGGTGGCTGGGTGGACTCCCAGGTCTATGACCACACCTCGGTGATCCGGTTCATGGAGACCTGGACGGCGGCGATGGGCACCCCGGCCGCGTGCTCGAACATCAGCCCGTGGCGCCGCGCGATCTGCGGTGACCTCACCGGTGCCTTCGACTTCACCAAGAAGACGACCGGTCTGCCCCTGCTGCCGACGGTCCCCGCGCCGTACGGCCAGAAGAACTGCGACAGCAAGGTGAACCCCAACTCCGACACCGTCCCGGACACGGTGCCGGTGCAGGAACCCGGCACCCGGCCCGCGCGGGCGGTGCCGTACCAGCCGAACGCGCGGTTCTCCCGCTGGGAGACCGGCCGCCCGAACAGCAGTGGGCTGCAGATCTGGCTGCAGATGAGCCAGACCGGCCAGAAGGCGACCCGGTCGGCATCGACCATGATCGTGGCCAACAAGTACCGCGGTGGCGGACCGTGGAACTACGAGGTGCCCGCGAGCGCGGGTGTGCAGATCCCGCTCGCGGTGGAGGACTTCTTCAACATCGGCAGCGGGTCGGGCGACGGGAAGTACGACCTGTCGGTGTTCGGTCCGAACAGGTTCCTCCGCCGGTTCTCGGGCAACTACTACACCGCCAGTGCCAAGTGCGAGGTCGACTCGGACTACGACGTGACGGGATCCGCGCTCAAGCTCAAACTGACCAACAGCACCACCGCCGAGCAGACGTTCACGATCACGTCCAACCAGTACGCGCAGCCTGGGGCGGTGTGGCCCTACTACGTTCCCGCGAACACGACCACCACGGTCAATGTCCCGCTGACGGTCAGCCTCGCCGGGCACACCCGCACGTCCAGCGGCTGGTACGACGTCACGGTCACCCTGGGCGCCGACCCGCTGTGGTCGCGGCGCCTCGTCGGCCACATCGAGACCGGCGCGGCGTCGGTCACCGGATCCGACTCGGCCGCGGTCGTCGCCGTCGGGCTGCGATCGCAGATGAACAACCGGTTTGTGTGCGCGGAGAACGCGGGCGCGTCGACCCTGATCGCCAACCGCACCGGGATCGGGCCGTGGGAGACCTTCGACCTGATCGCCAACCCCGATGGCACGGTCAGCCTGCGGGCGCGGGTCAACGGCAAGTTCGTCTGTGCCGACAACGAAGGGTCCTCGGCGCTGGTTCCCAACCGCGTTGCCATCGGCGGTTGGGAGAAGTTCGTCCTGGCCCCCACGAACAGCGGCAACGGCACCTACAGCCTGCGGTCCCTGGCCAACAACCGTTATGTCACCGCCGGTGGCGACGGATCGTCGTCGTTGATCGCGAGTTCGACCTCGGTCGGCGGCGCGGAGAGCTTCTGGGTGAGCGTGGTCTGACCGCGCTCCGACCCGTGCCCTGGCCACGCCGATTCGGTTGGTCCAGGGCACGGGTGCCTGCGCTACTTCACGGTGAGGCCGAAGATGTGCATTCGGTGGCGTTGAATTTCGGGCCGGGGGTCTACGGGTACCGGTGGGCGTGGGCGAGGTGCCGAGGTGCCGAGGTGCCAAGGTTCACCCGCCTGGGCGGTCAGAACAGTGCTTTCATTCCCTGGTGCTGAATGATCTTCTCTACGAGGGCGATCCTCCGGCCGACGCCGTGATCGCCGATCTGGTCGCCACTGGCCGAACCTCCGCCGTCAACGCCATCCTCGCCGAGTTCCGCTCCAACGACCAACCCATCCCCGACGCCCTCCCGCCGTCGGTCCGCGACTACCTCATCGCCACCGACACCCCACCCGCGTGGATGGACGCCGCCCGCGTCGCACGGGCCTACGACTTCTTCGTCGACGACGGTGTCCACGTCGCCTCCATCCTTTCCTTCGGCGCGA
>Ga0247823_10001400_pt1 | contig 20076 bp, 23 predicted proteins | sample 13C_PalmiticAcid_2_FD_192426 | JGI IMG/M metagenome (GOLD analysis project Ga0247823, IMG submission 192426) | Soil microbial communities from agricultural site in Penn Yan, New York, United States - 13C_PalmiticAcid_Day30 | ecosystem: Environmental > Terrestrial > Soil > Agricultural land... | reverse complement strand
ACCTGACACTGACTGGCACCTTGCCGCCCGCCAGCGATATCTGGTTCACCCTCACCGTCAAAAACGACGCGCGCATCCTCGCCCACGCCTCGGCCCTGCACGACCAGCTGGTCGCCGACCTGGTCGCCTTCATCCCCGCGCAGGACTTTGTCACGCAGTGCCTCTTCCAGCCGCTGCCCGCGCTCTTTGGGCAGAACAGCGCCGCGGCGGGCGGCAACGTCATGGGCGTCGAGCGGCAGACGGACAACGGCGTCCTGTTCCTCGCCACCGCCATGGTCAAGACGCCCGAGCAGGAGGCCTTTGCGTACCCCAGGGTGAAGGCATGGGTGGATGCCGTGAGGGAGTTTGCGCGGGGGGTGGAAGGTGGTGGTGGGTTGTTTGAGTGGTGCTATCTGAATTATGCGGATAAGAGTCAAGATCCGATCGGGAGTTATGGCGAGGGGAATGTCAAGTTGTTGAGGGAGGCGGCGGCGCGGTATGACCCCGAGGGGGTGTTCCAGACGTTGTGCCCTGGAGGGTTCAAGATCTCGGCTGTTGGGCCTTGAATGGAGGACCTATTACCGCGCTTGTGTGCCAGGAGGGACGCAACATACATTATGGTAGGGAGGTATGCATATGGAGCTGAAGTCCAGGGATTTGACTCGATTGTGCCTACAACAGCCTACTTGGGTGTTTAGAGCGTCATTTTCCCGAACAATCTTCGTCATGAAGTCATTCGTTTGTTGCTCTCCTCTGGGGCAGCATTGTGGCTCACGTTGCAACAGCCGCGCAGCGTGATCCGCGCACACCGCTCGTCGACAAGCGGGCGTCGACGTGCACGCCCAAGACCGGGGGCAGCAGCTCGACGGATGATGTGCCGGCCATCGAGTCGGCCATTGCCAGCTGTTTATCCGGGACCATCGTCATCCCGTCGGGCACGACGTACTACATCAACTCGGCCTTCACCTTTGCCGGCTGCTCCGGCTGCACTATCAGTCTCCATTCCGTATACAAGATCGCCAGAAGGCAAACGCGAAGGAAGGGTGGATGGCTGTACACGTGCTTACTGCTTACTGCTGGTTTAAGTGAGGCAAAAGCAGAAGCAGCTCAAGATCAGGCATAGCAATGTAAATCGTCGAGGGCAACTGTTGGGTCTGACGATCTACTTACTGGTTTGCTCTGGTCAATGCATATGGGAGTGCTTACCCCGCTCGCTTATCATTGCAAGTACGCAGTAACATTTCTTCCCCTCAAACATTGAACTCATCACAATTTCACAACTGGAAGAGCTGGCTACAATCTACTACTTGCACCTTTCATTATGGACACCTCCCGTGGTTGGCCCCCGTCGACACCTCCCGTGGTTGGCCCCCGCCGCCTTTTGGGCCTAATGATCGACGTAAGTTTAGAGTATGTACATTCATATTGTTAACAAAATAACTGGAATCATAATATCATATTCTCCAGAGCCAACTGGACATACTGACCCCCAACGATAGTCTTTAAGCGCCTCTCCTCTCCCTCACGATGGAGTGCCCGCCGACAATGACTCCCGGCGAGCTCTTCGACGTCACAATCAAAGTCTGCTACAACGGCGAAGTGGCCGGGCCCGAAGGCGCCATCAGCCACACAACCACGCGGGCCATCACGTTCCGCTCCTGGTCAATCATCGGGCTCGACACGCCCGGCGGGCCGCCGACAATGACTCCCGGCGAGCTCTTCGACGTTACAATCAAAGCCTGCTACAACGGCGAAGTGGCCGGGCCCGAAGGCGCCATCAACCATACAACCACGCGGGCCATCACATTCCGCTCCTGGTCAAGCATCGGGCTCGACACTCCCGACGGGGGATTCAAACTCCTCCGCCGTCCGCACGGCGGTGACGGTGACACGCCTTGGGAGAGCTGCGATTCGAGCGAGGGGGGTATGGGATGCGGTCTCTTCGACGACCCCGACCGGGCGGTCAAGGTGGTTGCGCACGAGCACTTTACGACGCTGCGGCTGGGGGAGTCTTGGACGAGGGTTGCGCGGCTACAGGGGCCCTGGCATACACGCCTCCCTGAAGATATAGTTCCGGGCGATGTGTTTCGGTATGCGTTTGATGGTGTTGTGGTGGACTGGTGGGACTGGGGCAATGCCGAGGATCATGCCGAGACGGTGGTCATGCTGCGTTGCTGGGAGTGCGCCGCGGTGACTGACCCCGCTGATAATGGGGGCCGGCCGAAGCTGGTGGTACCTCAATCGGAGCCAGTGGAATTCAAGGTTGAGGGTTCATAAGAGCGGAAATCTGAAAGCCATCTAAGTATATCTCTGTGTTTCTCCAGGCCCTGTTCCACCTCCCAGCAAAGCATCAGTCTCCCCTGGAGGGGTTCGGCCCGTTGGATCTTCACCAGCGGGTGTATCGCCAGCAGGTGTCTCGGGGGGGCTCCGCAATCGCCTATGGCGCATAGCCAGCCCGACCAGAGCTGCCTGGGAAATAGCAAACACACCGTGATCAAAGGGCACAAAACCACCAAAGAGAAACCAGTATATCACGGACACCAACCAGGCCGGAAACCCGGGCCCGGGTTCTTCCCACTTGTACACAAGCCGCCCGAGCCACAAAGGGGCGAGCAGGGCAAAAACGACGGCCTGCATCGCCAACCCCGTCAGGCTGAGTGCACCGTGCCCAGAGCCTCGGGGGCGGGCGGTAATGGCCCGGGCCTGAGCGTATACAGCGAACAAGCCGAGGATGGTCACGATGGGATTGACGCAAGCATAGTGTATGCCGATGAAGAGGTCGAGGGCCCAGTCGTCATATATATGCCTTGGATCGGCAGTCGCGGCGTGAATGAAGATTGGGACGACGGAGATGAACAGGAAGGATAGGTAGATCACGACGACGAGGAAGCGATGGCGGACATCGGGGTCGGAGCGGTAAATGAGGCTGATGGCGAAACTGGACGAGGAGACACCCATTACGGTCAGTTCCTGAATTCCGGTTTTGCTCACATGGAATTTGCACTTACGTGGCAAGCCACAGCACCCAGACCAGCGTGAAGTGCACGAGGTTGATGGTGTCGCCTACATCCGGGGGTTGATGAACAATGGCAGGAGAACGTTCGAACCGGTAGTTGACGACGAGGAAAAACGAAAAGGTAAAGAGCTCGGTCGCGACAATGAGGTTGAGCAGCACATGCCAGAGCGAGAGGCCGGAGCTGTCGCGCCGCGCCCAGAGCCGTCGAAGCTGGGGCCCAAACGACACCAGGGTTGGAACCAGGACGACACTGTGTTTTGGTCGTGTCAGCGAGGGCGGAAGAGGATAGGGACGAGTCAGAACTCATGGCGCAGAGTCACGAACATCCTGAGCCAGTTCGGCACCGACATGTTCCCTTTACTTTTGGGCGGTTCAAGCTTCAGAAATCTACTACGTCGCTAAGTGTTGCGTTCCTTGTGGTCATCTCTGTATGGGCTGGGCGACGGAGAATACGGAAAACAAAGTTTGTGGGCTTTGTGGTGCGAGTCGTGAGCACCCCTGAGGGGTGGGCAATGGATGGTTGCAGTGGTTGTGGAGAAGAAAGTGGGTGGGTTTCAGAAACTGGGAAAAACGCTGAAACTGCCCGCGAAGCGGGCAGCAACCCCATCGTAATCACTAAACCACGTCCATTGGTATGTATCCATCGCTCTATCCTGTACAATATCCTGCAATACGACCACATAGTCTCCCCCTACTCAGCTTCCTGCCCGACCAAACCTCCACGACTGCCACCTCAGGCACTGGACGATCCCAAAGAAGGTCTTTCCGACCGCGCTCATGCACCACATCGGCCTCCTCAACACCCATCCGGCTCCGTTTCGGAGACCCGCCATGATGCGTGCCACGTACGAGTACCATGCTGCTGGCCCTCGGAGACCATCCATGCCATTGTCTTGGCCCGCAACAGCTGGGGTATCGTTTTGCCTGTTGGCCTCGGCTTCTCCATCGCATCTCGGCTTCTTCCCGGACCCCAGAGGGCTTGGAGAGCGCGGCCTCTTGTTGTTGGTAGCGGGCCGGGGAGGGGATGGAGGGGCTACCGGCTGTCGGCTACTGCGGTCCCCAAACCACTCGTGGTCGGCAATCTGGTCGAGGGTTGCCCGCTGCTCCGGGTTCCAACGAAACATCATGTTGAGAAGGCTGAACATCTGGTCAATTTCGGGCTTCTCCATCGTGTGTTGGACCTTCTCCCCGTACTCAAGAGGCGGCCGCTGCCAGTCGTACGGGGGCAGTCGGCCGGGGTCCGATGCGGCTTGGGCGGCCATGGTGTCGGCCTCCTTGTGATCGATGTCCATCAAGCCGAAGTGGTGCATGCGATAATGCAGGTAGTTTCCGGGCCGCCCTTCTTTGTTTCTGCTCTGCTCGACGCTCGCCTGCTCTTCTGTGTTGACCGTCGCAAAGACCGACTCGTCCTCCCAGCTGCCATCGTCGCGCGTCTTTCCATTTTCATCCTGGCAGTTGACGAAGACGCCCTTCCACTCCCTCCACACGGTCCGGAGTGGGTTGGGGATGGGCCCCATGATGCATTCCATCTTTCTGAGTCCCGCGAGGAAATCGTCGTACTCTTCATCCGCGAAAGGCGCAAAACCGCACCGCAACTTGGCGATGGTGACACCCAGAGCCCAGATATCCGTGTGGAAGCCCAGGAGGTTGCCTTGCTCAAAGACTTCTTCTGGCGCGGCATAAGGCAACGGGATGCCGGTGCCTTTGTGAATTGGATGCTCCATGTTGCGGTACGAAACGCCAAAGTCGATGACGGCAATATCAGAAGAACAGGCTCCCACACCGTAGACAATGTCGGCGCGCTCGAAGAGATGGGCGGGGACACCAGGTTCGAGGTCACCTTTACCATCGCCGACCCGCTCAACACGAACGAGTCTTGGTTTGCCCAGCAGCTTCATCATCGCATCCTCGTCCCACTCATCAACGCCGTCTGCAAGCCGGAAGAGGATGTTGTCGGTGCGAAAGTCGCCATGGCAGAGACCTCGCGAATGAATGAAGCGCATTGCCTCAATAAGCCGAAAGCAGATGTCCTTGATGAGCTCCGGGATATGGCCGTAGTACTTGTAGACGTGTGTGAGCTTGGGGCCGAGAAGGGGGAGCACAAAGCACAGGTGGCGACCGTTTGGCCCGTCAAGCCAGAAGGTTTCGAGAGCCAGCTGGATGTGGTTTGCCACGAGGACCCCCGGATCCAGGCCAGCAAAGAGTTCGAGGGCCTTGAGGTCGGGGCACTCGGGGTTTGATGCGTCTGCGGCTATGATCTTGACCGCGCGCCACTTCTTGGAGATGGTGTCGTGGCACAGCCAAACCGTCGCATATCCGCCAAAGCCAAGTTTGTGGACCACGCGGAAACGACCGCCGTCGCCCAGCGCGTCGCCGAGAGCCACAGGGTGGTAACCGCCTGGCACGTAGCCGTAAATGTTCTCGACCTCGTTGGGGTCCGCGTCGTCCTCGATTCTGAACTCGAACTTACGGGCTTCCTCCTGCGATTGCGAGTGGGTTGTCCGATCGGTCATGGTGTTGGCGTCATGCATGGCGCTGTCGGGAATATCTTTGACTGTGTCGCTGCCCATGTTGCGAACGAAGAGGTCGGTCGGATTGTCCACGAGTCGATCAATCGGGGTTTCCTTCTTGGGGTTTTGTAAGCGCAGGTCCAAGCCCAATTGCGCGAGTGGGTGGCAGCGGAAGAGGTCAGTCGGAAGGAACGGAGCCACGGGAAATTCACTTTCAGGTGTTCCAGGTCCGGGCGGCAAGAAGTAAAACAATACCTGGCAGTTTTGGTGTCCTCTGGGGGCAAAAGCCTGTTATTCACCGTTACCGTTTGCTCGTGGTTCTTCCCGGTTGGTTCTTGTGGTTGGACACTGAAAGGCTGGAGGCAACCTGGAAGGTCCTGGACCGGTGCCTTGAGCGAGTTGCATTCCAGGCGGAAATCAACCGGGCAGTGTCAAGTGCGATGCAAACTGACTATGTCCTTTGTCAATGTTGAAAAGTATGGAAGGTCCAAGTTGGGTTCCTTCCTTTGGTCAAGGTGGTCAACCGAACAAAGGCAGGCTCGAAAGGTGGAGGCTGCGTGGACAAAGAAGGTAGGCACGCTGCCTTGATTCCCGCCAGCAAACTTCTCCCAATCATTGTTAGACAAAACAAAACTTGGAGGTCATTTCAACGTGGGAGCCTTGGGGCAACAAAGCACCGCCAGATTCCCATGAAGTGTTACGGTCTCACATCACAACCCGGCCACGTCGCCGATTGTTTGCTCCAACTGACACGAGCATTCCACAACTCAGCAGGGCGGCGTCTTACCATGAATGACAAAACAAACATTTGCGTGGGTGACGTGTGCGAGCACCCAAAGCCATCGGAACCAATGTTGCCTGAGCAGCCTTTGGGTAAACAGGTGTTTTCCTCAAAAATTCAGGTCGTTTAGGCGTGCTTTTTGGCATCGTGCGTTCTTCCAAGGAGTGCTCTGACCGTCCGCCCAAAATCAGTTCTTTCCTTTCAGAGAATCGTCATCCCGGGCTGACGTTGAAGAAGTTTCCACAAGAGAGAACAAGCAACAGACTGCTGCTCTCTTGAACCTGAAACGCCGCCGCCATTATGAACCACCTGCTTGTGGTGCTCGCACCTTGAGACTGCCCATCAAGACGTCCATTCACCCAAAACAATGATGAAAGGAGTCAACCTAAGACAGGCAGGGTTTCCTCCAAGTCTATTCTTTGTCCAGTTCATGCTTGTTGTGAACTGATTCTCCGTCAGACAACCACGACAAGAGACTCGTGCCACACAATGGCCCCGACTTTGACTCTTCAATGATTGTTTGACGGAATTTGAAGCCGCCTCTGCGCCATTGTCAGTTTCGTCAGGGTCGCAGATGTGATATCTGGGCGTCACACGGCAACTTGTTCTGCAGAATATATTCTCTCTGCCTTGCGAGCAGCAATGATGGAAGGCCCGCATCTTCATCACACCTCTCGACCAAGAGTCAGCAGCTCCCTGCCATCTCCAGAAGCCAAGTACAGTTTCCTGTCGCTTGCCACTCCTCCTCTGGCTCTCACGGCGCCGAACCTTGTTTCTTGGTCTCATTCGCAACGGCGTTCCTCAACCCTCTGCCCGACAAAACAAACCAGTTTGCTCAGTGATTTTTGTCAACAACACAATGTCCAGCCGAAGGGGTTGGGGCTCAGGCCAGACCGGCCGCAACAACAGCACCCGCGGCAACCCCTGGGGTACGCAGTTTACGCGAACCAGCCGCGGGTGTTCCTCAACTCCGGCGACGTCCAGCTCTCGAAATCCAAGCACCCCGTTCGCTCCCTGGATGGAGCTCGCCGGCCCCGGGACGGATCCTTTGAGACGCTCGGGAAACTTGAGACAGGCAAAACGCGACGTTCACTTCCTCGAAGGCAGCGGCACTCTGGATGACCCCAGCGTCGGTTGGTTGTTCGACTGGCGAACCCTGGACAGATTCAACAGCAATATGCGGAGCGACCACGTCGACATTGCCAGAAAGGTCGCCAAAGCCAACGGCTTCAGGTGTATACTCATTCGCAAGGAGTCGCATAACGTGCAGTGCACGTACACTGCCATCGGGACACGCAACATCATCACGGGTCCCGACGGTCGCTCTCACTGCGAGGTCATTCCCGCCGACAGCCACATTACCGTCTTCATGGGGCCCGACCTCAGGACGGCCAGGGTCGGCGGGCATATCTATGTCATCCAGCTGACAAGCCCAGAGACTGGCGAGACCACGTTGCGGCAGGTCGACGACCCAGAGACGCAGCGCGTCATCGTCAACCCAGGATGTACACGAGCTGCCGAGGAGTTCTGGCTCACATCAGGCACCTGGTGCACCAACAGGAATTAAGAACGACGAGCTGTTTGCTAACTAACATCAACCTCCTACGGGACTCGTTTCCATGGCTCGATCTCCCTTTGGCAGGAGAATTTCCACCCTCTTCAGCGTCATGAAGTTACCTCTTTTTAGTGTTGTCATTTACTCCCCTTTTGGCGTTGTTATGTGCCATCTTTCATAAACACCATGGAATTGCGACCAACGTAAATATTTCTCTGTCTTGATCCATCTCGATAGACTTACTCCGGGGCCCAGTCCCCCTTTTTCGTTGCAGAATATACGAATATACAAGGGAGGTCGGCAAGCTGGATGCCCGAGTCAGATGTCTCGCAATGACGAGATAGCGTGGATGGCCTTGTGGTCTGTGGAGCCTTGGTGTTTTGATTCGTCTTTGCCCTCTCCCCGACGAGGTTCCTGAGGAGTTTGCTTCTCAATCCTTTCGTCTCCCAGCCGAGATTCGCTCCAGACCTACGTTCACCTCCTCAAACTACGCGTGCTTGTTTTCCCACAAGTCAACGGCTTCACTGAAGAGAACAAGACCCGGAGCGGATTCCCCAAGGGCCCGGCCTGGTTAGTGCCATGGTCAACGCCAACAAGAAGCTCTCAGGCCAGGTGGCGCACTATATCTACCATAACAACACTTTCTGTCTGACACTAGCTCACCATCGAGACTGGAGAAGTTGGACCGGTCACAAAAACTCAAGCGAGCTGAAGGACGCCATTCCCATGGGCAACGGCAAAGTCAAGGACCAAGGTTACCGCTGAGCAACTGTCCGCAATGACTGCCACCCTATGGAAGCGAGCTCACGAGAACCTTTGCCAACTTATCGTACACGGCACGCGGGCAGCCTTGACGGCGCCGTATTGTTCACCAGTTGCTGGATTTCTAAGTATCCCCCGGCCGGCTCGGACCTCTCGAGTCCCTGCCTCACCGTCCATGACCGACTACAAGGCCTCGTCACCGGGCCACTCGATACTGAAGCACAGATTTACCGGTAGCATTACCCTCAACCACTCAATTCCTTCTGTTTATGGGATCGATAAGGACCTGTCCCAAAGAAAGAAGCATGCGGGGAGCAAGGGGAAGGAGTGAAGACCGTCCCACACACGAGCCAGTCTTGGACAGAGGGTATTGTACCTATGGAATTCACCATTCATGGATGGCGAGGACGGGAGGTTACTACTGGCCGAGGAGTCGTTGCGTGTAATGTTATTGATAGGCGATGGCATTACCTCAAGTGTTCTTCGGCTGGTTTGACTCGCATCTGATCAACAGTATTGGTCGTCGTACGATCAGCTGCCGCCGCAGTTCCTGCATACGACCAGATGATGGTTTAACAGGAAACCAGGCATTATTAGTGTGGGCACCATGTACTCCTCATGAGGATCAAGTGCCCCAAGACGGGGCTGCATGGCTGTCTAGCAGATGGGCGACCCCGAGAGACAACGTAAGGTTCCGCAGCAGGGGCAACAAGTAGTTGCAGAGGAGGATGGGTTGACCAGGACGCCTGAGTACTTAACGTTATCTTAATCAACCAAAAACACCACTGGACTTGCCCTCTCATTTGGAAAGCCGGGCCTACTGCCAGCGGTAGCGCTTCGTATTTTCCGTTTGCTCAGTTGTTCTACTTGTCTCGTTGTCGTCTTGCTTGTTCATGCCTCGTTCTCATACTCATCACTGGGCATCTACCCCTGCATTCTCCAGGTGTCCGGTTTTGCTCAGGCCAGAGCGGAAGAAGTTGACGACCCCTGACTCTGGGACTGCCGCCCGTGAACCCCGTTGGTTTGCTATCCCAGGCCACATCTGAGCCAGTCCAGATTCGGGCATTATCGTGCATCAGGCAGCGGCAAGGACGACGATGAGCCTGAGCGAGTCTGAGCCAGAGTGTGTTCTGTCACCCCTGTGTTGGACGAGAACAGCTCTCTTAGAAAGCTCTCAAATTTCCAAGAGCTTACGGACATGGATATGATCACGAACTATCGACTGATGGTGAAGGAGTGCATGCATGGTGGGGGTCAAGTTGTGTACTTGGCTGGGCAAGGAGAGCAAGTTCAGGGTTTAAGAAGGAAGGTGAGGCAATATTGAGTCGGTCTGCTACGCTGCATTCTCGGCTTGGGTCGGAAGGATGCAGAGCAGGGCCATGGGAAATGGCCAAGATTGTGGCCAGACGCAAGGATTTTGCTTGGTGTGCGCATGGGGTTCAACAGGCACACCATGATTGCAATCACGGACCTACATCCGGGAGTCCTTGGCAGTATGTGATCGAGTGGGAGCCGTGAAAGAGCTGCTCAACTCGCTGGCCTCCATCGCGAGCGAAGAACGGGCGAGTGGGGGACGCTCTCCCGATGCATCTCGAGCATCTGCAACCCCTGGTCAAGTGAAAAGAACAAGAGAGGCACAGCACATCCCTCGAATCACCCGGCTTCCCCCTTTCCACCCTTCCGGGACACTGGACACGCCCAAACCCCCTTTCCCAGCTCCCCGGGTCAGGAACACAAAGAAGTGGAAAAGCAAGTGCCGTGTGAGCCGCTCCCTTGCATCACATCACACAACGTGTGGATTCAGAACCAGACAACACATGAGACATCATGACCCAGCCCCAGCCACGCCGCCACCGACGCGCACATGCACAAATGCGTGCTGTGCCTCGGAGGGTTCTGGGTCTGGTGCGACGGTACCCCACCGCACCCTGATTTTGACGGCGGCTGGTTCCTTCTTACCTAAGAACTGAGACATCAAAACCCAATTTTGATTTTCAATAACGTGATGGGGGACCCTTCGGACCTTGAGGGAACGGTGGGAGTTTCAATACTCCGAGCTCTGATGACACGTGAAGCTGGTGGTGGTGCTGCCTGGCAGCTGGACCGGGGCCCTGGCGGTCAAGGAAGGAGGACAGGACAGGAGTGTTCTCGGGGGAAGGGAAAGTGCTTTTTGTGACGTGATGGGCTGATGACCGTTTCAATAAATTTCTTCGTCACGAAGTTTTGCCGGGAGATGGCTTTCCAGTCACCAGGGTGATGGGATTCCTGGAATTCGACCGTGTTCACTTTATTCAGCTTGGTCTGCTCAGCTCGGGAATCGGCAGTGAGACGAGAGTGGGTGGCTGCTGGTTGGCTTGCTTGGTGCGTGCCTCTCATGCAGTCCAGGAGCGAAGTGGTCGAGGTGGCGCCGAGAGTTGGTCCCCCGCCAAGCTGAGGTGAATCAAGGGCTTGCTGCGAGCAAGGGTTGTGAGGTGTGATTCCCGAGTCCAGCGAACCCTGGAAGCCAGTGTTCTCACTGCATCTCAGCTGAGTGTCTGTGTGCAAAGTCAGAGACCCATTATCAGAGGTGGAAAAAGGTCCAGGCTTGGCAGGCTCGTTGTCTCTGTGGGGTTCTGCTCGGAGATTGGTCCGGAAGGTCGAGGGGTTGAATCCCGGGGTGGAGCTTTGGGTTTGTCTGCCGCACCGTGTTCTGCGCTAACAGCCAACACTTGGGGCTAGCCACGACTGGGTCTTTGTCTCGATCTCAAGCCACAGGGGTTCCCTGGCACGATCGAGGATCGAAAGGGGTCGACGGGTGATCCGATAAGCCAACGTTAGCACAGACGGTGGGGGAAAGCCGAACCACCGTCTCCGCCGAACCAGAGAGACAGGGATGCGAGGGAACTTCTCGAAACAATGCACAACCTGGAGAATCCGGTCGCGTACCACAATGCAATGCTGGTTGCAGTGGGGGAGGAGATGGCATTTTTTGTCGGCAGATGTGCGACTCGGCTCTTTCTTTTTCTTTTTGGGTTGACGTGGCGTGGTCCGACAATCGGACTGGAAATGCACGAGTTGTGTCATTGTTTCTCATGTTTGCTCGCCGGAGGGTTTTTCCAAGAAATGGCCCCGTTAAATTCCCCGGCATGGCCCGCGCAAGAAAAGCCACAGCGGAATCTGATCGAAATCTTGAGATTTGCCCTGGGGAGAGCTGATCGACAAAAGAGGCGGCGAAGCTAACGGGCCGGCGCCGGGAGACTGCCCAATGAGCGGACCGAATTGGGCTCCGAGAGGGTGTGATGGCCTGAAATTGGGCTGCCTGAGGCGGGAGCCAAACCCTAGCGAGCGGTTGTTCTTGCCCTCCATGGTCCGTTTTTTGGCATTAACAGTGCGGAATTTGTCCATCGACAAACCCTCGCGACCGCCTCGCTTTTCAGTGCACCTTGTATTCGCGCAGTGCCGGTCTCGTATCGACCCCCGCGAATTCCCCATCCCTTTGCGCCTCAGTGGGGGTAAGAACCAAGCGACCATACATTGCGAAACGCAGTTGGTTGTTAGCGCTGCGAATCTGCCGCAAGCACTGCTGCAAAAGGCTGGCAGCTTTTGGGGAGACCCGCCTGCCAAGAAGCCGTCGCATGAGCTGCTGAGGCTGCCAGATTTTGCTGCATTGGATACGCGAGGTTTGGTGACATCAAACTGAACCAACGGACCATGGTTCGGGATTCGCCGGCCCCGGAATGGCACTGTCTTTTGTCGCCAGGTCGCCTCACCTGGTCGGCCCCACGCAACAACGGCCGCTTTGGCTGGGCAGTATGGTAGGATTCACCGCAAGCATCCTTCGCCAGCGTTTCGCCAATCCACACAGCCACCATAAGAGGAAAGGAGATGCCAGGGCAGGCCATGTTTCACTGCATCCCGCCGTAAGCCGTCGCTGAGTCCCCCGCCGTCCAATACGAATCCACCGCTCAGAAACATGGGCTCTCTAGCCCCCCAGGCACAGAAGCCAATCCTCATCATCGGCGCCGGCGTCAGCGGCCTGCTGCTGGCCCAGTACCTGCGCAAGACCGGCAGCCAAGTGCCCGTCCAAATCTTCGAGCGGGATGCCGACCTGACAACCCGGGGGCTCGGCTGGGGCCTGACCCTGCATTGGTCACTGCCGGCTCTGCGGTCCCTCCTGCCCGAGGACCTGGTTGCCCGCCTGCCGGAAGCCTACGTCGACCGCGCTGCCGTCGACGAGGGCCGGCCGTCCACCTTTCCGTTCTATGACCTGAGCACGGGCGAGCTCAAGGCCAAGACGCCGACCGCGTCCGAGTCGACGCGGATTAGAGTCACGCGCGACCGGTTGAGGCGGCTGCTGTCGACCGGGTTAGATATCCAGGCATGTGACATTTATTGTTGCTGTTGTTGTTGCTGTTGTTATTGCTGTTGTGCTGTATGAGAGCCCGTCCGCTGACCTCGGTCATATTGTGCTGTATACAGTGGAGTAAAGCAGTCAACAACGTTGAGACGGCAGAAGACGGGACTGTCACAGTCAGCTTCGATGATGGCTCTTCCTACGAGGGCAGTTTCGTGGCGGCCTGTGACGGCGGCAGCTCTCGCATCCGGACCCTTTTGTTCCCAGGCCATGAAAAGTACCACATCCCCGTGAGGTTGATGGGCGTCAAGCTCGACTGCAGCCCAGACGAGATCGAGCCGTTGAGAAAACTCGACCCCTTTTTCCTCCAGGGCGCGGCCTCTCAAAACGACTCCTTTGTTTACTTCAGTGGTGAGCCCCTTCTCCGTCCCCCACCACTCGTGGATGACACTCCAAATTGACAGCCCCCAGTCCTCGACGCCCCGGGCAACACCCCGGAAGGCAACGGCGGCAAGTACTCATGTCAGATGGTCGTCTCGTGGCCGATCCGCGACGGCTTCTTCGACCAGACCTCGCCCATCGTCTTCCCAGAAACCAGCTCAGGCGGGATCGAGCTGATCAAGAAGTTCGCCGACACCTGGGCTGAGCCCTTCCGGACGCTCGCGCACGGCATCCCGAGCGACACCGACGTCAAGTTCCTCGAGCTGTACGACTGGCCGCCGCCCAAGGGCCTGCGCACCACGGGCCACGTGGCCCTGGTGGGGGACGCGCTGCACCCGATGGCCATGTGTAAGTCGTCCCATCCGGTCACAAGCAAGCGAAAAGAACCAAGACATGTCTGACATGCCAATCTACACCAGACCGCGGCGAGGGTGCCAACCACGCCATCGTCGACGTCCTCGACCTGGCCGAGCTCGTCATGCCACACTTCCTGCCAGGGGGGCAAGACTCGGCGAACCCCACCGCGGCGGGCCTCCGCGCGGCCCTGGACCGTTACGAGGACAGGGTCGTGGGCCGGACGCGCCCCGCCGTCTTGGCCTCGCGACAGGCCAGCCTCGACGCGCACCAGTGGTCCAGGATCAACGACAAGAGCCCGTTGCTGAGCCGGCGGGCGATGACCTTGGCGTTTGACGAGAGCGATATGAGCGCCGTCTAGTTAGGGTTGAAGCTCCGGCACTTTGGTGGAGGATTGAGTGGAAAACAAAGGGGCCGCATCCACAGCGGAATGTCGGGAAGTGGGGGCCGGGGTGGCGAAGGGCCGGGGCAGGGGTCGAGGTTAATGGCTTTTAACAAAAGGGAATCTTACTCGATGGGGAAAGGTGCTCGAAGGGTTGCTAGGCGATCATCTCCGCCTGCCCGCTTGGCCCGCTTTTGTGAGCTTGTTTTCACCTGCAGAAATCTGGAAACGTAAAAGACAAACGTGAGCTCAACAAGTCAAACAATGAATGAATGTGGACAATTGAATTGGTCATTGTCTCTCGTCATGTTGCAAGTCGTCGCAAGTATCGCACAATGGTAGCTCATGTATATATACAATTTTTGGTGTCCGGTCCCGATAAGAAATGAAATTCGCAATCCTGCCCTTGTCCGAGTCCCTTGCGCCGCGCCTGCTCTGTCGCCATGTGATGGTATCTAAGTGATGTGCAATTGGAATGAGATTGTTAAGTGCCGCCCCGCACTCGGGTGGTTGTGGTGGGTGCGGTGTCTCAGTCGACCCGCACGCTGTACGTGACCGACTTGACGATGGTGTTGTCCGGGCTCGTCCGGAGGATGTTCTCCTCGCTGCCCGTGCTCTGCCCCTGCGCCGTGACGAAGGTGCCCTTGCGCTGGCTCGAGATGCTGCTCAGCTTGTACGCGTCGCTCGACTTGCCGATCTTGCGGGCCCCGCTGCCGTAGTTGTTGCCGCTGCCCGAGTATTTGCTCGTGTACTCTTTCGCCTTGCGGAGGAAGATGGGCGCCAGGAATGGAAGGGACGAGACCACGTTCTGGAGGGAGGGGGAAGTGGGTTAGACATTGTGGCCAGCTGAGAGCGGGGTCTGAGACACGGCTGGAAACTTACCCCGACATTGAACTCGATCACACCCCACAGGATCAGCATGGTCGAGTTTCCGTCGCCGTATTGGATCCTGTTGATCTGGAGATACCGGAAGACGGAGCAGAGCGTCGTGAAGAGGCCCAGAAGGAAGATGACGATGAGCCCGACCTTCTTGCCGGTGTTGACCTTGAGCTGGAGGAGCACGGGAATCGGGATGACGGCGACCACGACATCGGAAACAATGGTGACAATGGCATATGCCGTGAACGAGGGGCCGGCAGCAAGACACGTGCCGGGGGTTGCGGGGTCCCATGACTTGTGAACCTGTTTGTTGTCGTACAGCATCAGCAGCCGAACACACCACGTGTGGTCGGACTCCGACTTACCGGACTACACGCCAGAATCAGGGTCAGCGAGCACCCCAGGTGTCCGGCGACGATGGCGGCCATGGCAATCCAAACCACGCGGCGGTACACGGTGTGGCTCGTCCCCTTGAAGAGCCGCAGGTAGCTGATCAAAAGGGCAACCTTGAAGAAGCTGATGCCCATCTGGTAGATTGGTCGGCCGGCGTAGTTGGAGCGCGTGTAGGGAATGAGATTCTCCTTTGGGCGCAGCAGGAGGGGCAGCCCGAGGCCATACTTGGTTTCTGGAGAGCGACAAACATGTTAGGAACGGAGTCGATCTTGGGTGGTGAAAAGAAGAATGCACGTACGGACGATGCAGAGAATCGAGTAGATCAGGGCAAACACCATCGACAAGATCGACATCCAGTCGTCCGCCGCCAACCCATGGTTCTTGTTCCTAATCCATACCCGGGCGCACACAATGACCATGGAAAATGCGGAGAGAACGGTGCAGATTGTGACGATGGTCCTCCATTCCGATATCGCGTCGACCTCGGCCGTTGCGTTGTCGACCCAAACCATTTTGAAGAAATCGGGTGCGGTGGGTGCGGTGGGTGCGGTTTTCCGTGTGTATGGTGGTTGATGGGGATCGATCGGTAACCCTCGTGGATGACGGACCCGCGGTGCTGGGCTCGACTGGGGAAGGATGGCGGGAGGGGGAGGGACTGGGGAAAAAGGAAAACAAGAACTGATCGGCAAGCACAGCTGCTGGAATAAGGATAGTAATGGAGGAGAGGGTCGGCGGGAGATCAACACACAGCTGTCAACTCATCCGGATCTTCGATCCATTATGTCTAAATTTCGAGGACCCGGTCCGAATCCCCTCCTCAGCCGGTGCTCAACGGCCGGGTACTTCCACCCAGCGAACCAGCAAACCAAACCAATGGGCCGTCGCGTCATCCCACCGCAAGGGGGTGCCGAAGGTGTGATGAGACATCCATGGCTGAAGGCCACTCCATGGGAACCCTGATAACACCGAGAATGCGACAAGAGAAAAACGGAAAACCTTCTCAGCATGGTTCCATCGGCCCCGTCTCTCCCCTGGGTCCTGGCTGCATCCTGCGTGCCGAAGCGAGGGAAGCCAATCGAAGGAGAGACACCATCTGCCCCTCGAAGGGGGAATTGCCCCAGAGTTGTCAAGTGGCTGCATTGAAAACCCCATGTTATGATTGCAGCCTGTTGTGCTGTCCTGCGCAGATTGCCGTACTGTGTGTTCGGCAAACTGGGTTTCCAACCATGGGAAGTTTGTGGGTCGTCGGCGTTTTCTGCCCGAGAGGGAAACTCCTCGATGGCGGTGATTGGTGTCGAGGGAAGCGACATCGCGGTCGCTTCCAGGTTCCTGCAATATCAGTCGCTGCGCCGTCTCGGCACAGAAGGTGCAGACGGGGATGCCTTCCGCCCAGGGAGCGAACCAGACTTTGGCTTCCTGCCCGCAGTGGGGGGCAATGAAGCAAGGGCAGACGAGGCCGGGCAAGAACGGGCAAGAACGGCAGCCAAGAATAGGCAGGGGTGTGGGGTTGCATCCAAAACCCTGGCCCTCGCCTTCGACGCCCTTGCTGCATTTTGCAAAAGCCACCCAGCCGGGGCTCCAGACCCTGGATGCCGGCCGTGATTTGTGAATTTGGGTGCGGGCATTTCCAGATTTGTCCCATCTATCGAATCAGTTGCATCGCAGGGTTCTTGTAAGTTGCAGACTTGAGAAAGTGCCCCCTTTGAGGGGGCCCCTGGGTGACCGTCAACATGGGCAAGAACCAACAGCATCTGCGTCTCGGCACGGCTTCTCCTTCCTCCATAAACTCGCCTGCGTCCTGCATCGACCCACGTTTCATCACTTTATGTGGTTGATCTTCTCCTTCCCTTCTGATTTCTCTCCCGATTTTCCCGCGTGTTCCCTTCGGCACTGCAACCCCGTGGCACCTGGCTGCTCTGCCGATCCCCAGCACTCTCGGGTCCCTCCGTCTTTTGTCTGACCGAGATCCCTTCCTGCTGTGTCCTTCAGCCTCCCGTCCTCACCTTCCCTCCCGTCCCTCTGCTTTATTGCAGTGACTGCCGCTTTCCCTCCCGCGAGGTCATTGCGCTGCTCTCGGACGCCGGCCGTTGTTTACCTGCCCAGCATGTCGACCTCGGATAAGAACAGCACCAAGGAGGACCGCATCGCGGTCGACGAGACGACGCCGGACGGGGCTTCGGGCGGTCTAGACACCGCCTGGAACTTCCTGGACCAGCACCGGGATGCCGACACGAGTGAGCCAATCGACATCAGGGCCTTGCGCCGCAAGATCGACTGGCACATCGTGCCCTTGATGTTCTTGTGTTACACGCTGCAGTTCCTCGACAAGGTCATCCTGAACGTGAGAGGCTGCTCCCCCCACCGACACCCCACGACTGGCGGCTAATTTGTGAATGCACAGTATGCGAATGTGATGGGCCTTCAGAAGGACTTGGGCATGCAGGGCAATGACTTCTCCAATGTGGCCACCTTCCTCTTCGTTGGTCTGCTGTGCTTCGAGGTCCCCAACAGTAAGAGCATCACCCCGTCAGCCCGCTGGCGATGTGAGACCCAACGCTGACCCCGGATGCTCCAGTCTACTTCCTCCAAAAGGTTCCTGCCGCCAAGTGGCTCGGCCTCAATGTCATCCTCTGGGGTACTGCCACCGCTTGCGGTGCTGCTGCCACCAACTACCAGACGCTCCTCGTCTCCCGCATCTTCCTCGGCATCTTCGAGGCCACCATTGCCCCGTCGCTGATGCTGATCAGCAGCCAGTGGTATACCAAGTCTGAGCAGGCACCTCGCTTCTCGTTCTGGTACACTGGCCTCGGTATCGGTCAGATCGTCGGCGGCCTGGTCTCGTTCGGCTTCCAGCACATGGGCCCCGATGCCAAGCTGGCGGGATGGCGCACCATGTTTGTCGTCTTGGGCGTGGTCACTGTTCTTGTCGGCTCCTGTGTCGTGATCTTCCTCCCAGATACCCCTATGAAGGCGTCGTGGCTGTCGGACAACGAGAAGGTGGCCCTGCTCAAGCACGTCAGCGTCAACCAGACCGGCATTGAGAACCGCAAGTTCCGCGCCAAGGAGATTGTCGAGGCTCTGATGGACCCTCAACTGTATCTTTTGCTCTTGTCGGTCATCCTGGTGAGTAGTCGACGGCCCTCTTGAATGGGTTGAAGTGGGCGTGCTGACCATCTTCCACAGCTGTCCGTCTCTAGCGGTGTTGTCACGACCTATTCGGCCACTCTCATCCGCAATCTCAAGTATGACTCGAAGCAGTCCGCTCTGATGAACACGCCCTCGGGTGCTGTCAGCATCTTCTTCACACTCTTTGTCGGGTTTGGTATCCGCCTGCAGTCGCACCGCTGGGCTTTCATCATTGCCTGCATCATCCCTGCGTGAGTACATCCTCCAACATGAGTCTAGAGTCAAACACTAACACATGTACAAGTATCATTGGCGGTGCTCTGATGTCCTTCCTTCCCACCACCAACAGGGCGGGCTGCTTGGCGGGCATCTACCTCACCAACGCTGTCGTTGCCCCTCTCGCCGTGTTCTACAACGTGAGCTCAACCCACTCTCTGTGCCCGTATTCACCGCTAACCCGACTCTCAGTGGACGGTGGCCAACATTGGAGGTGGCACTAAGCGTGCCTTCGCTGCCGCCATCATCAGCGGCTCCTTCTCCATCGGCAACATCATTGGGCCCCAGACGTTCCAGGCCCGGGACGCGCCCGACTACCGCCCGGCCAAGCTCGCTGTCATGGGCACCCAGGCTGGCTGTGCCTTCACCACCTTCCTTCTGTTCCTGTACTATGTCTGGCAGAACAAGAAGCGCACGTCTGATCGCGAGACGGAGGATGCGTTCATGACGCCTGAGGTCTGGGCCAACATGACGGACAAGGAGAACAAGAACTTCCGCTACGCCTACTAAGTGGCGGGCAGCAACCTGGTTGGATGTTTGAAAATGTATTCACGTTCTGTTTCAGATATGGCGTCCCAGTTGCCATGAACCAGAGTGCAATTTCTCTGCAATTTTTCTAGATCGGACATAGCATCAATTGTAATGACCAAGTTGACAGGGATTTGTTTGTGTCTGAGACAATGCAAAGAACCGCGAAAGAAGAATGGACGAACAATGCGAAACGGGTCGAGACTTGAAACAACTGTCAGAAACGGACGGGAAGGTCTCGCATCACGAACCCTGTCCCCGGTTCGGCTCTTCCGAACATCGTTCCGCGATCATGCTGGATCTGAGACCAGTTTAAGAGGCGCACTAAGAATCCACAGTGCATGAGGACTGGGACGAGAGCACGTTGAAACAGCCAGGGTCTCCTTTGTTTCTGGTGTTGACCAACTGGAGATGCTTGCCTGAATCGGCGAAGTTTGCGAAGGCCGCTTGTCCCCCAAAGTCAAGTGCCATCCGTGGACAAACAACCTAAGGAAAATCAAAACACCCTCTCCGTTCTGCAACGTTTCACGTACGTCTGCATCTCTTTGTCGTGTTGCTTTTTTCTTCTTCTTTTTGAGGGGTCGGAACTTGAAGATTCGGTACCTGAATGCGGGATCTGGTCAGGTGTGTTTCTGTCCGGTCCTCAGCCCACCGCCCCGGTTCAATCCAGGGCGGGCGCAACCCTGTAATTCCGGGTCGAATATCTGGGTATGCATCTGCATCTGCATTGCAGATTGTCTGTGGGAGACACGCCCCTCCCC
>Ga0247823_10001399_pt1 | contig 20094 bp, 13 predicted proteins | sample 13C_PalmiticAcid_2_FD_192426 | JGI IMG/M metagenome (GOLD analysis project Ga0247823, IMG submission 192426) | Soil microbial communities from agricultural site in Penn Yan, New York, United States - 13C_PalmiticAcid_Day30 | ecosystem: Environmental > Terrestrial > Soil > Agricultural land... | reverse complement strand
GCCACAGGGGCCCGATGTGTCCCAGGCCGTCTTCCGCGAACCGGGCCAGGCCCCCTTCGACATCAGCGGCGAAACTCCGGGCGGCTTCGGCGAGATCATTCGGCGGCGTGGAGATATGGCCGGCACCGAAGTCGACGCCCAACCGCTCGGGATCAACGGACCCCGGGGGCAGTCCAGCGTCTTTCATGGCCATGGACGCCGCGGCAACACCCAGCTGGATATCGCGCGACATGACCTTCAGGAACTTCTTGTTATAGATGTGGTCTTCGGGAACGAAATTGCGGACTTCCGCGGCGAGCGGTGAGGGCAATCCATCCGCGGAGAACGCGGACAGCGTGTCGATGCCGGAGCGTCCGTCCAGCAGGGCTTGCCAGAACGCTTCGTGTCCGATGCCGATGGGGGAAACCACTCCCACCCCGGTTACGACGATTCGCGGGACCGCTTGCGATGCCGTCATAGCACGACCTTGACCCATCGTCTCGTTCGTTGGCAATCCGCCCCGGAACGACCGATCGACCTCATACCCGCAATCCCTGCGTTCCCACCGCGAAGCCACAGATGGCCGCGCGCGTGTTCGGGTACGATCCGACGATTACTTCCGACAATTCGCGATGACAGAGGTGCGACTTACACAGACTCAAGCTGGAAAGGCAGGCGCGACTCTTTCATCGGTTTGTATCGGTTCGAGGAACTCTCACGAATAACCGGCATTCGCAGGAAATCACTGCTATGCAGCTAAAGCGTGAGCGGCCTCGAAGGTTCACCCAGTAGAAACACCACCCAACTGATCTTCGAATCGGACGTTTCTCCCGTCTGCGTGAGCAGACGGCCCAGCGAACGTTCCGACCCGAATTCCATCGCTGGAATGACCCACATTCCGGCGATGATGATCACATGAAGTTCTCATTAAAGCCCTTGCGTCAAAATCTGTCAATATAGCCGGCGGGCAAAATGCGGTACACACGAACACGTATCCGACCAGGTGGCGGTCCACTCTTCCTAGTCTTCCCCGTCCAAACGCTTCCGGTATCGGTAGTTACAGAAATCTCGGCGAACTCTGCCTATCCGTTCTAATCGGCAAACCCAGCCGAGTTTTGTCACCTGTTTCAAAAGCGACTTCCGTGTGGACACTCGGGCTGAAGATCCGATCTTGAATCACAAGGAGTGCCTCCGCTCACGATGACTGGAATCCGTTCGACAACCGGCTTAGCCAGTGGATTGGACATCGGGTCGCTCGTCGACGCCCTGATGAAGGCGGATCGTGCGCCCGCAGCCCGGCTGGAATCCCGCATCGCTTCGCTGCAGGCGACTCAGGCCGGCCTGGGGACGTTGCAGGCGCAGTTGCTAGGAATTTCGAGTGCGGTCGCCGCGCTGAATGACCGCAACACCTTCTCCAGCCTCGCGATCCAGAATTCGGACTCGGCCCAGGTCGCTGTCAGCACCAAAGCCAGTTCAGTCGCGGGCACGTATCAGTTTCAGGCGATTCAGCTGGCGACCTCCCATCGCGTGGTCTCGAAGGGTTACAGCGATGCCAACTCCGCGCTGGGGGTGACCGGGCAGGTCACGGTGCGGCGGGGCAGTACGCTCTCCCGGCCGGTGAAGCTCGATCTGTTGAACGACGGCCAGGGCATCCGCCGCGGACAGATCCAGATCACCGACCGCAGTGGGAAATCCGCGACCGTCGATCTGCGGAACGCTGTCACTTCGCAAGACGTCCTCGACGCGATCAACAACGCCGCCGTCGGCGTGACGGCTTCCGTCAGTGGCGGCCAGTTCATTCTCGAGGACACCACCGGACAAGCGGGCGCGTTCGCCGTCACCGAAGTCGGGTCCGGGAAGACGGCGAAAGACCTCGGATTACTGCAGTCCGTCAATACGGACACGCTGTCCGGCGAGACGGTCCTGCGGGTGACCGATCAGTTCACGCTGAATCTGCTGAATGACGGCAATGGTCTGCGAACGATCGCGGATGCCAACGAGCTGCGCGTGAATCTCGCGTCCGGGACGCAAGTCGAGGTGAATCTCGACGGCGCGAACACCGTGCACGATGTGCTCGCGAAGTTGAACACCGCGGGAGAGACCGGAAACACCTTCACCGCCGCATTGGTCGACGACCGCATCGTGATCACCGACAACACCACCGGAACCGGGACGTTGTCGGTCGAGAATCTCTCCGGCAGCAACGCCGTCGAAGTCCTGGGACTGAACCGCGCGGCGAGTGGCAATACGGTGACCGGCGGCCGGTTGGTCGCGGGATTGAATTCAGTCCTGCTGAAGAATCTGCGCGGCGGTCAGGGAATCACGGAACTCGGATCGGTGAACCTCACGGATCGAATCGGGGCCACCGCGACCATTGATCTGTCCGCCGCTGAAACACTCGACGATGTTCTGGGGTCGATCAATCAATCCTCTTTGGCATTGCGGGCGGAATTGTCGGCCAATGGCACCGGGATCGTGATCCGCGACACCTCGGGCAGCACCACCTCGAATCTGATTGTCGCTGATGCGGGAACCGGAACCCTCGCCGCGGATCTGGGAATCACCTTCGACGGTGCCAGCAACCAGACGACAACGACTGCGCTGAACATTCAGAACGTGAACACAGCAACGAGCCTCGACCGTTACACGCTCGCAGGCAATCGCGTATCGTCCGGCTCGTTCAAAATCACCGACTCCGCCGGCAACACCGCGATTGTGAATATCACGGCGACATCACGCACCGTCGGCGATGTGCTCGACAAGATCAACGCCTCCGGACTGGCGGTCACGGCGAAGCTGAACTCCACGGGCGATGGGATCGAGCTCATCGACAATTCCGGCGGGACCGGGACGTTCGCCGTCAGTGAACTCGGCGGGCGAACTGCGGCCGATCTGCGGCTGACCACCGCCGCGACCACGGGTACCGATGGCAAACAGCGCATCAACGCTCAGCAGGCGATTGTGGTGAATGTCGCGGCGACCGACTCACTGACCACGATCGCCTCGCGGATCAGTGCCGTGGGGGGAACGCTGCGGGCCACCGTCGAGTCGACCGGCGCGGCGTTGAATGGGTTTCGACTGGCGCTTCAATCGACGACGACGGGTGACGGCGGCCGCTTCCAAGTGGACGATTCCGGGCTGAATCTGGGCCTGGACACCGCGGATCTGGGTCGCGATGCCCTCTTGCGGATCGGTGGTCAGGACTCGGCCGCCACCATCCTCTCCTCGTCGAACAACACGTTCTCCAATGCGGTCGGCGGTCTGGACGTGACCGCATTGAAGGTCGGGACATCGCCTGCGACCGTCGTGGCATCGTCGGACACGCAAAAGATTCAGACGGCGTTGCAAAGCTTTGTGACATCCTACAACGCCTACATCGATAAAGCCGCGGACCTCACAAAGTTCGACACCGCCACACAGAAACGCGGCGTGTTGCAAGGCTCCACCACACCGCTGAACCTGCAACTGAAGTTCAACGCCCTGATCAACAAGGTCAACGGGTCGCCAACAGCGGCGGTCAAGTCGCTGGCGGATGTCGGCGTGCGGCTGACCGCCGGTGGCAAGCTCACCTTCGACTCCAGCAAGCTGACGACCGCGCTGCAGAACAATCCGAACGAAGTCCGGACGATGTTCTCGGACACCAACACGGGCTTCGCCAAATCCTTTAAGACCGCGCTCGATCAATTGAACGATGCCACCACCGGAACGCTGACGGCGGAACTGAACGGCATGGGCAAGACCGTGACCTCGCTGCAGACGCGCGTCGCGCAGTATGACGAGCAACTCGCGGGACGGCGTCAACGTCTCGAGCTGAAGTTCGTCCGCATGGAAACCATCATCAGCGGCCTGCAGTCGCAGCAGGGAACGCTGACGTCGCTGACGAGCGTACTCGCCAACCTGCGGGCCAGCACCAGCAGCTGATAACTCACCCTGATCCCTGCACCGTGATGTCTTTCGAAGGAATGACCGTGTCGCTCGCCGCGGAATATCTGGAAACGCAGGTGATGACGGCGACGCCGCATCGGCTGCACTTGATGGTGGTGGACGCCGCACTGCGGAACACCCGCCGCGGCATCGAAATGCTCGCCGCCGAAGAATGGGAAGAACTCGACCGGGCCCTCGGCAAGGCCCGTGAATGCGTGGCGGAACTCATCTCCGGCTTGAACCCCGAGATGGCACCGGAACTGGTGGAATCATTCCGCGGGCTGTTCGGATTTGTCTACCGCAGTCTCACCGTCGGCGATCTGGAACGGGACTCGAAAACTCTGCTCGATGCGATGCGCATTTTGTTGCTGCATCGTGACAACTGGGTCGCCCTCGGCGAACGGTTGATGCAGGAAACCGCGACTCCACCCGCCGGAACGTCGACGTTCGCCGAACCGAGCGCGGTCCCGGCACCACATGGCCGGTCGTGGTCTGCGTAGCACTTTGATCAGAAGGAACATGCTTGCCCAAGGCTGCAAGCATGGCACCCTGCCAAACGGTAAGCCGCTTCCGGCTCTAGACTCTCCGCTCTAGGCTCTCGACTTCTCACATGTTGGTCTTCGCGTCGACAACATCACCGAGGACGGCGTTCAGCGCTTCGTTGAGAATTGCGTCGTGGCGATGATCCTGCGAGTAGATGCGGAAGATACAGAAGCTCATCGGCAGCGCACGAAACAGATCGTCATCGCTGAGTTCCTGCGGCGTTCCCACCGCGGGATCGAGCAGGAAATTCTGGCCCCCCGCGGGCAGACGACCGCTCGGCCGGTGGTAATGACGGGCGACATCGATCTTCAACGGCAGGCTTTGCAACTCCTCGGGCAACCGCTTGCGCACGCGCTGCAGGATCAAATCCGGCGCAGAGAAAATCGAAGTCCGTTCGGCCATGCCGGAGTGAAAGTTCAGCGTCTTTTCCGACGCCATCTTCCATTGCACCTGCCGGGAAAGAATCTGCCGCCAGCGCTGACCAAGATCGCGCAATTCCGGCTCGCCTGAGGTGGGCCACCGCTGCACATCCACCAGGAACGACGACTCGGTCAGCTGCAGGTACGCTCCGAGGTTGTCGAGCGGATTGCCCTGAAACAGGTGCTGCATCGTCTCCCGGAAGAGATCTTCCAGCGCGAGGTCCAACGCCCGAACCGTGCGGTGAAAGTAGACAGTGCGGAACAGGTTCGCGCGGGTTTCCACGAAGTTGATCAGCGTCGGCAAGCCGCGGGCATGAATGGTCAATCCTGCCGGCGTGAAGAACGTGTAGTGCAGGATGCGATGGAGATCGAACGCCTTGGTGTTGATCCCGGTCATGTACGCGTCGCGCAGGACAAAATCCATGTTGTCGACGGTGTAGATCCCGCTGAAGAGCGACCGCAGTTTCCGCAACCAGTCGGGATGTCCTTCTTCGTTCTTCACGCCGCGTTTGGGGCGACGGATCAGCCACGCAATCTGGCTCGGTTCGAGTTCTTCCAGCGGCTGCAGTTGCCCGCGCGGATTGCGGCGGATGTGGCGCAGCAGGTCACCAAGCTCCTTCTCGATGATCACGCCGCCGATGTCTTCATGCGTGAGGTTGAACTGCTCGAGATAGTGATCATCGAAAAAGTGCCCGAACGGTCCGTGGCCGACGTCGTGCAGCAACGCGGCCATGCGGACGAGCGATTCGACATACGCCCGGGACGGGACGTTCGGGCAGGAATCGGCGAGCGAGTCATACCAGTGTTCGATCGCCAGCGATGCCAGATGCATTGCCCCGAGGATGTGCTGGAACCGCATGTGCTCGGCGGACGGGAACACCCACCAGGCGGTCTGTAGCTGGTGAATCTGCCGCATCCGCTGGACCCACGGATGATCGATGATCTCCTGCTCGGCGACTTCACCGGCCGGCAGCCCGGACTTGGCAATGAACGGGATGTACCCGTGAATCGGGTCGTGGGACAAACTCTCATGCACAAAGTCGCGAACCATCCGTTGGTCTTTCGTCAAGGTGTTCCTGGACGCTTATCGTAACCGTTTGGCGTCAAAGTGTTGAGGGCCAAGCGTCAGTGGTCAGTTGTCAGTGGTCAGTTGGAGAAAGGCCAGTTTGTCGTTGCAACTAACCACTATCCACTGACAACTATCCACCACCTCCGACTCCCAATTGACCGGTTACCGGCTTTTCCCTAGAGTGCCGGTTTCGGCAGCTCAGGATGACCGCAGGATCGGATGAAGGTCGAGGAATGGACAATCACGGCGACGATGGCGATTTCGCCGCCCCGGAAACGCTCGAAGGACAGAACTGGCCGTGTTTGCGGCAGTTTTGTGTCTTCCTGGAAAACCGCGTCGGTCGGTTAAACCAGTTGATGCGGCATATCGAGACGATGGACGTCCGCGTCCTCGGTTTGACCATCGTCGATTCTGTCGACTTCGCCAACGTCCGGCTGATTGTCAACAACACCGATCGGGCGCGGGAAAAGCTGGAACTTTCGAACTTCCTGTTCAGCGAAAGCGACATCATCGGCGTAGAACTTCCCGATGACGAGATGCCGTTCGCGACCGTCTGCACGGCACTGATGAAGGCCGAAATCAACATCCACCACACGCAGGTGCTGCGCTACAACCGTGCGGGCAAATCGGCCGCCGCGTTGTATGTGGATGATGTCGACCGGGCCGTCAAGACGCTGGAAGAGGCGGGATTAAAAGTCCTCACCGAAGGCGATCTGCTTGCGGACGACGAGTTCTTCTGAATCGCCTCTATGTGCCCTGAGCGCTAGCGACGGGTGCATTTCTACGGTCGTCAAGAACCCGTCGCTCGCGCTCCGGGCTTGTCAGCGTGACGTGATCGGAAACGTCTCTTCCTTCAACATCACACGTTGCAGGGCCGCGGGATCGACCGTGATGCCCAACCCCGGGCCGGTTAACGCGGGGGCATAGCCACCCCAGCCGAATGTCAGATCTTCTTCCGTCAGTCGTTCGGCGACCAGGAAGCGGTCGTAGCTGCCTTCAAGGTAGCGGATGTTCTTGACAGTCATCGCGAAGTGTCGCCCTGCTGCGGACAGAATGCCGGTTTCCCCCACCTGGCAACCCAACTGGTATCCCAACCCGGCCTGATGGGCCAGCGCGGCAAGTTTCAGGGACGGCAGAAAACCACCGCATTTTGACAGGCGGATGTTGAACAGGTCGCACGTGCCGCGCTCGATCGCCCGGCGAGCGTCGATCTCGCTGCAAAGCGATTCGTCGTGCATGATCGGCACGCCGAGTTGCGGTCGGATCGCCGCCAGGCCGTTGATATCAGCATGCGGGACAGGTTGCTCGACCGCCGTGATGCCGAATGGTTTCAGCGGGTCGAGTTTTTCCTGCAGGCTGGCGCAGGTCCACGCTTCGTTGGCATCGATGCGAATGTCGACGCTGCGGCCTAACCAGCTGCGGATCCGCTTGAGCAACGCAGTGTCATCAACCCCAGCGACACCGACTTTGACTTTCGCCTGATGAAACCCGAACACGCGCATCAGCACGGCACGCTTGATCTGCTTCCACGGCGTCATCGCTGTGAACGCGCCGCTGTACCGGACCCGGTCGACCTGGGTGCGAATCGCTGCGGTCATCGGCACCAGCGCCGTCACCGCGGATAACGGCTGCTGATGTGCCCGGCAGATCGCGTCGAGAACGCTGAGTTCGATCGCACACCGCGCGGAGTTGCCAAAACAGCCGCGGTCGTCATCGCTGCGGCGTTGAACGTCGAATGATTGCAAGCGTTCGACGCTGCTCGCGAGGTCACCCCAGTCGCCGCCGAGTTGGCCGGCGAGATCCGTGGCTCGAATGACGTCCCACGCCTGGTCGAGATTCTCCCCGGTGACATACGGCCGCGGCAACCCTTCGCCCCAGCCTTCCGTGCCATCGGTCAATCGGCAGCGGACCACCAGCGAATCGGTATCGGTCCGCGAGTGGGATGCATGCGTGATCTTCTTCTTGAACGGGATCCGCACCGAAAAGACGGTCAGCTCGGCGACACGCATCGGTCACTTTCCCGAATACAGATGCGGTTCGACGAGCTTGTTCCAGACGGCGTAACCGGCCGGTGTCATGTGGAGCTGATCCGCGAGGTACAGCTCCGGCCGCGGTAGCCCGTCGTCGCCGAGCATCGGTGCCCAGACATCGATGTACACATCACCCTTCCCGGCGGCGATGTCTTTCTGGATCAACGCGTTGGCCGCCATCGCTTCTTCACGCAGGGCCCAGCGCTTGCCGCTCGGCTTGATGGAGACCCACACAATCTTCGTCTGCGGAAGCCTTTCGCGGACGCGATCGACGAATCTACGATAGTCGGCATGCACGTCCGCTGCTGTGCGCTTCGCGCCGATGTCATTGTCCCCGGCGTACAGGACCACGACGCGCGGCTCATGCGGAATGACGAGCCGATCGACGAACTGCACGACATCTTTCAGCTGCGATCCGCCAAACCCGCGGTTGATACAGACATGTTCCGGAAAGCTCTCTTTGAGCTTCCACATGCGGACGCTGGAGCTGCCGACGAACAGGTTCTGTCCCTTTTCGGGCGGCATTGCGGCGTCCTGCTTTTCGAACCTGGCAATCTCGGCTTCCCACTTGTTCGGCGTGTCAGCCGCCGGGAGACCGCCCGCCATCAGCAGCGAAAACGTGGTGAAAAAAACGCAGCGAACCATGCCCCTGCTCCGCAAAATCCGTGATGATGTCTCCGGGCAACGAATCATACGGCAGAGTGAACACGACCGCGAGTGCATCGGTGACATTGATCCGTCGACCGTGATTGACCGTTGTGAACGAACCAGACTGTCTGCGTTTAGAGGAATTCTGCTATGGCGTCGCTGCAATTTTCGTCGCTGCTGTTTGTCATGGTCGCGTTGGGCGTTTTACTGCTCTTCGGTGTTCTTGCGATCTGGTTGCGATCGACGGGTGTTGCCTCGGTGTGCGAGGTCATCGCGCATGGCGGAATCGGTCTGGCGGGAATCATCTACCTTTACTTGATCGTACCCAAGGTGAAGGGGCTGTTTATCGACTTCGGCATGGAGGTGCCGGCGATGGCGATGCTGTTGATCAACCTCAGTGATCTCATGGTTAATTACTGGTACATCCCGCTGTTTGGTTTGGTGTCGTTCTCAACGCTGGATGTGCTCGCCTTCGCCACGTTCCATCGCGTGCCGGAATCGCGCTATGTGGCCCGGATCTTCTCGGGATTGATCACGGTCGGATTGCTGGTGCTCTCACTGATGATCAGCGCCGCGATTCTGGCCGCGGAGGCCAGTCTGCTGCAGAGACTTTAGATGCAGCTCACGGCGAGAGATCCGGTCGCGCGATGCCGGCCCCTTCTTCTGGGGCGGCGCTCGGTGGAATGACCGGCGTGGGAATCAATTGCGGGAAGACACCGCGGCTGACGGTGGGAGCGGGCGTTTTCGGCGAGTCATACTGCGACGGTGGACCCCGCCACGATTCCCGCACGCGGGCATCTTCGTAGGCCCGGTCCGCCCACGCGCCCTCTTGCAGCAGGACCTGGTTGAAGTCCAGCAAAGTCCCTTTCTCCACGTGGACGTTCTTCACCGCGAGCGTGTACTCCACCAATGAGCGATAGTATGCGACATCGGACTCCGCCACGCGGCGCTGCGCTTCGAGCAGCAGATCGAGACTTGCATTGTCCGCATCAAATGCGGCTTGAACCGAAGCGAGCTGCTCGCGCGCCGCGAGTCGGCGGTTGAGATTCGTTTCGACGATTTCGTACGCGCGCTCGACATCCGCAATCGCATTGCTGAGGTCGTAGACCACGGCCCGTTCCTGCTCGAGCAGCAGGGCCCGCTCCCGCGCCAGTTGCAGTTCCGAATGCCGCACCGCAGCGTAGGCCCGCCGGTAACCGATCGGAAAGGACATCTCGACACCGAGTTGCCATTCCTGAAAGTCGCCGGACATCAGGTCATCCCAGGCATTGTTGAAACGACCCGGCACGCCGTTGTACGGAAAGAGATCATCCCCGAAGCCGCGGAAACGGTAACGGCCAACGGTGTCCAACTGCGGCAGCAGGAAGTTCTTGTTCGCCGCGAGTTCGGCTTCGCGCCGTTTGATCTGCCACTTCTGACGCCGCAGTTCCACCCGCCGGCACAGCGCTTCGACAAGGCTAGTTTCCCAGTCGTACAGCATCTGCACCTGCATTGGTTCCTGCGACGGACGGATCAGTTTGCCATCGTTGATCGGCAAGCCAATCAGCAACCGGAGGCGGCGCTCAACGACATACACGCCCCCGGTGCCCCGGAACGTCCCGCCGGAGCTGCCGTTGTTGGTGCGGGTGCCGTCGATGAGTCGGCCGTGCAGCGCGTTCTGGGCTTCTTCCTGAAAGCGGAAGTACTGCTCGCGGGCCTGGGCTTCTTTTTCGGCTTCCCCGCCGCGGCGGCCCTGATCGTACAACGCCCGGATGCGCTGCCAGGTTTCCAGAGACGCATTCCGCGCTGCGACTTTGGCGTCGAGATCGCGATAAGCGAAGTACAGATCCCAGTAGGCGTTCTCGACATCGCTGACAAAGTTCCGGACGCCGGTCTCGAAGTCGGCGAGCGCGGTGTCGGCATTGAGCCGCGCGATCACCACGCCGTTGATGTTTCCCGGCGTCGCATTCGGCCCAGCGAGGCGGTTAAAGTCCGTCCCCGCTCCTTGCAACCACGGATGTCGCGCTTCGAGATCAAACCAGGTGGTCCACGCGCCGGGAACGAAGTTTCCGGGAGCGTTGTTGAAGTCGTACTGCGTGTAGTTCTTCACGGCGAACTGCGACCCGGTCGCCGCGGTCTTGGCGATCTGCGACTGCTGAACGAAGAAGTTCTGCGTCAATAACCGTGTGCCGCCGCCAAAGAAAACGTTGTTGAGCGCCCGGTCGTTGTTTTCGTAAGAACTGCTCGTCGTGAACGAGGCATCGAAGGCGCTGAGCGCGGCCTGCACACCGGTCCGGGCGTCCGTCGAGGCAATCGACGGGTCCTGCTGCGTGCGGATGGTGTCCGGCGCTCGCAGTACTAGCCCGCCCAAGTCGCGCAACACACGCGAGCCGGCCAGCGCAATGTGCATCGTCTCTTCGAGCGACAGGTCAAGATAGTCTGGTATCTCTTCACTGCTCAGCGAGACCGGGCGGACCGTCGCGGCGAGGAGCTCATCCGACGGCGTCGCCTCGTCAGGGTACTCAATCTGCCGCGTCAGATGGGCGTAGTGGGAACGATCCACCGTCAGGGACGGTTCCGGATCGGGCAGATAACGACGAAGGCACCCCCCGGTCGGCATCGCTAATGCGATCGCCGCCAGTAATGCTCCCAATCTTCGCAGTCGCCCCGCTCTCACAGATGACTCCGCCAGCGCGCGGAATCTCCGCGCAAGGTCTTTCACCCACATCGGCAGATCGAATATTCCCTACGAACGGAAACTCCGGAGAAGTCTGCCAGCCGCCTGATCTCAGCAGCGGGGTTTGCGCAAACGCCCCAGTTTTCGCGAGGTTGAAGAAACCGCCTTCGCGCAGCGATCAGATTCCCCTAAAACGCCGCGTGAAGTGGGGGATTTATGAGGACGGGGGAAGAAACGCCGCAGCGCGTGCCTTGGCTGGTCGTCTGCTGCGCGGTCGGACTGCTGCTGATCGGGCTGTCGGGCATCGAACGGGCCGATGAGCTGTCCGACGGCCAGGATCTGTTCTCACGCCAAGTGACGTGGGCCCTGCTCGGCGTGCCGGTCTTTACGCTGGCGACCGCGGTCCCGTACCGGCGGTGGCGTCCCTACAGCTATTCGCTGTTTCTGCTGACGCTGCCGCTACTGCTCGTCGTTTTCTGGATGCCGCCGCGGAATGGGGCCCGGTGCTGGATCCCGCTCGGTTTCTTCGACTTTCAGCCGTCGGAACTGGCCAAGCTCGCGTGCATCATGACGCTCGCCAACTATCTGATGGCGGCGGACCACTTCCGCCGGCTGACCGGTCTGTTGCCGCCGTTCCTGATGACGATGCTGCCAACGGCGTTGATTTTGAAGGAGCCCGATCTGGGTTCGGCGATGTTGTTCATTCCCGTGATGATGGCGATGCTCTTCGCTGCGGGGGCGCGGCCACGGCATCTGCTGTTGATGATGGTCCTCGGAGCGGCGTGTCTGCCGGTCTTCTGGACGGGCATGTCCGCCGAGCAGAAATCGCGGATCACGTCGCTGTTCAACCAGCGGGATGGCGGCCCGGCTCCGCAGGGAGACGGTTACCATCAGCACCAGGCGAAACTCGTGCATTCGCTCGGCGGTTTGTGGGGCAGCGAGTGCTCGGGCATGCCGCTGGAAGACCCCGACGCCTATCACTTGCCCGCGGGACAGACCGACTTCGTCTTCTGCTGGGTTGGCGAACGCTGGGGGCTCGGCGGCGTGATTGTGACGCTGTCGCTGTATGCGCTGCTCTTTGCGAAAGGCCTGCACATTGCGGCGTCGACACGCGATCCTTATGGACGGCTGATCGCTGTCGGGATTGTCACGCTGCTCGCGTCTCAGACGATCATCAACACCGGCATGACGGCCGGCATCGCCCCGATTGCAGGAATCACGTTGCCACTGATGAGCTACGGCGGTTCCAGCCTGCTGTCGACGTGCCTGGCTCTCGGTCTGCTCGTGAATGTCGGGATGCGTCCGGGTTACTATGTCACGTCGGAACCGTTCGCGTTTCGCGACTGAACCCGAAGAAGCCCGGGTGTTTCTTGGTCCCGGGATATGGACATCAACATGGACTTAAAATCGGCGGCGTATTCGCCGGAACTCTTCGCCGCGTGCGGAATGCGGCTGTGCGAATGGCTCGAAACCTATCTCGAAGAGAAGCACGCGAGACAGGGCCGCGTCACACCCGAACTTGACCCGAGCAAGATGACCGCCGCCGCGAGAAAGTGGCTGCAGACAACAGCGCCGGCGAGCGAACAGGAAGTGCATCAGCGTTGGTCGAGCATGATCGCGACGATGCTCTCTCATGCACAGAACCTGCACCACCCGCATTACATCGGCCATCAGGTTCCGGCCCCGGTGCCCATCGCCGGGTTGTGCGATGCCGTCGGCAGCGTGACGAATCAGCCGATGGCGGTTTTCGAAATGGGGCCGTGGGCGACCGCGGTGGAGCGGGCACTCGTCGCGGCGCTCGGCGAACAACTCGGGTTTGCGGCGGGATCGTTCGCCGGGTTCATCACCCACGGCGGCTCGCTGGCCAACTTCACGGCGCTTCTGACAGCACGGAATGTTGCCCTCGGCGATACGTGGGAAAACGGCGTGGACGCGTCCGCGTCACCGGTGATTCTCACGCAGGCCGATGCCCACTATTCAATTGCCCGCGCGGCGGGAATGCTGGGGATCGGCACACGGAACGTGATCAAAGTCGGGCTCGATGATCGACGGAGAATGTCCGCCGCCGCATTGCGGACCGAGTTGGAATACGCGCGGACCACGGGTCGAAAAGTCATCGCCGTGTGCGCGAGTTGCTGCACGACGCCGATCGGTGCCTTTGATCCCCTTGAACCGATTGCGGACCTGTGCGAAGAATTCGGCGTCTGGCTGCATGTCGACGCGGCTCATGGCGGCGCGGCGTGTTTCAGTGATCAGCACCGTCCTCTGCTGAACGGCATCTCGCGCGCGGACAGCGTGGTGTGGGATGCCCATAAGATGCTGTTCGTCCCGGCACTGTGCGCGTTTGTGTTCTACAAGAATGCGGTTCATCGGTTTGAGGCGTTCCGGCAGGATGCCCCGTACCTGTTCGATCCGTCGAATCCTGGTCAGGCGGAGTTCGATGTCGGCCTGCAGACCGTGGAATGCACCAAACGGGCTGCGGGATTCGGTCTGTGGGGCGTCTGGAGCCTGTTCGGTTCTGAACTCTTTCGGACACTTGTTGAAGGAACGTTCTCGCTCGCACAACAGTTTTACGAGGAACTGCGTGCCAGCGAGGACTTCACTCCGCTGCACAAACCGGAGTGCAATATCGTCGTCTTCCGTTATCAGCCTCCAACGTGGAATGACGTGCCGCTGGAGGAACTCGGCACGCGGCAATTGAAACTCCGCCGGGCCCTGATGGAGTCGGGCGACTATTACATCACGGCGACCAAGCTCGACGGCGTCGGCGCGATGCGGGTCACGATCATCAACCCGTTGACCACAATCGAAGACCTGCGCGGATTGCTGGATTCCATTCGACAGTTCACGTGAGGTGAAGAACTTGGGTGCCATGCTCTCAGCTTGGGGGGAGCATGTGACCGGGGCAGCAGACATGCTTGCCCAGATCTGCAAGCATGGCACCCACGCGGGACGACAGCATGATCCCTGTTGGAGTTGCTCTCCATGTGGCGACGTGAATGCTGATCGCCTACACTTGGATGATTCCTATCCTTCTTTTCACGAAAATCGTCGGGCATGTCGTCTGAGTTCCCCGTCAGCGTTCCGTCAGCGCCGAAGCCGCGCCCGAAGCGCGTGCGCGGACCGAATCTCGGCCTCGACGTCGATTCTGCAGCAACGCCGTGGCGCTCGCTCACGTGGCAGGAAAAACTGCGGCGGGTGTGGTTTTCGCTAGGCACGGGCGTTGGGGTCAGCGTCGCGCTGCACACGGTGATTCTGATCGCCCTCGGCTTGTGGGTCTATCAACTTCCCCGCAAGGAAGCGGTCGACACCTACATCACCGACTGGTTCGATTCGTCGCACATGCCGACCACCACGAAAAACCGTCGCAAACCCGTCGGATTGCCGGTCAATATCGACACTGTCCCCGCAGCACCGGGGCAAGGATCCGCGAAGAAAGCGCCCACGGAGATCGCCCCCGCAGTCGGCTCGGGTCCCGGTGTGAAGCCGGTGAATGTGGGCCAGGGAGCGTTCGGCAATCGCGGCGTGGGCCTCGCCGGAGTCGGTGGCGGATCGGGTGCGGGCGGAGGGGGAACGGGTCTCGAAGCCCTCGGGGGAAGCGATGGGTCGCAACGAGCCGTGAAAGCCGGTCTGGCGTGGCTCGCGCGGCAGCAGCAGCCGAGCGGCAACTGGGAACTCCACCGTGGTTATCCCGACGCCGCGCCGCGCTACATGCGCACCGACACCGGCGCGACGGCGCTGGCCCTGCTCTGTTTTCTCGGAGCCGGGTACACCGCGGAAAAAGGGGACTACGCCCCGGTGATCAAGAAGGGCTTGCGGTGGATCATCAGCCAGCAGGACCCCGACACCGGCGATCTGCATGATCAGCGACAGGAAGAGGGCCGAGCCCCCGCGTTCTACGCTCACTCGATGGCGACGATGGCCCTCTGCGAATCGATCGTCCTCACCGGCGATCCGTCATTGCGGGAACCGGCCGAGCGAGCCGTGCAGTATCTTTTGTTCGCGCAGCATCCCGATTATGGCGGCTGGAAGTATCGGCCGATCAACAAGACGATGGTCGGCGATATGTCGGTCACGGGCTGGGCACTCATGGCGCTGCACACCGCGCGGATGGCGGGCATCGAAGTCTCCACGACAGATTTTCAACGCGCCAGCGCGTTCATCGACAGCGTGCAGGAACACGGCGGCAGCCGGTACAAGTACGAACCGACCGATCCTGCGGAAACGTTTTCGGCGGCGCTGACCGCCGAAGGACTCTTGTGCCGGCAATGGTTCGGATGGGCCAGAGATTATCCGCCGATGCAGGACGGCATCCGCTACCTGCTCGCTCCGGAGAATCGGCCCGAATGGAGTCCCGGAAAGCGGAATCTTTACGGGTGGTATTACACCGCACAGATGCTGCATAACGTCGGCGGTGAACCGTGGCAGTCGTGGTTTCCCCCGGTGCGTGATCTGATCGTGAAACATCAGATCAGCGGCGGATCATCCCGCGGTGATCAGGATGTCCGGGGTAGCTGGTCCCCCAATCAACCCGAAGGCATGCCCCGCGAATACGCCGACCGCGGCGGCCGCCTCTACGTCACGGCGTTCGCAATTCTGATTCTCGAAACACCGTATCGGCACCGACCGCTGTATGACGAAGGTGACAGGTGACAGGAGGTAGGAGGCAGGAGGCAGGTGGCAGGTGGCAGGAAAAATATTCTCTGCCCATCGCCGACCACCTGCCACCCATCACCTGTGCTCACCCCCGCCGGATCGCGTCGATCGGTGACATGCGGATCGCCATGACCGCCGGGTAAGCGCCGCCGATCATCCCGAGCACTACGGCGAACAGCAGGCTCACCACCAGCAACGGCGGGCTGGCATACAGATAAATCTTCGACGCGAAGTACCAGTTCACCGCGAAGGTTCCGAGGATGCCAAGTACGCAGCCAATGACACCGCCGCAGAACCCCAGCACCGCACTTTCCGCGACAATCAGCTTGAGCACGTCCCGGCCCGTCCAGCCATTCGCGCGCAGCACGCCAAACTCAATCAGCCGCTCGGAGACGCTCATCAGCATCGTGTTGAGAATACTAAGGAGCGCGATCACCACGCCGATGAGATTCATCAGCCACAGAAAGATGTCGAGTTCAGACGTGAAGCTGGCAAGACGCTGGCCGAACTCCTGCGCCGTGCGGATCTCGATCCCGCGATCATCGACGGTTTTCTCGGCACCGTTGTCGGGCTTTGGAGCGGTTCCCGCGAGCATGTTGAGCGCTAGATCCGCGAGACCACCCTGGCCTCCGCCTCCCGAGAGCGAGCCAAGCGACATCGTCGCCGCCGGACCGCGTCCGCGAAAGTGGTTCTCGATCTTGGCCAGCAGTTCATCGACGGGCACGGTGCCATCGGGTTCAACGTAGAACGATGACACCGACGCCTCATCGAACTGCGCGATCTTGCGGGCGACATCGCCATGAACCAGGATTGCCACATCCAGCAGCAGCGAACCGGTATCATAGATGCCAACGATCTGGAGGTCATATCCGTCGACTCGCAGCGTGCTGCCGACGGTCTTGCGATACTCGCCCGCAATCGTCTTGCTCACAAGGCAATTCAGTGCACCCCGATCCTCCGGGGTCAGATACCGGCCCTCCACGATGTCATCACGATAGACGTTGATTTTCAGTCGCGAGGAATTCTCGACATCGGCACCGAACAGAAATCGCGGCGGGTTGAAGGTCACTTTGCCTTCGACAAGCTGGATCCGTGACCACACTTCGCGACCCACCACGCGGACGCCCGGAAATTTTTCGACTTCATCGGCCCACGAGGCGGGGAGTTTCGAAAACAGGGGGAACGGCGCGCCGGGTTGCATGGCGAGCAGGCCGGGAACACGACCAAACGTGGTGTCCATCGTCGCCTGCACGCCGGCCGCAACAGAGAACAGCCCCACCATTCCCATGATGGCGACAGACAGGCCCAACAGCGCCAACACCGTCCGCACGGGGCGGCTGAACAGATTCCGCAAAGCAAATGCAAACATCGCGCGCCCGTGCTGCGAGAACGACCCGGTTCAACGAATGTGTTGAATCATAGCCAAACGCGATGGAAATGACCGCGGAAGCCCAGGGTTTCTTAACCCTGGGTCTCTTTCGACAAACACAATGCGCGGCTTATCGCAGCAACGCTTTGAACTCGTCGAATGACCGCGTATTCGCCACATCCGTTTTCGTCAGCCCCGCCCGTCGCGCCTGGTACACACCCCACGGCAGCGCCTGAAATCCATCCGTGCTGTGCGAATCGGTGCTGATGACGATCGGGATACCGCGGGCTTTCGCCGCCGCGGCCTGAATGTCGTCGAGGTCCAGCCGCTCGGGATTGGCGTTGATTTCCATCATCACGCCGTGATCCGCCGCCGCTTTGAACAAGTCGTCGAAGACGATGTCCGCACCGGGACGCCGATCAATCAACCGCCCCGAGGGATGGCCGATAATATCCACGTGCGGGTGGCACGCGGCATGGAGCAGCCGCTTCATGATCTGCTCGCGCGGCTGCTTCAATCCGTAATGCAACACCGCGATGACCCAATCGGCTTCGGCCAGCACGTCATCGTCAAGATCCAGCGTCGCGTCTTCCAGAATATCGCATTCGATGCCACGCAGGATCTCGATGCCGGCGACTTCGTTGCGGACTTGTTCGATCGCCCGCCAGTGCTCGCGCAGGCGTTCGGCGTTCAATCCGTTCGCCATGCTGACGCGCTTGGAATGGTCGGTGATCGCGATGTATTTCAGCCCGCGGGCTTTGGCGGCTTCAGCCATTTCGCGGATCGTGGCGAGCCCGTCGCTTGCCGTCGTGTGCATGTGCAGATCGCCCTGAATATCGGCGACCTCCACCAGCGTCGGCAGCGAATTCTGCTCGGCCCGTTCGATCTCCCCGCGGTTCTCCCGCAACTCGGGCGGGATCCACGGCAGGCCGACGGCCGCATACACGTCCTCTTCGGTCCGCCCGGCGACCGATTCCTCGCCGCGGAAAACACCCCACTCATTCACCTTCAGTCCGCGCTCCTGCGCTCGCCGGCGAATGACGATGTTGTGCTCTTTGGACCCGGTGAAGTACTGCAACGCGGCCCCGAACGATTCCGTCGGCACTACGCGCAGATCGAGCTCCAGCCCCGTCTCCAGCCGGACACGCTGCTTTGTCTCTCCCCGTGTGAGGACTTTCATCACGAGCGGATGTTCGGCGAGGCGGTCCATGATCGCGGTGGAATCATCGGCGGTTGCCAGCACATCGAGATCGCCGCACGTCTCCCGGCGGCGTCGGCAGCTGCCGGCCTCCATCACCTGATCGACGCCGGGGACAGTTTTCAGATCGGCGATGATCGCATCGACCGCCGACTTGGCCTGAATCAGTAGCACCCGCTGCCCGGCGGCTTCGCGGTGAGCGAGTCCTTCGAGGATCGTCTGCTGCGTCTTCTTGCCAAAGCCTTTCAATGCCGCGACACGGTCCTGCTCGCAGGCCGCTTTCAAGTCGGCGAGGGACACGATCTGCAGTTCTTTGATCAGAACCGCGACCTTTTTCGGCCCGATGCCGGGAATGCGAAGCATCTGACGGACATCGGGCGGGAACTTTTCGCGGGCTTCTTCCAGCGCGGGCAAGGTTCCGGTGGTGACAATCCGTTCGACTTTGTCCGCGAGGTCTTTGCCGATGCCGTCGAGAGTCGTGAGATCGTGCCCCGGCGTGGCAACGACATCCGCGACCGATTGCGAGAGCGATTCCAGCGTCCGTGCGGCATTGCGGTAAGCCCGCACGCGAAACGGATTCGCTCCCTGCAATTCGAGCAGGTCCGCGAGTTCCTCGAACAGAGCGGCGATTGTCGCGTTCTGCATACGGCATCGATTCTCAAGACGAAACACAAAAGGCGTCCACAGATTTTGCAGATGGACACAGATTCAAACACGAACCTGAAGAAGGTGAATTGACTCTCTTCATTCTCTGATTTTGATCTGCGTCAATCTGCGAAATCTGTGGATCGCCTTTTCTTCTGAATGAAACCCAAGTTACTTTTCAACGATCCAGATGTTGCGGAAGCGGACCGGGTTGCCGTGGTCTTGCAGGTACAGCGGTCCCGGCTGCGGGCCTTCCGCGACGGGAGCCGCGGTCGTCGTCTTCGGCTGTGGGACATCCTTCTGTACCACCACGCCGTTGTGCTTCACGGTCATCTTGGCGTCGGCGGTCTTCTTGCCCGCGGCGTCGAACTTCGCGGCGGTGAAATCGATGTCGTAAGTCTGCCACGCGAGCGGCGGGAAGCACATGTTCGTGCTGGGGTCGCGGATCGTGTAGATGCCGCCGCATTCGTTGTTCTTCCCGGCGAGACCGAACGAATCGAGGATCTGCACTTCATAGCGGCCCTGCAGATAGCAGCCGCTGTTCGCACGACCCTGGTCGCGCGCGGTCGGCATGTACGACAGCTGGAACTCCAGATGGAGCGTCGCGTCCTGGAATTTGTGCTTGCTCGTCACGCCTTGAATGAGCAAGTTATTCGCATCAATCTTGCCGTTCTCAAAGGCGTCGGCGGAGGTTCCATCGAATAGCACCTTCGCTCCGGCCGGTGGTTTCATGCCGAGCGTCGGACTTTTGCGTTCTACTTTTTTGAACTGGGCAACCTGCTGGCCGTCGATCGTAGTGGTCATCAGACCGTCTTTGAGTGTCGTCATCACGTTGTCGTGCACGAACTCCACGGCTCCATTCTTCAACTCGCCGTCGGCTTCGATCTTTTCCCCGCCGAGGAAGCCGTCGCCGGGAAGTCCGCCCGGATAGCCGACGGCATGAAACTGTCCATTACCC
>Ga0247823_10001398_pt1 | contig 20102 bp, 16 predicted proteins | sample 13C_PalmiticAcid_2_FD_192426 | JGI IMG/M metagenome (GOLD analysis project Ga0247823, IMG submission 192426) | Soil microbial communities from agricultural site in Penn Yan, New York, United States - 13C_PalmiticAcid_Day30 | ecosystem: Environmental > Terrestrial > Soil > Agricultural land... | reverse complement strand
GCACGGCCTCGTCCACGTCGGCGGCGGTGGCCGCGTGCAGGCTCGCCACGGTGCTGCCGTCGTGCGGGTATTCGGTGGTGTATTCGGGGCCCGAGGCGTCGCGCCATTGGCCGGCGAAGTAGCTTTGAAGTTGGTCGGTCATGGGTCAGTGCGCCTGGGTGTAGAGGACGAGGGCGTCGATCTGGTTCAGCTCGCGCGGGTTGTTGGCGAGCAGCCGTTGCACGCCCATGGCGGCCTCGGCCAGCATGGGCAGTTCGTTGGCGGCGATGCCCACGTCGCGCAGGCGCTGCGGGATCGGGGCCTGGGCGAGGTGCCGTGCCATCCGGGCGATGAAGGCTTCGGCCGCAGTGTCGTCCCCTGCGCCGTGCAGCGAGGGATCGAGCGCGCGCGCGAGCTCGGCGTAGAGCGGGCTGGCCACGGGCAGGTTGAAGCGCAGCACCGGCACCATCACCAGCGCGTTGGCCAGGCCGTGGGGCACGTGGAAATGGCTGCCCAGCGGGTGGGCCAGGGCATGGATGGCGGCCACCGGCGCGTTGGCGAAGGCCATGCCGGCCAGCAGGGAGCCGAGCAGCATGCCCTCGCGGGCATCGATGTCGTCGCCCTGGGCGATCACGCGCCCGAGGTGGCGGTCGAGCAGCTGGAGCGCGCGCAGCGCCAGCGCGTCGGAGATGGGGTTCTTCAGGTGGCGGGTGGTGTAGGCCTCGATGGCGTGCACCATGGCGTCGACGCCGGTCATCGCGGTGGGGGCCGGCGGCAGGGCCAGGGTGAGCTCGGCGTCAAGCACCGCCACGTCGGGGTACAGCAGCGAGCTGATGACGCCGCGCTTCTGATGGTCCGGGGTGGAGACCACCGAGGTGGGCGTGGCCTCGGAGCCCGTGCCGGCCGTGGTCGGCACCTGGATCAGCGGCAGGCGCGGCCCGGTCGCGCGCTGTGGGCCGTAGATGTCGGCCAGCGGCTGGGGGCTGGCCGCGAGCAGCGCGACCAGTTTGGCGGTGTCCAGCGAACTGCCGCCGCCCAGGCCGATGACGGCGTCGGCCCCGGCGGCGCGGGCCGCGTCCACGGCGGCCAGCACCACGTGTTCGGGCGGGTCGGCTTCGACCTTGTCGTGCACCGTCACGCGCAGCCCGGCCTCGCGCAGCGCGGCGACCGGGGCGTCGATCAGGCCGGCGCGGACCAGGCCCGCATCGGTAACGACAAAGGCGTGCCGGGCGCCGCGCAGAAGGGGGGCGAGCCGCAGGGCCGCGCCGCGCTCACAGACGATGCGCGGCGGGGTTTCGAATTGGAAGCTGGGCATGGAGCAGGAAAGAGAAGGCGAAGCAAGGCCCCTCGCCCTCGATCGGGCGATGTGTTTCACAGGCGAGGGGGAGGGGGCGGCGCGCCCCCGGGCGATCAGTTGATGGTGATCTTGGTGCGCGTGATCAGCTCACCGTAGGTCTTGTGGTCCTTGCGCAGCACGTTGCCCAGCTCGGCCGGGGTGGTGGTGACGCTCTCGAACCCCATGGCCTGCACGCGCTCGATGGAGGCGGGCTTCTTCAGGCTCTTGTTGATCTCGGCGTTGAGGCGGCGGATCACGTCGTCCGGCGTGCCGGCGGGGGCGAACACGCCGTGCCAGCCGCTGATCTTCTCCAGCTCGGGCAGGCCCACTTCGCGGAAGGTCGGCACGTCGGGCAGGGCGGCGGCGCGCTTGGGTCCGATCACGGCCAGGGCCTTGAGCTTGCCGGCCTTCACGTGGATGGCGCTGCCGGAGTCGAAGGTGAAGTCCACCACGCCGGCCAGCAGGTCCTGGATCGAGGGCGCCAGGCCCTTGTAGGCGAGGTGCTCGGCCTGGGTGTCGGTCTCCAGGTTCAGCAGGGCGCCCGCCACATGGGGGAAGGAGCCGTTGCCGGTGGAGGAGTAGTTCAGCTTGTTGGGGTTGGCCTTCATCTTCTCGACCAGGCCCTTGACGTCGCTCACGCCCACCTTGGGGTGCGCCAGCAAGGCCATGTTGAGGCCGGCCGTCATGGCGACGGGGGCGAAGTCCTTGATCGGGTCGAAGGGCACCTTGTCCATCACGTAGGGGCCCAGCGTCAGCGTGCTGGAGGCCAGCATCAGCAGCGTGTGGCCGTCGGCCGGCGCGCGGCGCACGAACTCGGCGGCGATGTTGCCGTTGGCGCCCGCGCGGTTGTCGATCACCACCGGCTGGCCCAGGGCCTCGCCCATGTCCTTGGCCACCATGCGCGCGATGGCGTCGATGGTGCCGCCGGCCGGCACCGAGACCACGATGGTCACCGGCTTGGAAGGGAAGGATTGGGCAACGGCGCAGGGCGCGAGCACCGAAACGATCAGGGCGGGGAGCAGCTTGCGGATCACGGGGACTACCTTGGTCTGGAGGTTGGAGGGTGAGGGGATGCGAAGAAATTCTAGGGAGAGGGTCGGCGCTTCAAGCGGCTTTCTTGTTAACCTCCGGTTGACGATTTTCACCTTCCTCATCCACCGATCCCCCATGACCGTCTCCTCGCTGCTCAACGGCCGCCATTTCCAGATCTTCACCGCCGTGATGCGCAGCCGGGGGCTGGCCGAGGCGGCGCTCAAGCTCGGTATTTCCAAGGCCGCGGTGAGCAAGACCCTGGGCCTGCTGGAGCGGGAAACCGGCGTCGAGCTGTTCACGCGCCAGGGCGGCCGCCTGGAGCCCACCGCCGCTGCCCGCCGCCTGCTGCCGCGCGCCGAGCAGGCGGCCAACCACCTGGCCTGGGCGCTGGCCGAGGCCGCCACGCTGGACCAGGCCTCGAACCGCACGGTGACGGTGGCGGCGCACGCCCCGCCGCTGATCGCCATCCTGCCGGGCGCGATCCAGCGCTTCAAGCTCAGTCACCCCCAGGTCAAGGTGCGGGTGCGGGTGGAGGGGCCGCCGGAGGTGCTGCGCCAGGTCGCTCACCACGAAGTGGATCTCGGCGTCACCAACCCGCCGGCGCCCAACACCATCAGCGCGGTCGAGCTGTGCGAGCGGCACACCATCTCGGAAGACTTGCTGGTGGTGGCCATGCACCGGCGCCACCCGCTGGTGGCCAAGGCGCTGGTGCGGCCCGAGGACCTGGTGGACAGCGAGGTGATCGCGCTGCCCGAGGAATCGCCGACCTCGATCCTGGTGCGCGCCACGCTGCAGGAGGCAGGCGTGCTGGTCGGCCACGGCACCGTCGCCAGCACCTCGATGGGCGTGTGCGCGCTGGTGCAGCAGAACGTGGGCATCGGGTTGATCAACCCCATGCTGCTGTCCACCGGCATCTTTCCGGACATCGTCACGCGGCCGTTCCGGCCCCGCATCGAGCTGGGGACCGAGATCTACCGCTCGGCCATCCGCCCGCTCAGCGAGGAGGCCCAGGTGCTCGCCGGCTACATCGAGGAAGTGGCGCTGTCGTTGCCTGGCTCGCCCTCGTCGGGCAAGCCCCGGGCACGCGCCTCCGCCGCGAAATAGGGCGGCAGGTCTCAGGCCGCGCGTTCCAGCCAGCCCAGGCGCACCAGGCCGGTGGACAGGGCCGTGCCGCAGACGATGACGACGCCGCAGCCGATCATCCAGGGCGTGATGACCTCGTTGAGGAACACCGAGCCGTAGACCAGCGCGAACACCGGCACCAGGAAGGTGACGGTCAGCGCGCGGCTCGGGCCGGCTTTCTCGATGAGGTGGAAGAACAGGATGTAGGCGATGGCCGTGCACAGCAGCGCCACGGCGGCGACCGCGCCCCAGGCGGTGGCGCTCACCGGCTGGCTGGGCCACAGCCACAGCGTGGGAATGGCCAGGCCCAGGGCCGCGCCGATCTGGCTGCCGGTGGCGGTGGCGAGCGGGTGGGCGCCGGTGAGGTAGCGCTTGGTGAAGCTCGCGGCGATGCCGTAGAACAAGGTGGCCAGCAGGCAGGCGCCCATGGCGACCAGGGTTTTCGCCACGGGGCCGTCGCTCACCACGCCGGTGGCGCTGAAGCCGGACTTGCCGATCACCAGCAGCGTGACGCCGGCGAAGCCGATCGCCAGGCCCAGCATGCGCGAGCCGCCCGGCCGGTCCTTGAGCCAGAGCCAGGCCACCAGCGCGCCCGACAGCGGCACGGTGGCGTTGAGGATGGAGGTCAGCCCGGTGGGGATGTGCAGCACCGCGTAGGCGAACAGCGCGAAGGGGATGCCGGAGTTGAGCAGGCCGACGAACAGGATCAGCTTGGCGCGCGCGCGGAAGTCGGCCCACACGCCCTTGATCAAAAAGACCGGCAGCAGGAAGAGGGCGGCGAAGCCGACGCGCAGGCCGGCGGTGGGCAGGGCACCGAATTCGGCGCCGCCCAGGCGCATGAAGAGGAAAGAGGCGCCCCACAGGGCGGCCAGCAGCAGGAATTCCAGGGCGAGGGTGGGGCTCATGGCGTCAAAGTATGCATGGCGCCCTGGGCGTGCCGGCGCGCGATTGATGCCGGATGGGGCGTGGATTGATGAGTGGAACGGCACAATGCCGTTCGTCGCGCCGCTTCACAGCAAGGTGGCGCCTTCGAGCGAGAGCAGCGCGGTCTTGCGATCCAGCCCGCCCGCGTAGCCGGTGAGCGAGCCGTCGGTGCCCAGCACGCGGTGGCAGGGCACCACCACGCTCACCGGGTTGCGCCCGACCGCCGCCCCCAGCGCGCGCACCGCGGCCGGTTTGCCGATCGCCGCGCTCAGGCGCCCGTAGCTGGTGGTGGCGCCGGGGGCGATGCCCAGCAAGGCCTGCCACACCTGCTGCTGGAAGGGCGTGCCCATGCTCAGGTCCAGCGGCAGCTCGAACTGCTGGCGCTGCCCGGCGAAGTACTGCGTGAGCTGTTCGATGGCCTGGCGCAGCACCGGGTGCTCGGGGTCGTGGCGCCAGGCCGAGCGGTCCGGGCCGTGGCGCTGGCCGTCGAACCAGACGCCGCTCAGGCCGCGCGGGGTGGCGGCCAGCGTCATGGCGCCCAGCGGGCCTTGCCAGGTGGTGAAGACGGTGAGGGGATCGTGTTTCATGTCGATGCTCCAGTGGGTGAGGCGACCTGGCCGGCCGACCAGGCACGCACGACGGCGTAGCTGCGCCAGGGTTTCCAGGCCAGGGAAGCGGCTTCGGCCTCGCGGGCCGGGTGTTTGCTTTCGCGCACGCCCATGACCTTGTGCAGGGCGACGTCGCCGGCGGGGAAGGCGTCGGGCCAGCGCAGGGCGCGCATGGCGATGTACTGCGCGGTCCAGTCGCCGATGCCCGGCATGGCCTTGAGGGCGATGAGGGTGGCCGGCACGTCGGCGCTGCCGTTGAGCACCAGGCCCTGTTCGGCCACACCGCGCGCCAGGGCCACGATGGCGGCCTGGCGCTGGCGCACGATGCCGAGTTCGCCCAGGCCGTCGCCCTCGGCCTGCGCCAGCGCGGCGGGCGTGGGGAACAGGCGCGAGAGGCCGGCGTGCGGCGTCTCGATGGGCTCGCCGAAGCGGTTCACCAGCCGCTGAGCGAGCGTGCGCGCAGCGGCCACGGTGATCTGCTGGCCGAGCACCGCGCGCACCGCGAGCTCGAAGCCGTCGAGCGCGCCGGGCACCCGCAGGCCGTCGCCGGCCGGGAACGCGCCGTGCAGCACGGCATTGATCGCCGTGGGGTCGGCGTCCAGGTCGAGCGCGGCGCGCAGGCGGTGGATCACCTGGGGCAGCACCTCGCGCAGTTCGTCGCTCACGCGCAGTTCGAGCTGGCAACGTGCCTCGTCGAAGCCGGCCACCAGCCAGCCCTGGTGGGTGCGCCCGCCCGCCTCCATGCGCAGGGTCTGCCCCAGGCGCAGGCCCTGTTCGTCCACGAAGGCCACGCCATCGATCAGCCGCTGGCGGAAGAAGCCCAGGGTGGCCGCCACGTCGTAAGGCGGCCGGTAACCCAGCCGCACCGTGGTGCCCTGGCCGGTGTCGCGGGGTTTGGTGGCGGTTTCGCGCCGCAGCTGGGTGGGGTTGAGCCGGTAGTGCGCCAGAAAGGCCGCGTTGAAGCGGCGCACGCTGGCAAAGCCGCTGGCCAGGGCGATCTGCGTGACCGGCAGGTCGGTGTCGGCCAGCAGCTGTTTGGCCGTGAGCAGCTTGCGCGTGAGCAGGTACTGCAGCGGCGAGACGCCCAGGCGGTCCTCGAACACGCGCCGCAGGTGCCGGTCGCTCACGCCCAGCCGGGCCGCCAGGCGCTCGCCCATGGCGCCGCCGTCGTCGTCCTGCCAGTGCTGCGGGTCGTCCAGCCACAGCGTGGCCTGCTGCAGGAGGATGGTGGAGGCGTCTTCGGTCGACCAGTGCCGCTCCAGCGGCGCCAGCTCGGGGCGGCAGCGCAGGCAGGGCCGGAAACCCGCCTGCTCGGCCTGCGCCGCGTGGGTGAAGAAGCGGCAGTTCTCGCGCCGGGGCGTGCGCACCCTGCACACCGGCCGGCAGTAGATGCCGGTGGAGGTGACGGCGGTGAAGAACTGGCCGTCGAAGCGCGCGTCGTGCGAGCACAGCGCGCGGTAGCAGGCGTCTTCGTCGATGCGGTCGGAGCGGTTCATGGCTGCCATGGTAGGCCGTTCAGACCGTCCTGACTGGTCGTTTCCGGACATGTGCCTCCGGCATCATGGGGACCCCCCCTCCTACAATGCCCGTTTTGCCCGTCACGAGGAAAAATCCCCATGCAAGTTGCCGCGTCCATCTTCAAGGCCTACGACATCCGGGGTGTCACCCCCACCGCGCTGAACGAGGGCGTGGCCGAGGCCCTGGGCCTGGCCTTCGGCACCCGGGCGCTGGAACTGGGTGAAAAGACCGTGGCCGTGGGCCGCGACGGCCGCCTGAGCGGCCCGGGGCTCTCCGCCGCGCTGATCCGGGGCCTGGTGGCCGCCGGGGTGGACGTGATCGACATCGGCCTGGCGACCACCCCCATGCTGTACTTCGCCGCCGCCACGCTGTGCACCAGCGGCATCCAGGTCACGGGCAGCCACAACCCCAAGGACTACAACGGTTTCAAGATGGTGCTGGCCGGCCGCGCCATCTACGGCGACGACATCCAGGCCCTGCGCAAGACCATGGAAGCCGAGACGCACCGCCGCGCCGACGGCGGGCGCGTTCGCCTGATCAACGTGCAGGCGGCCTACCAGGCCCGCATCGTGTCCGACGCGAAGCTCGCGCGCCCCATGAAGCTGGTGGTGGACTGCGGCAACGGCGTGGCCGGCGCCTCGGCCCCGGCCATCTTCCGCGCGCTGGGCTGCGAAGTCATCGAGCTGTACAGCGAGGTGGACGGCAACTTCCCCAACCACCACCCGGACCCGAGCAAGCCCGAGAACCTGCAGGACGTGATCCGCACGCTGCGCGAGACCGACGCCGAACTCGGCCTGGCCTTCGACGGCGACGGCGACCGCCTGGGCATCGTCACCAAGGACGGCCAGACCATCTACCCGGACCGCCAGATGATCCTGTTCTCGCAGGACGTGCTCTCGCGCGTGCCCGGTGGCGACATCGTGTTCGACGTGAAGTGCTCGCAGCGCCTGGCCCCGGCGATCGAGGCGGCCGGTGGCGTGGCCCACATCTACAAGACCGGCCACTCGCTGATCAAGGCGCGCATGAAGGAGCTGGACAGCCCGCTGGGCGGCGAGATGAGCGGCCACATCTTCTTCAAGGAGCGCTGGTTCGGCTTCGACGACGGCACCTACGCCGGCGCGCGCCTGCTGGAAATCCTCAGCCGCAGCCCCGACGCCAGCGCGGTGCTCAACGCTCTGCCCACCAGCCACAGCACGCCCGAGCTCAACGTGGCCTGCGCCGAAGGCGAGCCGCACGTGGTGGTCGACAAGCTGGTCGCGCTGGCGAAGTTCGACGCCCCGGCCAAGCTCTCGACCATCGACGGCGTGCGCGTGGACTGGCCCGATGGCTTCGGCCTGATCCGCGCCTCCAACACCACGCCGGTGCTGGTGCTGCGCTTCGAGGGCCAGACCACTGAGGCGCTGCACCGCATCGAGGCGACCATGCTGGCCTTGCTCAAGCAGGCCAAGCCCGACGCCGTGCTGGGCGCCAGCGCGCATTGAGATGAGCCAAGGCGATCTGCTCGACCAGGTCACGGTGGTCCTGGTCACGTACCACAGCGCCCATTGCCTGGAGGCGCTGGACGCGCTGCTCGCGCACTGCCCGCACGTGGTGATCTCGGACAACGGCAGCACCGACGACACGCCCGCGCTGGCGCGCGCGCGCTGGCCGCAGGCCACCGTGCTCGAGCACGGCCGCAACCTGGGTTTCGGCGCCGCGAACAACCGCGCCCTGGCCGCCACGCGCACGCCGCTGGCGCTGCTGGTTAACCCCGATTGCGAGGTCACCCCCGAAGGCCTGCGCGAGCTGGTGCGGGTGGCCAACGACATGCCTGAGGCCGCCATCGTGGCGCCGCAGCTCGAAGGCGCACCCGGACGGCCCGACGTGAACTACCGCTGGCCCAGCACCGCCTGGGCTTCGCGCGGGCCCGGCGCCGACGGGCCGGCCTGCGTGGGTTTCGTGGTCGGCGCGGCCATGCTGTTCCGGCTTTCGCGCTTCGAGGGCGTGGGTTTTTTCGACGAACGCTTCTTCCTGTACTACGAAGACGACGACCTCTGCCTGCGGCTGTTCCAGCAGCAGCGGCCCATCGTCGTCTGGCCGGCCGTGGCCGCCGTGCACCGCGCGCGCGGCTCGGTCAAGGGCAGGACGCCCTGGAAGAGCGAGTACCTGCGCGGCTACCACCACGCGCAGTCCAAGCTGATCTACACCGCCAAGCACCGCTCGCACGCCAAGGCGCGGCGCCAGCGCTGGTCGGTGCTGCTGGGCACCACCCTGGCCTTGCCGCTGCGCGCCATCGCATGGTCGCCGCGCCTGCTCGCGCGCATGGCCGGGCGCTGGATGGGCCTGGTGCGCTGGCGGCTGCGCGACTGACCCGCGCCGCGCGACCGTTTCCCCGGATAGAACCCCATGCCATCTGCCTACAAGGTCTACGACTGCATCACCTTCGACGGTGAGGACTGCCTCGAACTGCGCCTGCGCACCCAGTGGGACCGCGTGGACCACTTCGTGATCGTCGAGGCCGAGGTCACCTTCGCCGGCACCGCGAAGGCCTTGCAGTTCGACGCCGAGCGCTACGCCTGGGCGCGCTCCAAGATCCGCTACATCCCGCTGGGCCCCGAGGTCTTCGCGGCGTGCCAGACCGCCTGGGACCGCGAGCGCGTGCAACGCAACGAACTGCGCCGGGGCTACGAAGACGCGGCCGAGCACGACGTGGTGATCATTGCCGACGTGGACGAGGTCATCCGGCCCGAGAAGATCGGCCTGGTCGAGCCCGGCACCGTGCAGGTCTTCGAGCTGCTGATGCTGTACTTCTACTGCGACTACCTGATGGTGTCGGAGCCGTTCTGGCGCAAGGCGGTGGCGGTCAACGGTGCCTACGCGCTCGCCCACGAGGCCGAAGACATCCGCAACCACGCGGGCCTGCGCGCGGCGGTGGAAACGGTGGAGGTGCGCGACGCCGGCTGGCACTTCAGCTACCTGGGCGGCATGGACATGATCGAGCGCAAGCTCGAACGCTTCTCGCACCAGAACCTGAACAAGCCGCGCTACAAGGACCGGGCGAAGAACCTCGCCCGCATCCACGCCGGCAAGGACATCTACCGCCGGGCCAAGCGCTGGGGCCGCGTGCACATGGGCGATTTCGGCAACGCGGTGGTGGCGCAATGGTTCGCGCAGCGCCCCGAGCTGTTTTCACCGGCGGCGATCCAGCCGGTGGGCAATGTGGATGCCCTGCTCGCCGCGCGCCGCGCCGCCGGTGGCAAGCCGTCGGCCTGGGAGAAGCTGCGGCTCCGGCTGTGGAACGCCTGGTGAGGGCGCGGCTGCCTCAGCGGCGGCCGAAGCGCATGCTCAGCTTGAGGCGGTAGTAGGGCAGCCGGTCGGCCCAGCGCAGGTTCAGCTGCGGCCTGGCGCGGTCGGGGTTGCGCAGCGCGGGCTGGATCAGGTGCCGGTCGAACAGGTCCATCACCACCTCGCGGTTGTAGAGCTCGGAATAGCGGTCCCAGTGGCGGCGCCGCAAATCCTGCGGGTCCAGCTTCTCGATGATGTCCACCAGCGAACGCGCGTCGGTGTAGAGGAACCCGGCGTCGCCCAGCACGTCGATGTGGTGCCGGTGCTTGCTGCCTGCGTAGGTGATGACCGGCTTGTTGCGGATCGAGAACTCGCCGCAGGCCAGCCCGAAGGACTCGCCCTGCAGCCGCGCGTGCAGCATGGCGTCGCAGGTGTTGATGAAGCGCGTCTTGTAGACCATGTCGCTGCTGCCGGGCAGGAAGCGGGCGCGCGGGTGGTCCACGAAGGGGGCGATGTTGAGAAAGACGAACCAGGTGTCGGGCGAGCGCGCCAGCACCTGGCGCACGGCCTCGATCGCGGCGGGCACGTCGAAGCTGTGGGTGCCGCCGTGGCAGCCCAGCACCTTGGCCTGGGGCGGGATGCCGAGTTCGCTGCGCAGGTCGCCGTCTTCGTCGGGCAGCTCCACGATGTGTGGCACGTTGGGAATCTTGCCGTTCGCGCAGTGCCGGCTCAGCCACTCGGAGATGAAGGCGAACGAAGCGCCGTGCGCCTGCGCGGGGTGGGTCGGGAAGACCGCATGCACCATGGTCGGCACCGTGCGCGACCAGATGCCGTCGTTCTTGCCGGCCTTGATGGCGTACAGCAGGTCGGCCTGGTGCCGGGCGAGCAGGCCGTCGAGTTCATCGGCCCGGCGGTAGCCCACGACTTCGAACCGCGCACCGAACTTGGCCAGGGCCTCGGGGCTGTTGTGCGGGCTGTCGGCGTTGTAGACCACCAGGCTGCGGTGCCCGAGCACGGCTTCGGCGTTCAGCGCGTAGTCGTACAGCGCGACCTCGGTGCCCCGGATCGACAGCTGGTTGGAGTGAAAGGCGATGGTCTTCGTCATGGGCTTGCGCGGCGCCCGGGGCGCATCGGGACGGCCGCCATCAGCAGCAGGGACATCAGGATGAAGAAGTGGTTCTCGGTGGACAGCCAGAACGAACTGTGCGTCATGTTGGCCGCCAGCAGCACCGCCAGGAAGCCCATCATCAGGGCGCGGCGCGGCGTGTCTTCCCGCCAGGCCTGGCGGGCGATGGCGAAGACGAACCACAGGAACAGGGCCAGGCCGATCAGGCCTTGCTCGAACAGGTAGAAGAGGAACTGGTTGTGCGGGTGCACGCAGACCACCGCGCACCAGGCCGGATCGGTGAAATGGGTGGGCGCCAGCAGCGGGTAGGACGCCGTGCCGCGGCCGAACACGGGGTGTTCCAGGGCGCTCTGCAGTGCGAAGCGGCTCATCTCCACGCGCGCGCCGGCGGACGTGACGGGGGCCGTGATGCTGCTGTCCTGCGCTTCGCTCCAGGCCTGGTTGACGCGCGATCGCAACTGGGTCGAGGTGGTGAAGGCCACGGCCATCACGGCGGCCAGGGCCAGCACCGCGATCGTCAGCCGGCGCGGGCGCAGGCCGACGGCGAAGAGCGCGAACGCCGCCAGGGACAGCAGCAAGGCCAGGTAGCCGGTGCGGCCCGGCGACAGGAACAGCACGCTGACCGCCGCCAGCGCGGCCACCCCGGTCGCGAGCGCCGCCCGGGCCCGTGTGGGGGCGCACAGGGCGTGGTGCAGCGCCATCACGGTGAAGAAGGACATCAGGATGCCTTGCGCGATGTGGTCCTTGAACACCGTGTGGTCCACGCCGAAGCCCTGGTTGTGCGTGCGTGTCCAGGCGAAGTCGAACCAGACGTTGAGCCAGGTGACCGCGAGCGTGAACAGCATGGCCAGCGCGAAGGCCTGCCCACAGCGGCGGCGCGTCGCCGGGTCGCCGAGCAGGCCGATGAAGATCGGCACCCACAGCAGCTTGGCGTACTTGCCCAGCGCCGCACCGATGAGCGACAGCTCGGCCGGCGACCAGAGGGCCGCGACCGCGATCCAGGCGAACAGCGCCAGGGCGGGCGGCGACAGGGGGTTGCGCAGCGCCTGGCGGGTGTCGCTCAACGAGCTGCCCCAGAAACAGCCGAGCAGCCAGAACACCAGGGTGAGCAGCAGGCCGACGTTGGCCAGGGCGACCGACATGGGGAAGGCGAAGAAGACCAGCACGAGCGAGGCCTGCGCGCCCCGTTGGAGGAAGGATGACGCGGTCATGGGGCGGTGGCAGGGCCTTCGTAGCCGGCCATCAGCAGGGCCCAGTCGGCTTCGGTCCAGTGGTAGGGGGTGACGCGGGTGGCTTCCTTGCGCAGCGAGCGCAGCAGCCGCGCCAGGTTCTTCGGCTTCCAGTCGTCGCCCGTGCGCACACCGCATTTGTCGAAGTCCACCACCCAGGCCTGGCCGGTGCGGTCGAGCAGCAGGTTGTGGGCGTTCAGGTCGGAGTGGAAGACCTGCCGGTCGTGCAACTGGCGGATCGCGCGGCCCAGGGCCTGCCAGTCGGCCGGCGAGAGCGACCTTCGCTGCAGCGCCTGCACCACGTTCGCGCTGCCCGGGATGAGGCCGACGAGGATGTCCGCTTCGTAGAACAGACCCGCGCGCGGCCAGTGGCTCGCCGCCACCGGTTCGGGCACCGGCAGTTGCCACGAGCGCATCAGGCGCAGCAGGGTGAACTCGCGCATCGCGCGGCTGTCGTGCGGCGCGGCGCGCCAGAAACGGTCGTGGCTCAGGCGGGCCATCAGGCCGCCGCGCCGGTAGTGGCGCAGCACGTAGGCGTGCTCGCCCTCGTGGACCAGCATCGCCTGGCCACGCCCGCTGCCGGTGGCCAGGGCGGTGCCGCCGACATGGGCGATCGGGTCGAAATGGCGCGCCGAGACCTGGCTCAGGTGGTGGGGGTCGAACCAGCAGGTGCGGCCGGCGCTGACGGCGGTGCGCACCTGCGAGATGTTGCCGGTCTGCGCCGGTTGCCACAGCGGCCGCACGACGGCCATGGTGCGCGCCGAGGCGCCCTGGTTGCGGGCGATGAGGTCGCGCGCGGCGTCGGCGCGGCGCTGCCAGGTCTCGGGTTGCACCAGCCAGCGCTGCACCGCCGCGGCGAGTTCGCGCGCGTTGCGCACGCACTCGCCGGCACCGCTGCGCGCGATTTCCTCGAACAGGGGCGCCGCGTTGTGCACGTGCGGGCCGAACAGCACCGGCTGGCCGACCGACATCGGCTCCAGCGGGTTGTGCCCACCCACCGGGGCCAGCGTGCCGCCCACGAAACAGAGCGAGGCGTGCTGGTACCAGTGCATCAGCTCGCCCATGGCGTCGATCAGCAGCACCTGCGTGCCGGGCACCGCCGCCTGCCCGCTGCTGCGCCGCACGAAGGCCAGGCCGCTGTGCTGCAGGTGGTCCGCGACCTCGTCGAAGCGCTGCGGGTGGCGCGGTACCAGCACCAGCAGCCAGCTCGGGTTGACGGGCGCGAGCTCGCGCCAGATCGCCAGCCAGGCGACCTCGTCGCCTTCGTGCGTGCTGCCCGCCACCACCAGGGTGCGCCCCTGCAGTTCGGGCGGCAGCGCCACGCGGGCCGCCGGCACGGCGACGTCGAATTTCAGGTTGCCGGTCTCGTGCAGGCGCGCCGGGGGCACGCCGAGATCGCGCAGGCGCTCGGTACTGGCGGTGTCGGCAGCGGCCACCGTGAGCTGCGGCCAGACGGGCCGCATCAGGCCCGGCCAGCGCCGGTAGGTGCGCGCCGAGCTTTCGGAAAGGCGCGCATTGACCAGCGCCACCGGGATCGCGTGGGCCCGGCATTGCAGCAGCCATTCGGGCCAGAGTTCGCGCTCCACCAGGATCAGCAGCCGGGGCTGCAGCCGGTTCAGGAAGCGGGCGACGGCGCCGGGCGTGTCGATGGGCGCGTAGACGTGCCGGATCTGGTCGCCCCAGTGGGCCTGCAGGGCGCGCGCGCCAGTGGGCGTCTGGGTGCTGACCACCACGGCGTGGGCCGGCCACTCTTCGAGCAGGGCGTGCAGCAGCGGCTGCGTGGCCTGCACCTCGCCCACCGAGGCGGCGTGGATCCAGATGCAGCCGAGTTGCTCGGGGTCGACGGGGATGAAGCCCAGTCGGTGCCGCAGGTTCTGGCGGTAGCCGGGCTCACGCCGGCCACGCCACCACAACCAGCCCAGCAGGGGCGCGGCGAGGGCGCGGCTGAGCAGTCGGTACGCCCGATGAGGCAGCGAAACCGGGCTCAGCGCCAATGGTCGGCGACCCATTGGGCCGGCAGCACGCGCCGGTACCACTTGCCGCTCACGCCGGCAATGACATCGGGCGGGTTGGGTTTGCCATGGAACACGATGATCTTGGCGCCGGGCGGCACGGTCGGCGGCGAGAACCAGCCCATGATGCCCCGGCGCATGCAGTGGCGCTTGAAGCTGCGGCACCAGGCATCGGGCCAGTACCTGACCTTGCCCTGCCGGTTGAGGTAGCCGGTGATGTATTCCTGCTCGTTGCGCACGTCGGCGATCGATTCCGGGTAGCCGTTCTTCAGGTGCTCCAGCGCGTCGGCGTGGGCGCCGATGGTGTAGAGGTAGCACGAGGTGTTGCCCGTGCCGTCCTTCTTGTCCCATTCCTTGATGACGGTGAAGGTGCCGACGGGCTGGTCGAAGAACTCGTCCAGGCTGTCGACGATGACGATGTCCAGGTCGAGGAAGAGCGTCTGGCCCGTCAGGTCGTACAGCGGGTCGGCGAAGCTGGTGAGCTTGAGCCAGCCGTGGCCGAAGCTCCAGGGTTTGCGCTGGTCGAATTCGTCGAAACCCACCGCGGGGATGGGTTTGACTTCGACGGCGGGGTCGATGCCTTCGCCGTCGTCGGTCAGGCAGACGAAGCGGAACGGCCGGTGCAGGTGCCGGGACACCATGCTGTGGAGTTTGTTGACGTACTCGGGGCCGTACTTCTTGCCCCATTTGATGCACAACACGTTGACGGTCTGCATGGCTTCCTCTTCTGCGGTGCTTCCTGTCGGCTGGGGCCGACTTGGCGGTCGAGTGTAGCGGAGCTCACTTCGCCAGCAGCGAATCGATCGGCAGCAGGTCTTCGGGCAGCAGGGCGCCGCTGGCCTGGCGCAGGCGCAGGCTGCTCAGCAGCACGTTGTAGCGCGCCTGGGCCAGGTCGCGCTTGGTCTGGAACAGCTGGCTCTGGGCGTTGAGCACGTCGATGTTGATGCGCACACCCACCTGGTAGCCCAGGCGGTTGGCGTCCAGCGCGCTCTGGCTGGAGGCTTCGGCCGCCTGCAGGGCGCGCACCTGGCCCTGGCCCGAGACCACGCCCAGGTAGGCGCTGCGCGTGGAGAGGTCCACGCCCCGGCGCGCGGCTTCGAGGTCGGTGCGGGCCTTTTCTTCCAGGGCCAGCGTTTCCTTCACGCGGTTCTGCACCGCGAAGCCGGCGAACAGCGGCAGGTTGAACTGCACGCCCACGCTGGCGGTGTTGGTGCGCACGTTGCCGGCGACGGGCAGGGTGGTCATGGGGCCGCGCGCCACCTGGTACTGGCCGACCAGGTCCAGCGTGGGCTTGTGCCCGGCTTCGGCCTTGCTGGTTTCCAGCTGGGCGATTTCCAGGTTGCGGGTGGCCTGCAGGATGCTCGGGTGCGTGCCGGCGTTGCGGTCCACCCAGGCCTGCGGGTCGGCCGGCAGCAACTCGGGCAGGGTCACGGGCGCGGCCAGCGGGCGGGGCTCCACGGCCGGGCGGCCCACCAGCTGGTTGAGCGCGAGCTTCTTCACGCGCAGGTCGTTCTCGGCCGCGATTTCCCGCGCCAGCACCAGGTCGTACTGGGCCTGCGCTTCACGCGAGTCGGTGATGGTGGTGGTGCCGACCTCGAAGTTGCGCTTGGCCGCGGCCAGCTGCTCGGCCACGGCGGTCTTCTGCGCCTGCACGAAGGCCAGCGTGTCCTGCGCCGCGAGCACGTCGAAGTAGGCCTGCGAGGTGCGCACGATGAGGTCCTGCTCGGCCAGGGTGAGGCGGGCCCGGGCGATGTCGGTGCTCAGCTCGGCCTGCTCGTTGGCGATCCGGTTGGCCGGGCGGTAGAGCGGCTGGCTGGCCGAGAGCGTGGCGCTCTGGTTGTTGCTGTTGCCGTCGAGCGCGCTGTAGTTGTTCACCTCGCGGCGCGCCCAGGTCGCGGCGGCGCCCAGCCCGGCTTGAGGCAGCAGCCCGGCGCGCGCCTGGGCGGCCTGGGCCAGCGAGGCGTCGTACTGCGAGCGGGCCGACAGGTAGGTGGCATCGAACCCGCGCGCGGCCTCGTACAGCTGCACCAGGCTCTGCGCCTGGGCACCGGTGGCCAGCGAACCCAGCGCCAGCATGACCGCCAGCGGCAACAGCGGGCGGTGGGCAGACGGTTGGCGAGCGGACGAAGCTGCTTTCATGCGGTGTTCCTTGGAGCGGGGCGGAGGTGCGGAGAGACTCGCGAGAGAGGCAACCCCCCAGGGGCATCCAGGGTCCGGCTTCGCCGGCCCGAGATGCCGTCCCCCCTCGAAGCGCCGAAGGCGCGCCACGGAGGGGGGAAGCCGCGAAGCGGCGCAGGGGGGTGTTCCATTTCAGTACACGGGAATGCTCGGGTCGCGCTGCTGCGACCAGGCATGGATGCCGCCATCGATGTTCACGACGCGGGTGAAGCCGTTGCCTTCCAGGAACTGCACCACCTGCGCGCTGCGGCCGCCGTGGTGGCACAGCACGGCGATGGGCTGGTGCCGGTCGAGTTCGAGCAGGCGCGCGGGCACCGTGCGCATCGGCATGGCGCGCAGCTCGAAGCCCTCGGGCTTGACGGAGGCGGTCTGCAGTTCCCAGGGCTCGCGCACGTCCAGCACCACCGGCAGGGCGTCGGTGGGCACGGGGTCGGCGGCCTGTTGCAGCCAGTCGGGCAGTTGGGCGGGGGTGATCGACTTCATGGCGGCGGTCCGTGGTCGTTGAAGGGGGCCGGGCTCAGAACCGGAAGCGCGAAGGCTCGGGGAAGTGGCGCAGGCGGGGGGCGACGGTGTCCCAGGGCTGGGCGGTCTGGAAGGCCGCGTCGCCGGTGCGGGTGACGATGGTGGCGCGCATCATGGGCTCGAACCCGACGATGGCGGCCAGGCGACCGCCCGGGGCCAGCAGCGCCAGCAGCGCGGCCGGGATCTCGGCGACCGAGCCGCTGAGCACGATGGCGTCGAACGGCCCGCGGTCCTTGCAGGCCGCGAAGCCGTTGGCGGCCGCGTCGGCGCAGCGCACCTCGGCGTTGCCGATGCCGGCCTTCTGCAGGTTCTCGCGCGCCAGGCGGGCCAGCGCCTCGTCGATCTCGATGCTCACCACGCGCTGCGCCAGGCTGGCCAGCAGCGCGGCCATGTGGCCGCTGCCGGCACCGATTTCCAGCACCTTGTCGGTGGACTTGAGCGCCAGGTCCTGCACCAGGCGCGCCTCGACCCTGGGCGCGAGCATCACCTGGCCGTCCACGGCCGGGTTGCTCAGGGGCAGTTCCATGTCGGCAAACGCCAGCGAGCGGTGCGCGGCGGGCACGAACTGCTCGCGGTGCACGCGGTCCAGCAGGTCGAGCACGCGGGCGTCCAGCACATCCCAGGGGCGGATCTGCTGCTCGATCATGTTGAAACGGGCCTGGCTCAGGCTGAGGGCGGAAGAAGTGGTCATGGCATGAACTCGTGGAAAACGGGTGGCGAGAAAGCGGGCAACCGCAAGATTCTAAGGAGTGAATTCCTGGGGTGCAGGGGGGGGTATCGGCAGGCCCAGCCGGCGGCGGAACCAGGCGGCGAGGTCGTCCATGTAGCAATAGACCACTGGCACCACCACCAGGGTGAGCAGCGAGGAGGTGATGACGCCGCCGATGACGGCCTGGCCCATGGGAGCGCGCTGTTCCGAGCCTTCGGTGAGCGCGAACGCCAGCGGCACCATGCCGAACACCATGGCCAGCGTGGTCATGAGGATGGGGCGCAGCCGCACGCGCGCGGCCAGCAGCAGGGCCGACTCGCGGTCCATCGGCGGTTGGCCCGCGCGGCCTTCGCGCGCGCGGATCGCGAAATCGACCAGCAGGATCGCGTTCTTGGTCACCAGGCCCATCAGCAGCACGATGCCGATGACCGAGAACATGCTCATGCTGGAGCCGAACATGAGCAGGGTGAGCACCACGCCGATCAGGGTGAGCGGCAGCGAGGTCATGAGCGCCAGCGGCTGCAGGAAGCTCTGGAACTGGCTGGCCAGAATCATGTAGATGAAGATGATGGCCAGGGCCAGCGCCGAGACGGCGTAGCCGAAGGACTCCTGCATGTTCTTGGTGGAGCCGCCGAACTCGTAGCGGTAGCCGGGCGGGAAGGCGATGGCATCGAGCACCTGCCGGATCTCGGCGGAGACCTCGCCCGGCGAGCGGCCGTAGACGTTGGCGTTGATCGACACCTCGCGGTTGAGGTTGCGGCGGTTGATCTGGTTCGGGCCGGTGGCGTCCACCACGTCGGCCACCTGGCCCAGGCGCACCACGCGCGCCGTGCCGTCGGTGGCGGTGCCGACCACGAAGGGCAGCTGCTCCAGGTCGCTCGCGCGCTCGCGCCCGCCGGGGGCCAGGCGCACGTTGACGTCGTAGCTCTGGCCGTCGGCGGCGCGCCAGTTGCCCACCGTGGTGCCGGCCACCAGCGTGCGCAGGCTGGCGCCCACCGTGCTCACGCTCAGGCCCACGTCGGAGGCCAGGTCGCGCTTCATCTTCACGTCCACCGTCGGCTTGTTGGGCTTCACGCTGGCGTCCAGGTCGACCAGGCCGACGATCGGGCGGATGCGCTCCATCACCGTCTGCGTCAGGCGCTCCAGCTCGGCCAGGTCGTCGCCCTGCAGCGAGAACTCCACCTGCTTGTTGCCGCCGACCGCGTCGAGCAGGCCGACGTGCGTCACCGTGATGCCCGGCACGCTGCGCAGCCGTTCGCGCAGGCGCGCCGACATCTCCACCGCGCTGAGCGTGCGCTCGTGCCGGTCGGTCAGGCGCACGTAGATGCTGGCGTACATGGCGCCCTGGGCGTTGCCGGTGTTCAGCGTGGACAGGGTGTACTTCACCTCGGGGAAGCTGCGCAGGATGCCCTCGACCTCGCGCGTCTTGGCCTCGGTGGCCTCCAGCGAGGAGCCCACCGGGGTGTGGAAGCTCAGCGAGGTCTCGGAGAAGTCGGCCGTGGGCACGAACTCGGTGCCCAGCAGCGGCACGATGAACAGGCTGCCCACGAAGGTGGCCAGTGCCAGGCCCAGCGTGGCCAGCTTGTGCTTGAGCGACCAGCGCAGCGTGCCCTGGTAGGTGTGGCTCAGGTCGTCCTGGAAGCGGTCGAACCAGCCGGTCACGCGGCCGATGGTGCGGTCGTAGAGGGTCTTCGGGCCGGTGCCGGGGTGGCCGTGTTTTTCGATCTCCGGGTCGTGCCAGACCGAGGACAGCATGGGGTCGAGCGTGAAGCTCACGAACATCGAGATCAGCACGGCGGCCACCATGGTGATGCCGAACTCGTGGAAGAACTTGCCGATGATGCCGCCCATGAAGCCGATGGGCAGGAACACGGCCACGATGGACAGCGTGGTGGCCAGCACCGCCAGGCCGATCTCCTGCGTGCCGTCCATGGCCGCGTCGAACGGGCGCTTGCCCATCTGCACGTGGCGCACGATGTTCTCCCGCACCACGATGGCGTCGTCGATCAGCAGACCCACCGAGAGCGTGAGCGCCATCAACGTGATCATGTTGATGGTGAACCCGAACAGGTTCATGAAGAAGAAGGTGCCGATCAGCGCGATCGGAAGCGTGAGGCCGGTGATGACGGTCGAGCGCCAGGAGTTCAGGAACAGGAACACGATCAGCACGGTGAGCACCGCGCCTTCGATCAGCGTGCGGCGCACGTTCTCGACCGAGACGCGGATCGGCCGCGAGCCGTCGGCGATCTGCTCCAGCCGCACGCCGGGCGGCAGCTCGTCGCCCAGGGTGGCCACGGCGGCTTTCAGACCGTCGGTCACCGCGATGGTGTTCTCGTCCTGCGCCTTCTGCACCTGCAGCAGCAGGGTGCGCTGGCCGTTGTAGAGCGCCAGACTTTCCACTTCCTGCGTGCCGTCGCTCACGCGCGCCACCTGGCCCAGCCGCACGGCCTGGCCGCCGCGGCGCGCCACGATGATGTGCTCGAAGTCCTGCGGGTTCTGCAGCCGCGAGAGCACCTGCACCACGCGCTCGGCCTCGCCGGTCT
>Ga0247823_10001397_pt1 | contig 20106 bp, 20 predicted proteins | sample 13C_PalmiticAcid_2_FD_192426 | JGI IMG/M metagenome (GOLD analysis project Ga0247823, IMG submission 192426) | Soil microbial communities from agricultural site in Penn Yan, New York, United States - 13C_PalmiticAcid_Day30 | ecosystem: Environmental > Terrestrial > Soil > Agricultural land... | reverse complement strand
GCCCCCACCCTGCCCGCCACTTCGCTGGCGGCGCTGCTGCGCCAGCGGGCCCAGGCACGGCCGCAGGCGACGGCGCTGCGCTGGCACGAGCCGGGTCAGACCGACGCAGACCCCCGATGGGGCCACCTGTCGTTCGCCGAGCTGGACCGGTGCTCGGCCGCGATGGCGCAAGGGCTCGCGCGCACCCACGGCGTGTGCGAGGGCGACCGCGTGGCCTGGCTGGGCCTGAACCACCCGGCACAGATCGCCCTGCTCTTTGCACTCGCGCGCCTGGGGGCGCTGCTCGTGCCGCTGAACCACCGCCTCTCGCCCGCCGAGTGGGCCGCCCTGCTGCAGGACAGCCGCCCCACCCTGCTGGTGCACGACACGGCCCTGGCCGACGCGGCCCGCGCACTCGCGCACCCCGCCACGCTCCACCTGGATGGGCTGGCGCTCGAGCCGGTGGCCGATGGCGGCGACGGCATCGGCGGCGCCGACCATCCGGCGCTGCTGGTCTACACCTCGGGCACCACCGGCCTGCCCAAGGGCGCGGTGCACACCCAGGGCAACCTGCTGGCCAACATGGCGATCGCCGCCCAGGTCCAGGCGCTGACCGAACGCGACACGGTGCTCACCGTCCTGCCGCTGTTCCACGTCGGTGGTCTGTGCATCCAGACCCTGCCGGCCCTCTCGGTGGGCGCGCAGGTGCTGCTGCACAGCCGCTTCGACGCCGCCGCCACCTTGCGCAGCCTGCGCGAAGACCGCCCCACCCTCACCCTGCAGGTGCCCGCCACGCTGCAGGCACTCACCACCCACGCCGACTGGGCCGGCACCGACCTCGGTGGCCTGCGCGCCCTCTGGGCCGGCTCCAGCCTGCTGCCCGCCCCGCTCATCGAAGCCTGCCACGCGCGCGGCGTGCCGGTGTGCAACGTGTACGGCAGCACCGAGACCGGCCCGTTCTCCATCGCCCTGCCGCCCGACCACGCCACCAGCCACCTCGGCAGCTGCGGCTGGCCCGCACCGGGGGTGACCGTGTCGCTGCGCGACCCGACTGGCGCGGCGGTGGCCCCCGGCGACGTCGGCGAGCTGTGGCTGCGCGCGCCCAACGTGGTGCGCCGCTACTGGCCCGATCAAGCCGCCTGCGACACCGAGGGCTTCTTCCACAGCGGCGACCTCGCGCAGCAAGCGGCCGACGGCAGCTACACCGTGGTCGGCCGCGCCAAGGACATGCTGATCTCGGGCGGCGAGAACATCTACCCCGCCGAGATCGAGAACCTGCTGGTGCAGCACCCCTGGGTGGTCGAATGCGCCGTGGTCGGCCAGGACGACCCGCGCTGGGGCGAGGCGGTGGTGGCCGTGGTGGTGCTGCGCGACGGCGCGGCCGATGACTGGCCGGCGGCGCTGCAGGGCTTTCTGGATGGGCGGCTGGCGCGCTACAAGTGGCCGCGCCGCTGGCACCGCGTGGCGGCCCTGCCCAAGACCGCGCTGGGCAAGGTGCAGAAGCCGGCCGTGAAGGCCTTGCTGGAAGACTGACTCAGGCCTTGGGCTCGACCGGCGCCAGGCGCGAGGCCAGCCAGATCAGCAGCAGCACCGGCACGCCCAGGCAGGCCGTGGCGATGAAGAAGGTCGGGTAGTCGTAGGCGTCGACAAACGCGCCCGAATAACCCGCGAGCCACTTGGGCGCGAGCAGCATCATCGAGCTGAACAGCGCGTACTGCGTGGCCGAGTAGCGCACATTGGTCAGGCCCGAGAGGTAGGCGATGAACGCGGCCGAGGCCACGCCGGCGCTCAGGTTGTCGGCCGAGATCACCAGGATCAGCGCGGTCACGTCGTGCCCGTGCCCCGCCAGCCAGGCGAACAGCAGGTTGCTCGCGGCCGAGAGCACGGCGCCGAGCATGAGCACCCGCATCACGCCCAGGCGCAGCGACAGCGCACCGCCGATGAAGGCGCCGACCAGCGTCATGATGACGCCGAACACCTTGGTCACGGCCGCCACCTCGTCCTTGGTGTAGCCCATGTCCACGTAGAAAGGGTTGGCCATGATGCCCATCACGACGTCGCTGATGCGGTAGACGCCGATCAACGCCAGGATCAGCAGTGCCTGCTTGCCATAGCGCCGCAGGAAGTCGGCGAAGGGCTCGATCAACGCGCCACGCAGCCAGTCGGCGGCGTTCTTCGCAGGCGGCAGGGCCACGCGCGCGGGCTCGCGCGAGAACAGCACGGTGAGCACGCCCACCAGCATGCTCGCGGCCATCACCAGGTAGGCGGTGGTCCAGGCCGCCTGCTGGTAGAGCGCGCCGGGTGCGGCCGCCACGGCGGCGGGCGCGATTTCCGCGCGCGCGGCGATCCACAGCACCCCCGCCCCGGCCCAGATCATGGCCAGGCGGTAACCGGTCTGGTAGGTGGCGGCCAGCGCCCCCTGGTGGCGCACGTCGGCCGACTCGATGCGGAAGGCGTCGAGCGCGATGTCCTGCGTGGCCGAAGCGAAGGCCACGGCCAGCGCGCACCACACCACCAGTTGCAGTTCGGTGCGGGGGTCGGCCAGCGCCATGCCCACCAGCGAGGCCATGATCAGCGCCTGCGACAGCAGCAACCAGCTGCGCCGGCGGCCCAGCCAGCGCGTGAGCAGCGGAATGGGCAGGCGGTCGACCAGCGGCGCCCAGCACCACTTGAACCCGTAGGCCAGGCCGACCCAGCTCAGGTAGCCGATGGTGGTGCGGTCCAGCCCGGCCTCGCGCAGGCGAAAGCTCAGCGTGCCCAGCACCAGCAGCAGGGGCAGGCCGGCGGAGAAGCCGAGCGCGAACATGCGCAGGCTGGCCGGCTCCAGGTACACCCGCAAGGTTTCGCCCCAGGTGGGTCGGGCGGGGGTGTCCGCGTCCGTGGGGGCAGCCTGGGGCAAGGTGGGGGGCACGGACATGGAAGTGGATAAAAGGAAGAAAAGGTGCAGGCACAAACGCCTGGCTTTGTCTATTATTCACGCATGTGCCTGCTCTGCGACCTGAAGTCCCCCGCCCCTGAAACCCAGCGGCCCGAACACGTGTGGTCGGCGCGCCGCGCCTTCGTGCTGGCGGGCACCGCCGCCGCGGCGGCGGCGGCCCTGCCGGCGGCCGCGCAAGTGAACGTGGGCGAAGGCTCCACGCTGCGCAAGCTGGTCCCGGCCGATGAACTCGAAAACGCCGCTGGCCAGCAGTACGGTCAGATGATGGCCGAGGCCAACGCCAAGAAGGTGTTGATGCCCGACAGCCATCCCCAGGTGCAGCGGCTGCGCACCATCGCGCGGCGCATCATTCCCCACTCGGCGCAGTGGAACTCGCGCGCCACGCAGTGGAAGTGGGAAGTCAACCTGATCCAGAGCGCGCAGATCAATGCCTTCTGCATGCCCGGCGGCAAGATCGCGTTCTACACCGGCATCCTGGAGAAGCTCAGCCTCACGGACGACGAGACCGCGATGATCATGGGCCACGAGATGGCGCATGCGCTGCGCGAGCACGCCCGCTCGCGCGTGGCCAAGAGCAACGCCACCGGCATCGGCCTGTCCATCGCAGCGCAGCTGCTGGGCCTGGGCCAGCTGGGCGATGTGGCCGCCAACCTGGGCACGCAGCTGCTCACCCTGAAGTTCAGCCGCGAGGACGAAACCGAGGCCGATCTGGTCGGCCTCGAACTCGCGGCCCGCTCGGGCTTCCAGCCCCGCGCCAGCGTGAGCCTGTGGCAGAAGATGGCCGCCAATGGCGGAGGTTCGGGGGCCAGCTTCCTCTCGACCCACCCCAGCGGCCCCGACCGCATCCGCGAACTGGAAGCCAACGTGCCCAAGGTGCAGGGCCTGTACGAACAGGCCCGCAAGGGCTGAGTTCAGGTCCCGCGCACGTAGGGGTTGCTCTGGCGCTCCCGGCCGAACGTGCTTTCCGGCCCGTGGCCCGGAATGAACACGGTGTCGTCGCCCATCGGCCAGAGGCGGCCGGTGATGCTGTCGATCAATTGCTGGTGGTTGCCCTGCGGGAAATCGGTGCGGCCGATGCTGCCGGCGAACAGCACGTCGCCCACGAAGGCGCGCTTGGCCTCGGGGGAATGGAACACCACATGGCCCGGCGTGTGACCCGGGCAGTGCCGCACGTTCAAGGTGCAGCGGCCGATCTGCACCGTGTCGCCGTCGTCCAGCCAGCGCGTGGGCGTGAAGACCTCGGCGGGCGGAAAGCCGAACATCGCGCCTTGCTGCGGCAGGCCCGAGATCCAGAACTGGTCGCCCGGGTGCGGGCCGATGATGGGCAGGCTCAGGCGGCGCGCGAGTTCGGCGGTGCCGCCCGCGTGGTCGATGTGCGCATGGGTCTGCCAGATCGCCTTGAGGCTCAGGCCCAGCCGCTGCACCTCGGCCAGCAAACGATCCAGATCGCCGCCGGGGTCGATCACTGCGGCGTCCATGGTGTCGTCGCACCAGACGAGGGAACAGTTCTGCGCGAAAGCGGTGACTGGGACGGTGTGGTAGCGGAGCATGGCCATTGAAGGGTGGTTGCCGGAATCGAGCTGAGGGATAGGCCAGCATGATGCCGCAAGTGAAATCAGGCATGCATCGGCGCGGCGCAGCGAAATTCAGCATCCGGCCGCAGCCCGGGAGGACTTCACCTCAGGCGGCCCAGAAGCCCGGGCCGGCTTCCTCGATGGCCTGGAAGATGAAGTCGATGCTGGTTCGAATGCGCGCCAGGTCGCGCGTGTCCGGGTGGCTGATGAGCCAGTAGCTGCGCAGCAGCTGGACTTCCGCCGGCAGCACCGGCACCAGGGTTGGCTCACGGCGCGCCATGAAATGCGGCAGCACGCCGATGCCGGCGCCGCCGGCCAACGCGGTCAGCTGGCTGATGACGTTGGAGATGTGAAGGCGCGGCACGATGCCACGACCGACCTGGGGCAGATAGTCCAGTTCCGCGGTCCACATCAGGTCCTCCACGTAGCCCACCCAGCGGTGCTCCAGCAGGTCCTGCCGCTGCTGCACCGGCGGGTGAGCGGCGCAATAGCCCGCCGAGGCGTAGAGCCCGAGCGTGTAATCGACCAGCTTGTGCGCGTACACCCGTCCCTGCGGCGGACGGGCCATGCTCACGGCGATGTCGGCTTCGCGCTTGGACAGGCTGAACGCACTGGGGTTGGCCACCAGCTCGATGTCCAGTTCCGGGTGAGCCTCGCCCAGGCGAGGCAGGCGGGGCGCCAGAAAGTAGGTGCCGAAACCCTCGGGTGTGCCGATGCGCACAGAGCCCGTGAGCCCAGAGCTTTCAGCTTGCAGCCTTGCGTTCATGCGCAGCGTCAGCGCCTCGATCGCCTCGGCATCGGCCAGCAGCGCCTCGCCCTCGGGGGTGAGCATGAAACCCACCGGCCGCCGCTCGAACAGCCGCACACCCAATGCCGCCTCCAGCGCAGCGATGCGCCGGCTCAAGGTGGAGTGATCCACCCCCATCTGGCGGGCCGCGACGGTCAGACGCCCCGCACGCGCCATGGCCAGGAAGGCCGGTAAATCGTTCCAGTCGAATGTGGACATGTGGATTCCTGCACAAACATGTTTCCATTATTCCAATGGAATTGCAAAAAAGTCGATGCTATCTTTCGTTGCCTTTCACAAACCAGGCCGTGGCGCACCGCGCGACCAACGGCCGACTGGAGACAAGCAATGAACAAGACGACGGCGCGCCTGTCCCGTGCCCTGGGCGGGCTGATGGCCATCATCCTGGCCGTGATGGTGGTGCTGGTGTTTGGCAACGTGGTGCTGCGCTACGTGTTCAACGCCGGCATCACGGTGTCGGAGGAGGTGTCGCGCTGGCTGTTTGTCTGGCTGACGTTCCTGGGCGCCGTGCTGGCGCTGTACGAACGCGCCCACCTCGGCACCGACATGGTGGTGTCGCGCCTGGGGCCCAACGGCAAGCGCCTCTGCCTGATCGCGACGCAGGTGCTGATGCTGGGCGTGACCTGGCTCATGCTGCGCGGCAGCTGGGAGCAGGCGACCATCAACCTGACGGTGCATGCCCCGGTCAGTGGCGCCTCCATGGCGGTCTTCTACGGCGCGGGCGTGGTGTTCGCGGTGCTGTCGCTGCCGATCCTGTTGCTCGACCTGTGGCGCACGCTGAGCGGCCGTCTGGGGCCCGACGGCCTGGTGATGGTGAGGGAATCGGAAGAGCTCGGTCACGCGGGGGAGGGTCCGCTGACGCCCAGCTCGCACCTGTCCAAACCCTGAAACCGCGCAAGGAACGTTTCAACCATGACCATCTTCATCTTCCTGGGCAGCCTGCTGGGCGCCATGGCCCTGGGCATGCCCATCGCGTACGCCTTGCTGGTGTCGGGCGCCGCGCTGATGTGGCACCAGGAACTGTTCGACGCACAGATCCTGGCGCAGAACGTCATCAACGGCGCCGACTCGTTCCCGCTGCTGGCCGTGCCCTTCTTCATGCTGGCGGGCGAGATCATGAACGTCGGCGGCCTGTCGCGCCGCATCATCAACCTGGCGCTGACCCTGGTGGGCCATCGCCGTGGTGGCCTGGGCTTCGTGGCCATCGTGGCGGCCTGCCTGCTGGCCGCGCTCTCGGGCTCGGCGGTCGCCGACACCGCCGCGCTGGCAGCCCTGCTGCTGCCCATGATGAAGAGCGCGGGCCATGATCCCGCCAAGGCCGGTGGCCTGATCGCGTCGGCCGGCATCATCGCGCCGGTGATCCCGCCCTCCATCGGCTTCGTCATCTTCGGCGTGGCCGGAGGCGTGTCGATCAGCAAGCTGTTCATGGCGGGCATCGTGCCCGGGCTGATGATGGGCCTGGCCATTGCCCTGGCCTGGTGGTGGGTGGCGCGCGGCGAGAACGTGAAGCCCGCGCCCCGTGCCACCTGGGCGCAGCGCGGGGCCGCCCTGCGCGATGCCACCTGGGCGCTGGTGCTGCCGGTGATCGTGCTCGTGGGTCTGAAGATGGGCGTGTTCACGCCCACCGAGGCGGCGGTGGTGGCCGCGGCCTATGCGCTGCTGGTCTCCACCGTGGTGTACCGCGAGCTCAACTGGGCGCAGTTGAAGCAGGTGTTCGTGCAGTCGGCCAAGACCTCGGCCGTGATCATGTTCCTGGTGGCCGCCGCCATGGTCTCGGCCTGGCTGATCACGGTGGCCGAAATCCCGGACCAGATGATCGCGCTGCTGGAGCCCTTCATGGACAACCCGACCCTGCTGCTGATCGTCATCATGCTGCTGGTGATGGCCGTGGGCACGGCGATGGACATGACGCCCACCATCCTGATCATGACCCCGGTGCTGATGCCGGTGGTGAAGGCCGCAGGCATCGACCCGGTGTATTTCGGCGTGCTCTTCATCATGAACAACGCCATCGGCCTGATCACGCCGCCCGTGGGCACGGTGCTCAACGTGGTGGCCGGCGTCGGCCGCATGAAGATGGACGACGTCATCCGCGGCGTGCTGCCGTTCATGGGCGCGCAGCTGATCGTGATGTTCCTGCTGGTGCTCTTCCCCGCGCTCGTCATGGTGCCGGCCCGCTGGTTCTCGGGCGGCTGACGCCGCCTGCCGCTCCCTTCCCCTGCTTTTCCCGTTGCTTCCGTCCCTTTCCCCTACCGGAGTTTTCCCATGTCCCTGATTCGTCAATTGAAGGCCCGCGCGGCCGCCGGCCGCCCTGTGCGCGTGGCTGTGATCGGTGCCGGCAAGTTCGGCTCCATGTACCTGTCCCAGGCACCGCGCACACCCGGTGTGCACCTGGTGGCGGTGGCCGACCTGTCGCCGGACCGTGCCCGCGCCTCGCTGGCCCGCGTCGGCTGGGAAGCGCCTCGCTTTGCCGCCACCTCGCTGGCCCAGGCCTCGCGCGACGGCAGCACCTTCGTCACCGACGATGCCGGTGCGGTCATCGCCAGCGATCTGGTGGACATCGTCATCGACGCCACCGGCAGCCCGGCCGCCGGCATCCACCACGCGCTGCTGTGCTGCGAGCACCGCAAGCACATCATCATGGTCAACGTCGAGGCCGACGTGCTGGCGGGCCCGCTGCTGGCCCGCCGCGCGGCCGAGGCCGGCATCATCTACACCATGGCCTCGGGCGACCAGCCGGCGCTGATCGCCGAACTGGTGGACTGGGCAAGAACCATCGGCATGGAGGTGGTGTGCGCGGGCAAGGGCACGAAGTACCTGCCGGTCTACCACCAGAGCACGCCCGACACCGTGTGGGGCCACTACGGCTTCAGCGAAGCCCAGGTGGCGGGCGGCGATTTCAACGCCCAGATGTTCAACAGCTTCCTCGACGGCACCAAGTCGGCGCTGGAAATGGCCGCCGTGTCCAACGGCTGCGAGCTGAACCCACCGGACGACGGCCTGAAGTTCCCGCCTTGCGGCGTGGACGATCTGCCGCACATCCTGCGCCCGGTGGCCGACGGTGGCACGCTGCCGCAGAAGGGCATGGTCGAGGTGGTGTCCTCCATCGAGCGCGACGGCCGCCCGGTGTTCCGCGACCTGCGCTGGGGCGTCTACGCCGTGTTCGAAGCGCCCAGCCCCTATGTGATGGACTGCTTCCAGCAGTACGGCCTCAAAACCGACAGCACTGGCCGTTACGCCGCCATGTACAAGCCCTATCACCTGATCGGCCTGGAGCTGGGCATTTCGGTGGCCAGCATCGCCGTGCGCAACGAAGCCACCGGCGCCACCGGCGAATGGCGCGGTGACGTGGCGGCCACCGCCAAGCGCGCGCTCAAGGCAGGCGAGAAGCTCGACGGCGAAGGGGGCTTCACCGTCTACGGAAAACTGATGACGGCGGCCACCTCGCTGCGCAAGAACGCGCTGCCGATCGGGCTGGCGCACAACATGGTCCTCAAGCGCGACATCCCGGCCGGCGGCATCGTCAGCTGGGACGACGTGGACTACGACGCCACCAAGCAGGCGGTGCGCGTGCGCCGCGAGCAGGAAGACCTGTTCCGCCGCGAACTCGGCCTGTGACGGCCTGGCCGGCGCTGCGGCGCCGGCCCCTCGTTCCCTTTCCCGATTCCATACCAACAGGAGACACACCATGCGAACCTTCACCCTGCGCTCGGCCCTGGGCGCCCTGATTCCCGCCCTGGCGCTGATGGCCGCGCTCCCCGCGGCGGCGGCCGACATCCGCGAGCGCACCATCAAGTTCTCGCACGTACAGCCCAAAGACAGCCACATGGATGCGGGTGCGCAGAAGTTCGCGGCCCTGGTGGCGGAGAAGAGCGGCAAGAAGATCAGCGTTCGGGTGTTCGCTGGCGGCACGCTGGGCGGCGATATCCAGACCCTGTCGGCGCTGCAGGGTGGCACGATCGAGATGACCACGCTGCCGCCCGGCCTGATGGCGGGCGTGAACAAGGAATATGCGGTGTTCGACCTGCCGTTCCTCTTCAGCAGCTTCCAGGAGGCCGATCAGTTCCTGGACGGCCCGGTAGGCAGCGCCCTGCTGGCGAAGACCTCGCAGGGCCTGGTGGGCCTGGCGTACTGGGACCACGGCTTCCGCAACCTCACGAACAGCCGCCGCCCCATCACCAAGGCCGAGGACTTCGCCGGCCTGAAGGTGCGTGTGTCGCAGTCGCCCATGATCATCGAAACCATCAACGGCCTGGGCGCCAACGCCACCCCCATGGCCTTCACCGAGCTGTACTCCGCGCTGGAAACCCGCGCCGTCGACGGCCAGGAAAACCCCGCCGCGGTGATCGAGGTCAACAAGTTCTACGAGGTGCAGAAGCACCTGGCACTGACCCGCCACCAGTACAACCCGCTGATCGTGCTCATCAGCCAGAAGGTCTGGGACCAGCTCAACGCCGATGAGCGCAAGCTCATCACCGACGCGGCGCTGGAAGCCGGTCAGCACCAGCGCAAGGTGTCGCGTGAGATGGACGCCAAGGCGGTGGCCGCGCTCAAGGGCCATGGCATGCAGGTCACCGAGGTCAGCGCGGCCGAGCGCCAGCGCATGGTCGACAAGCTCAAGCCGGTGAGCGAGAAGCTGGCGCGCGACATCGGCGAGCCGCTGGTCAGGCAGGTGCGTGCCGAGCTCGATCGCATCCGTTCCGCCCAGAAGTGAAAACCGGAGGAACTGCGACGTGACCCGACCCCTGCTCGGCTGCATTGCCGACGACTTCACCGGCGCCACCGATCTGGCGAACAACCTGGTGCGCGGCGGCATGCGCACGGTGCAGTGGATCGGTGTGCCCGAGGGCCCGGTGGACACCGGCGGCGCGCAGGCGCTGGTGGTGGCACTCAAGACCCGCACCGTGGCGCCCGAGGAAGCGGTGCGGCAGTCGCTGCAGGCGCTGGCCTGGCTGCAGGCGCAGGGGGTCGAGCAGATCTACTTCAAGGTCTGCTCCACCTTCGATTCCACACCCCAGGGCAACATCGGCCCGGTGACCGACGCGCTGATGGCGGCGCTGGGCGCCGGGCTGTCCACCGTCTGCCCGGCCTTCCCCGAAACCGGGCGCACGGTGTACCAGGGCCACCTGTTCGTAGGCCAGCAGTTGCTCAGCGACAGCGGCATGCGGCACCACCCGCTCACGCCCATGGCCGACGCCAGCCTGGTGCGCCTGATGCAGGCGCAGACACGCGGTCGCGTCGGGCTGGTGCCGCTGGCGGTGATCGCCCGCGGGGCCGAGGCCATCCGCGAACGGCTGGACGCCCTGCAGGCCGACGGCGTGCGCCACGCGGTGCTGGACGCGGTGCAGGACGCCGACCTGCAGCACATCGGCGCGGCCCTGGCCGGCATGCCCCTGGTGGTGGCCGGCTCTGGTGTGGCCGTCGGCCTGCCGCAGAACTGGCGCGCGCGTGGCCTGCTCGACGGTGAGGGCACCGCCGACCGCCTGCCCGCAGTGGCCGGTGCGTGCGCGGTGGTGTCGGGCAGCTGCTCAGAGGCGACCCGCGCCCAGGTGGCGCGGGCGCAGGCACAGGGCTGGCCCAGTTTCATGGTCGACCCGCTGGCCCTGGCGCGCGGGGACGACGTGGTGGCGCAGGCACTGGCCTGGGCCGCCGGGCGGGTGGGCCCGGTGCCGGTGCTGGTCTACGCCACGGCCGAGCCCGCCGCCGTCAAGGCCGTGCAGACGGCGCTGGGCGTGGCCTTGCCCGGCGAACTGGTGGAACAGGCGCTGGCCGCCATCGCGCGCGGTCTGGTCGGTCTGGGCGTGCGCCGGCTGGTGGTGGCTGGCGGTGAAACCTCGGGTGCCGTGGTGCAGGGGCTGGCCGTGCGCCAGATGCAGATCGGCCCGCAGATCGACCCCGGCGTGCCCTGGACGGCGGTGCGCGCGGCCTGCTGCCCCGACGCGGACCTGCACGTGGCGTTGAAGTCCGGCAACTTCGGCGGTGTGGACTTCTTCGCCAAGGCATTCACCGTCGGGGGCAAGGCATGAAGACGCCCCTGCCGCCCGAGGCGGACCTGGCGCTGCGCGCCGAGATCTGCGACATCGGCGCCTCGTTGTACGCGCGGGGCTATGTGCATGCCAGCGCCGGCAACATCAGCGTGCGCCTGCCCGATGGCGGCTTCCTCATCACCCCCACCGACGCCTGCCTCGGCCGCCTGGACCCGCAGCGGCTGGCCGCCGTGGACCCCGACGGCACACAGCGCAGCGGCGACCGCGCCTCCAAGACGCTCGCGCTGCACCGTCGCATCTGCGCCGCCGACCCGCAGGCGCGCTGCATCATTCACACCCACGCCACCCACCTGGTCGCGCTCACGCTGCAGGGCGTGTGGTCGAACGACGACATCCTGCCGCCCATCACGCCCTACCAGGTGATGAAGGTGGGGCATGTGCCGCTGATTCCCTACCACCGCCCGGGCGACCCCGCGGTGGCCGACCTCGTGGCGCAGCGCATCGAGGCGGGCCGCGAGAGCGGCCGCCCGATCCAGGCCGTGATGCTGGAGCGCCTGGGCCCGACCGTGTGGCACAGCGACCTGGCCCAGGCCAGCGCCGTGCTGGAGGAACTGGAGGAAACCGCCCGCCTCTGGCTCATGACGCGCGCCGAGCCACTGACCGGATCTCAGATCGACGAACTGCGCCGCCTGAGCGGCGGGCGCTGGTAGCCCGCCGTTCCCTGGCCCCCCCACTGGACGCCCCATGCCCCGATTCGCCGCCAACCTGTCGATGCTCTACACCGAGCACGCCTTTCTGGACCGCTTCGCGGCCGCTGCCGCCGATGGCTTCGACGCCGTCGAATACCTGTTCCCCTACGCCTGGCCGGCCGAGCAGCTGTCGACCTGCCTGCGTGCGCACGGGCTTCGGCAGGTGCTGTTCAATGCCCCGCCAGGCGACTGGGACGCCGGCGAGCGCGGCCTGGCCTGCCTGCCCGGGCGCAGCGACGAATTCCGCCGAGGCTTCCTGGATCTGGCCCTCCCCTACGCCCAGGCCCTGGGCTGCCCTCGCGTTCACGTCATGGCCGGTCTGGTGCCGCCTGGCACCGCCACCGAAGGCCTGCGCGCGATCTACCTGTCCAACCTGGCGTGGGCTGCCCGACTGGCCGCGCGCGAAGGGGTCGAGGTGTTGATCGAGCCGATCAACCAGCGCGATATGCCGCGCTACTACCTGACCCACCAGGCGCAGGCGCACGCCATCGTGCAGGAAGTGGGAGAACCCAACCTCAAGGTGCAGATGGACCTGTACCACTGCCAGGTCACCGAGGGTGACGTGGCGATGAAGCTGCGGACCTACCTGGCCGCCGGGCGAGTGGGGCACCTGCAGATTGCCGGCGTGCCCGAGCGCCACGAACCCGACCACGGCGAGCTCCACCACGCCTACCTGTTCGAGCTGCTCGACGAACTGGGCTGGACCGAACCCATCGGCTGCGAGTACCGGCCACGCGCCGGCACCTCGGCCGGGCTGGGCTGGCGACCCGGGAGCACATCCCGTGGCTGAGCGGCACCCGAACGAGCCCGCCTCCTGCGAGGTGCTCCTGGTGCGCTTCGACATCCACGCACCGCACCAGGAGGCCTTCGACGCCGCGGTGCGCCGCAACGCGCGTGCCTCGCTGGGCACCGAAACCGGCTGCCTGCAGTTCGACGTCTGCCGCGACCCGCAGGACCCCGGGCGCTTCCTGCTCTACGAGCGCTATGCGAACACCGCCGCCATCGAGCACCATCGCCGCACGCCACACTATCTGGCCATGCAGGCCGAAACCGAAACCTGGGTTCGCCGGGTGTCCGTGACACACTGGCAGATTCCGGCCCCGGATCATGATCCATGAAGAAAACCTTGCTCCTGATCGCGTCGCACGCCCTCTTCGCGCTGACCGGCTTTGCTGCGGGAATCTACGTCCTGCCCATCCTCATCGCGCCACCCGCACCCCCCGCCTCGGCGGTGAGTGCGCTCGCCACGCAGGCACAGTTCACCGGTCGATTCCGGCGCGACCTGGCCGGCAGCGACGCCCTGCACTGGGGCGAGGGCACGGTGTCGGTGGGGCCGGCGGCGGTGGCGCTCATGGGCCAGCTCGCGCCCGGGCCCGACTACAAGCTGTACCTCGCACCGGCCTTCGTGCAGGACGAGGCGCAGTTCCTGCAGCTCAAGGCCCAGGCCTTGCGCGTGGGCGATGTGAAAACCTTCGACAACTTCATCGTTGCGCTGCCACCCGGCACAGACCTGACGGCCTACAACACCGTCGTGGTCTGGTGCGAGACCTTCAGCGAATTCATCTCGGCCGCGCAATACCGCTGACGCGAGCCTAGAGCGCGCTGCGCTGCTTGAGCGACAGCACCGACAGCCCGGCGGCGATGAAGGTCAGGCCGGCCCCCACGTTGACGCCTCGCCCCACCTTCGGCCGCGCCTGCAGCCAGCCCGCCAGGCGAGACGCGAAGGCGCCCATGAGCGTGAAGATCAGCGCCGTCATCAGCGCGAAGATCGCGCCGTAGACCAGCATCTGCACCGCCACCGGGCCGCGCCCCGCGCTCACGAACTGCGGCAGGAAGGCCAGCACGAACAGACCCGGCTTGGGGTTGAGCACGTTGGACAGCACGCCGGTGAGCAGCACCTTGCGCAGCGGCACCCGCGCCGAAGGCTGGAACGAGATCAGGTCGCCGGCGACCAGCGCCTTGTAGCCCAGCCACAGCAGGTACAGCGCGCCCACCCCCTTCACCACCCAGAACGCCTCGGGCGAGCCCTGGATGATCAGCGACAGGCCGAAGGTGGCCGCCAGCGTGTGGAACAGGATGCCCAAGCCCGCGCCGAACGCCGAGAGCGCCGCCGCCAGCGGACCCTGGCTCAGGCCCCGGCCGATGGCCAGGATGTTGTCGGGCCCGGGTGAGACCACCACCAGGGCGCAGGCGGCCACGTAGGCCAGCAGGATCTCGGTCGGGAACATGGGGACCTCCCTCGTTCAGTGCTTGAAGTCGTACTCGATCGTCAAGGGCGCATGGTCCGAGAACTTCTCGCCCTTGTAGATGGCTTCGCTGCGCGCCAGCTCGGCCAGTGCAGGCGTGGCCAGGTGGTAGTCCAGCCGCCATCCCACGTTGTTCGCGTAGGCCTGACCCCGGTTGCTCCACCACGTGTAGCAGGCGTCGGTGGTGTCGGGCTGCAGCCGGCGGTAGACGTCGACCAGGCCGGCCTCGTCGATCAGCTTGGTCATCCAGGCGCGCTCTTCGGGCAGGAAGCCGCTGTTCTTCTGGTTGCTGCGCCAGTTCTTCAGGTCCTTCTGCTGGTGGGCGATGTTCACATCGCCGCACAGGATGAACTCGCGCCCCCCCTTGAGCGCCTGCAGGTGCGGGTAGAAACCATCGAGAAAGCGGTACTTGGCTTCCTGCCGCTCGGGGCCCGACGAGCCACTGGGGAAGTAGACGCTCAGGATGGAGAGCTTGCGCTGGGGCGTGTCGAAGCGCAGCTCGGTGAAGCGGCCTTCGGCGTCGAACTCGGGCGAACCGTAGCCGATGATCACGTCGCTCGGCTCGTGGCGCGTGTACACAGCCGTGCCCGAATAGCCCTTCTTCTGGGCGTAGTGGAAATGCCCCTTGAGACCGGCGATTTCTTCAAAGCGGCCGCTCACGTCGGCGGCCTGGGCCTTGACCTCCTGCACACAAATACAATCGGGCCGGTGCGCGGCGAGCCATTTCTCCAGCCCCTTGGTGGTGGCGGAACGGATGCCGTTGAGGTTGAGGCTGGTCAGTTTGAACAAGGATCTCTCCATGGTGTTGGATACAGGCGCGGCGAACACCGGCGCACCAGAGGCTGCGCTCGCGCAGGAATTCGTGCAGTTCTGCGTGGATGCCGGCGTGTTGCGCTTTGGTGAATTCAAGACCAAGGCCGGCCGCATGAGCCCCTACTTCTTCAACGCCGGTCTGTTCGACGACGGCGCCAAGCTGGGCCGGCTCGCACAATTCTATGCAAAAGCCCTGGTGGCCAGCGGCATCGAATTCGACATGATCTTCGGCCCGGCCTACAAGGGCATTCCCCTGGGCGCGGCGGTGTCCATCGAACTCGCGCGGCTGGGCCGCAACGTGCCCTTTGCCTACAACCGCAAGGAAGCCAAGGACCACGGCGAAGGCGGCACCCTGGTCGGCGCCCCGCTCAAGGGCCGCGTGCTGATCGTGGACGACGTGATGTCCGCCGGCACCGCCGCGCGCGAATCGATCGCGCTGATCCGCGCGGCTGGCGCCATTCCTCACGCGATCGCGATCGCGCTGGACCGCCAGGAGAAGGCCACCGAGGTGGCGGCCGACGGGCAGGTGCGCGACGTGGACCACAGCGCCGTGCAATATGTCCAGCGCGAGCTGGGCATGCAGGTCTGCACGATTGCGAGGCTGGCCGATTTGCTGCACTATCTGACCGCCCGCGCCGGCGGCGAGTTCGATTCGCACCGCGAACGCGTCCTGGCCTACCGACAACGCTACGGCGTCGCCTGACCCTGCTCCCCAAGATGACCCTGCACCGCCCCCTGCTCTCCGTTCTGCCCGGCCGACTGTGGATCGCTGGTGGCGCCTTGCTGGCGGGCACGGTGCATGCGCAGAGCGGCATGTACACCTGCGTGGACGCCAAGGGCAACCGCATCGTGCGCGACCGCCCCATCGTCGAATGCCTGGACCGCGAACAGAACCAGCTGGGCAACAGCGGCACCGTTCGCAAGACCCTGCCCCCCAGCTACACCGCCGACGAGCGCGCCCGGCTCGACGCGCAGCGCAAGGCGGAAGAGGAACAGCGCGCCCGCGTGCTGGAAGAGCGGCGGCGCGAGCGCGCCCTGATGACCCGCTACCCCAACCAGGGCGTGCACGACAAGGAGCGCGCGGACGCGCTGGCGCAGATCGACGAGGTGATCGGCGCGGTCAACAAGCGCGAGCTGGCGCTGGTGGCGCAGCGCAAGGACATCAACACCGAGCTGGAGTTCTACCAGAACGACGTCAACAAGGCGCCCAGCTGGCTCAAGCGCAAGGTCGAGGACAACGAGAAGCAGATGGTGGTGCAGAAGCGCTTCCTGGACGAACAGGCCCAGGAAAAGCAGCGCATCAACGCCCGCTTCGATGAAGAGCTGGCCAAGCTGCGCCAGCTCTGGACCGCCGCGGGCGGCAGCCGCACCGGCGTCAGCGCAGCGCCCGCCGGGCGCTGAGCGGGATCAACCGAGTTTCTGGCGCAGCAGGTCGTTGACCTGTTGCGGGTTGGCCTTGCCCTTGCTCGCCTTCATGGCCTGGCCCACCAGGGCGTTGAAGGCCTTGTCCTTGCCGGCGCGGAACTGCTCCACCATCTCGGCGTTGGCGGCCATCACCTCGTCGATGATCTTCTCCAGCGCGCCGCTGTCGTTCATCTGCTTGAGGCCCTTGGCTTCGATGACGGCATCGACCTCGCGGCCCTCGCCGGTCCACAGGGCGTCGAAGACCTGCTTGGCGGCGTTGTTCGACACGGTGCCGTCCGCGATGCGCCCGATCAGGGTCGCGAGCTGGGCGGCACTCACCGGTGCGCTGGCGATATCACCTTCCTCGGCGTTGAGCCGGCGCGAGACCTCGCCCATGATCCAGTTGCTCACCAACTTGGCCTGGCCACTGGCCTGCGCTGCCGCCTCGAAGTAGGCGGCCATCGCCGGGCTCTGCGTGAGCGTGGTGGCGTCGTACTCGGGCAGGCCGTAGTCGCGCACCAGGCGCTCGGCCATGCCGCGCGGCAGCTCGGGCATGGCGGCCTTCACCTGCTCCACCCAGTCGCGCGCGATCACCAGCGGCGGCAGGTCGGGGTCGGGGAAGTAGCGGTAGTCGGCCGCATCTTCCTTGGTGCGCATGGCGCGCGTCTCGCCGGTGTCGGGGTCGAACAGCACCGTGGCCTGCTGGATCGCGTGGCCGTCCTCGATCTGCTCGATCTGCCAGCGCACTTCGTAGTCGATCGCCTGCTGCATGAACTTGAAGCTGTTCAGGTTCTTGATCTCGCGGCGGGTGCCCAGCGGCGCGCCGGGCTTGCGCACCGAGACGTTGGCGTCGCAGCGGAACGAGCCTTCCTGCATGTTGCCGTCGCAGATGCCGATCCAGGTGACGATCTTGTGCAGCTCCTTGGCGTAGGCCACGGCCTCGGCGCTGGAGCGGATGTCGGGCTCGGTCACGATCTCCAGCAGCGGCGTGCCGGCGCGGTTGAGGTCGATGCCGCTCTGGCCGATGAAGTCCTCGTGCAGGCTCTTGCCCGCGTCTTCTTCCAGGTGAGCGCGCACCAGGCGCACGGTCTTCTTCTCGTCGCCGAGGAAGAACGAGACCTCACCGCCTTGCACCACCGGGATCTCGAACTGGCTGATCTGGTAGCCCTTGGGCAGGTCGGGGTAGAAGTAGTTCTTGCGCGCGAAGACGCTTTGTTCGGCGATGTGCGAACCGAGCGCCAGACCCAGGCGGATGGCCAGTTCCACAGCCGCCTTGTTCATCACCGGCAGCGTGCCGGGCAGGGCCAGGTCCACCGCGCAGGCCTGCGTGTTGGGCTCGGCGCCGAAGGCGGTGGAAGCGCGGCTGAAGATCTTGGATTGCGTGGCGAGCTGGGCGTGGGTCTCGAAACCGATCACCACCTCGTAGCCGCCGACCAGAAGGGATTTGCTGGAACTCATGTCAATAGCCTTGCGGAGCGCGGGTGTGCCAGTCGGTGGCCTGCTGGAAAGCATGCGCGGCCTGCAGCAGCGGGCCTTCCTGGAAGTAGTTGCCCACGAGCTGCAGGCCCACGGGCAGGCCGCCCGCGCCGAAACCGGCCGGCACGCTCATGCCGGGCAGGCCGGCGAGGCTGGTGGAGAGGGTGTAGATGTCGGCCAGGTAGTTGGCCACCGGGTCGTCGCTCTTCTCGCCGAGCTTCCAGGCCACGGTGGGGGCCACCGGGCCGGCGATCAGGTCGCATTGCGCGAACGCGGCCTGGAAGTCCTGCGCGATCAGGCGGCGGATCTTCTGGGCCTGCAGGTAGTAGGCGTCGTAGTAGCCGTGGCTGAGCACATAGGTGCCGATCATGATGCGGCGCTGCACCTCGGGCCCGAAGCCTTCGCTGCGCGACTTCTTGTACATGTCGATCAGGTCGTCGTACTTCGCGGCACGGTGGCCGAACTTCACGCCGTCGAAACGGCTGAGGTTGGAGCTGGCCTCGGCCGGCGCGATGATGTAGTAGACCGGGATGGACAGCTCGGTGCGCGGCAGGGACACGTCGACCAGGGTGGCACCGAGCTTCTCGTATTCCGCGAGCGCGGCGCGCACGGTGGCGAGCACGTCGGGCGCGCAGCCTTCGCCGAAGAACTCTTTCGGCAAACCGATGCGCAGGCCCTTGAGCGGCTGGGCGGCGGTGGCGCCTTCGCGGGGCCGGCTCAGCAGGGTGGTGTAGTCCTCGGCCGGGTGGTCCAGGCTGGTGGAGTCGCGGTCGAGGTCGGGGCCGGCCATGGCGCTGAGCAGCACGGCGCAGTCGGCGGCGCTGCGCGCCATCGGGCCGGCCTGGTCCAGGCTGGAAGCGAAGGCCACCATGCCGTAGCGCGAGCAGCGGCCGTAGGTGGGCTTGATGCCGGTGACGCCGCAGAAGCTGGCCGGCTGGCGGATCGAGCCGCCGGTGTCGGTGCCGGTCACGGCGGGCGCCAGGCGCGCGGCCACGGCCACGGCCGAGCCGCCCGACGAACCGCCCGGCACGCGCGTGGTGTCCCAGGGGTTGCGCACCGCGCCGAAGGCCGAGTTCTCGTTGCTGCCGCCCATGGCGAACTCGTCGCAATTGAGCTTGCCCAGCGTCACCGCGCCCTGTGCGGCCAGGCGCTGCACCACGGTCGCGTCGAACGGGCTCTGGTAAGCCTCCAGCATCTTCGAGCCGGCGGTGGTGACGAAGTCCTTGGTGACGAAGATGTCCTTGTGCGCCAGCGGCACGCCCAGCAAAGGCGAGCGCTCACCTGCGGCGATGCGCGCATCGGCCGCCCGGGCCTGCGCCAGGGTGGCGTCTTCGTTGACGGCGAGGTAGGCGCCCAGGGCGCTGTGCTGCTTCGCGCGCGCCAGCAGGTGCTGCGCGGCCTCGACGCTGCTGGTCTTCCTGTCGGCGATGGCGCTGGCGAGCTCGCCCACGCCCAGGGTGTGCAAGTCGTTCATTCGATCACCTTGGGCACGAGGAACAGGCCGCGCTCGACCGCCGGAGCGCTCTTCTGGTTGGCTTCGCGCTGGTCGGGCTCGCTCACCACGTCCGGGCGCAGGCGCAACGACACGTGGTCGATCACCGCCGTGGGGTGGGCCAGGGGCTCCACGCCGGTGGTGTCCACCGCGTTCATCTGTTCGACGATGTCGAAGAAGCCGTTGAGCTGGGAGCGCATGGTCTCGCTCTGGGCGCTGGAGAGCTCCAGGCGCGCGAGGTTGGCGATGCGCCCGATGTCGGACTGGGTCAGTGACATGGCAAAAAGAGGGTTGCGGATGGGGAGGAAAGGCACCGTTTGCGGGTTTTCCGCCCTGAAACGGCTTGTAACTGGCCAAAATGCACCCTGTTTGCACGCAGTTACACACAGGGGATACGGTATTATCCAAGGTTTAACGGCAGCGCCCGTGCCGTTGCTGTTTTCGCGTTGAAATCAACCACTTAGCACCGATGCCCGGCCAACGACCCGGCCCCATACCCGGCGACGAGCGCGCGCAGCCGCGCCCGTGCCCCACAGGACCCATGCACCATGTTTGAAGCTTTCCGTCGGCAATTTTCGACCGACCTGGCCATCGACCTCGGCACCGCCAACACCCTCATCTACGTTCGCAACAAGGGCAT
>Ga0247823_10001396_pt1 | contig 20114 bp, 39 predicted proteins | sample 13C_PalmiticAcid_2_FD_192426 | JGI IMG/M metagenome (GOLD analysis project Ga0247823, IMG submission 192426) | Soil microbial communities from agricultural site in Penn Yan, New York, United States - 13C_PalmiticAcid_Day30 | ecosystem: Environmental > Terrestrial > Soil > Agricultural land... | reverse complement strand
GCCCCCAACTGACCTGCCGGAGCACCTTGCCAGGGTTGTCTTTCACCATGCAACAGGAGTGATGCCGATGCGATCCGCGTTGTCCGCACCAGAAACAGCAACGGGCCCCATGGGCCCGTTGCTGTTTCTGGTTCTGGCGGAGACTGTGTCCTCCATATTCAGATACTGAGAAATCTCAAGTCGTCTCATAAATCACGCCGCCACATAGAGAAGTCGAATCTCGTTGCACTCGCATAGTATTCAGACGTATCATTCAATCTCATTGTTTATGGTACGTTATATGGTGCATGGAGTCGGCAATGCCCAAACAAGCTAAAGAGCTGGGCCCACTGGAGGTGAAGCGGCTTTCCGAGCCTGGTTTGCACTTCGTCGGTGGTGTGCCCGGGCTTGGCCTTCAGATCCTTCCCACGGGGAGCAAGAGCTGGGTGCTACGTGTCGTGGTGGGAGGCAAGCGTCGCAAGATGGGTCTTGGCGGCTTTTCAGCCGTTCCGTTGGCGCAGGCGCGAGAACTCGCCCGCAAGGCCCGATATAAGATTAGCGACGGAATCGACCCTATCGACCAGAAACGGGACGCTAACCGCGACTTGACTGCAAGCCGGGCTAAGGACGTGACTTTCAAGACATGCGCCCAACAGCACATCGCGGCTCATCGGTCATCGTGGCGGAATGAGAAACACGAAGCACAGTGGGAGCGCACTCTCGAGACCTACGTCTACCCAGTCATCGGCAACTTGTGGGTGCGTGACGTTCGTCTCCATCATGTTCTGCAGATACTGGAGCCCATTTGGCACAGCAAAACTGAGACCGCCAACCGCGTGCGCGGACGTATTGAAGCGGTCCTCGACTCGGCAGCTACCAAGGGACTAAGAGAGGCGATCAATCCCGCGCGATGGAAGGGGAACCTCGCGACGCTGCTCCCGGCTAAAAACAAAATCGCCAAGGCCACGCACTTCCGAGCCGTGCCTGTCGCGGAAATGCCGGCCTTCTATGAGGCGCTCAGAGGGCGGGAGGGCATCGCCGCCCGGGCACTTGAGCTTCTCATCCTGACCAACGTGCGATCTCACAACGTGCGTCATGCGTCTTGGAACGAGATCGACTTGAAAACCAAGACATGGCTGATCCCCGGTGAAGATGACGAAGGATCTAAGCAGCGCATGAAGGCGGGCGTAGCGCATCGCGTACCTCTGTCGCCGGCTGCGATCACTCTTCTCAAAAACATGGGGAAGACCGAAGGCTCCGATCTGGTGTTTCCTTCCCCTCGCAAGCTAGCGCCCCTGTCTGACATGGCGATGAGCAAGCTGATGAAGGAGATGGAAGCCAACGGAGTGCCGCACGGCTTTCGCTCGACATTCCGGGATTGGACCATCGAGCACACCAATTTCTCGCGGGAGATCACCGAGCGGGCGATGGCCCACACGGTGGGCGACAAGACCGAGGCGGCCTACCTGCGTAGTGACGTGTTTGAGAAGCGTCGCAAATTGATGGACATGTGGGCGGCGTACTGCACGACCACACCCCAGGCGAAGGGAAAGGTGATTTCGATCCGCTAAGCCCTGCGGCGGTTTTTGCAGGGCAAGTCGGGTCGCAAAGGTGGTGGAACACCTATGCGACCCTAACCAAGTCAACCTGTTCAGGAGGTTTAAATGGCTGAGGTCAATGTTACCCAATTCGCGCTGCTCACCCTGCGGATGCGTGCTCATGACGGTCTCGATGCGCGGCTGACGCAGCGCGCGGGCAAGCTTCTTCCCGCTTTGCAGGAGGCAGCATGAGCTTTTCACGATTCCTCCAAGCCGTAGGCATCGGCCAGGTTCGCATTGCTGGTCAAGTCCCAGACCGCATTCTTCAACACGTCAGCAACTCCGACGTATGCGGCACGTTTATGCCGGAAGACGGCGGGCCAACGCTCATCGTCGTGGGCGAGCGGGCTTCAGCCGAACGTCTGCGTGGGCTGGCGGTGAGACACCATCTTGAGCCGGAGTCTCTGCTGATGTTCGCCAGGAGACACTGACATGCGAATGCCCCAAGACCACTTGAAGCTCTCGTAACGAGCGCGCAGCATGTCTGGCGAACGTCTGCTCCAGCGCCCAATCTATGGGGGTGTCTTCGGTGAAGAAGGCTCGTATTCATTGGCAAGCGTGCCTTGCGTGTCTCGTGGCCTGTACTCCACACGGTACATGGTTGTTCAACCGAAGGCGGGCATCGTGCTGAGCATGTCGGAAGACAAGGCCCAAGCCCTTGCGGATGCTCGCGTTCGCCTGACTGCAGCAAACGACCACCATCACATGCAGCCTGGCAGCGCGGTGCAGGGAGAGTTATGGCCAGACGAACCTTTCTTGACCATGATTCCTGCACCTTCACAGCCTGTTTCGCGCAGGCGGCGGGCCATCTACGAGCAGTCGGCTGGCAAATGCCATTACTGCGGCGTGCCTTTGGATCTAACGGGGAAATGGCACGTTGAACATCAACAGCCACGCGCGCTCGGTGGTGGTGATGATCCGTTAAATCTTGTTGCGGCATGCGCGCCGTGCAACCTGGCGAAGAGGGATCGGACGGCGCTTGAGTTCGTCACGCAGAGTCTAGGGAGCGAAGCGCGCTGATCGGTAAGCCCCGCGCCGATTTCATGCGGGGCAATGTTACGGGCCGCCAGCCAATCCCGCTCACAAGCCGCCCTGAACAAACCACTACTGGAGATCGAAATGGCTACTGAAGCTGTCAAGCACCCCTGGAGCGACGAGAGAGCAAATATTTGCCTGAGCGGCGTATATGAGATGGACAAGATCGTGCGCATGCTTCCTGCCTTAGTGTCAACTGATGCCGATGAACAGGCGCACTATGCCGTCCGCGCTATTGCAGGTCGGCTTCTGCGTATCTCCAGCCTTCTGCTGTCTGGCCTCGGTGATGACGCCGTCTCCAGCGAGGAGCTGAAAAAGTATGTCGATTTCAACAACGACGGACAAGGTTGATTCACAGCGAAGAAAGGACTTTTCCATGGCAACAGAAACTCAACATTGCGCCTTCAGTGACACAAGGGCATTCGTTGTCCCCAATGAGGGAATCGGGTCTACAGACGCAGGCCGCAGTGAGATCCTCACGACACAGGCCGAAGATGGGCCCACGTACATCAGGATCGGCATCGATTGCTCGGACGCCTATTTGCGTGAGGTATGGCTGGAGCGCAAGCGCTTTCCCGGCCTTGCTCTTGAACAGCTCGTGGCAGCGCGAGACAGTCGCGTACCGCTCAGCGAGGTGTCTCGTGGCTAATGCGACTGAGGACATTCACGTTCACATCTTCGCGCCACACTCTGTGTGGTACATCGGGACTTGGCAGCAACTAGTCGATGAAGGCGTGATTCGTAGGGCGCCTCGTCCCATCGGAAATCACTATGCCCACTGGACGAGTGGCGACTGGCACTTCTTTCTAGAGCGTCAATACGCCCCGGGGCGCCTGGAAACCGAGCAAGCTGGTGGTCCGATTCAGTCTGACTGGTGGCGCCTTCGGGTCCAATCGCCAGAGCTCATGGCAGAGGAGGAAATCATGAGATTCCAAGCTCAACGCCGCATCCAGGAAATGTCGCCAGAGATGCGCGCCTTGCGCGTCAAAATCGGCTGTCAGGCAGCCGACGCGGCACGCGACGACGCGTTCCAAAAATTCAAGTTCAAGGTGCTACCTTGTAAGGAGGTGCGTTGTGGATAAACGCAATCGACCGCAGCTTAAGGAAGCTGGTGTATGCAGAAGGATAGCGGCCGTGGAGTCGCTATGTCGCTATGCGCAAGCTGGCATTCAGCTCAAGATGGGAGACAGCGCCAAGCTGTCGCGGGCCGACGAAGACCTCGGGGCTGCCATTTCTGCCCTGATGGAAATTCGTATCGCCCTTGGAGAAGATGAGAAGGCTACTTCAATCGCACTAGCCGGCAAGTTGAACGCAGCGCAATACTTGAAAGGCGCGACGCGTTCAGCGTAAGTTTTAGCCTCAGCTAGGCCCGCGAACCGAAGAGCGGGATACCTTCACCCGCCTGCTGGGGCACCCTATGAAGGGCACTTGAAGGAGTGCATTTGAGAACCAATCCTGATGATGTTCGGGACCGGCTTGAACGGATTGCTGAGCGTCTTGAAGCTCTCTCTTTCCCAACGTCTCCGATGCCTGTGGACGATGCGCAATGGCTGGCGGCATGCATCAGGATGTACCTTTGTGAGGAGGGCGGCTCACTCGATCAAGCACTTGGCCTGACAAGGAAGCGGGGCGGACAACGCAATGAGAGCCAAGAGGAGAAGATTGCCCAGGTTTGGGCTTCAAGCGATGGCAGCTTGACCGTCGCGCAGCTCGCAGCGGAAGTTCAAAGGCGATACCCGAACACTTTTAAGTCGGCACTGGATGAGAAGACCATACAGCGAGCCGTTGGAAGCGTGTCGGGTCGCGACTTGGCGAAACTGACGCCCGCCGCTCTCAAGGCACTTGGGGATGAAATCGCTGCTCGGCTTCGTGCACGTTAGGCGAGCAGGAAGCGCGCCGACGGAATCTGGAGCCGCCTGAATGACCGCATTTTGGAAACCCGTACGGCAGTTCATTGCCCTGAGCGGTGCCTTCCCTCCAACTTCTGAAGGGCCACCTCGCAGCGAGCAAGTCGTTAGCCCCTGCGGCAGATACTTATGCTCTCGATAACCTTGCAATGATGTCTTGACTCGTGATCATGCGGGCAGCTTTGGAATCATAGCTATTGCAGCGTACATATCCTTCCAAAAAGCCGAGTTGTAGTCGATCGCCAAGATAGCGCCATAACGAGACCTGATTGTCAAACTGTCTGATCCATCATGTCGAGGTCGCTTGACCAATGACATTCGGCGGACCCTATCGCCTTCTGAGAACGGGAAGTGATGGCAAAGCCAACTGGGCCTACTTGAAAAATCAGCCGGCATAAGGGGTGACACTGGGCCACCAGGTGAGTGGACCGGTCGAACAACTGAAAGCCTTGCCCTGATCGCGCCATCATGTTGCCATGGTGGTTTGGTGAACTCTTGCGCCATTACCAAAAAATCGTCACCACGGTAACTGGTGGTCAGGACCAATGCTGGATACGCTGGTGTTTGAGATTGATCCTCAGCGTATCCATGCCAGAAGACATACGTCGCGCCATCACATTTTTTGAATTTTCTGTTCGCATACGAGGCCACCTCATAAGTACCGCCGAAGTAGCGAAGCAACTGTGAATAGCCTTTCGACTCGCTTGCAAGGAAGTAGGTCGCAAGCTGGAGACCATACTCACAAGCGAACTCCTCATGTGTGAACGTACAGGCTCCGGGCAATCTAGACCGACCCGAGTTCTGAATGAATTTCTCCACGAACTCAGGTGTACTGCCCTCAACCACTGCGGTTGCGCCGTCAAGCTCAATACGATCCCGATGCTCGAAGTTGGAGAAGAACTCGGGACCATTGTTGCCGACCACATATCCGAGCAACGAGGTCCCCAGATTCACTGTGTCTTGATTTAGGTTCTTCAGGAACCAAGCCACGAGGTCTGGAGTCACTACTTCTTGCTTGGCGAGATCAGCCAGCTGAAGCATTGCCATGCGGGCACCAAGCCTGTTTCCAGCCCAAGCAATCACGCATTCCTCACTGATAAGCGTCACCTTTTGAGTTAATGCCCTGATGGTGTAACCCGACCCCACTGGGAAAACATTGGTCACAGGTCCAATCATCGGCAGATTGCACACCCGATCTGGCTCTTCGGGTCCAGACACCATTGCATCTCCCAGCAGCATTGCGGTGTGCTCGTTTTGGTAGGCAACCAGAATCGTCATTTTTTTGTGCTGAGACTAGGCGGTACGACATGGTATCCGCTCATGCGCTTCCCAGACTCAATCGACCTCTCATTGAGGTCATGGAAGAAAAAGGACAAGAATCGCATGGTTCGTGTCCCTGACTTTTAGATGGCAAAACGAGACATTGCATCCATACCGCAATCACAAGAGAACGCGGGGCAACTTGGAGCACTTAAATGTCTCAACCGCAAGCCCGGTCGTACCGACCAAAGCAAGCCGCCGAACTTCTTGGCATCGGTCCTGCCACTCTGTGGCGCTGGATCAAAGAACGTGAGGACTTTCCGAAGCCAAAACGCTTGAGTCCCCGCTGTACCGTGTTGGATGGTGCCGAGCTGATCGCATGGCGCGACGCTCAAGGTGAGGGGGTGTCCAAATGATGGCCGCTATCCTCTACCTGTGGACCCGTTATCGCGACGGGAGGGCCACGAAATGAAAGAAGCCGCAGCACCCATCACGACGCAAGCGGCTTCTAAAAAGACACAGCTCAATTCTATGTCTCGCAGCACCTCTGGGGAAGCCCAGCGAGATCGAATTGTTCAAGCGCTCAGAAGCGGCCCCAAGACCTCTTATGACCTGCGGTGCCTTGGGTGCTACCAAGCACCGGCTCGCATCAAAGAGTTGCGAGATCAGTTCGGTTACTCCATCCGTACCGAGCGAGTCACCCTCTACGACCATGAGGGCTACATGCATCCCGGCGCCGCGCGATACCACCTAGAGGCTGAGCCCATCGGCGCTGTATCGCAGTGAACAAGCGTAACCCTGGCCGCAAAGGCGGCTCAGGGCGCGATGCAGGCGGGTTTGTAGCCCTGCCATGGACTGTGCTCGACAGCCCGGCATACGCCGCTCTGAGCCACCCCGCGCGCTCTCTGCTTATGGAAATTGCGCGTCAGTTCGTGCGCGACAACAACGGTCGCCTGCTGACCTCGCGCGCGCATCTGTCCGCAAGGGGTTGGAAGAGTGCGGCTGTCATTGATCGTGCGAAGCATGAGCTATTGAACGCGGGGTTCATTCACGAAACCGTCAAGGGGCATCGTCCGAATAAGGCGAGCTGGTACGCGGTTACCTGGCAGACCCTGGACCGACACCCTGCCTACGACGTTGGCGCTGCTGAGACTTTTGTGCGCAGCGCATACGCCCGCACATTGCCGATCAAAAACGCGTCCCTTGGTCCGTCTCGCGGAACAGGAGAGCCCTCTATTGGTCCGTCTCGCGGAACAGGAACTGGCCCGCCTGTTCCGTCTCGCGGACCTATCAGGGCCAATTTCCCCATCTCCCCTGTTCCGTCAGAGAGACACCATCTAGATAAGCCATCTGCTGTAGCAACAACCACACATTGAAAGACCAACATGAACTGGACCGAAGACATCCCCAATCTGACCATCCAACGGCTGGGCAACGGCAACCTGCGGCTTGAGGACAAGAGCTTTTCCGAAGGGGCCATCGTGGACGTACACCCCTCGCAACTTCGTCTGATGGCTGAGCGGCTCGGCCTTGTCCGAGAACTGTCCGCATCAGATGCGGATCTGCTGCGGGCGGAGCGCGCGCTTTCAACCTCATTGCGCTTGGAAATCGAGCGGCTCGTCCCCTGGTTGGACTTGATCGACGCCAGAGCATCGCAACTTCACGACAACATCATGGCGGTCTCGATGCGTGGGGACGAAGACGTGAACATCGAGGTTGCGCAGTCATCCGCACTTGCCGACATCGTGGAGGAGGTCAGCAAAGCTGCAAAAGCGGCCTTGGCGCGCTGCGGTATCGACCGACCAGCCGAGCAGGTCGCTCCATCAGGCGCGATGCCTGCGCAGAACACACCCGTTTCCGGTGGTGTTCAACCCACCCAAAAACGGGAGACTTCTGCGACAACCGAGGTCGCCAGTGCGGGCGCCGAGCTCTTCTGAGGTGCTTGCCGTGGTCGCAGCCCCCAAAGCAATCACCGTGTACCTAGGCCCACGGAAGAAAGGCGACCGCCCTCGCTCACGAGGAAGACCACGAAAACGAACGGTGGATCACTACGAAGAAGTCCTCGCTGCGCACCACGCTCTGCGCCAGAGTTTTGAAGTCTCGGTTGGCCGCCCGCCTCGATCGGATGCTGAACTGTATGCCGCGTACATCGCGAGCGCGGACGACGGAGAGGCATGGGTGATCGAGATGCGGCTGAAGACCTTTCGCAACGTGCTCGGCGAGGCGCGAACCTACTTCCGAAAGCATCCCGAAAAATGCCCATTTACCGGGATGGACGCACTTTCAACCACAGCGTCAAATGAGACTTCGGAGTCGTCCACCACTGACCAAATAGGAGCATAGAAATGCGGCAAGAAACCTGTGATCGAGAGTCTATGCGAAGCGTTCGCATCCTTCGGTTCGCGGAGGTCGTGCGCAAGACAGGTCTGTCGCGTTCGTCGATCTATCAACGTCTGCGGGCGGGTGACTTCCCGGCATCGGTGGAGCTCGGGCCGCGCGCGGTGGGCTTCGTAGAGACCGAAGTTGATGACTACTTGCGCCGCCTGATCAAGCGCGTGCGTGGTCATTGATCCCAGAAAACAGCAGGAAGGAAACAGGCAAGTGAAGACTCGATGGAAACCCGGTCAAAGCGGTAACCCTGCTGGAAAACCCAAGGGGGCGGGTCGCTTTGCAGCATTGCGCGAGAGCATTGCCGCGCATGTGCCAGAGATCATCGAGAAGCTGGCTCTGCAGGCGAAGGAAGGCGACGGCATGGCAGCACGACTGTTGCTCGAACGCGTCTACCCCGCCATGAAGTCCGTCGAGCAAGCTCAATCGATAGAGCTCCCGAAGGAAGGATCGCTTACCGACAAAGGGAATGCAGTGCTGACTGCTGTGGCTGCCGGAGACCTGGCACCCAGTCAAGGCGCGGCCCTCATCGGCGCAATCGGAACGCTCGCAAGGGTGGTCGAGATCGACGACCTCGCCGCGCGTGTCGCGGAACTGGAGAAGAGCAATGCCAACAAACATTGAGAAACGGCTGCAGGCGCTGGAAGCCGTGGCCTACGCCAAGAGCGGGTTCCGCACCGTGCTTCAACGCTTGGGCGAAACCGAGACAGAAGCACTTCATCGGGCAGGACTGCCTGAAGACTTTGGGGGCTTGACTGTCTTCATTCTCAGATTCGGTTGGGACTACCGGCCAATGCTCCACGGCATCGAGGCCTCCTGACCTCCCACAAACATTTTTTGCCCCAGGAAAGAACATGCATTTTCTCGACACGCCAGATCTACCGCCGGAGGCCTTCAAACCACGTCCAGGCGGAGGCATGACACTGCACGGCAAGTCGGATGCTCCTCCTCCTCCCGACTACGCTGGCGCGGCCAATGCGACCGCCGCTGGCAATCTTGAAACGGCCAAGTACGCGACGAAAGCCAATCGCGCAGACCAGTACACTCCTTATGGGTCGTTGACGTGGCGTGACATCGGGGATGACCGGTGGGCTCAGGACATCAATCTGACGCCTGAGGGCCAATCTCTTCTTGATCAGCAGAATCGCACCTCTTCGAATCTGGCCGGCCTGCAGGACACAGCCTTCCGGGGAGTGAGCGATCAGCAAGCTCGTGGATGGGGGGATGAGAACCTTGTGCAATCCCCGTTCAACCCCGGAGAGACCGCACAAGATGCCATCATGCGTCGGACTCAGCCTATGCTTGACCGGTCACGCGCAAGCGCCGAGACCCGACTGGCGAACCAAGGTGTTCAGCAAGGCTCTGAGGCCTGGAAGAACGCCCAGTCTGACATTGGGCAGCAAGAGAATGACGCCTACAGCCAGGCCGCATTGCAAGGCATCTCTACCGGGCAGCAAGCGCGACAGCAGGGCATTCAGGAACAGCAATATTTCAACTCGCGTGACCTGAACCAGTTGAACGCACTTCGGACTGGCGCGCAGGTGACGAACCCACAATTCGGCGGGTACGCACAACAGCAGACGACGGGTGGCCCTGACATGCTCGGCGCGGTGGGCCAGGGATACAACGCGGCATTGGGAAGTGTGAACGCGTCGAACGCGGCCTCTGCTGGGGTTGGTCAGGGAATCGCAAGCGCGGCTGGAACGGCTGCAAAGGCATATGGCTCCTACCTGGCCGCTGCCGGTACTGCTGCAATGTTCTGAGCCTCAGGACCGAACGAAAGGAATCGCCATGACCAATCTCGATACTCGGGTGAAGGCACTGGAGAAGATGTCCGGGGGCACTTCCGATGTTGTGGATGTCATCTTCCTGCTGCCGATGGGACTACCTGGAGAGCCGCAGCCCTACTACGTCCGCATCGAGGATATGCGGGGATCACACACCTGGAATCGCTCCCCGGATGAGGCCGAAGACGCGTTTTTCGATCGTGCGTCCAACGAGATATGTCAACTGCGACCGGGTGTTGCCATGCTGTGCGCTCACGAGGATTGAGTTTGATTGCTAGGACCATTGACGTTCCAGGCTGATAGATGCCAATCCACGGGTGCGCGAAGATTTCGATTGCGCCACCATGAGGCAGGGTGGTAACGGGTCAAAACCCTAGCCTCCGGCAAAGTGGCTTTGATCGCTTTGAAAACCATCTCCCTGAGCGGTGGATTTGTTCGACCTTTCGTGCAACAGCAGATCACTATGTCGCCTTCGCGATGGACGCCTGCCAGACGTTTCCTGAAGTCAGCTTCACCTGAGCTTTCCCACACCGCCTTGAAAAGCGTATCGCGGTGTTTTGACGTTATGCAGCCGAGTGAGCACTGGTATTGCACCGCGTTCACAACAATGACTGAGTAGTCTGCATTGCCATCGATTGCACCTACTACATCTCGGAGCCAGCGCGCAATCGCGCGTCCAGTGGCGCCTTTTGCCGGACCGGGAGTTCCCTCATATTCGTCTTTGTGAGGAGATTCGAGAACTACGATGAAAGCGGGACTGCTGGGGCGCTGTGACACGGGTTCCCGCGTCACTCCTTCCCAGTTTTGAACTCGTAGCAACTCCTCCAGCGTCGACAGACTTCCTAGATACTGATCGGGGCAAGCTCGATCTTCTGGCTGCCTAATGTGTGACTTGCGAGTACGGCTAACGATGTCAACGAAGTTCATGCTTAAGCTCGCAGGGCTCTAAGCCGCCAGTCTATGTTGAAGCTAGCGGTTAAGAGTTTCTGGCCTTATGAACACAATGTAGCGGTCATGCCCAGCCAGGATACGCCGTAAAAGTGTGGCGTGCTTCACGCCTTGCCTGAGTTGTAATGGCCCCAGCTGAGATACCTCGGGTGATCCCGTATCAGCGACAACTATCTTCCCCCATAGACTCCCTGAGTATTTCTTCCCGGGAGGTCGAATGTCAAAAATCGCTGTCGCTTCTATCGCGATGCTCATGCTGCTTGGAGGCTGTGCATCAACCCAGTTCAAGGCCTATGAAGGACGCGGAAATGTCATTGAAGGCCATGGCGGCACTCGGATCGTCGTTGACGGAATGGACATCTGGGAGAACGGCGACCCCCCTCGCAAGTTCAAACTGCTCGGCTTGATCGAGGACGAGCGACCTGGGGGAATCATCCCGATGGGCCAGCTCCCTGGCGATATGGTGAAGAAGGCGCGCGAGGTCGGCGGCCAGGCGCTCATCAAGATCAACAGTCAGTCGCAGATCATGGGGTATCAAACCTCGGGGTACGCGAGCGCCAACACCCTCGGTTCCTCGACGCGCGCAACTGGCACGGCTACGACGATTGCGGCTCGCAAGAACTTTGCGACCTATGCGGTCATTCTGTACTTGGAGTAGTAGCCGTGCAGCCTGACTTATGCTGTGTACTGGACAACTGCAGCAATACTAGGGCGCGGTAGTGGAAACCTCCGACCTCATCGCCATTTGCTCTGTAATCGCCGCTGCCTCTGCGGTGGGTGCCACGATCTACCAGTCGCGCCTATCCCACCGACACGACCGGCTGACCGTACAGCCATTCTTGGCGTGGTCCGAGTCATATGTGCAGGAGAACCATGGGACATTCCTGACCTTCGCCCTCAAGAACCATGGCCAGGGCCCTGCCATCATCAAGGACCGCTGGTTCGAGATTGATGGAAAGCGTTTTGCATCGGATCTTGGCGGCTCGGATCTTGTGGAGGAAGTAGCCCGAGCTGTGCTTAGTGAACGAGTGGAATGGCATTTGCGCCAATCAGGTTTGCTTGCAAAGACCGTGGTGCTGCCGGCGGGAACGGAGTTCACCATCGCTCGGATCTACTTTCCTGGGCGCGACAAGGAAGGCGTCCGAGCGGTGTTTGCCCTATGTCCTGAGATTGATCTGAAGGTAAGGTTCGAGTCCTTGTACGGTGAAACGAAGTTCTTTTCTGCTTTGCATGGGACCGAGGTGTTAGATGTATAGACCCTCCGCACTCGTTCAGCAAACCTCTCAAGGGAGACAGGCCCATGCATAGTTACATGGCGGTGTTTCTCGCCTTGGTTACCGGAACAGCGATGGCACAGGTGCCTGCCGTATTGCTGGAGGCCTGCAACGCCTTGGAGCCTGCCGCAAAACGCCTTGAGTGCCTGCGCGCGGCAAATCAGAAGGCCCAGCCTGGGTCAGTTGGAGCAACACCGCAGCCTGCCTATCGTCCTTCGCCGCAGTCGCCGCCCGCAAACTCCTACAACTTTGCTCCGAGTCCGAACACTAGCTACTCGGCCCCTAGTGGGAAGACCTGTTTCGTCGGTCCACGCGGCGGCACGTACACCATCACCAAGAGCGGGAAGAAGAACTATGGCGGTTGCTAAGGATCTGGGCGTGACGCAGCCCGTAGAAAAGCCGATAGGCGCGGCGTATGAGGTAGCAAAACAGGTCTACATCGGAACGCTGAGCGTGGGAGAGGGCGCTAATAGGCTGCATGCTGAAAGTGGCTTTAACGTCAACTCCGCAAGACAGCTGATCATGGTGTTTCGCCAGCTAATGCGAGGAGAAACATTTAAGCGAGGGCTTAGTGGCCCGCACATGGACTACTACCTTGATCGAATCGGCAGCGAGTTCGGCCCAGTGGTTCTACGAACAGCGCTTTCGAGCCTGTGGTTGCACCTTCGTTACTACGAAGGGGTACGCAACGTGACTATGAATATGCTCCGAGGTGTGGCTGCAAAGCACCAAGCTCTTGCGTCAACATCTGAAACATTCGAAGAACTGCAGGCCGCTTTTGATGAATCTGTTGTCCGCGCTTCAAAAGACACTTCGCTCAAGCGACTTAGTAGGTTGCGAAAAGCACCGAAGATTCCTGCCCGTGTGCCTGTTGTCGTCTTCGCGTTTGAGAGAAATCCTGATGTGGTTGTGGAGGTTCTATTGCGCGCGAAAGGGAAGTGCGCGCGCTGTCGAAAAGCAGCACCATTTCTGCGCCAGAAGGATGGATCACCGTATCTGGAAGTGCATCACTTGGTGCAATTGGCCGATGGGGGCGAGGACACAGTAGAAAATGCCGCTGCGCTCTGTCCAAACTGTCATCGAGATCTGCACTACGGTGTGAATACTAGGCCCATCGCACCCGGGGTGTCCCAGGGGAAAGTTCACGATGAGACGGAGCGGGCCGCTCCGACGTTGCGCAACCGCAGCTAGGCGGCCAGCCGATGCTCGTAGTACGGCCGCACCGGGTCTTCCAGGATCGCCATCTGCTCGTCGAGCCGATCAGCATCTGGCTGTAGCCAGCGATCGACGTTCTCGGGTTTGATCGACACGATGCATCGGTCGTGCCCAGCCGCAGCCACTTCGGGCGGTGGCTCATCGGTGATCGCGGCGAACGACAACAGAGCGGGTTGGCCAGTTGCTGTCCACTTGGACCACAGGCAGGCTACCAGCATGGGTTGGGCCGGCTCGGGGTGGAACTCCAGCACGACGTTGCCGCCCAGTCTGTCCACGTTCTCATAGAACACGTCCACCATCATCAGCCCATGCGTGTAGCCGAACTGGCCGCGCCAGAAGCCGGTCAGGCTGTCCTTTCGGGCGTTGTAGGTGCCCGGATACTTTTCGTCGTAGAAGGTTGGTTTCCCAGCTGGCCGGCACTGGTAGCGCATAAGCCTGACCACCTTGCGGCCGTCTTCCATGATCATCACCGGGGCGTAGTGGCCAGGGAAGATCCGCGAGTCGCGCGGCTGAAGTTCGAAACGATTCAGATCCTTCAGCCGGTTGTGACCCCTGGCGATCTTGTCCGTCGCAATGCGCTTGCTCTCGGTGGCCGCCTTCGTGAGCTTGACCGCCAGCTTTCTCTCGGCCTCGGCCAAGCGCGTCTTTTGTTTGAACAGGTCCTCTTCGATGGCTGCCGCCTGCGCGGCTCGGTGCTGGTCGATCAAATCCTTGATGCGCTGCTCGTCAGGATTGGTGGGGTGGTCGAACGACGCTTCAACTGCTCTGGGGATGATGATCTTCGGATTGGCCAAGCGCGACCAAAACAGCTCGGCGAACGTGGCGATGTCGATCTCCGAGCCATAGGCCCGCTTGTACCGGCGGTAGTCCGCCCAGATTTGAGCCGAGTAGCACATGCCGTTATCCCCCCATGGGAGTTGCCGGTAGCGTTGATGCTGCGCGTCGCTGAGCGATGAAGTCGGCCGCCTCTATGCTGCGCTGGAGCAGCTCGAAAGCAAGCGCCTCGGTGCCTTCTACCTCATGGCTGGTGAGGCGGACGAGGTTCTTATGAATGTGGGCGGCATCGGCCTGCGAGCAATAGGCCAACGTCAGGATGCTCAGCGCGTGCGACGTAGCGTCGCGTAGCTGCAGGATTGCCTTCTGTGTGTCATCCATGGGATCACCTTGTGGCTTTGCTGATCCTCTATGGTGCCGCATTCGCTGGTCGGCTGGCGGTCATTTCAGGTGGCGCCTGCGGTCACCCAACTCGATCCATTGATCTGCTTCCACGCTCCGGCTTCATCCACCCCCTGCCAACAGGCGTTTCTGGAGGAGGTGAGACCTCGATCTTCCATTCCTGAACAACCCAGGCGTCTTCATCTCTCTCGACGCCCGCAAGCACCATCGTGGCTTGGCCCTGCACGCACTCCTTGATCTTGGGGTCGTACAGCTCAATCATCCCGGGAGCACAGTTGGCCTGGTCAAACGCCAATACCTTGACCCAGGTGTCGCCGGCCTTGAACTTCTTGGTGTGCACGTCCCCCGTGAGAGGCTTCTGGCTTTCGGCGCGAAGCGCGCAGCCGCCTCGACGCAGCATGGTCATCGTCACTCGCATGGAGCGCAACTCACAGATGAAGCGAAGCGCCAGCGACTGGCTCAAGCCAGGCCCGGGCCGCATCGCTTGGCGTCATGGAGCGTAGCCGGTCATCTCGCCACAAATCGCCCGCAAGATCCTCAAGCTGCCCAGGATCTACAGTGCGCCACTGCTGTTGAAGCACATGAGCACAGGCGGCAATCCAGATGTCGGGGGGCAGGGAGTCCATGGTCTGGAATCATACATAAATACTGTATGGACATACAGTTTTCTGACGTGCGGTAGTGTCCCAGGACGTCCACCAGCGTTGCAAAGAGTGACGCGTCAGGCGATGACGTGTGCGGGGTAGGGGCGTAAAAAAGCCCGCTCGGGGCGGGCTTGGCGCAGTAGGGATGAAATCTAAGTTGTCACAGGTCCGGTATGAACTCTTCGGCAATGCATCCGCGGCTCCCAGATCTCGACATATCTCCCCCTGCGTGCGCGGCGCGAACGATACTCTGTCGGCTCGCGGTCCACACTTGGACTGGATGGTAGTAGCTGGGGCCCTCGGGCCACTTTGGATGCCCCCCGCGACGGGCCTCTGTGGGAATCTGCTTCCGACCAGGACCGTTTTGCGAATAGATGGGAAGCAGCCGGCACCTCTTCGCATCCGCTCCGAGCACCAAAAAGAAGTGCACATCTACAACCCAGGTTTCAGGTGGGCCAGTGACCTTCCCCCCGAGCGACAACATGGTCTTAGGGCAGAGGTGGACAACGATTCCCGGTTCCAGCTCATTCAGAAGGTTCTTGTCGATCAATCTTGTCCCCTCTTCCCCAACGCTCGCTTCCAATTGATAACCACCATAGTAGCCGACAGCCATGAAAAAGCCCGCTCGGGGCGGGCTGGTGGGATGCGTGTGCCTTATGCCGTTCGGCTCGACTTAGAGGGCGCGCTCGATCGCGCCTTCTTTGTCGTTGACTTGGTTGGCACCTTCTTGGGTGATGTGCGCTTGGCTGGTGGAGGCAGGGCGAGCGCCGGAACAAAGTTCAAATATTGGTCCAAGTCATCGACGGCATCAATGTACTTGGCTCGCACTTCGAAATGCAAAATGTGCTTCGTTCCTGCGACCTCAACAAGCACATCCTTCACGCCAAATGATGCGATCCGAAAGGGCTTGAGGTTAAGCACAATATTGGCAGAAGAGCCGGGGGCGAGGTCAACGGGGTGCTCAAAAACGCGAGACCCTTTGAGGCCGAATCGAATAGTCCCAGGACCTTCAAATCCACCAACGGTTACCAGCAATGACAGACCGTCCATGCCGAAAGGTGTCTCTGGCGTAGGCTTTGGGGCGTTCTCTGGTATGGTGAAAACCACCACGCCGTCGGCGTACAGGCCAATGGCCAGCACCTTCCCCGTTTGCTCCATTCGAAATTCATCAGCGACAAGGAGCTTGGCATAAGGAGCATTGGCCCGTTGAGCTTTCCGTGCGCGCGACATAGCTTCAGGCATCGTAGACCCCTTCCAATTGAGCGCGGCCGAACAGACGATGGGGCAAAAAACCCGTAGACATGGCATCCTTGAGCCAAATGTCGGGTGCAGGTTGATTAATCACGATCTCCTCAAAAACGAGTGACGAACTAGAAGCCGATTTCGGCTTCATGAACTCACGGCGCAGCGTTTCGTTGATACGCGTCTGCCAACCCGGCCCGGACAGGCGAAGAGTCGATAGAAGGTCAGCATCCAGCCGAAGCTTTACAGACACCTTCACCATTGGAAGTGGAGGACGACCACGGCGACGAGCCTCCAACGAACTCGCAGTATGAGTTTTGGCAGCCTTCCCCGCCTTCATGTCACGCACGGCCTGAAGGATGCCAGCTTCGATCTCAGACATCTTGGTCATTCCAGTTCCTCTTTGAGCTTCTTCAAAAGCGAGGTTGGTAGCTTGTCGGCGACAGATTTTTTGTAGGCGGCTATCAACCAAATTTCACCATTCGTGTGCTTCACGAAGTAGACGATTCGTGCGCCTCCGCTCTTGCCTGTTCCGGCGATCGGCGCGCGAATTTTGCGCACGCCGCCAGAGCCCTTGATAACGACGCCTGCTTCGTAGACCTGCGGCATCGTTGCAACGATGTCAGCTCTTTCGTCGTCACTCCAAATCTCATCTGCTGTAGTGATGAAGTAGGCCGTCTCGACTACAGTAAGCGACATTATTGTACCCCCACAAATGGTTGAGGCGTATGACCGCTCGGTATGACACTTTGCACGGTCACCGCTTCCGTCTCCACTAGTAGGCTATGACACGAGGTAGGGGAGTGCAGCGCTGATGATGGTCGCTGCGGCCGCAACGAGTGCCCCAACTGCTGCCCAAAAGGCCCACCTGGCCGCGCGCAGCGTGGCTATCAGCGTTGCCTTCTCGCGCTCCACCTGATCTATGTCGTCCTGGCGGGTGCGCCACGGCGTCTCGCTCATTTTCTCCTCCACTCCCAAGGGGCCGTAGCCGGCATTGACCAAAGTCCTCGCCCAGCGTCCCGGGCCTGCAGCTCAATCTGGGCCAGGTGCTCGTAGCCCCTACCGTACTTCACGTAGTACCATGCCAACCCGGTCCGGATCTGCTCCTGGCCGGCATCCTTGCCCCGGCACTCTACATCGGCAATGGTCCGCCGATACCGGTCAGTGCCCTTTGCCACGATCTTGGCGGCCTGCTGGAAGCACAGCGCGGCCAGGTTCTGCCGTGAGACGTTCCCGAAGTCTTGAGCCTTCTCTGGTGCATCTATGGCGCTGATCCGCACCTTGACCTGCTGGTAGGCCCCGGGCTCGCCGCATCGAGCGGTGAGGGTGTCGCCGTCAGCTATGGCGACGACGAGACAGAGCAGGGCAGCGCTCATTGGCCCCAGCTATACCCGTAGGCTCCGCAGTTTCTGTCGATCGATGCCAGAACTTCCTCGGCGGTGTACTGCTTACTGCGCCAGCCTTCTATGTTCACGGCAATGATCGCCCGGCAGTTCTTAGGCAGACCCGTATCGCCATAGGTGGGCTTGGCATTGGGGTCGAGCTTGTCGCACCCAGCCAAAGCTAACAAAGCAACTAGAGCCATCCCTGTTCTCATGTCCGCGTCACTTCGTCAATCTGTCGGAGAGTTCGGATGTGCATCGCACAAACTGCTCGCGTTGTTGAGCGGAAAGCTTGACCGTCCCAAACGAGATGGTTTCGAGGCCCTTCACCGTTGAGATTGCGATCTTCAAAGGTTCCTCGAATGCCATGCCCATCAGTGTTTCGATCGCGAGTTTCCCGCTCACGGTGAAGAGCTTCGACTCGGGTGTCTCGCCTGCAACCAAAGGGCGGGTTGGTGCTGCCGGCTGCAATCCATCGACTTTGAACCAAGCGTTATGAATTTGGAGGGGCCGTAGATCATTTATCGAGCGGAGGCCGCTTGGAGCTTCAGATGCAGTGACCTTTGCTAGGCCCATTCCCGAGTCATAGATGTTCAGCGAGACGTCGATCATCATGAAGCTTGAAGCGGGGGTCTCCGGCAGACCAACCACACGAATGCCACACCCCACCGTCACGCCATTCTTCGTGTTCGACAGAGCCTGACCCGTGAAACTAGACTCGATCATTGATTGGGCCGCAGCAAGTAGAGGTGTGCAGGCAAGCAGCGTAGCAATCGAAGATCTCATCTCCCACCTCTCCATCTCTGAATGATTGCCCACGTTCTCAGGCGACTTTGTAGACTTATTCTGCCGCGCCATTGGCAAAGATGTACGCGGCATCCTTCACGCATCTACCCATTTGCTCCAAGCCAGCGCCGAACATCATCAATCCTCCAGGCCGTGACCCGGGGGCCGAGTTTGGTGGGCTTGGGGAAGTCGCCTTTCTGCACCCAGCGCCACAACGTTGCGGATGAAAAAGGGAGGATCGCGAGCAGCCCGGCCTGTCTGATGTAGCCCGCCTGCGGCATGTCCTTGCGCAGTGCTTCCAGCTTCTGGATTGGCGTGAGCGGATCAGTGGGAGGTGGGGTGGGACCGCCCGAGAAGATGGCTTGCTTCAGTCGTTTTTGCATCGTTGAGACTCCAGTGGTTTCGAGAACCCGGAGTCTCTTTGCGATGTCGATCACAGAAAAGCCATCAGCGCTGCAGATGCACGCACGTGCGACGCAGATGCACCTTTCAACGCGCGTGAAGCGGCTTCCACTTAACCTTGATCAACCACTTCTTGACCGTCTCATACTTGTAAAAGTCCCTGCCGTTCTTCTTCGTCAAAGATTGGTAGATGTACTCGGCTGCGGCTTCTTGGGTCGGAAAAGGAGTGCCATGTGGCGGTCTTCCAAGATCTGCCATTGCGATTGCGTCACCGCGCTTCGACTTGTCGTGCTTGTGGAGTTCATCGGCGGCGTGCTTTCCTCGGCGAGAGAGGTTGCGGTGCTCAATGCGGAGCGATTGGGCAATTTGCGTGGCTCGCTGCGCGTCAAGTGTCGATCCTGCTGCCAACTCGTAAAACAGCTTGAACCAGCCAATGTCTGTCGGGCCGAGGAGGTCAAGCTCACCTAGAGCGTTGGTGGCTTGGCGAATGTTCTGCCAAGCGAAGACGGCATAGCGTTCCCAACGTTCAGACTTCACAGTGAAGCGATCCCACTTGTACGCAGGCTCAACGCTGGCAAAGACGTTGATGGATCGCGGCTCATATTGCTGAAGCAATGTTGCCGGGAGCTGCTGGGTGGAATGGGCTTGGGACTGCTTGCTCAACTCATCGAAGTCGAACGGCTTCCCGTCAACATCGGACTGCAGCACCTTGTCGATTTGCTCTCCGATGGACTGAAACCACTCAAGCTTGCGTCCAGCAAGCAGAGCTTGAAGCTCTTCAATGATGAGAGCGGGCCAACGGAAGAACTCATCCCGCTTGGGCAAGTCCAGAGGGTCAAGCGACGGAAAGTGCTCAGGGGCTGTATTCATGGTTGCTGCGTTGCAAGCGAGCAACAACAGCAAGCACTCAGATCGTCTCGCTAGGTCTTAAGCGGGATGGCGCCCGGGATGGTGCGTTTACTCTGAGATCCCGCTGGAAGCCGCATAAACACTAGGGGTCTGGCGGAGACTGTGAGATTCGAACTCACGGACCCTTGCGGGTCGGCAGTTTTCAAGACTGCTGGTTTAAACCGCTCACCCAAGTCTCCGGG
>Ga0247823_10001395_pt1 | contig 20116 bp, 22 predicted proteins | sample 13C_PalmiticAcid_2_FD_192426 | JGI IMG/M metagenome (GOLD analysis project Ga0247823, IMG submission 192426) | Soil microbial communities from agricultural site in Penn Yan, New York, United States - 13C_PalmiticAcid_Day30 | ecosystem: Environmental > Terrestrial > Soil > Agricultural land... | reverse complement strand
GGCTGGACGATCCCGAAGGTCTCGCCGCCGAGGCGGCGGAGGGGCGCTTGCTCGGCTTCGACGGCAAGAGCCTGATCCATCCCAACCAGATCGATATCGCTCGCACCGCCTTCGATCCCACGTCCGGCGAGCTGGACGACGCCCGTGCCCTGATCGCCGCGGCGGGAGGCGGCGCGGAGCGCTACAAGGACCGGATGATCGAGGACATGCACGTCGAGCAGGCGAAATTGCTGCTCGCGCGGGCGGGAGACGCATGAAGCGCTATCTGTTCGTTTGCAGCCAGAACCGGCTGCGCAGCCCTACCGCCGAGCATATCTTTGCCGATCGCGCCGGGGTCGAGGTCAGCTCGGCGGGGACGAACCATGATGCCGAGAATCCGCTTACCCCCGAACTCGTCGAATGGGCCGACACGATCTTCGTGATGGAACGCGCGCACCGCAACAAGCTCCAGAAGCATTTCCGGCCCCAGCTCAAGGACAAGCGCGTCGTCTGCCTCGATATCCCGGACGATTATGAGTTCATGGATCCGGATCTTGTCCGGCTGCTCGAATCCCGCCTCGCCAAGTATATGCCGATTGCCCGCAAGTCGCCGTCCGCTTCGCCTTAGCGCCGGTCCGCGCGGAACGTTTCGACGATCGAATGATTGAAGACATGTTGCCGCACAGGCCATCGCCCCGCTGCGGCGCATGGAAGGAGGCGACGGTGCTTTTGGAGCTGAAGCGCGCGCATGACGCGTTGCTCTCCTGCCTGGACGAGCTGGAGAGGCTGACCCTGAACGACACGCCGGACCGCGCGACGCTGGCGAACATCCGCTGGAAGCTGAGCAAGGCGAGCGCGGAGCGGCGCAAGCAGGTGGATGCTGCTTGCGACTATCTGTCGATGAACAGCGCCACCTCGATCGATCGCGGCCGCGTCGCGTCGTTGCGCGAGAATATTGCGGAAAGCGTCGCGGCGTCCTCAAGCCATGTCCGCCGCTGGTCGATGGATCAGGTGCTGGCCGATTGGGACGGCTATCGAGCGTCGTCGGCGACCCTGCGAAAGGCGATGCGTGCCCGCATCCTTCAGGAACAGCGCGCGCTCTATCCTCTGCTCGATCGCGCCGCCGCATGACGATCGACGTCACCCCCTAGCGTCCGCCGGTAACCACGGTTACATGGGCCGCCAACTTCCGACTCAGGACATTGGCGCACCACATGGATATCCCCCTCGGCCTCACCTTCGACGACGTCCTTCTTTATCCGGGCGAATCCGAAGTGCTGCCCAGCATGGCGGACACCCGCACCCATGTGACGCGCGACCTCAAGCTCAACATCCCGATCCTGTCCTCGGCGATGGACACGGTGACCGAAGCCGACATGGCGATCGTCATGGCGCAGCTCGGCGGCATCGGCGTGCTCCACCGCAATCTCTCGATCGAGGAGCAGGTTGAGGCGGTGCGGATCGTCAAGCGGTTCGAAAGCGGCATGGTCGTCAACCCGATCACGATCCGCGCCAACGGCACGCTGGCCGAAGCGCAGGCGCTGATGTCGCGGCACAAGATCAGCGGCATCCCGGTGACCGAGGCGGACGGCAAGCTGGTCGGCATCCTCACCAACCGTGACGTGCGCTTCGCCGAGAACCCGAAGCAGCCGGTCAGCGAGCTGATGACGCACGAGAACCTCGCCACGGTTTCGACCGGGGTCGGGCAGGAGGAAGCGCGCCGTCTGCTCCACGCCCGCCGGATCGAGAAGCTGCTGGTGGTGGATGATGCCTATCGCTGCGTCGGTCTGATCACCGTCAAGGATATCGAAAAGGCCGTCACCTATCCCGACGCGACCAAGGACGGCGCGGGCCGTCTGTGCGTCGCCGCCGCGACTACGGTCGGCGACAAGGGCTTCGAGCGGACCGAGGCGCTGGTCGATGCCGAGGTCGACCTGATCGTCATCGACACCGCGCACGGCCATAACAAGGACGTCGCGCGCGCCGTGGAGCGGGTGAAGAAGTTGTCCAACCGCGTTCAGGTCGTCGCCGGCAACGTCGCGACGGGCGAGGCGACCAAGGCGCTGATCGGCGCGGGCGCCGATGGCGTGAAGGTCGGCATCGGTCCGGGTTCGATCTGCACCACCCGCGTCGTCGCGGGCGTCGGCGTGCCGCAGCTCACCGCCGTCATGGACAGCGCCAACGAAGCCGCCAAGTCGGGCGTGCCGGTGATCGCCGATGGCGGCCTGCGCACCTCGGGCGATCTTGCCAAGGCGCTGGCGGCGGGTGCCTCGACCTGCATGGTCGGCTCGCTGCTCGCGGGGACCGAGGAAGCGCCGGGCGAGACGTTCCTGTATCAGGGCCGCGCCTACAAGTCCTACCGCGGCATGGGCAGTGTCGGCGCGATGGGCCGCGGCTCGGCCGATCGCTATTTTCAGGGCGACATTAAGGACCAGCTCAAGCTCGTCCCCGAGGGGATCGAGGGGCAGGTGGCATTCAAGGGCCCGGCCAAGGACGTGATCCACCAGCTCGTCGGCGGCATCAAGGCGGCGATGGGCTATACCGGCTCGGCGACGATCCCGGACCTTCAGAAGAAGGGCCGATTCGTCCGCATCACCGGTGCGGGCCTGCGCGAGAGCCACGTCCATGACGTGACGATCACGCGTGAGGCGCCCAACTACCCGACGCGCTAGGGGCGGTTCAGCACAGGGTCAGTCGTGGCATCCCATCGCCCGCCCGCGCGTTGGCGCGAGTAGAGGGAGATGCGTGATGTTCGAGAATACCAGCCGCCGCCGGCTGATCGCGGGAGCTGCATTGCTGCCGGTCGCTGCGTTGGCAGGCTGCATGACCGGCCCCGGCGGTTACACGGTCGAGGAAGGCGTGCGCCGCCTGCTCACACTGTCGAGCCAGCGCGCGTTCGACCGGCTGATCCGGCCGGGCGGCTTCTATGACGATCAGCTGACGCGGCTGCGGATGCCCGACTCCTCCGGTGACCGGACGGGGGCGGTGATCGCCGCGATCCTGCGTACCAACGCGGTTCGCTCCCGCATCGCGATCGCGCTCAATGACCTTGCCGTCGATGCCGCCGACCGCGCGACTCCGCTGGTGCTCGACGCGATCCACCGCATGACCTTCGCCGATGCTCTCGCCGTGCTGCGCGGCGGGCCGACCGCGGCCACCGATCTGCTCGCGCGAGAGACCGAGGGTGCGGTGGTCGAGGCGATGTTCCCTGAATTCTCCGACGGGCTGCGCGGCGATGCGTTCGAGATCCTGACCGCCGCGGTCGCCGCGGCTTCGGGCTTCGACCTCGGCGCGCTCGCCCGGGATGTCTCGCGGCAGGCGGGGCGGGCGATCTTTCTCACCATCGGGCGCGAGGAGGCGGAGATCCGCCGCAACCCGCGCGCCACGCGCGATCCGGTCCTGATCGCGCTGCTCGGCGGCTGACGGGGAAGGCAGGCTGGACTATCCGGCGCGCCAGATAGTCCAGCCTGCGATCGTCCGGGCGGCGTAGCGAATGTCGCGGATCGGCTTCGCGCCCCGCCGCTCAGGTCTTCAGCGTCGTCATTTCGACCGGCTTACCCTTTTGCGACGGGTTCGACGCGTTGGGCTTGGGCTCTTTGCTCGCCTTGGGCTTGCGTATCTCGCGGTTCGATTTCTTCTGACCCTTGGCCATCGTTCGGCTCCTGTCGGCGGTTGCTGGTTCGATTGCCGGAACTCGTCCGGCGTCTATTTCGACTTCCGGTCCTTGCGCGCGGCGTAGCGCGCGTCGCGGGCGGCCTTGCGATCCGCTTCGGACGGCGTGCTCTCCTCGGGCGGTACCGCCATCGCCGCGGACGCTTCGATCGCTTCGGCGCGTTTCGTGGCGGCTGCCGCTTCGGCGGCGACACGCTTGGCAGCGCGCTTTTCTTCTGCGGCCGCTTCGCGCGCGCGTGCGCGAGCGGCGCGTGCCGCCTGCTCGGCCTCATCAATGGGTGGCTTTGCCCGCAACCGCGCCAGCGCCGCGCTTTTCGCGCGTGCGGCAAGTGCCACGCGTTCCTGAAAGCCGGGTTCCCGATACGCTACCATTTGCCGATCTCCCGCGGGCCGATTACCGGCCCATCCCGGTCGGGAAGCGGGCGACCTTGCCGGTGATCACTTTCGATCCATAGACCTTGGCGACGCGCGCAGTATCGTCGGTATTGTTCATCACGACACGCGTGCCGCCCGACGGCAGGGCCTCGATCGCGCTGATCGGTACGTTGTGCTTGGCGCAGGCGGCGATGACAGCGTCTTTGGTGGCATTGATGTTGAGTGCTCTGGACATTGGGTCTCCATTCGCAGGGGGAGAGGGCAAGGGGCGCCCGTTCGGGCGCCCCTTGCCCGGTTTGGGTCAGGCGGACTGGAGATTGACGGCCGAGGTCTTGCCGCGGTTGTCGGTCTCGAGTTCGTAGGTGACGCGCTGATCCTTATCGAGCGTGCGCATCCCGGCGCGTTCCACCGCCGAGATATGGACGAAGGCGTCGTTACCGCCGCCCTCGGGCGCGATGAAGCCGAAGCCCTTGTCAGGATTGAAGAATTTTACGGTTCCGGTGATCATGATTGGGTTCCTTTGTCCCATGTGGCGGGCATGCGCCAACGCGGCGCATCCCGGCTACGGCGAGGCTAGAAATGGACAAAGGGAGGAGCCTAGGCGGCCCAATATCCGTCGCAGGCGACGTCAGCGCGGACTGTATAGCATGTAATTATCTGAAATAGAAATTTGCCGATCATACGATCGAATAATGTGGGGTGCTGGGGTGGATTGGGCCGTCGATCGCCAAAAATGCCCTGTCATTTTACACGGATTTTGGTCGGCATGATCAATATTGTTTCGGTATAGGCGAGGCTGGGAATGGCCGTAGCCGCACCCAGCCTCGGGACTGTTTCAGTCCTCGACTTCCTTGGCCAGCGCTTCGAGCAGCTCGCGGCAACCCTGCTCGCGCATCGTGCCATCGTCATGGCCGTCGAGATAGGTGCCCTGCTCGGTCTGGACGAGCAGCGTCCCGCCATCCTTCTCGACGAGTTCGATCGTGGTCAGCGACGCGGACATCGGCGCGCCTTCCATCGCCATGCGGTAGCAATAGACCAGCCGCTCGCCGGGCAGGATGTCCTGGTAGATGGTCTCGTTGAGGATCTCCGGCCCGCCCTGATAGGCGAAGCGCGAACGCTCATGGCCGCCGACCTCGAAGGCGGGGGAGTATTCGAAGATTTCCCATCCTTCGCCCTCGATCAGCCAGCGGCGCTTGGCCTCGGAGTCAGCGAACGCTCCGAACACGCGTTCCGGGCTGGCGTTGTAGAAGCGCTCGAGGCGGAAGGTGCTGTGCACGGCGGGCTTGGTTGCGGTCGTCTCGGTCATGGCTTGTCTCCGGTTTCGTTGAGAAAGGCGGCCAGCCGGTCGAGCTTGCGTTCGGACGGATGGCGCCGGGCTTCGATCCACAGGGCGAGCGCGTCCATGCCTTCCGGCTCCAGCCGGCAGATGCGGGAACGCCCGACCTTTTCGCTTGCGATGATCCCCGCCGCCTCCAGCACCTGCAGATGCTGCATGACCGCCGCGAGCGACATGTCATAGGGCTTGGCCAGCTCCCCGACCGCGGCCGGGGCGTTGCTCAATCGCTCGATGATCGACCGACGGGTCGGTTCGGCCAAAGCGCGAAGCAGGGTATCGACGTCTTGATGCTTAAGCATGCACTTAACTAACGACTCGGGTGGCTAATAGTCAAGTGAATACTTAAGTATCGCATCGGAGCCTTCTCAGCAGGTGCCGGTCGCGAGCCTTTCCTCCTCCACCGGGGCGCTGCCGCGACGCGCCCACAGCACCATGACGAGGCCGATCGCGGAGGTCGCCGCGCCCGCCAGCGACACCGCCGGATAGCCAAGCCCGCCCGCGATCACCGCACCGCCCAGCGCTGCGCCGATCGCGTTGCCGAGGTTGAACGCGCCGATATTGACCGAGGAGGCGAGGTTGGGCGCGTCGTGCGCGGCGGCCATCACGCGGACCTGTAGCGGCGGCACCAGCGCGAAGCTCGCCACGCCCCACAGGAATACCAGCACCGCGACCGGCGCATGGAAGGGCATCAGCGCGGCGAAGGCGACCAGCACCGCCGAGAGTGAGGCGAGGGTGACGATCAGCGTGCGATCGACCGACTTGTCGGCGAACTTGCCGCCCAGCCAGTTGCCGACGGTGAGGCCCACGCCATAGACCACCAGCATCGCCGTCACGAACGCCAGCGAGGCGTTGGTCTGGGTCTGCAGGATCGGGGTGATGTAGGTGAAGACAGTGAACATCGCGCTGGACCCGATCACCGTCAGGCCCAGTGCCGCGAGCACCGGCTTGCGCGCCAGCACGCGCAGCTCGTCGGCGACATTGCCGCTTGCCGGCGCGGGCATCGCGGGCAAAGTGAAGCGCAGCGCCGCCATCGTCACGAGGCCAAGGCCCGCAATCGCCCAGAAGGACGCGCGCCAGCCGAGATGCTCGCCCGCCCAGGTGGCGAGCGGCACGCCGATGATCGTCGCCACCGTTAGCCCCATGAACATCGCCGCCACCGCGCCGGCCTTGCGCTCGGGCGGGACCAGGCTCGCCGCGACGATGGATCCGACGCCGAAGAATGCGCCATGGTTGAGCGAGGTGAGCACGCGCGCCGCGAGCAGCGTCCAGTATCCGTCGGCGATCGCCGACAAGAGATTGCCCAGCGTGAAGATCGCCGCGAGTCCGATCAGCAGCGTCCGCCGCGGCACGCGCCCGGTGGTCAGCGTCATCAGCGGCGCGCCGATCAGCACGCCCAGCGCATAGGCGCTGACCAGCAGTCCGGCGGCGGGGATCGAAACGCCGAGATCGCCTGCGATCACGGGCAGCAGGCCCATCGGCGCGAACTCGGTCACGCCGATGCCGAAGGCGCCCGCGGCGAGCGCGAGCAACGGGGGATTGAGCTTCATGGCGGTTCTTTCGGTTCAGACCAGCGGGGGATTCAGGCGGGCAAAGCCCTCCTGCTGCCGATAGGGGGTGTGAGGGTAGGGCGGCAGCACGTCGCTCGCCGCATCCAGCGTCGCGACCTGCTCGGGCGTGAGCGCCCATCCGACCGCGCCGAGATTCTGGCGCAGCTGCTCCTCGTTTCGCGCGCCGATGATGACCGACGAGACGGTCGGGCGTTGGAGCAGCCAGTTGATCGCGACCTGAGGCACGGTCTTGCCGGTTTCCCCGGCGACCGCTTCGATCGCGTCGACGACGCGGTACAGATGCTCGTCCTCGACCGGCGGCGCGAACTGCTCGGTATCGTGCAGCCGGCTACCGGCGGGCACCGGGCGGTCGCGCCCGATCCTGCCGGTCAGGCGGCCCCAGCCGAGCGGGCTCCACACGAGCGCGCCGACGCCCTGATCCGCGGCGAGCGGCATCAGGTCGGCCTCGTACGCGCGGCCGATCAGCGAATAGTATACCTGATGCGCCACGAAGCGCGGCCAGCCGTGGCGGTCGGCGGCGGCGAGCGCCTTCATGAGCTGCCAGCCGGGGTAGTTGGAGACTCCGGTGTGGCGCACCTTGCCCTGCGCCACCAGCGTGTCGAGTGTCGCGAGCAATTCCTCGACCGGCGTATGCGCGTCGAGCGCGTGGAGCTGAAGGATGTCGATATGGTCGGTGCCGAGCCGCTTCAGCGAGGCGTCCACCGCCGCGATCAGCCGCGAGCGCGACACGCCCCAGTCGGCGGGGCCGTCGCCCATCGGCAGCCCGGTCTTGGTCGAGATCAGCACATCTCCGCGCCGGCCCTTGATCGCCTCGCCCAGCACTTCCTCGGAAGCGCCGTTCGAATAGACGTCGGCGGTATCGAACAGATTGACTCCGGCCTCGAGACAGATGTCGACCAGCCGCCGTGCTTCCGCCGCGTCGCTGGTTCCCCATGCGCCGAATAGCGGCCCGGTGCCGCCGAAGGTGCCGGTGCCGAAGCTCAGTACGGGTACGCGCAGCCCCGATGTCCCCAATTGCCGATATTCCATCCTGGCACTCCCTGATAAGCGTTGAACGCACAGATGGACGGCGGCGTTCTTGCCTTGTAGGGCACGGCAAAGCGAAGGATTTTTGCCTTGGACGCAAAGATGGAAAGCGGCGCGGATCGCGCGCGTTCACTCGAAGTGTTCGCCGCGGTCGCCGCGCACGGCAGTTTCTCCGCCGCCGGGCGCCTGCTCGGCCTCACCCCCTCGGCGGTCAGCCGCACCGTCGACCGGATCGAGGCGCGGCTCGGCGTCCGTCTGCTGCTCCGCACCACCCGCGCGCTCACCCTGACGGCGGAGGGACAGGCTTATCTCGGTGCCGCGCGCCGCATCCTCGCTGATCTCGACGACGCCGAACAGCAGATCGCCGATCAGGGTGCCCCGCGCGGTCGGCTGCGGGTCAGCGCGGCACTGTCGCACGGGCGGCTGTGCATCGTCCCGCTGCTGGGTGATTTCGTGCAGGCGCACCCGCACATTCTTGTCGATATCAGCCTCAGCGACGCCATCGCCGATGTCGCGGGCGGGCAGGCGGATGTCGCGATCCGCTTCGGGCCGCTCGCCGACAGCGGCCTCACCGCGCGCAAGATTGGCGAGACGCGCCGCGTGATCGTCGCGTCACCCGCCTATCTCGCGCGTCACGGTACTCCGCGCGTGCCGCAGGATCTGCACCACCATAACTGCCTCAACTTCAATTTCCGCAGGGTCGAGCCGGTCTGGCCGTTCTGCGACGGTGCCAGCGACTATGCGATGACCGTTACCGGCAATATCGAAGCGAACAATGGCGAGACTTTGGGCCAGCTCGCCGCCGCCGGCGTGGGTATCACCCGTGTCGGCGCGTTCAGCGTCGCGGAAGAGATCGCCGACGGCACCCTCGTGCCGCTGCTCGAGGAGTTCAATCCCGGCGACGTTGAATCGATCCACGCGGTGTTCGTCGGCGGGGCCAACACCCCGGCGCGGGTCCGCGTCTTCGTCGATTTCCTGGGCGAACGGTTGCGGTAACGCTGCGGCGACGACATGTTTTGGTCGTAAAGCCATCCTACCCAGCCCGCGCCGCACCGTATTTTGAGGTTTCTTGTCCCAGCCGGCTTCCCCTGCGCCGTCGACGTTCGATCGGTTCCGCGACCGTTTTGGTCCGCGCGCCGGCGGGCTGGTGTTCGCGCTGCTGATCGAGGGGCTGGTGGTGCTGATGCTCCTCACGCTCGCGCCCACGCTGATCCAGCGCGAGGAAAAGACGCCGGACATGACGGTGTTTTCAACGCCGCCGCCTCCGCCACCACCGCCACCGCCGGCGCAGGAAGCCGCCCCGGCGGCAAGCTCCGCCGCCAAGCATATGCCGGTTCCGGTTCAGGCGCCGCCCAGCCCGACCGCGTCTATTCCCGACCCGGCGCGAGTGGTGGCGCCGGAGCCTCCGGCGATGCTCAACATTCCGCTCAACCGGATTCCTGACATCGCGTCGCTTCCTCGCGGTGCGCCTCCGGCGGCGCCGCGCGGTCCCGCTGCCGGGCCGCCCAACCTCGCCAGCCTGCCCGGCGATACCCCGCGCGTCGAAGGCCGCGGGCCGGGGGGCGAGGCGCTCTACGCCGCCCAATGGGTCCGCAAACCCTATCGAAGCGAGACCCTTGGCTATCTTTCCACCGCGCAAGGGCCGGGATGGGCGTTGATCGCGTGCCGCACCGTCGCCGATTTTCGTATCGAGGATTGTGTTAAGCTGGATGAATATCCCGAAGGGTCGAACATCGCCCGTGCGGTGATTGCCGCCTCATGGCAGTTTCGCGTCCGCCCTCCGCGCCTTGGCGGCCAGTACAAGGTCGGCGAATGGATACGGATCCACTTCGACTACGGGCTCACGCGGGAGCCGCCGCGCTGATCGTCCGGGCTGCCAGCGCGGCCCGAATTGCGACCGCCGCCACCGCAAGGGCTGCGATCGCCTCAAGCGCAGGGAAGGCGAAGGGCAGGGCGATGATCGCAGCGGCGAATGCCGGCAAAACCCATCGCGCCGCGCCGTGCAGCACGAACCGGTCGCGCACCAGCCACAGCGACAGGAAATAGGTGCCGAGCGGGATCGCCACCGCAAGGTCGCCGGCGCGCAGCCCGATGTTCGAATGGCCGCTCAGGATCTCGACCAGTACCGCGAACCCGGCGCCGACCGCCGCGCCCGAAGCGAACACGATCATATGGCCATAGCCCCATTGCAGCGCGTGGCTCAGCTTGTGGGTCGAAAGCTGCGGCTCGCGCGCGAAGTACAGCCACCACATCGCGAAGGTGATGACCAGCGCGGAGATGGCGGTGTGAACCAGCCGCACGTCGAAGCTGCCGTCCCATGCCTTTTCCAGCGCCAGCGTCGCGGCCAGCAGCACCTCGCCCAGAACGATGATCGTCAGCAGGCCATAGCGCTCGACGATATGGTGCGCGTGCCATGGCGTCATGCCCGCGCGCTCTGCGATGGCGGGCACCGCGAGCTCGATCAGCCAGCCCAGCAGAATCAGCGCGACGAACGCCGGCGATTGCGGGTCGCCCAGAATATAGAGGCCGATCCAATAGGCTTGGGCGATGGCGATCCCGGCGGCATAGCGCAGCGCGCAGGGCCGCCGTTCCGGATCGTGCCACGCCGCGCGCAGCCACAGCATGATCATCGCCACGCGCATCACCGCATAGCCGCCCATTACCAGACTGATATCGAGCCGCTCCGCGAAACGTGCTGTGCCCGCCGCGATCAGCAGCGCGCCGCCCATGATCACCATCGTCAGCAGCCGGGTCGGGGCATCGTCATTGTCATAGGCCGACGCGAACCAGGTGAAGTTCATCCATGCCCACCAGATCGCAAAGAAGGTGAACAGATACCGGATCACCCCCTCGGCCGCGTGATCGGCGGCGACGGCATGGTGCAGCGACGCCGCGGCGGCGGCGATCGCGATCACCGTGACCAGATCGAACAGCAGCTCCAGCGGCGTGGCGGCGCGATGCGGTTCGTGCGGGTCGCGCGGCGTCATCGGCCGGATCGCTGCGTGTTTCATGCTTCCCCCTTCCAATGTTGGAACCCATCTGCTTTGCGGTGTCGTGATGCGTTCCGAATTCTCTCTGCCGATGCCCCGCGCCGACATTGACGCGAAGACGCGCGCAAAGTGTCAACTTTGTCAACTTGCGCCGCTGGCGGAGCGCTGCGCATGAACCCCGCCGCGCGCACCCGCACTGCGATCGAGTTGCTCGACGAGATCATCGTCGCCGCCCGCGACGGCGGCGCATCGGCCGATGTGCTGATCCAGCGCGGGTTCGCCGCGCGGCGCTACGCGGGCTCCAAGGATCGCCGGGCCATCCGCGGGCTGATCTACGATGCGATCCGCCTGTGCGGAGAGCGCCCGGATAGCGGGCGCGCGGCGTTGCTGGCACTGGCGGCCAGCGACCCCGCGCTCGCGGCGACGTTCGACGGTTCCACCTATGGCCCGGCACCGATCGGCGTGGATGAGGCGGCCGCGCGGCCCGGCACCGCCCCGGCATGGCTGACCGATGCGCTCGCCGCCTCCGGTATCGATGCGGATCAGGCGGCGGCGCTGCTTGGCCGGGCCACGCTCGATCTGCGCGTCAACACGCTCAAGGCCGATGTCGCTCAGGTCCGCGCCGCCTTGCCTGATGCCGTCCCGGTGGACGGTCTCGACGCCGCGCTGCGTCTTCCGTCCGACACCTCGGTAGAGGCGACGCAGCCGTATCTCGGCGGCTGGATTGAGGTGCAGGACGCGGGCAGCCAGATCGTCACCCTTGCGGCCGGGGCGCAGCCGGACACGCGGGTGGTCGATCTGTGTGCGGGGGGTGGCGGCAAGACGCTGGCGCTCGCCGCGGCGATGGCGAACCGCGGGAAGTTGCTCGCCACCGATTCCGACCGGGCCCGCTTGTCGCGGCTGATGCCGCGCGCCGAGCGCGCCGGGGTGTCGATCGTCGAGACTCGCCTGCTCAATCCCGGCCGGGAGAGTGAGCCTCTGGCCGACTGGACCGCAACTGCCGACGTGGTCCTGATCGACGCGCCCTGCTCGGGCACGGGGACCTGGCGGCGCAATCCCGAAGCCCGCTGGCGGCTCACCCCTGCGCGGCTTGCCAAGCTGGTCGAGACGCAGGCGCGGCTGCTTGATGTCGGCGCGGCGCTGGTGAAGCCTGGGGGCGCGCTCGTCCACATCGTGTGCTCGCTGCTCGATGCCGAGGGGAAGGGGCAGGTCGAGGCTTTCCTTGCCCGTCACCCGGAATGGGCAGCCGCGCCGCTTGCGCTTCCGTTGGGGACGCCGCATGGACCGGGGATGCGCCTTACCCCGCTGTCCCACTCGACCGACGGCTTTTTTGTCGCGAAGCTCCGGCGCCCATGGTAGCTCTGCGTGTTCCACGTCCGGAGTCCCTGATGCGTATCACTCTCGTGTCCGCCGCCGCCGCGCTCGCGCTGCTCAGCGTTTCGACCTCGCTCTACGGCCAGCGCGCCGACGATCAGATCGACGCGCGCTCGGTGGCGCTGCTCGAACGCGGCAAGGCGGCGAAGGCGGCCGGCAATCTCGATGGCGCCAACGATTTGATCGAAAGCGCGCTCGCGGTCGATCCGCGCAACCGTCAGGCTTATATCGTGCTGGCCGAAGTGGCGCGGTCGCAGGGGCTGCCGGGCAAGGCGATCCGCTTCTATCGTGAGGCGCTGACGCTTGAGCCGAACGACGTCGTCGCGCTGCGCGGACAGGGCGAAGCGATGGTGCAGAAGGGCGCGGTCGAACGCGCCAAGGAGAATCTCGCGCGGGTGAAGACGCTGTGCGGCAACAGCTGCGCCGACGCGACCCAGCTCGCCGCCGCGATCGCCAAGGGGCCGCCCGCGACCGCGACCGCTCAGGCCACCGCTCCCGCGCCCGACGCGAAGAAGAACTAGGCCGACAACGCCCGCGCCAGCGCGACGAACTCGTCGACGCTGACCGTCTCGGCCCGCCGCGTAGGGTCGATCCCGATGCTTTCGGCGGTCTCGACCGCGCGGGGCACCGATTTCAGGCTCTGGCGCAGCATCTTGCGCCGCTGGCCAAATGCGGCCGCGGTCACCTTCTCCAGAACCGGGAAGCGCACGCCCGGCGGTTCCTCCCCCGGTACGATATGCACCACCGCCGACATCACCTTGGGCGGCGGCGTGAAGGCCGAACGGTGGACCGGCATCGCGATCTTCGCGCTGCTCCGCCACTGCGCCAGCACCGCCAGCCGACCATAGGCGTCGGTCCCCGGCGCCGCGACGATCCGCTCGGCAACTTCCTTCTGGAACATCAGCGTGAGGCTCGCCCACCAAGGTTGCCAGCTCGCGGACAGCCAGCCGACGGTCAACGCGGTGCCGACATTATAGGGCAGGTTGGAGGCGATGTGCGGCTTGCCCGCGAACAGCGCGGGCGCGTCCACCTCCAGCGCGTCGCCCTCGATCACGTTGAGCATGCCCGGAAACGCCTCGCCCAGCTCGGCCAGTGCGGGAATACAGCGGCGGTCGCGTTCCACCGCCGTCACCTTCGCCCCCGCTTGCAACAGCGCCCGGGTCAGGCCGCCGGGACCGGGACCGACCTCGAACACTTCCTGCCCGTTCAGATCGCCCGGCACCCGCGCGATCCGGTCGAGCAGCTGTGAATCGAACAGGAAATTCTGCCCCAGCGCCTTGCTGGCGCTCAGCCCATGTTTGCGGATGACTTCACGAAGCGGGGGAAGGGCGGTCACGCCTCGGCCAGTGCCCGTTTCTCGGCCGCCTGACCAGCCATGCGGATCGCCGCGATCATCGCGCCGGGCTCGGCCTGATCCAGCCCGGCGATGCCGAACGCGGTGCCGTGGTCGGGCGACGTGCGCACGATCGGCAGCCCCAGCGTCATATTGACGCCCTCGTCGAAATGCAGCGTCTTGAGCGGAACCAGCGCCTGATCGTGATAGAGGCAGATCGCCGCGTCATAGGTGGCGCGCGCGCGGGCGTGGAACATCGTGTCGGCGGCGAGCGGCCCGACCGCGTCAATCCCTTCCGCCTGCAACTGGCGGATCGCCGGTTCGAGAATATCGATCTCCTCACGCCCGATCGCGCCGCTCTCTCCGGCATGCGGGTTGAGGCCGGCAAAGGCGAGCCGCGGCGCGTCGATCCCGAAGTTGCGCGACAGGCCGCGCGCCGTCACCCGTGCCTTGGCGACGATCAGCTCGATCGAGATCGCCTCGGGCACATCGGCAAGCGGGATATGCGTCGTCACCGGCACCACGCGCAGCGTCGGCCCGGCGAGCATCATCACCGTATTCTCGGGCGCGATGCCACAGCGTTCGCCGACGAATTCGGTCTGGCCCGGATGGGTGAAGCCGATGCGGTAGAGTTGCGCCTTGGACACCGGACCGGTCACCAGCGCACCCGCCGCGCCCGATCGGGTCAGACCGGTGGCAAGCTCGAGGCTGTCGAGCGCGCAGCGCGCGCCCGCATCGTCGGGCTGGCCGGGCACGATCGCATCGGAAGCGGCAACGGTGAGGACCGGCAGCGCCTCACCGAACACGGCGCGCGCCTCGTCCGGGTTGGCGATTCCCGCGACCGGACCGTCCCAAACCGTTGTGATCGCGCGCGGATCGCCCACCGCGAAGAACACCGGCAGCGCCTGCAGCTCGCGATCGCGCCACGCCTTGGCGAGGATCTCCGGTCCGATCCCGGCAGGGTCGCCCATGGCGACCGCAAGGGGGCGGACCGGCGTGCTCACCGCTTAGCGATAGTCGACGATGGCGTCGCGGCGCAGGTCACGGAGCAAGCGCTGGGCGCGAAGGTTGGTGCGGGTCTCTTCGATCTGCTCGCGAATCGCTTCGGCATCGGGCAGCGCCGCGGTCTTGGGATCGTCGCGTCCGCACAGCACCAGCGCACGCACGCCTTCCTCGGGTGAGCCGAAGGGCGGCGTCGATTCGCCGATTTGGAGCTTAAGGACGATATCCTGCAGCTGCGGCGGAAGATCGCGCGCGCGCACCGAGTCATTGTCCACGACCTCGGCGCCCAGCGTTTCGGCGGCCTTGCCCACCGCGCCGCAACCGGCGGTCGATTTCAGCACCGTCGCGAACTCCGACGCCTTGGCCTGTGCCTGCGCCTGCGTGGTGCCCGCCGGGAACTTAACGGTGAGCTGGCGCAGGCTGAGCTTGGCGTCGCGCGGGTCGGCGGTCAGCACCTGACGCTTGTCGACGAGATAGAGGACCGAGAACCCGCCCGGCACCTCGATCGGCCCGGCGACCTGGCCGACCTGCATTTGCTGAGCCGCCTGCGCGAGCTGTGCCGGCAGCATCGCGGCGCGTACCCAGCCAAGGTCGCCGCCCGATGCGCGCGTCGTCGCTTCGGAGAAGCGCGCGAAATACTCGAACGGCCGGCCCTGCTGCATCTGCTGGATCATCTGCTGCATCGCCTGAAACACCTCGCCCTGCCGCTCGGGCGTGGCGGAGATGTAGATTTCGCGAAGCTGGAACTCCTCGGTCCCCTGCGCGTCCTTCAGACGCTGGATGATCGCCTCGACCTCTTCGGTGCCGACGTTGATGTGGATACCGACTTTGCGCTGGATGACGCGCTGCCAGGCGATTTCGCCTTCGATCTGGCGCTTGAACGAGCGTTCGGACGCGCCGATTTCGCGCAGCCACGCGCGCATCTGTTCGGGCGTGCGCTGGTAGCGCGCTGAGATTGACGCGAAGCTGCGGTCGATCTGGTCGGCGCCGATCGTGATGTCGTTCGCCTTGGCTTCCTGAATCTGGATCGTCTCGTCCGTCAGCAGGCGCAGCACCTGAAGCCGCAGCCGGTCCTGCTCCTCAGCGGTCAGCTTGAGCTGATTGAGCGCCACGAACAGCGCGAAGCGCTGATCGATATCGGTGCGGGTGATGACATAGCCGTTCACCAGCGCGGTCGGCTTGCGCACATTGGGATCGGGCTTGTTGAAGAGCTGAAGCTCCTTCGGCAGATCCAGATTGGCGGCGCTCGACGGCGTTTCTTCCGCCGCCGGTGCGGCGGGCGCGGTTGGCGCGGTCTGCGCGGCGATCGCGGCACTGCCCGCAATGCCAAGGATCAGTGCTGCCGAACGGCAGAAATGTACGACCTTCAAAGTCATTCTCACCTGTACCTGAAACCCGTTCCCGTTGAGGGGGAGTGCGGCGTGTAATCGCCAATTGTGCCTGAACTGGGGCTTAGCGCCCCAAATTCTTGAGCGCCAGCGTCAACAGATAGCTGTTGCCGCGGCGCGCGTCGCCGGTGGTCTGATAGTCGCGCTTCCAGGTCAGACCGAGCCGCAGGCAATCATCCTCATATTCGAAGCCGAGGCGATGGCGGACCGGTTCGAACCCGTCGGACAGCGAGGTCGGATCCTCCTCGCGGTCGGTGAGGTCGATCACCGCCGAGCCGAACACCGACCAGAAGCGCGCGACCTTGACCCGCGCGCCGACGCGCGCTTCCTCGCGGTCCTGCAGATCCTCGAGCGCGAAATCGACATTCCGGTTGAGCCGCAGATAGCCGATCGTCGCGAAGGTATCGCGCGAGCCCACCGTCGCGTCGATCTCGTTGCGGCGAACGGCGATATTGTCCTTGTCGAGCCGGTAGCGGTGCGTGAAGGTCAGGAAATCCTTGTAACGCACCACCGTGCGCCCGACGATGTCGGACAGGCGGTCGGTCATCCCGGTGCCGTCGGGCAGGATCGTCGGGCGCGAATCGAGGCGGTAGCTCTGGCCGATATTCGCCTCGACCGAGAGGCCGGGCAGATAGAGCGCATAGTCGAGCCCGAAGGTGAAGCGCGTCGAATCCTCGAACCGGTCGTAACCGGGAAAGCGATTGAGCGCGAACAGGTTCGAATCCTCGAGATCGACCGAGCGCGCGTCCTCGTTGGGAATATCGAAATTCTCGATCCGCGGCGCCGCGACCACCTGAAAGCGCGGCGTGATCCGCTGCACGCCGCCGAACGCCTCGCCGATCAGCGGCCATTTCATGTCGAGCGCGAGGGCGCCGATCGCGCGGCCGCGAAACCCCTCAAGCCCGCGATAGCTGACCTGGCTGGTCGCGGCGATATCGTCGGTATTGTAAAGGTCGCCGCGGCCATAGGCGGTCAGGGTGATTTCCTGCCCCCACGCGGTGAGCTTGCGCAGGTCGTAGCGCAGCGAGGCGAAGGCGCGTTGCGTGTCCTGTCCGCTGGCCCGTCCGATCGCGAGGCTGTTGAGCTGAAGCTCGAACCGCCCGCCTTCGAGCAGCGACTGGCCGAAGCGCAGGCGATAATCGATCTCGGGCAGCGCGATCGGCTGGAGGCCCTGACTTTCGGTGGGGCGAAGCGTCTGCACCGCCCAGCCGTTGATCGACAGCAGCGAGTTGCGGTCGATCCGCTCGATCCGGACATTGTTGCGCAGCCGGTCGTCGCTGGAGATGTCGTAGCGACGCAGGAAGGTGCGGTCGCTGGCCACTCGCATCGATCCGCTGACGCTCCAGTTGGGATCGAGCTGGAACCGCCCCGCCGCGTCGAGATAGCCGCGGAAGGCATATTCGCTCGACACCGACGGCGTCGGCGAGACGAAGTCGTCGCTGCGGCGGCTGTAGGTGCCGTAGCCGGTGACGCGGAACGCGCCGTTGCCGGTCAGCTGGCGGTATTCGCCGCGCAGCATCGGCAGCGCGTTGGTGAAGACGTGCGGCGTGACGGTGACGTCGCGATTGGGGCCGAGGCTGAAATAATAGGGCAGGGCGACCTCGAACCCGTTCACCGCGTCGAGGCGGATAGCGGGGGCGAGCAGGCCGCTGGCGTTGCCGGCGCCGACCGAATGGCTGAACACCGGCAGCGGCAGCGTCGCAAACCCGAACAGCGAGACGCGCGCGCCCTGATAGCGCATGCGCTGCTTCGCCGGATCATAGACCACGCGCACCGCGGTGATCTTCCACGACGGTTCCTTGGGGCAGTTGTTCGAATCGACCACCGCGCAGGGGGTGTAGGCGGCCTGATCGACGCGGATCACGCCATCGGCGTCGCGCGTGCCGCGCTCGGCGGCGAGGCGCCCGCCCTGTTCGAGCACGACGAGCATATTCTCGATCGCGCCGTCCTTGAGCGAATCGGTCAGCTCGATCTTGTCGCCATAGGCGGTGTCGCCTTCGGGGTTGGTGACCGCGATGCTGCCGGTGGCGACGACCTGACCGGTCTTGCGGTTCCACACCACCTTGTCGGCGCGCAGCCGGTTGCCTTCGCGGAACAGCCGCACATCGCCGCTGACCGTGACGACGTCACCGTCCGAATCATATTCGGCGAGGTCGGCGGAGAACTGGATCTGGTCGGGGTCGTTGGGCAGCGGGCTTTCCGACGGTGGCGGCGGATCGACCGGCCGGTCCTGCAGGTCCTGCGCCGTCGCGCCGGGGGCGACGCACAGCGCGATCGGCAGAATCCCGGCGAGAAGCAGAGCCTTGCGCGTCACGTCCGAACCATACCCCTTTAACGCCGACCCGGCACCCGCGCCCGTTGCGCACTTACCCGCCAACCCTATTGCACCGCGCGCCCGGCTTCGCAATCGCTAGGGCCGCCGGGGCTTTGCCGTTCGCCGCGCACTGGCCTAGAGAGAACTCAAACCACGACAACATGATCCACAGGAACAGGAACCTTCATGCACGTAACATTCGCCGCCACCCGCCCAGCTGACGCGGGCGTTGTTGCCCTGCCGGTCGAAAAGGACGGACTTGATCGCGTTCCGGCCGGGGTGCTGGACGACGCGACGCTGGCGCTTGCGCGCGGTGCGGCGAAGGCCGGCCGGTTCGAGGGCGATGCGGGGTCGATCGTCGAGATCTTCGTGCCGGGAACCGACCGCGCGAACCGCGTGCTGCTGCTGGGTGTCGGCGCGGGCAGCGAGGCGGATTACGAGCGTGCGGGCGGTGCGCTGACTGCGCGCTTCCTGACGTCCGGCGTCACCGCGATCACCGTCGATTTCGCCAGCCTTGGCGGCGCGCCCAACGCGCGCGCGGCCGCGCGTCTCGGCGCGGCGGCGGTGCAGCGCGGCTGGCGTCACGACGTCTATCGCACGCGCCTGACCGAAAAGCAGAAGCCGACGCTGGAGGAGATCGTCCTCGTCAACGCCGGTGAGGGCAGCGAGGCGGCGTACACGGATCAGGCGGCGGTCACCGACGGGCTCGACCTGACCCGCGGCCTCGTCTCCGATCCGCCCAACATCGTCTATCCCGAGAGCTTCGTCGAGCGCTGCCGCCACCTCGCCGAACTGGGCGTCGAGATCGAGGTGCTCGACCGCGCCGCGATGGAAAAGCTTGGCATGGGCGCGCTGCTCGGTGTGGCGCAGGGTTCGGTGCGTGAGGCACGGCTGCTGGCGATGCGCTGGAACGGCAAGGGCGCGGGCGACGTCGACGTCGCGCTGGTCGGCAAGGGCGTGACCTTCGACACCGGCGGCATCTCGATCAAGCCCGCCGCGGGTATGGAGGACATGAAGTGGGACATGGGCGGCGCCGGCGCCGTCGCGGGCGCGATGAAGGCGCTCGCCACCCGCAAGGCCAAGGCGAACGTCATCGGCGTGTGCGGGCTGGTCGAGAACATGCCCGACGGCAATGCGCAGCGTCCGGGCGACGTCGTCACGTCGATGTCGGGCCAGACGATCGAGGTGATCAACACCGACGCCGAGGGCCGTCTGGTGCTGTGCGATGCGATCACCTGGGTCCAGCACGCGCACAAGCCCCGGACGATCGTCGACCTCGCCACGCTGACCGGCGCGATGATCATCAGCCTGGGCAGCGAGCATGGCGGCCTGTTCGCCAATGACGATGGCCTTGCCGACGAGCTGCTAGCCGCGGGTCGCGCGACCGGCGACCTGCTGTGGCGCTTCCCGCTGGGCGATGCCTACAACAAGCTGATCGACAGCCCGATCGCGGACATGAAGAATGTCGGCCCGCGCGGCGCCGGATCGATCACCGCGGCCCAGTTCATCCAGCGCTTCGTCGATGACGGCGTGCGCTGGGCGCATCTCGACATCGCCGGCATGGTGTGGGCGGACAAGCCGGGCAGCACCTATGACAAGGGCGCGACCGGGTACGGCGTGCGCCTGCTCGACCGTTTCGTCCGCGATAATTTCGAGGGCTGAACTTGCAGGTCGATTTCTACCACCTCACCGTGACGCCGCTGGAGCGGGCGCTCCCCGGCATCGCGGTGAAGGTGGTGGAAAGCGGTCAGCGGCTGCT
>Ga0247823_10001394_pt1 | contig 20116 bp, 13 predicted proteins | sample 13C_PalmiticAcid_2_FD_192426 | JGI IMG/M metagenome (GOLD analysis project Ga0247823, IMG submission 192426) | Soil microbial communities from agricultural site in Penn Yan, New York, United States - 13C_PalmiticAcid_Day30 | ecosystem: Environmental > Terrestrial > Soil > Agricultural land... | reverse complement strand
CCGCGCAACATGATGTTGACCTTGAAGTACACGCCGAAGCTCTGAGCAACCGGGTCCCGAGTCAGACAGTTCTGAACTCGGGATGCCAGGGCCTGATCATGGCATCCGCGTCGTTCGACGCTTCGCCGCGTCTGCGTTGCATCGATCCGACGGTCAGGCCGCATGTACACCGGGGTCCCCCCTCAGTGCCGGTGCCCTCGGATCATTTCGACGGGAACCTTCAGCCGCTTGACCTTGTCGTAGAAGGTCTGTTTGGGAACCCCGAGCGCCTTGGCAGCCTGCGCCACGTCCCCCTTGTGTCGGCGGAGCTCCTCGGTGATGACGGTCCGCTCGAACCGTTCCGTCTGCTCATGGAGATGGGCAGGACTGCGGTGCGCATCGCTGATCAACCCCGCGCCGTCGTCCACCAGACCCAGCACGAAGCGATCGGCCACGTTGTGGAGTTCGCGCACGTTGCCCGGCCAGGAATGCGCCAGCAGTTCGGAGAGTTGCTCACGCGTCAACGCCGGTGCGGCCCGCTGGAAACGCGCCGCGGCGAGGAACGAGAAGTGCTCGAAAAGGAGGGGAATGTCTTCGCGTCGATCGCGCAGCGACGGCAACTCGATGAACGCCACGCCGAGCCGGTAGTACAGGTCGGCGCGAAACTTCTGTGCCTCGCTCAAGGCTTTCAGGTCCTCCTTGCTGGCTGCCACGACGCGGCAGTCCACGGCGATCGACTTGTTCGAACCGATGCGTTCGATGCTGCGCTCCTGCAAGGTGCGCAGCAGCTTGACCTGGACCGCCATCGACATGCTTTCGATCTCGTCGAGGAAGAGCGTGCCGCCGCTCGCGTGCTCGAACTTGCCGACGCGGCTGCGAGCGGCGCCCGTGAACGCGCCCATTTCATGGCCGAAGAGTTCGGCCTCGGCCAGGTTCTCCGGCAGGCCACCGCAGTTGAGCGCCACGAAGTTCCCCCGCCGACGGTCGCTGTGGTCGTGCAGGCAGCGGGCCACGAGTTCCTTGCCGGTGCCGGTCTCGCCGTAGATCACGACGTCCGCCGGCGTGGCGGCCAGGGTCAGCACGTTGCGGCGAATGCGCGCCATCTCGGGCGAGCGGCCGACCAGCACGGACTGGATGCCATGCCAGCTCTCGAGGTGATCGCGCAACTCCCGGACCTGCAGCGTGAGACGCCGCTTGTCGAGCGCGCGGCGCACGACCGACACGAGACGCTCCGAGGTGAACGGCTTCTCGATGAAGTCGTATGCCCCGTCGCGCATGGCGCGCACCGCCATCGCGATGTCGCCGTGCCCGGTGACGAGGATCACCGGCAGGTCCGGATCGATGACGCGCACCTGCGGAAGCCACTCGGCGCCGCTGAGGCCGGGGAGCCTCACATCGGCGAGGACGCAGGCCGCCACGCCGGGAACGACCAGGTGCCGGGCTTCCTCGACGCTCCCGAAACCGTCGACGCCGAATCCCTCCAGTTCCAGCGCCTGCGTGCAGCCGAGGCGCACGTCCGTCTCGTCCTCGACGAGGATGACGCGGATGTCCGGGGTGTCATTCAGGTCCATGGGAATCGTCCAGGTCGCCACACGGGAGCTCCACCGTGAAACAAGCCCCACCGCCCTCGGCGTTGCTCCCCTGAAGGCTGCCGCCCAGATCGCGCACGAGATGGGCCGAGATCATCAGCCCCAGGCCGAGACCCGCGCCGGCCACCTTGGTGGTGGCGAAGGGTTCGAAGAGGCGCGTGAGCATGTCGGCGCGGATGCCCGTGCCGGAGTCCGTCACGGTGATGAGGCAGCGCGTCTGCTGCACCCACGCCGCGACGCGCAACTCTTTCCGCGGCGCTTGCGCCATCGCGTCGATGGCGTTGCCCATGAGGTTCACCATCACCTGCTCGAGCAGGGACGCATCGCCCAGGACGCGCAGCCTCGCGGGCCGCACCTGGACCGTCAGGGTGACCGCCTCGTCCTGCAGGCGCTGGCCCAGCAGGAGCCTCGCGCCGTCGAGCACCTGCGCCACGTCCACCGGCACGCGTCGGGTCTCGGTCTTGTAGGCGAACGACTTCAGTTGCCCGGTCAGCCGGCCGAGGCGGTCGACCAGGCGGGCGATGCGCGCCAGGTTGGCCTCGACTTCGCGCAAGCGCATCGGTTCGGTCGAGACGCGCTTCAGCATGACGGCGGCGTTGTCGGTGAGCGTGCGCATGGCCGTGAGCGGCTGGTTCAACTCGTGCACCATGCCGGCGGACATCTGCCCGAGCGCGGCCATCTTTCCGGCGTGGACCAGTTCGTCCTGCGCCGCACGGAGCTCCGCCGTACGCTCCAGCACCTTGGTCTCGAGCTTGTCGTTCGCGGCCTGCAACTGCACCTGGATGGCCCGTTCCAGGCGGCCGGCGCGGCCGCGCATCCACCCGACGATGCCCAGCAGCAGCAGCACGCCGCAGCCGAGTGCCGCCATGGCAGCCGCATTGCGCGCACTGTCTGCCACCTCGGTCACGTCGTCGAGTGCCATCAGTCGCCATTCGTTCTCGGGCAACTGGCGGGTGGACGCGAGCTGCCGCGCACCGTCGACCTCCAGCAGCCGCGCATCGGCCTGGAGGGATTCGCGCACACGCCAGCCGAGCGGCTGCAGCGCCGCCTGGCCATAGCGGCGTTCCTGCATCGCCTCCTGGAGCGCCTCGGCATCCAGGGGCTCCAGCGGCCGGTACTTCCAGGGCGCGCGCGACGCGAGGATGACCACGCTGTGTTCGTCGACCAGCAGCACGTCGCCCGGAAGCCCCCGCCAGGTGGTCTCGACCTCCTCGAGGTTGACCTTGACGGTCGCCACGCCGCGTTGCCGGCCTTGCTGGGACAAGGCGTACGAAAGGTAGTATCCGGGCCGCCCGCTCGTCACCCCCACGCCGTAGAAGCGGCCCTGCCGCCCGTTGAGGGCGTCCCGCACGTACGGGCGGAACGACAGGTCCTGCCCGACCGGCGTGCCCGGCTCCTTCCAGTCGGCGGCCGCGCGCGCGATGCCGGCCTGGTCGATGACGTAGAGCATGTCGGCACCGGTGGTGGCGCTGATGCCCTGAAGGTACTGGCTGACACGCTCGCGCAGGTCCGCGTCGGTGGGCGTTTCGAGCAGGCGGAACACGTAGGGGGTGATTTCCAGCAGCGACGGCAGGAAGGAGAAACGCTTGAGCCGGGCGTCCACGTCGGCGGCGAGCACGTCGAGGCGGTGCTGCTGGGCCTCGCGCAATTTCTCGAGCCCGGTGTGCCACGCCACGGCGTACCCCGACAGCGCCGCGAGGGACACCAGCCCGGACGCGGCGATCCCGCACAGCATCACGCGGAGATTCACGGACCGGAGGACAGCCATCATGGAGGTGTGGCAGCCGGGCGCGCCACCACGGCCGCGCTCCGTCGACTGCCCGACCAGTGTGGCACACGCTCCTGCCGCCGGTACCCGGGTTCACCCGCGCCGCCTTCGCCGGGGTGCCGGCCCGTGATCAGCGCTTGCGGGCCGGCTTGGCCGCAGGCGCCTCGTCGGCGTCGTGCGGCTGCCGCCGCAAGCCCTCCGACATGCCGATCAGCACCCCGCTGACCAGCGCCGCGTACCCCTTCATCAACTCCTCGGCCGCGCTGGCGCCGAGCGCACGTCCGTCCCGCGCGGCCGAACGCGCCGCGGCCAGCATCTCCTGCGCGGACGCCGCGGCCTTCGTGCCCGAATCGGTACCGCCTGCCTTCAAGCCGCCGAGCACCTTGTCCCAGGGGCCCTGCAGCGGCTGGCCGACGCCCGCGGCGGCCTTGCTGATGCTCGTGAACACCAGGTCCTCCATCTTCTCCAGGTTGGCCAGCGCACTCTTGAGCTGGGTCTGCTGCACGTCGACGCCCTGCCCCACGAGGTGCTCCAGCGCCACGCGCTGCGCCTCGACCGCCTGCAGCACGGCCGAATCCATGCCCGCCACGGCCTTGTCGAGCAACCCCTCCGCGTCGGCGCCCGCCAGCGAGTTGCCCATCACGCCGGTCGAGGCGGCCTTCGTGACCGCGTCGAGCACCTCGCGGATGTTCTTCAGACTCATCTCGCGGCCCTCGAGCGCCTTCAGCGTCGTGGCCCTCACGGCCGTGCGCAACGTCTCGCCCTGTTTCGCGGTGGCGCTCGAGAACATCTCGACGAGCGCTTCCTGGTCGATGCCCAGATTCTTCATGGCTTTCTCCTTGAGTGGGGAACGGTGTCACTGCATGTGCTGTCCACCATTGATCGCGATGTTGGCGCCGGTCACGAAGGCCGCCTCGTCGGAGGCCAGGTAGATGATCAGGCCGGCCACCTCTTCCGGCCTTCCGAGCCGCCCGATCGGGATCTGCGGCAGGATCTTGCCGTTGAGGATCTCCTCGGGAATGGCCGTCACCATCTTCGTGCCGATGTAGCCCGGCGAGATGGTGTTCACCGTCACCCCCTTGCGCGCCACCTCGTACGCGAGCGCCTTGGTGAAACCGTGCACGCCCGCCTTGGCGGCCGAGTAGTTGGTCTGCCCGAAGGCGCCCTTCGAGCCGTTGACCGACGAGACGTTGATGATGCGCCCCCAACCCCGCTCGGTCATGCCGTCGGCCACCTGCTTGGTCATGTTGAACAGGCTGTCGAGGTTGGTGCGCAGCACGGCGTCCCAGTTGACCTTGTCCATCTTCTTGAACGTCATGTCGCGCGTGATGCCCGCGTTGTTCACGAGCACGTCCACGGCGCCGAGCTTCTGCTGCACCGTCGCGACCGCTTCTCCGCAGGACTGGATGTCCGTCACGTCGCACGGGACCGCCAGCATCTCGTAACCGTTCTCCTTCATCTGCGCCATCCAGGTCGAATGGGTGCTGTTGCCGGGCGAATAGGTGGTCGCCACGTCATAGCCGGCGTCGGCCATCTTCATGCAGATCGTTTCGCCCAGGCCGCCCATGCCGCCGGTCACCATCACCACACGTCGTGTTGCCATGTCGTTCTCCTTCAGGTTGAGGTCAGTGGAATCCGTTGCGGCGCCGCTCACCGCTCGACGGTGAGCGCAACGCCCATGCCGCCGCCGACACAGAGCGACGCGATGCCCTTGCGGGCGTTGCGACGGCGCATCTCGTGCAGCAGCGTGACGAGCACGCGGCACCCCGACGCACCGATCGGGTGGCCGAGCGCGATGGCGCCGCCGTTCACGTTCACCTTCGCGGTGTCCCAGCCCATCTGCTGGTGGACCGCGCAGGCCTGCGCGGCGAACGCTTCGTTGATCTCCAGCAGGTCCAGGTCCTGCGGGCGCCAGCCGGCGCGCTCCAGGGCCTTCTGGCTCGCCGGCACCGGGCCCATGCCCATGACCTTCGGATCGAGCCCGACGGTGGCATAGCTGCGGATGTGCGCCAGCGGCTCGAGGCCGAGGCGTCCGGCCGCGGCGGCCGACATCACGAGCACGCCGGCCGCGCCGTCGTTCAGGCCGGACGCGTTGCCGGCCGTCACGCTGCCGGCCTTGTCGAACGCGGGCCGCAGCCCGGCGAGCGCCTCGGCGCTGCTCTTGCGGTTGATGAACTCGTCGGCATCGAACCACAGCGGCTCGCCCTTCTTCTGCGGGATGGGCACCGGCACGATCTCGTCCTTGAACCGACCCGCATCCTGCGCGGCCGCCGCCTTCTGCTGTGAGGCCAGCGCGAGGGCATCCTGCTGCTCGCGCGTGATGCCGTGGGCCTTGGCCACGTTCTCGGCGGTGATGCCCATGTGGTACTGGTTGTAGACGTCCCACAGGCCATCATGGATCATGGTGTCGACGAGTTTCCAGTCGCCCATGCGCACCCCGTCGCGCGAGTTCGGCAAGGCATGGGGTGCGAGGCTCATGTTCTCCTGCCCGCCCGCGATGACGATCTGCGAATCGCCGTCACGGATGGCCTGGGCCGCGAGCATCACGGCTTTCAGTCCCGAACCGCACACCGCGTTGATGGTGAGGGCGGGAACCGACTCCGGCAGGCCCGCGCGGATCACGGTCTGGCGCGCCGGGTTCTGTCCGGCCGCGGCCTGCAGCACCTGGCCCAGGATCACCTCGTCGACCTGCTCGCCTCGCAGGCGGGCGCCTTCGAGCAGGGCCTTGACGACGACGGCGCCGAGCTCCGGCGCGGGAACCCTGGACAGGGCGCCGCCGAACTTGCCCACGGGGGTGCGGGCAGCGGCGACGATGACGATGTCGGTGGTCATGGGGTATCTCCTTGGCGTGGTGATGGAAGGCCCGGGGGGCGTCGCTACGGCGCGGGGGTCATGACGTAGCGCCCCGGCGCGGGTTCGATGGCGGGGTGGCGGGCGTTGCCCGGTTGCTTCGGCGCCACCACCCGCGGGCCTGAATGCCCGGCGAGCCAGGCGGCCCAGGCGGGCCACCAGCTGCCGGGTTGCTCGATGGCGCTGTCGAACCAGGCGGCGGCCCCGGTGGGCGCCGGCGTGTCGTCCGGTGCGATCCAGTGGCTCCGCTTCTTCTTGGCCGGCGGATTGATGACCCCGGCGATGTGCCCGCTCGCCCCCAGCACGAAGCGGGTGTCGCCGCCCAGCAGGTGCACGCTCGCATAGGCCGTCTGCCACGGCACGATGTGGTCTTCCCGCGAGGCGTACACGAACGCCGGCACCTCGATGCGGCCCAGGTCGAACGGTTGGCCGCACTGCCGCGTGGCGCCCGGTTGCACCAGCTTGTTCTCGAGGTAGGTGTTGCGCAGGTACCAGCAGTACATGGGGCCCGGCAGGTTCGTGACGTCGCCGTTCCAGAACAGCAGGTCGAACGCGGGCGGGGCCTGACCCTTCAGGTAGCCATTGACCACGTACGGCCAGATCAGGTCGTTGGCGCGCAGCGCGGCGAACACCTGCGCCAGCTCTCGGCCCTTGAGCAGCCCCCCGCCACCGATCGCCGCCTCGCGCTGCGCGACGGACTGCTCGCTGACCAGCAGGCCGAGTTCGCCCGTCTCGGTGTGGTCGAGCATCGTCGTCAGCAGCGTGACGCTGGCCACCCGCTCGTCGCCGGTTGCCGCGAGGACGCCGAGCGCGCCGCACAGCAGCGCCCCGCCGATGCAGAAACCCAGCGTGTTGACACGGTCGGCGCCGCTGATGAACAAGGCGACATCGATCGCTTCCAGGACGCCCTGCTCCAGGTAGTCGTCCCAACCCAGGTGCTGCTGCGCCGGGCCGACGTTGCGCCAGGACACCAGGAACACGGTGTGGCCCTGCCCCACCGCGTGCGCCACGAACGAATTGTCCGGCTGCAGATCGAGGATGTAGTACTTGTTGATGCACGGCGGCACGATCACCAGCGGCCGGCGGTGGACCCGCGGCGTCGTCGGCGCGTACTGCAGCAGTTGCATCAGGTCGTTCTCGAAGACCACGCTGCCCGGCGTGGTGGCCACGTCGCGGCCGATCTCGAACGCGGCGTCATCGGTCATCGAGACCCGGCCCTTCGCGAAGTCCTCCAGGAAGAGGCGGGTGCCCTCGGCGAGGCTGGCGCCGCCCGATGCCAGGGCCGTCTGCATCGCTTCCGGGTTGGTGAGCAGGCAGTTGGCGGGGCTGGCCGCATCGAGCACCTGGCGCAGCACGAAGGACCACTGGGCCTTCAGCCGCGGGTCGATCGGCGCGGCATCGAGTGCCGTGCGCAGGGCCCGAGCCTGCCGCAGGTAGGCGCGCGACAGGAGATCGAAACGCACGTCCCGCTGCCAGGCCGGCGCGGCGAAGCGGCGGTCCGGCTCGTCGTCCGGCGCCGCCGCGCCCGAGGTGCCGGCGGGCCACAGCGCTGCCATCTGCTGCAGGCCCTGACGCTGCCAGTCGGCGAGTGCCCGGGTGGCCGCGGACGACGACATCAGCGCGGTGAACCAGTCGGTCGCGGGGAGAACGGGGGGAGCCATGGGTGTACCTCGGGTCAGTGAAGCTTGACGTGCGGCTCGGTGCGCCGCGTGATGAGGCGAGCGAGGGACTCCAGCGCCACCTTGACGACGCCGTGGAGCGCCAGTTCGTGCATCTTGTAGAGCGACTGGTACATCAGCCGCGCCACGCGGCCCCGCACCATCAGGCTGCCGCCGATGCGTCCGCCCATCATGTGGCCCACGGTGCTGAACTCGCCCAGCGACACCAGCGAGCCGAAATCGCGGTAGCGGTAGGGGCGCAACGGCAGCCCTCGCAGGCGGCGGCGCAACTCCACCACGAGGTGCGACGCCTGCTGGTGTGCCGCCTGCGCGCGCGGCGGCACATTGGACTGCATCTCGCGCCACTCGCAGGCCGCGCAGTCGCCCATGGCGAACACGTCGTCGTCGCCGGTGGTCTGCAGGGTGGACCGCACCACCAGCTGGTGGAGTCGGTTCACCTCGAGGCCGTCCAGGGCACCCAGGAACCGCGGGGCCTGGATGCCGGCAGCCCACACCACCAGCTCGGCGGGAATCACGCGGCCGTCCACCAGCTTCACGCCCGTGGGCAGCACCTCCGCCACCTTCGCGCACGTGTGCACCACCACACCGAGCCGCTGCAGCAGCGCCTCGGTCTCCCGCGACAACTGCAGCGGCAGCGCGGGCAGCACGCGGTCGGCCGCCTCGATCAGGTGAAGGCGGATGTCCAGGTCCGGGTCGATGCGGTCGAGGCCGTAGGCCACCACCTGCCGCACCGTGCGGTGCAGTTCGGCGGACAGCTCGACGCCGGTGGCGCCGGCCCCGATGATCGCCACCTGCAACTGGCCGGCACCGAGCGGGCCGGGCTGCGCATGGGCGCGGATGCAGGCATTGACCAGGAGCATGTTGAAGCGGCGCGCGTCGTCCACCGATTCGAGCTTGAGGGCATGCGCGGCCACGCCCGGCGTGCCGAAGTCGTTGCTCTGGCTGCCCACCGCGACCACAAGCGTGTCGTAGTGCAGGCTGCGCGCCGGAGTGACCTGCCGGCCGTCGGCATCGAGGAAGGCCGACAGCCGCACCTCGCGGCGCTGCCGGTCCAGCCCGGTCATCTCGCCGATCCGGTAGCGGAAGTGGTGCCAGTGCGCCTGGGCCAGGTAGTCGACCTCGTGTGCACCGATGTCCATGCTGCCGGCCGCGATCTCGTGCAGCTTGGGCTTCCAGACATGCGAACGGGTCTTGTCGACCAGGGTGACCTCGGCCCGACCGCGCCGGCCCAGCTGGTTGCCCAGCGCCGTGACCAGTTCCAGCCCGCCCGCGCCCCCGCCGACCACGACGATCCGGTGCAGGGCAGCGGCGGGGACGGCCTGGGCGCGCATCAGGCTGCACTCCGGATGACCACCGGCTCGGCGGCCACGATGGCCGCACGCGCCTCGGTCCGGTCCAGCACCGCCTCGGGCTCCTCGGCCTCGAGGTCGGTCTCGTTGTTCAGCATGCGGTGCATCCGGCGCTCGTCGAGGTCGCCCGTCCACTTGGCCACGACGACCGTGGCCACGCCATTGCCGATCAGGTTGGTCAACGCCCGCGCCTCCGACATGAACCGGTCGATGCCGAGGATGAGCGCCAGGCCCGCCACGGGCACGCCCCCGACCGCGGACAAGGTGGCGGCGAGCACGATGAAACCACTGCCCGTGATGCCCGCGGCGCCCTTGGACGTCAGCAGGAGCACGCCCAGCAGCGTGAGCTGCTGCGTCAGGGTCATCGGCGTGTTGGTCGCCTGGGCGATGAAGACGGCTGCCATCGTCAGGTAGATCGACGTGCCATCGAGGTTGAACGAATAGCCGGTCGGAATGACGAGCCCGACGACCGACTTGCGCGCGCCCAGGTTCTCGAGCTTGGCCATCATCCGCGGCAAGACCGACTCGGACGACGAGGTGCCGAGGACGATCAGCAACTCCTCCTTGATGTACTTGATGAACTTCCAGATCGAGAAGCCATGCACGAGCGCGATCGCCCCCAGCACGACGAAGACGAAGATCAGGCAGGTGGCATAGAAGGTGCCCATCAGCTTGGCGAGCGACACCAGCGAGCCGACGCCGTACTTGCCGATGGTGAAGGCCATCGCCCCGAAGGCGCCGATGGGGGCGAGCTTCATGATCATCCCGACGATCGCGAACAGCACGTGCGAACTCTTCTCGATCCAGTCGAACACGAGCGTGCCGCGGCCGCCGAAGCGGTGCAGCGCGAATCCGAACAGCACGGAGAACAGCAGCACCTGCAGGATCTCGCCCTTGGCGAAGGCATCGACGACCGTGGTGGGGATGATGTTCAACAGGAAATCGACCGTGCCCAGCATCTTGCCGGGACCGGTGTAGGTCGCCACGGCCTTGGTGTCGAGCGCGGCGGGGTCCACGTTCATGCCCTCGCCCGGCTTGACGAGGTTGACGATCACCAGCCCCACGACCAGCGCGACGCTGCTCACCACCTCGAAGTACAGCAGCGCGAGCCCGCCGGTCTTGCCCACCTTCTTCATGTCCTCCATGCCGGCGATGCCGACGACCACCGTGCAGAAGATGATCGGCGCGATGATCATCTTGATGAGCTTGATGAACCCGTCGCCCAGCGGTTTCATCGATTCGCCCAGCTGCGGGTAGAAGTGCCCCAGCAGCGCACCCACCACGATCGCGGCGATGACCTGCAGGTACAGGGACCGGTAGAAGGGCTTGGGCGTCGGGTTCTTGTCCATGGCGGGGTCCTCTGCGAAAGCGGTGGGTTCAGTCGACGAACACCGGGGGCGACGCGTCGACGCTGGCGATCGCGGTCATGTTGACGATGCGACGCACGGTGGCCGAGGGGGTGAGGATGTGCGCCGGGCGGGCCGCGCCCAGCAGGATCCCGCCCACCGTGATGCCGTTGCCCGCGGCGATGCGCAGCAGGTTGTAGGAGATGTTGGCCGCGTCCACGTTCGGCATGACCAGCACGTTGGCCGGCCCGGCCAGGTTCGACTGCGGGAACTCCTGGTCCAGGATGGCCTTCGACAACGCCGCGTCGCCGCGCATCTCGCCTTCGATCGCCAGGGTCGGCGCGCGCTGCCTCAAGAGCTCCGCCGCCCGGCGCATCTTCAGTGCCGAGGGTGCGTCCGAGCTTCCGAAACTGGAGTGCGAGAGCATCGCCAGCGCCGGGGTGAGACCGAACCGGCGCACCTCCTCGGCGGCCAGCAGCGCGATCTCGGCCACCTGCTCGGCGGTGGGATCGCGGTTCACGTGCGTGTCGCAGATGAAGAGCTGGCGCTCCGGCAGGATCACCAGCTGCATCGCCGCCATCGTGTCGACGCCTTCGCGCAGCCCGATGACCTCCTGAACGGGTTTCAGATGGTCGGCGTAACGTCCCACGGTGCCGCACAGCATCGCGTCGGCGCGGCCCATGCGCAGCAGCATGGCCGCCAGCAGCGTCGCGCGGCTGCGCATGTCGGTGCGGGCGCTCGCGGCCGAGACGCCATGGCGGCGCCGCAGCAGGAAGTACGCCTCGGCCGCGGCCCCATGGACCTCCGGGTCCAGCAGGTCGATCACCTCGCAGTCGGTGCCCGGCACGAGCCGCAGCCCGAACTGGCCGATTCGTTCGCGGATCACGTCGGCCCGCCCGAGCAGCAGCGGGCGCGCGACGCCCTCGTCGACCACCACCTGGGCCGCGCGCAGCACCCGCTCGTCCTCGCCCTCGGCGTAGATCACCTGCGCGGGCGATCGCTTGGCGGCGGAGAAGACAGGCTGCATCACGCTGCCCGACTGGTAGACGAACTGGCTCAGCCGCTGCCGATACGCCTGCAGGTCGTCGATGGGCCGCTGCGCCACCCCGCTGTCCATCGCGGCCTGCGCCACGGCGGGTGCAACCACCTCGATCAGGCGCGGGTCGAAGGGTTTCGGGATCAGGTACTCGGGCCCGAAACGCAGGCCGACCGCGCCGTAGGCGTGGGCCACGGCTTCCGGGATCTCGGCGTGCGCCAGTGCCGCGATCGCGCGCACGGCGGCCAGCTTCATCTCCTCGTTGATGGTGGTGGCCCCGACGTCGAGCGCGCCGCGGAAGATGAACGGGAAACACAGGACGTTGTTGACCTGGTTCGGGTAGTCCGACCGGCCGGTGCCGATGATGCAGTCGGGCCGGACCGCCAGTGCCTCCTCCGGCATGATCTCCGGAGTGGGGTTGGCCATCGCGAGGATGATCGGGTTCGCCGCCATCTTCTTCACCATGTCGGCCTTCAGCACCCCGCCAGCGGACAGTCCGAGGAAGATGTCGGCGCCGCCGATGGCGTCGCCCAGCGTGCGTGCGCTGGTGTCCCGCGCGTAGCGCGCCTTGTTCGGGTCCATGCCTTCGGTGCGCCCGAGGTACACCACCCCCTTCGCGTCGGTGACGAGGATGTTCTGCATGCTCAGGCCGAGGCTCACCGCGAGGTCGAGGCACGCGAGCGCCGCCGCACCCGCGCCGGAGGCCACCAGCTTCACATCGCGGATGTCCTTGCCGACATGCCGCAAGGCGTTCAGGATGGCCGCGGCGGCGACGATGGCGGTGCCATGCTGGTCGTCGTGGAAAACAGGGATCTTCATCCGCTCGCGCAGCTTCTTCTCGATGTAGAAGCATTCCGGCGCCTTGATGTCCTCCAGGTTGATGCCGCCGAACGTGGGTTCCATCCGCGCGATCGTGTCGATCAAGGCATCCGGATCGTTTTCATCGAGCTCGATGTCGAACACGTCGATGCCGGCGAACTTCTTGAACAGGCAGCCCTTGCCTTCCATGACAGGCTTGCCCGCCAGCGGGCCGATGTTGCCGAGCCCCAGCACCGCGGTGCCGTTGGTGATGACGGCGACGAGGTTGCTGCGGGACGTCAGGTATCCGGCCTCCAGCGGGTCGGCGACGATGGCCAGGCACGCGTCGGCCACGCCGGGCGAGTAGGCCAGCGCGAGGTCGCGCTGCGTGGCCATCGCCTTCGTGGGCGTCACCGAGATCTTGCCGGGGGTCGGCAACCGGTGGTAGGCGAGCGCGTCTTCCTTCAGCGTGTCGGTCATCTCGATCTCCATGGGTGTGCGAGGGGAATCAGCGTGGCGCGGCCAGAGCCTCGCGCAACGCGGCCATGAAAGCGCCAGGCTGATCGGCGTGCACCCAGTGCCCGGCGTCCGCGACATCGATCACCCGCAGGCGCGGAAACAGGGTGCGGAAGATGTCGCGATCGTCGGCCGATACGTAGTCGGACCGCGTACCGGCGATCAACGTCGTCGGCCCTGGAAAGCACCGGGTCGCCGCGTCCGTGGGAAACCCGCTCAGTTCCCCCATCGCCGCCGTGATGGCCGCCAGGTTGATGCGCCAATCGAAGTGCTCGTTGCGGCTGACGAGGTTCTGCATCAGGAACGGCACGGTGCCCGGTTCGGAGATGCTGCGTTCCAGCAGGCGCTGCACCTCCGATCGGCTGCCCGCCGCCAGGGTGTCGATCGCGGACATGGCCCGCGCGTAGCCGGACAGCCGGTCCGGGTAGCCCACCGGCGCAATGTCGACCACCACCAGCGCCCCCAGCCGGCCCGGATAGTCCAGTGCCAGCACCATGGCGGTCTTGCCACCCATGCTGTGGCCGACGACGGCGGGCTGCCGCAGCTTCAGTCGGTCCATGACGGCCATCACGTCCTCCGCCATGTTGGCGTAGGACATCACGTCCGACCACGGGGAGGCGCCATGGTTGCGCAGGTCCACGCTCACGACGCGGTGGGTCGGGGCCAGCTGGCGTGCGACGGTTCGCCAGTTGAGGCTCGAGCCGAACAGGCCGTGCAGCAGCAGGACGGGCGGGCCGCCGCCCGTGTCTTCGAAGCTGAGGTCCAGAGACATGACCTACTTCTTCTTCTGCGGTGGCAGGTCGGTGCACACGCCCTCGAAGACCTCGGCCGTCATGCCGATGGACTCGCAGAGCGTCGGGTGCGGGTGGATGGTCTTGCCGAGGTCGGCCGGTTCGCACCCCATCTCGACGGCCAGGCACACCTCGCCGATCAGGTCCCCCGCATGGGTGCCGACAATGCCGCCGCCGATGACCCGGTGGGTGGCCTCGTCGAAGAGGAGTTTGGTGAACCCCTCGTCGCGCCCGTTGGCGATCGCCCGGCCCGATGCCGCCCACGGGAACACGGCCTTGCCGAACGGGATGCCGTCGCGACGGCATTCGTCTTCGGTCTTGCCGGCCCACGCCACCTCCGGATCGGTGTAGGCCACCGACGGAATCTGCCGCGCATCGAACGACGCGCTGCCACCGTGGGCGACTTCGGCCGCCACGTGGGCCTCGTGCACCGCCTTGTGGGCCAGCATCGGCTGGCCGACCACATCGCCGATCGCGAAGATGTGGGGCACATTGGTGCGCATCTGCCGGTCGACCGGAATGAAACCGCGGTCCGTGACCGCCACTCCTGCCTGCGCCGCGCCGACCTGGGCGCCATTGGGGCTGCGCCCGACGGCCACCAGCACGAGGTCATAGACCTGGGGCTCCTTCGGCGCCTGCTCGCCGTCGAAGCGGACCGCGATGCCCGCCGGTGTCGCCTCGGCGGCGACGGTCTTCGTCTTGAGCATCACCCGCGCGAATCGCTTGGCGTTGTGCTTTTCCCAGACCTTGACCAGGTCCCGGTCGGCGCCCTGCATCAGCCCGTCCAGCATCTCGACCACGTCGACGCGGCTGCCGAGGGACGCGTAGACCGTCGCCATCTCGAGCCCGATGATGCCGCCGCCCACCACCAGCATGCGGTTCGGGATCGACTTCAGACGCAGCGCGCCGGTGGCGTCGACGATGCGCTCGTCGTCCGGCAGGAATGGCAGCTTCACCGCCCGTGAGCCCGCCGCGATGATCGCCTTGTCGAACCGAACCACACGCCGCACCCCATCGGCCGCGACGACCTCGAGATGGTGTGCACCGACGAAACGGCCGACCCCCGTCACGACCTCGACCTTGCGGGCCCTCGCCATGCCGGCGAGGCCGCCGGTCAGCCGTTTCACCACGGCGTCCTTGAAGCCGCGCAGCTTGTCGAGATCGATCCGGGGCGCCCCGTACGAGATGCCGTGATCGGGCAACGTGGCGACCTCGTCCATCACCCCCGCGGTGTGCAGCAGCGCCTTGGACGGGATGCAGCCGACATTCAGGCACACACCACCCAGTGTGGGATAGCGCTCGACCAGCAGCGTCTTCATGCCCAGGTCGGCGCAACGGAACGCGGCCGAATAGCCACCGGGGCCGGCGCCCAGCACGAGCACCTCGCACTCGAGGTCGGTCGCCGCGGCGCCGGGCGGCGCGGCCGTCCGGGGAGTCGGGGCCGGTGGAGGTGCGGCACCCTGTGATGGCACGGGCGCTGGTGCCGCGTCGCTCGTCTCGAGCGTCGCGATCACCGTCCCTTCGCTGACCCGGTCACCCAGTTTGACCGCCAGCGCATGGAGCACCCCCGCCGCGGACGACGGGATCTCCATCGAGGCCTTGTCGGACTCGACGCTGATCAGGCTCTGGTCGGCCCGGATGGTTTCTCCGGGCTGCACCAGCAACTCGATGACGGCGACGTCCTTGAAGTCGCCGATGTCGGGAACCTTGATCTCGATGCGGGCCATGGCCACCTCAGAACAGGATGCGCCGCATGTCGGCGAGCAGGTTGGCGAAGTGCACGTTGAACCGCGCCGCGGCCGCACCGTCGATGACACGGTGGTCCCACGACAGCGACAGCGGCAGCGTCAGCCGCCAGCTCGACGTCCTGCCATCGCCCGAGTGCTGCGCCCAGAAGGACTTGCAGACACCCATGATGGCCACCTCGGGCGCGTTGATGATGGGCGTGAAGTAGCGCCCGCCGATGCCGCCGAGCGAGCTGATCGTGAAGCTGCCGCCCTGCATCTGGTCGGGCTTGAGCTTGCCTTCGCGGGCGAGCTTGGCCAAGTTCCCCATCTCCTGGGTGATCTCGACGATGCCCTTCTTGTCGGCGTCGCGGATCACCGGGACCATGAGGCCGTTGGGTGTGTCGGCGGCGAACCCGATGTGCCAGTAGTTCTTGATGACGAGCGCGTCGCCGTCCAGCGAGGCATTGAACTCGGGAAACTTCTTCAGCGTCGCCACGGCCGCCTTGATCATGAAGGGCAGCATGCTGACCTTGACGCCCGTCTTTTCGAGTTCCTTGTTCATCTGCACGCGGAACTGCTCGAGGTCGGTGATGTCGGCCTCGTCGTGTGTGGTGACGTGCGGGATGACGACCCAGTTGCGATGCAGGTTGGCGGCCGAGATCTTCTTGATGCGCGACTGCGCCTGGCGCTCGATCGGGCCGAACTTCGCGAAGTCGACCTGGGGCCACGGCAGCAGGTCGAGACCGCCACCGCTGCCACCGGCACCGGCACTGCCCGCCGCGGGCCGGGCCGCCGGCACCACCGCCGCGCCCCCTTTCGCGAATGCGGCGACATCGTCGCGGAGGATCCGTCCGTGTGCGCCGGTGCCGGTCACCCGGCCCAGGTCGACGCCCGACTCGCGTGCGAACTTGCGCACCGCCGGGCCGGCGTAGGCCAGCGCGAAGGCCGCCTCGTCGACGCCATCGGCCGCGGCCTTCGCGGCCACCGGAGCGGTGAGCACGGGTGCCGCGGCCACCCCCGCGGAGGGCGCACCCGTGGAGGCACCGGTCGCGAGCAGCATCACGATGCTGCCCTCGCTCAGCCGGTCGCCCACCTGGATGCGGATTTCCCGCACCACGCCGCCGAGCGGGGCGGGCACGTCCATCGTGGCCTTGTCGGACTCCAGCGAGAGCAGCGGGTCTTCCGGCTTCACGGTGTCGCCCACGCGCACGAAGATCTCGATGACGGGCACGTCCTTGAAGTCGCCGATGTCGGGAATGCGCACTTCCGCCACGCCCGCCGGCGCGCTCGCCGGCGCGGGTGCGGCGTTGACCACCGGCTTGCCCGCGTCCGCGGGCGCGGCGCTGACGTCGCCCTCGAACCGCATCAGCGTGCTGCCTTCGCTCACCTTGTCGCCCACCTGCACGTCGATGCTTTTCACCACACCGGCGCACGGCGCGGGCACGTCCATCGTCGCCTTGTCCGACTCCAGCGACAGCAGCGGGTCCTCGGCCTTCACCGTGTCGCCAGGCTTGACGAAGATCTCGATGATGGGAACGTCCTTGAAGTCCCCGATGTCGGGGACCCGGATCTCGACGGCGGCGCTCATGGTGGGGGCCCTCATGTCACACCGTCCAGGGCGCGGGGCGCTCGGTGTCGATCCCGTAGCGGCGGATCGCCTCGCCGACCGTCGCGAGCGGCAGCTTGCCGTCATCGGCCAGGGCCTTCAGCGCGGCGATGGCGACGTGGTACCGGTCCACCTCGAAGAAGCGGCGCAGCTTCACGCGGTAGTCGCTGCGGCCGAAGCCGTCGGTGCCGAGCACGACGTACCGGCGGCCAGCACAGGCGACGTACTCGCGCACCTGGTCGGCAAAACTCCGCATGTAGTCCGTGGAGGCGATGACCGGGCCGTTCCGCCCGTCGAAGCTCGCCTCCACGTGGCTCCTGCGGCGCGGTTCGCCCGGGTGCAGCAGGTTCCATCGCTCGGCCGCCATGCCGTCGCGGCGCAACTCGTTGAAGCTGGTGGCGCTCCAGACGTCGGATGTGACACCGAAGTCGTCCTTCAGCAGGACAGCCGCCGCGATCACCTCGCGCAGGATGGTGCCGCTGCCCAGAAGCTGCACGCGCAGAGCCCCGTCCCCGGTCGCCGTGCCGCCGTCCTGAAGCAGGTAGAGGCCCTTCAGGATCCCTGCCTCGCTGCCCTCGGGCATGCCGGGGTGCGGGTAGTTTTCATTCATCAGCGTGATGTAGTAGAAGACGTCTTCCTGGTCTTCGTACATGCGGCGCATGCCCTCGCGCACGATGGTCACCACTTCGTAGGCGAAGGTCGGGTCGTAGGCGATGCAGTTGGGGATGGTCGCGGCCATCAGGTGGCTGTGGCCGTCCTCGTGCTGCAGGCCTTCGCCGTTGAGCGTGGTGCGTCCGGCGGTGCCGCCGAGCAGGAAGCCGCGGCAGCGGATGTCGCCGGCCAGCCATGCCAGGTCCCCCACGCGCTGCAGCCCGAACATCGAGTAGTAGATGTAGAACGGGATCATCGGCACGTTGCTCGTGCTGTACGACGTGGCCGCCACGATCCACGAACTCATCGCTCCGCCTTCGTTGATGCCCTCCTGCAGCACCTGGCCGTCCTTCGATTCGCGGTAGTACATCAGCTGGTCGGCGTCCTGCGGCTTGTAGAGCTGGCCCACCGACGAGTAGATCCCCAGTTGGCGGAACATGCCTTCCATGCCGAAGGTGCGCGACTCGTCCGGAACGATGGGCACGATGTGCTTGCCGATCTGCTTGTCGCGCACCAGCGTGCCCAGCATCTGCACGAAGGCCATGGTGGTCGAGATCTCGCGCGCGTCGCTGCTCTTGAGCAGGCGGTCGAAGCTCGCGAGTGGAGGCACCTGCAGCGGCGTCGACGTACGGCGCCGCGCAGGCAGGTAGCCCCCGAGCGCGGCGCGGCGCGCGTGCAGGTAGATCATCTCGGGGCTGTCTTCGGGCAGCCGGATGAAGGGAATCTCGACCAGTTGCGCGTCGGTGAGCGGAATCTGGAACCGGTCGCGGAACCCGCGCAGTGCGTCCTGCGTCATCTTCTTCGCCTGGTGGGCGATCATCTGGCCTTCGCCCGACTCACCCATCCCGTAGCCCTTGACGGTCTTGGGCAGCAGCAGGGTCGGCTGGCCGGTGTGCTTCATGGCCGCGGCGTACGCGGCGAACACCTTCACGGGGTCGTGTCCACCCCGTGTCAGGCCCCAGATCTCGTCGTCGGACATGCCGGCGACCAGCGCCTTCAACTCCTCGTACTTGCCGAAGAAATGTTCGCGCACGTAGGCGCCGCTCTTCGACTTGAAGTCCTGGTACTCGCCGTCGACGCACTCCTCCATGCGCTTGAGCAGCAGACCGGATCGGTCCCGCGCCAGCAGGGCGTCCCACCCGCTGCCCCACACGACCTTGATGACGTTCCAGCCGGCACCGCGGAACACCGACTCCAGCTCCTGGATGATCTTGCCGTTGCCCCGCACCGGCCCGTCGAGCCGCTGCAGGTTGCAGTTGATGACGAAGATGAGGTTGTCGAGACGCTCACGTCCGGCCAGCGAGATGGCCCCGAGCGACTCGGGCTCGTCCATCTCGCCGTCGCCCATGAAGGCCCAGACTTTCCGGGGCGCCGTGTCCGCGAGCCCCCGGCCGTGCAGGTACTTCAGGAAGCGGGCCTGGTAGATGGCCATCAGCGGACCGAGTCCCATCGACACGGTGGGGAACTGCCAGAAGTCGGGCATCAGCCACGGGTGCGGATAGGACGAGATGCCCTGGCCATCGGTCTCCTGCCGATAGCCCAGCAACTGCGCTTCCGTCAGGCGGCCCTCCATGAACGCTCGCGCGTAGATCCCGGGCGCGCTGTGCCCCTGGATGTAGATCAGGTCGCCGCCATGGTGCTCGGTGGGCGCGTGCCAGAAATGCCCGAAGCCGATGTCGTACAGCGTCGCGGCGGACTGGAAGCTGGCGATGTGCCCACCCAGCTCCGACGAGTCCTTGTTGGCTCGCAAGATGATGGCCAGCGCGTTCCAGCGGATGATGGCGCGCAGCCGGTGTTCGATCGCGCGGTCGCCTGTCGAGTGCGCTTCGCGCTCTGGCGGGATCGTGTTGCAGTACGGCGTGGTCAGCGTCTGCGCCACGCTCACCCCCTGGCGCCTGGCCGAGTCGACCAAGCTGTCGATCAGCGTCGCCGCGCGCTCGGCGCCACGATGCTGCTGCACCGCCTGCAACGCCTCGAGCCACTCGATGGTTTCGTCGATGTCCGGATCGCTCGCGCCCATGCAGGTCTCCCGAAGAGTCGTCGACGCGAAGCGCGTCGCCTCTCTCGAAAGCGCAAGTCGGATGCCATGTCACCCGAACCCCGGCAGCGATGCCAAGTCCTTGATGTGCCTGGGTTTCGCCGGTCACCTCGGCCCGCGGCGTTCCGGGGGCTCGTGATCGACACCTCCGCTCGACACGGAATACCGTGTGCGCCAACGCACACAGCGGGCATCACCCGCGGACCCGGACTCGACGTTCAAATGCACGACAAGCAGCCTGCCGGACTTCATGCGCTTCGACGCCGCGAACCAGATCGAACTGATCCAGCCGCCCTTGCTGATGATGGCCGCCACGAAGGCCGACAGCCTCGCCATGAGCGAGGACGCCATCGCCAAGGCCACCGGCACCAAGGACAAGGAACTCTTCAAGAT
>Ga0247823_10001393_pt1 | contig 20121 bp, 15 predicted proteins | sample 13C_PalmiticAcid_2_FD_192426 | JGI IMG/M metagenome (GOLD analysis project Ga0247823, IMG submission 192426) | Soil microbial communities from agricultural site in Penn Yan, New York, United States - 13C_PalmiticAcid_Day30 | ecosystem: Environmental > Terrestrial > Soil > Agricultural land... | reverse complement strand
GAGGGGCTGACGGTACACATCTCATTAAGTGATGCACCCAGAGTGCGCGAAACCTTGCTGATCAACCGTCTCTGGGACTATCGTGGAACGCCGCTGCAACTTCAGTTGGCGAAGTCCCTCGAGAAACGCGCTTCAACCGAACCGAAATTCCTGACCAGTCCCGGCTGGATCGAAGTAGCGTTGGCGTTGCTGGCTGCTGGCGAACAGCAATCGGCGGAACGGCTTTTGGAAACCACTGACGTGCGCTATATGAACGGCGACGGCTTGGTCGTCGAAGCAGCTCTTCGACAGGGTAATGTTCAACATACTGTTCAGCTGATTGCTCGAGGTGAGTGGGTCACGAAGAGCAAAACCATCAGTCGTGTGATCCAAAGCTGGCCCGCTGCCTTCATCCCCTATATCGAACAGCCCAGCATGTTCGGCACCGATTTCAACTCCAAGCTCGACCTGATCAGCTATTCCGAAACGCTCGACCGTGCTGGTTTTCCGGAAGCAGCCGAGCGTGCCGCGCGAGCTGCATTGAAGATTCCGGACGGTAACCATTACGGTCGCGGCCGCCAGGCCCAGGCGCTTGCCCGTCTCGGCCATTTCGAGGCAGCAAGCGGGCTGGTACGCGATGCCGAACAACCACGAAAGATCGAGGACCCTTATTATGTGCGCCTGGGAGTCGCCAAGGGCGCTGCATTGTCGGGAAATCTCGACGCGGCAACAGCAGCGATCAAGGCAGCGCCCACAGCGGAACGAGACCTGATCCTCATCGACACGCTGGCGGCTGTCAGCCCGGTACCATCCAATGTCCGGGATAAGCTGGAGCAGTGGCTTTTGCGCCGTCTGGCCAGCGGCGAGCCGCTTGTCGTCTCGCCTGAGGCAATGGCGGAGTTCGCACGCGCCGGTTTGCGGGCCGAATTACTTACTGTGCCAATATCGCGCATGGAGCGACGGCGGAAGAATGCCCGCTTAGTCACGCTATTAGCGGATCTCGCGCGACAATCTGGTCATAGGGCCAACGCCCTGTTCACCGCGGGATTGGCGGAGACCTTGCTCCCAGAAGGCCCCCAAGCCGATGCGGAACTGGTCGCGCTCGCCGACCTCTATTGGAAGCTGTCATCGCCGGAGAAGGCGGCCGATCTTGCCTCGCGCGTTTCTCATCAGGTTGGATCAATCGATGCCCTGACAAGGGCATTCAATCCGACGCGTGGGGAAAATCAACCGAAGCTTTCATTCGTGACCTTCTAACCATTATGTTTGTGCAGAAGCTGCCTCCGGAGGAATCCGCTTGCCCATATGACTGCTTTTGCCAATTTCGTCCCGAAAGCAGTCCGTCTCCCACCGGCCATTTCGAGCAGGAGCTGTCGCAATACCGGCGAATACCTTACCGCCTATTTCGCGGGAGTAACTTCGACCGGCTTTGCGAACGGTTTGATGCCGATCTTCGCATATACCTCATCAGGGAAGTACACCGCGCCGTCCTTGACCACCATCGAGATCGTCTTGATGGCTTTGATGTCGTTCACCGGATCGCCGGGAACGAGCAGAAAATCGGCGAATTTACCGCGCTCGATTGCGCAGCCGCATCGCCTCGGCGAGAACGACGTCCCGGATGCCGCGAGCCGCGACACGGCGACACTTCTCTATCTTGAGGTGTTCGAGCGCCCCCGAAGCGCGTTCGAACGGCCCGACATCGCCGATCCGGCGCTGGGCGGGGAAAAGTCGGCGCGATCAGAGCATCGTGGAATAGTGAGCTCGAACGCCCGTTCGCGCGTCGCTGGGTGCCGATTGGCTTGCATGGGGCTTGTCGAAGGACGACCGCAAATTCGCGATGTCCGCCGGACTTTCACGCTTGCCGCCTCATAGCCTTTTTCAGCATGTTACTGCCTAGGCTGTCTGCGGCACGCTCTGACGGTCCAGCGCCAAGCAAAGGTTCGGCGACGATCGAACTCGATGTGATGGCCTGAAGGCTCGCGAGCATGGTTGCGGCCGGGCGCCAGCCTGCAATCGTCGCGTGAGAGCTGCCGACAGGAAGGGCATGTTCGCAGCAAATGTTTCGATCGATCAATCGCGATCTGTGAAGACATGATCCCACATGTACGTCGCTGCATCGATCGGCGCTACATAGTCTCCATTGTAGCCGAGCCCGATATAGCCGCTGTAGAGGACGTGGGTTCCACCAACGATCGTCACGAGGCCTGCGCGGGTGCCCCGCCCGCAGCGCCGATATTCCTCCAGGCGTACATCGTCACGCAGCTGGACACGCGTCAACGCGTCGCTGCAGCCATTGAGCCGCTTCCATGCCGCAAGGCTTTCACGGGCTCCCTGGACGCCGAGTGGTAACCCGAGCAAGTTGTTCGGGAGGCCGAGAGGCGCTGAACTGCCATAGTAGTTGATCGTATTGTCACCGGTAGCGGCAATCGCCGTCACGCTGATCGGTCGCGCCGGACGGCACTGGTCACTGTTGAGCGGGAAGGAGACCGAGACTACGGCAGTAACGATGTCGGCGGCCTCGCACGCCATGCGCTGGGCCATGCCGCCGCCGTTCGAGATGCCCGTGACGTAGACGCGGCCGTCGTCGATGTTCGAGCGGCGTTTCATTTCGCCGATGACGCTGCGCAGGAAAGCGACATCGTCGACCACGAGCGCGTTGCCGAGGAAACAGCAACCATAGGCGTTCCAGCTGAGCGCCACGCCATCGGGCCATACTGCTATGAAACCACGGCGATCGGACTCGCGGAGCTGGCCCGACCATTTGCGTTCGTCAGCCGCGTAGCTGCTGAAGCCGTGAAGGTCGAGCAGCAGCGGCACCTGATCCTGCCCGGTGTAGCTTTCGGGGACATGGACCAAATAGAAGCGGAGCAGTCCGCCCGACCATATCGCGATCCGATGATCGCCGGGTTGGAGGCAGCTGCTCGCGCACGGCGCGGCGGAAGCGGGCGCCGCCGACATGGTCCAGGCGGCAAGCCACGCGGTCAGCGCGATGCGCAGGACCTTGAAAAGCGAACGGGTCATTTCCTCTCCTTCTTCATCGGCGCTGGGGTGGGGAGGGCAGCGGGGTTAGGTCGCCGTCGTCGAGCAGCTCGCGTGGCAACGGCGGGTCGGTGAACGGCTTTTGCGGGGCCATTTCGTTGAGCGGGGGGCGGTTGCCGGGTGTCGGCGGAGCGGGCGACGGGGCAGTTCGCCCGGGCGCGGACGGTGCCGCTTCGCGCGGTGGTAGCGGCTGAACGGTCACGGCTTCGGGCGCTGCGGCGTCCCCCGCGAGCTGAGCGTCGCAGCCGGCAAGGAGGAGCGACAGCACGGCGGTCGCCATACGCCGATCGGTCATGACGTCGCCTTCGGCGTCCGGGTGGCCGCGCGCGGCGCGAGAGCAAAGATCTGAGCGGGTGCAAGTTCGCACGCAAATGGGCTGCGGCAAGGCATCTGTCTCTCCCAAGCCCGCTATGCTGCGAGTCGATGCAAGGCTTATCACCGAAATAAGACGTTCACTAGAAAATTAATTAAGAAAATTCCTTGTCAGGATCGCCTGACTAATCCCGGATTCCCGCGGATCATGGCAATGTCGCTTCCGCGGCGTTGAAAGCCCGTCAATCGTCGTCGTTGCACAACTTCATTCATTATTAAATTAATATTGACAGCGACTGTCGGTAGTGGTGAATCCAGCAAACCGGGATCGACCGGAGGGAGAGAAGAGCCATGCCGATATCCAGACACGACGGCGCTAATCTGCGTCGAGATTCCATTGGTGAAGGCTCGCCCGTACGCTCGATTGTGGGACATGTCCGTGGCCCGGCGCTGCTGCACGAGGCCTCGAGCGACCCGTTTATACGCTCGAACGGGTGCATCCACGCAAAGGCGGCCTCGCAATGACGCGCGCGCAAGTCGCTGGCGTCGGCATGATTGCGTTCCAGAAGCCCGGACAAAGTGAAGATTGGGACGTGATGGCCGAAAAGGCGATCCGGCTCGCACTTGCCGATGCGGGAGTGCGCTACGACCAGGTTCAGCAGGCTTATGCCGGCTTTGTCTATGCTGATTCGACCGCCGGGCAATCGGCTGCCTATCGTGTCGGCTGCACCGGCATCCCGATCGTCAACGTCAACAACAATTGCTCGACGGGTTCGACCGCGTTGTGGCTGGCGCGCACCGCAATTGAGAGTGGTATGGCCGATTGCGTGCTCGCTTTTGGCTTCGAGCAGATGCTGCCCGGCGCGCTGGGCGCGGTGTTCAACGACCGCAAGCGGACGCTCGATCACCATTTGTCATTGCAGGAGCGCATTCAAGGCGAGGATGACAATTCGCCGCTTGTGGCGCAGCAATTCGGCGGGGCAGGGCTCGACTATCAGCAGCGCTATGGTGCGTCTGACGACGTGTTCGGGCTGATCTCCGTCAAGGCGCGGAAGCACGCGGCGAACAATCCGATGGCCTTGCTCCGCGCGCCGCTGACGCTGGATGAGGTCATGGGATCGAAACATCTTTACGGCCCGCTCACGCGGTTTCAGGCGTGCCCGCCGACCTGCGGCGCGGCGGCAGCATTGCTGGTGTCGCCTGCGTTCGCGGTGAAGTATGGGTTGAATGCGAGGGTGGAGATCGTCGCCCAGTCCATGACGACGGACTATGCCGCCACATTTGAAGGCGCGTCGATGATGAGCGCGGTCGGCTACGAGATGACACGCGAGGCGGCGCGCGCAGTTTATGAGAGCGCGGGCGTCGGCCCTGATGACATCCAGGCGATCGAGCTGCATGATTGCTTCACCGCAAACGAGCTCATCAGTTACGAGGCGCTCGGTCTTTGCGCTGAGGGCGGCGCGGAGGCGTACATCCGCGATGGCCGAAACAGCTATGGCGGGGATCATGTCACCAATCCTTCCGGGGGGCTGCTGTCAAAGGGGCATCCGCTGGGGGCCACGGGCCTCGCGCAATGTTACGAACTGACTCATCAACTTCGCGGCACCGCAGATGCGCGGCAGGTTGACGGCGTTCGCTTCGGCTTGCAGCACAATCTGGGGTTGGGTGGCGCGTGCGTCGTCACACTGTACGGACGCACCTGATGGGCACGCTGGATACCAAGGTCGCCATCGTTACCGGATCGGGTCGCGGCATTGGTCGCGCCGTCGCACTGAAGCTTGCAGCGCATGGCGCGGCGATCGTCGTCAACGATCTGGACGAAGCGCCAGCGAACGAGGTCGTGGAAGCGATCCGCGCCGTCGGCGGCAAAGCGATTGCCTGCAATGGCAGCGTGACCGCGGCCGATTTCGGAGAGCGGATCGTGGAGGCGGCGATCGCTAATTTTGGCACGCTCGACATGATCGTAAACAACGCCGGCTACACGCGCGATGGCGTCATCCACAAGCAGACCGACGAACAGTTTCAGGCGATGCTGGACGTCCACGTCGCCGCCCCGTTCCGCATCCTGCGCGCTGCCGCCGAACCATGGCGCGCGCTCGCCAAGGCGGAGGCCGCCGAAGGGCGCGAGGTGATCCGCAAAGTTGTCAACATCTCGTCGATTTCCGGCGTCAACGGAAATGCGGGACAGATCAACTATGCGGCCGCCAAATCGGCAGTCGTCGGCATGACGAAGACCCTCGCCAAGGAATGGGGACGGATCAAGGTCTGCGTCAATTGCGTTGCGTTCGGCTTCATCGAGACGCGGCTCAACCTGCCAACCGGGCACCCCGATACTATTGCGAAGATCGAGGGACAGCAGCTGAGCTTCGGCGTGCCAGACAGCTTTCGCGAGGTCGTGACCGCGCAAATTCCATTTGGCCGTGCTGGGACGCCCGAAGAAGCAGCCGGTGGGGTCTACTTCTTCTGCGCGCCCGAAAGCGATTATGTGAGCGGGCAGACGTTGCTGGTGGCGGGCGGGCTCGGCAGCTAGTCGAGCCGCGCTGGCGCGGTCCGGTCTAGACTCGCCGGCTCCAGTCCATTCTGTAGGCCAGCAGGCCGCTCGCAGTCACCGCGGCGGGTGAGGCCATCATCAAGATACCGATCCCGATGTTCGCGCCCACACCTGCATAATGGATGATATCCCACAGGTAATAGCCCCAGAAAGCGGCCGTGACGATCAGTGCCACGATCCAGGCGCGCCGCGCAGCGATCCCGCACACGGCCAGGACGAAATAGGGCAGGCCCGCCAGCACGACCTGAATTGCGCTGTTTTCGCCCCACATCGTCGCGATCGGCGCGCCGGTCGCCGTCGCCCGAACGGTGTTGCACGACGCAACGACGAGCAAGCCGATCGCCAAAGACAGTATAAGTCCAAGAGCTAGGCGCTTGGGGTAGCCAGTCGACATGTCGGAAATTTCCTTTTGATTTTGCGGGCCGGAGCGTGCGCTGGCGGTTGGCCGTTGCTGTCACGCGCGCCTGAACGATCGGGGTGAGGGAGGCCGTGAGCCACGCCGGGTCTCAATCGCTCTGTTTTTGATGCCTTTAAGGCCGTGTCCATAGGGGAGATAGCAGAGCATTCATAAGTTCACTAGAAAATAAATAAAGATTGACGAGAGGGGTGAGGCGCTGGCATCTCGGCACAAACAAGATGTGGTCCGGGGGAGCTTCGATATGGCGAATGTGCAGCAAGCGACAGGCTCGTCCGCCGCTGTGACGGAACGCGGAGTAGATCGTCACCGCCGCCCATATGAGCTGACACTCGATAAGTTCATCGAACATGCAGGGACGTGGCATCCGGCGCGCGAGGTCGTAACGGGCGGTGGGGTTGGCGTGCGCGCAACGCGGGTCGCCTATGGCGAATTGCGCGAGCGTGCCAACCGCCTTTCGGGCGCATTCATGGCGTTGGGGCTAAGTCGTGGCAATCGGATCGCCTCGCTCGCGTGGAACAGCCAAGGTCATATGGAGTGCTGGTATGCCGCGTTCGGTATGGGCGTTAGCTGCCATACGCTGAATCCCCGGCTCAACGCGGTACAGATCGCGCAGATGGTCAACCAGGCCGACGATCGGCTGCTCGCGATCAGTCCGGATCTTGCAGAACTGGCCGAGCAGGTCGTTGCCCTTTGCCCTGCAATTGCCGCGGTGCTGGTACTCGATGAGCCCGGCGCGGCTGACCATCCGCTGCCGGCATGCGGCGAGATTCCGATCTGGACGACATCGCGGCTCCTTGCTGAACATGGTCAGGTCGTGACGTGGGGCGCCGCCGAAGAAGATGAAGCCGCGCTCTGTTTCACGTCAGGCACCACCGGGGCACCGAAGGGCGTGCCCTATTCACATCGCTGCAACTATCTTGTGACGCTGGCACTGCTCCAGCGGGACGTGCTGGGGATCGGCGCAGACGACGCGATCCTGGTCGCCGTGCCAATGTTTCACGCCAATGGTTGGGGGTTGCCACTTGCTGCGCCGGCAACGGGAGCAAGGCTCGTCTTTCCATGCCGGCACAATGATGGCGCGAGCCTGGCAGAGCTCATACGCGCGGAAGGCGTAACGCTTGCTGTCGGCGTACCAACCGTCTGGCTCGGTCTCATCGAACATCTCGAGGCAACGGACATGACGCTGCCATCGCTGCAACGCGTGATTTTGGGCGGATCGGGAGTGCCGCAGTCGCTGATCGACCGGATCGAGGCGCGGTTGGGCGTTGGTGTGCAGACCAGCTGGGGCATGACCGAATTGTCACCGCTCGGCACCGTCACGCCGCCCGGGGCGAAGGGACTCGCCTCGACCGCGGGACGACCCGCCATCGGGGTCGATCTGCGGATTGTCGATACATCGGGGGACCCGCTTGCGCAGCAGCGCAATACGGAGGGGCATCTTCAGGTTCGCGGCTCCAGCACGATTGATCGATATTTCGGCGAGTCGGAGGCAGCGACGCAGGACGGCTGGTTCGACACCGGCGATCTCGCCGTGATCGACGCGGCCGGCAATCTGTCGATCACGGGGCGAGCGAAGGACCTTATCAAATCGGGCGGGGAATGGATAAACCCTGGCGAGATCGAAGCGATCGTCGGCGGCTTACCTGGCATTTCGCTGGTCGCCGTGATTGGCCGGGCACATCCCAAATGGAGCGAGCGGCCCGTCATCATACTGGAAACCAGTGGAGAGGCGGCAACCGACGCCGAAGTCCGCGATGCGCTGGAAGGGCGCGTGCCCCGCTGGTGGCTGCCGGACGAGATTATCCGCGTTGACAGCATGCCGCTCGCGATCACCGGGAAAATCGACAAGCAGCGACTGCGCCACCTCTACGCTTAATGATATAATCTTGATTTATTATTTAATGAAATTATTACGGAGTCGTGGGTCGAGCTGATCCGCACAAAAAGCATCGCCAGACGATGCAGATTTCTGGGAGGGTATGATGAAAGCATTTTGCTTCGTGTCGGTGTCGGCATTCGCTTTGCTCCATTCGGGCAGTGCGCTTGCGCAGAATGCGACGGATCCGGCAACGGCCGCGCGGCCTGCCGAGGCACCGGCCGCGACCGACGAGATCGTCGTGACCGCGGAACGTCGCAGCACCAGCCTTCAACGGACGGGCGTGGCCGCTACCGTGTTGAGTGGGGACGATCTGGTCCGCAAGAGCATCAACACCGTCGAGCAGCTCCAGTTCGCGTCCCCATCGCTGACTGTGAATACCACGGGGCAGGGCAACAATTTCAACATCCGTGGTATCGGTAAGGGCGAGCCGGGCAGCGCGATTAGCGTCGGTGTCGTCACCTATCGCGATGGCGTCGCGACCTTGCCGGGCTATTTCCAGGGCGAACCTTATTACGACATCAGCAGCATCGAAGTGTTGCGTGGGCCGCAAGGGACTTTCGCTGGCGGCAACGCGACGGGCGGGGCGGTGTTCATCACCGAGAAGAATCCGGACCTTGAAAGCGTCAACGGATATGCGCTCGCCCAATATGGCAATTATAACAACATCAAGTTGCAGGGCGCGGTCAACCTGCCGATCAGCGAAACGCTGGCGCTCCGCGTGGCCGGGAACATGGATCGGCGCGACACCTTCTTCACGGTGACTGGTCCCTGGACCGGAAACCCGGGCAACCGACGGGACTATAGCGGCCGCGTGAGCCTGTTGTGGCAGCCAAATACGAACCTGCGCGTGCTGATCAAAGGCGACTACAATAATATCGAATATGGCGGCATTCCCGGCAGCCGGGCCTATTTTGGTCCAGCGACCGCTCCGGTGCGCAACACGTCTGACCCACTGCTGGTCGAGCACGACGCCTTTCTGGCAGGGCGGGATGAATTTGGACGGGTCGTCGGCAACATTTCCTACACGTTCGACAGCGGCCTGATCCTGCGCTCGATCAGCGGTTTTCAGCGCGGCACGACTCAGGTCAGCACCGACAATGACAACACCGCGGTGCCCGGCACACCGGCCGCACCGGCGAAGCAGGGCAGCAACAAGATCACCGAAGAGATCTGGTCGCAGGAATTCAACATCGTCTCGCCCGATACCGGCCCCTTCACCTGGGTGCTTGGCGGCTTCTGGCAGCACGACAAGATCTTCATTCCAGAAGGCGGTCTTGTGGAAGATGTCACGCCCAACACCTTCGTGCCGCTCAACATCGACACGACCACCGTCGGTACCAATCCCAAGACCGCGCTCGCCGCGTTCGGCCAGATCGGTTACCAGCTGAGCGACGCGCTTCAGGTGACGCTAGGTGCGCGTTGGTCGCGCACGACCTCGGCCAACCGCGCGCGGGCCAGCACGCCTCAAATCCCCTCGCTGGTGCTGACGCAAGACGACTTTACATCGGCCAAGCGCGTGAACGGCAAGGCCGCGATCAACTGGACGATCGATGCCAGCAACTTCGTCTATGCGTTCGTCGCGACCGGATCGAAAGCCGGGGGGCTGAACGGGCCCAATCTGTTCGGTGTCCCGCCATTTGCCTTCGATGCCGAGGACGTGACCGATTATGAACTGGGATGGAAAGGCACATTCCTGGACGGTCGCCTCCGCACCCAACTGGGCGGCTATTACAACGTCTACAAGAAGTTCCAGGTCAGCATCGTCGACCCGCGCTCGCCGAACGTTTCATCGACCTACAATATGGCGGGCGACACGAAGCTGTACGGTGTCGAGTTCTCGATGCAGGGCAACATCGACGCATTCAGTTTTGACTTCGCGACCGGGATCGCACGGACCGACCTCGGCACCTTTTTTGCTTCCGACCCGCGGCTCGGCGCGGCACCTGCCGGGTGCAATGTGGCGAGTGGGCCAGCGACGGCGCGCTGCATCGCGATCGGTGGACGCGATCAGCCTTATGCGCCGGAACTGACGCTGAGTGCCGGCGCGCAATATGCGATTCCCCTGGGCGGCGGCGCGGTGCTGACGCCGCGCGTCGACTATTCGCATACCGGCGCTGTCTGGGCGACCTTGTTCCAGAACGCAGCGCTGGGCGACCGACTGCCCGCACGCGACATCCTGAACGCGCAGTTGACGCTGACGACCGGGGACTGGACGATTGGCGCCTATGCCACCAACCTGACCAACGAGCATTATGTCGCGGCAATCAACGGCACCAAGCGGCTCGCGGGAGCGCCGCGTCAATATGGCGTTCGCGCGAGCGTTTCTTTCTGAGTCAGAAGGCGAGGGGCAGCGCTGGTGGCTCCCCATATTGGGCACCGGACACGAAACTCTCGTGTCCGGTGCCCTTCTTTGTTTCGGCTAGCGGGCCGATCTGACGGACCCGGCCGTCTATACGGCAAGAGCCAATGCTCGGAGCCGGGCGGGCCGGCGTGATCTGGTAACGCTCAACGCACCAGGAAACGGCGGTCGTTTTGCCGGTGGCCAGTCTAAAACAACGAGCGCCGACGTCAGTTCGTAAGACGGTTGCGCTCCGCCGCGCGGTCTCGACAAATCCCTTCGAAACCAAAGGCGAGAAAGCGCGCCATCCGGGCCTTGATCGCGCTGAAATCATCGGACCGACACAGGCCGTCCGACAACACATCAATTCGACCGGTACGAGCCAGCGTCTGCACCAGCACCCCCGTGACGAAATGATAGCCCCAAAAAATATCCTCTTCAGGGCAATCAGGCAGGGCCTGTTTCAACAGGCCGATCATTTTGAGCACCACCGGGTCGAAGTGCGTGTCGAACAATTTTGCCCCCCATTCCGGGGCCATCGCGACCTGCGCGCCGAGCGCGGCGTAGTTTCGCCAACCCTCGCCGCCTGTCATGTAGAGGTCAAGGTCGGTGTCGAGATAGGCGCGTAGCACACCTTCCACTGTCGGCGGATCGGTTCGTCCGGCCATATACTCGTCCAGCGCCACTGAACGCCGCTCTGCAGTAACCCCGGCGCGACGCGCAAACACCGCGTCGAACATCGCTTTCTTGTCCGCGAAATAATAATGAAGCAGCGACGTGTGCACGTTTGCCAGCGAGGCTACGTCTTTCAGCGTCACGCCGTACAGTCCGCGCTGTCCGAAGAGATATTCCGCTGCGTCCAGAATCTGTGCAAGTGTTCCCTCGCGCTGTTCTGCTTTGGTTCGGCGGAGTGGCTTGCCTTTGGTCGTCATTTATGTTCCCGGCGTGGGTCGACGATGCCATTCACCGGCGCGCCGCACGCTTTGTAAGCCTTGTGCAGATGCGCGACGTCCTTTTCAAGGGTTGCCATCAGCGGTGCCTCGTCCCCTGAAGCATGCGACGACCGGCGCAAGGCTGTTCCTACCAACAATATCGCAGGCTGAGATAATAGCCCCGCGTAGAATACCCATTCTGTTATCGAGTTCGACGGCTTCCGAAATTTCAAAGCGACCTCGAGAGCCCTGCGTTACCCGCAGCGTCAGCCCGTTCGTGGACACGCAGGCAAGGGGCTCAGCCTGATCCGGGAACAGGCATATTCGGAAGTGACGGCCTTCCCCTGTGTGAAACAGCGAAGGCGCGCAAGCCGTGCGCCGGATACGTCGATCGACGCAATCTCAGCAGCTGATGGCCGGATCATTTCGTCTTCATACCCACGCTGCTTCCCTGCCATTTAGCCAAGCTGCCAGACCATATTTCATTTGACTGACTGCTAAAGTTCATTAGATAATCAATTAATATCATAAGCACCTGATCTGGCAAGGGGATCATTTTCACGAGGGGCCGGGATGGAGCACGGTACTTTGATCGCTGATCCGCTCGGTGCGGGAACCGGTCTCCTGCCACTCCCGAATCCAGCGCCGTTCGTCTTGGCCGATGCGCGATGCTGAACCTGCTCTCAGGTGCGTGGACAGCAAAGCTAGGCCAAGTGACGATGGAATTGACAGCCGTGAATTAGGACGTTCCGAACCGAAATATAAAACCGGGCAGCCGAGCCAATGCGAGCGCCCTTCGAAGGAGATGGATATTGAGGAATTTTCTGTCGCTCGCGCTCATATTGAGCGCGGCGCTCGCTCCAGCGGCATCCGCACGCGTCGATGACAACCCGCGCGTCACGATCGACAGCGGGCAACTCGCCGGCACGCGGGAAGGTGGCGCGGTCGCTTTCCGCGGCGTTCCCTTCGCCGCGGCGCCGGTCGGGCCACTCCGCTGGAAGGCGCCTCAGGCTCCGCAGCCTTGGCAGGGCACGCGCGATGCCAGCAAGTTCGGAGCCGCCTGTCCGCAGCCCGAATGGGTCGGCGCTTGGGCCCAGGTTGGCCGCAAGGACGAGGACTGCCTTTTCCTCAATGTCTGGCGGCCGCAGCGCGCGGGCAAATATCCGGTGATGGTTTTTATCCACGGCGGCGCCTTCAGCCTCGGCGCGGCGGGCGTGCCGCTTTATGACGGCGCAGCGCTAGCGGCGCGCGGCGCTGTCATCGTCACGATCAACTATCGCCTTGGCCGACTGGGCTTCTTCGCCCACCCGGCGTTGACTGCGGAAAATTCCGACGGTCTGCTCGGCAATTACGGGATCATGGATCAGATCGCCGCGCTGCAATGGGTCCAGCGCAATATTGCCCGGTTTGGCGGCGATCGCGGCAATGTCACCGTCTTCGGGGAATCTGCTGGCGCAGGCTCGGTCCAGATTTTGATGGGCGCACCCTCCGCGAAGGGACTGTTCCACAAGGCCATTTCTCAATCCGGCGCTGGCAATAGTGTGCTGCCGCCGATCCGCGGCGGCGCGGCGAGTGCGGAAGCCGTGGGGGCAGCCTGGACCGACAGTCTTGGTCTCAAGGGCGCAACGCCGGAGCAGCTACGCGCGATTTCTATCGCCGATATCCTCAAGGATGGCCGGGGCTTTCCTTTCATCGATGGAAAGGTCGTGACGCGCAGCCCCGGTGACTATTTCTATAGCAGGACGGCTGCGCGCGTACCGATGATGATCGGCTTCAACTCGGACGAAGCCAGCCTCGGCTTCAACGAAGCCGTTGCCAAGGGCGTGCTCGGCGAGGACTTCCCGGGCCTTCATGCTGCCTATATCGCCCGTACCGGCCGCGACCCGGCGCGGGCTGCGGTCGAACTGGCAGCGGACGTCGCCTTCGCGCTGCCCTCTTTCGCGGTGGCCGATTGGCATGCCGCGGCGGGCAACAGGACCTACGCCTATATTTTCGATCAGGTATCGGTCGATCAGCGGGCCAAGTCCGCCGGCGCCGGCCACGGCGGCGAGATGGATTATCTTTTTGGCAACATGCCGACCGACCAGCGCTGGGATGCAATCGACACCCGGGTTTCGAAGCAGATGGGCGATTATTGGGTCCGCTTTGCTAGGACCGGCAATCCCAACGGCGGCGGCGCGCAGAACTGGCCGGCCGTGACGGCTACGCCGACGACCTATCTGCACATAGGCGATAAGATGCGTGTCGAACGCCTGTCGCCCGATCGTGAACGGGTGAAGGCGGCGTCGATGGCGGCGGCGCTCAAGGTCTGGGCGGCTGCTGCGAAGCCGTGATTCTGTCAGAGGGGCGCGAGCAGCACGACCGAGCCAATGGTCGGATGCTCGCTTCATCTCGACATCTCAAGCTTGGCTGATGGCATCTGGATCAGTCGGTCTTGCCGCGCAAAGGGTGTCGCACTGCATGGCTGAAGCGGACCGGTCGAGACGACGATCCTGCCACCGCCAGTGCGTTGACGAGCGAATAAACAACGACGTCATGTGCGTCGAAGGATAGGCTCCTGAACGGGCCGTCTCACGGGAGAAGGATATGAAAGCGCTCCGCTTATTGCTCATGGTCGCGCTCGCCGGGCTGGCAATCAACGCCGGGCCCGCGCTCGCTCAGACAGGGACCAAGGTCACCCTCGATACCGGCGAGCTTGCCGGCGCTGCAGAAGCTGATCTCGCAGTGTTCCGGGGCATACCCTATGCGGCTCCGCCGGTCGGGCCGCTCCGCTGGAAAGCGCCGCAGGTGCCCGCTGCATGGACCGGAGTTCGCCAAGCCCGCAAGTTCGGAGCGGCATGTCCGCAGGACGAAGCGCACAAGGAGCCCTGGGCACAGGTCGGCTCGCGGAGCGAGGACTGCCTGTTTCTCAATGTCTGGCGCCCGCTGCGCGCGGGCAAATATCCGGTGATGGTTTTCATTCATGGGGGCTCCTTCACCTACGGCGCGGCCGGCGTGCCGCTATACGACGGCACCGCGCTCGCCAAACGCGGCGCGGTGCTGGTCACCATCAATTACCGCCTCGGACGCCTCGGCTATTTCGCGCATCCGGCGCTGACCAAGGAAGATCCCGATGGCCGGCTGGGCAATTATGGGATCATGGATCAGATTGCCGCGCTCGAATGGGTCAAGCGCAACATCGCGAAATTCGGCGGCGATGCAGAAAATGTTACGATCTTCGGCGAATCTGCAGGCGGCGGCTCCGTCCAGCTCTTGATGGGGTCGCCCGCCGCGAAAGGTCTTTTCCACAAGGCGATCTCGCAATCCGGGGCGGGCAACACCGTGTTGCCTCCGATCCGAGGCGGCGCGGTGAATGCCGAGATGATCGGCGAAGCTTGGGCAGACAGCCTCGGCCTCAAAGAGGCAACACCTGCGCAGCTTCGGGCGGTTCCGGTTGCCGAACTGCTCAAGAACGGCCGCGCTTTTCCCTTTCTCGATGGGAAGGTCGTGACGCGTAGCCCTGGCGATCCGTTTTACACCAAGGAAGCAGCGCGCATCCCGCTGATGATCGGAGGCAATTCGAACGAAGCCAGCCTCAAGCTCAAGGAGGCGATGATCAAGCCGCAGATGGGCGACGCTTTCCCCGAGCTTCTGGCAGGCTATGCCACGCGCGGCAGCAAAGTTCCCGCGGGAGATCTGCTGGCTGCAGAAGCTGGATTTCTGCTCCCGTCCTATACGATCGCCGACTGGCATGCGGCGGCGGGCAACAAGACCTTCGCATATTATTTCGACCAGGTGCCGGTCGACCAGCGCGAGACCGCCGCAGGCACCGATCATGGCGGTGAGATGGAGTATGTTTTCGGGTCGCAGCCGGTCGAGCATCGTTGGGACAAGGATGACCAGCGCGTATCGAAACTGGCAGGCGATTATTGGGTCCGTTTCGCGGCGACGGGCGACCCCAATGGCGGGGGAGCGCCGCGTTGGCCGGCTGTGACCGGCGGACCGACCGCCTATCTGCACATTGGCGCAGTGCCGCGCGTTGAACGGCTGACGCCGCTGCAGGTCAAGGCCCGCGACCTCGCAATGGCAAGCTCGATCAACGGTTGGCTGGCGACGCCCAAGCCGTAAGCCTAAGGGAAGGGGAGAGACGAGATGACCGACAAGGACTTCCAGGACGAGCCGACCGCGACGGCCCAGGTCGCTCGCCCGCGTCGGCTACGCCGCTGGGTTCTGAGAGGGCTGGGTACGATCGGAGTGCTGCTGTTGCTGCTGGTCGCCGCTTTCTGGTGGGTCGGCGGCTTCTCGATGATTGCGCGCTCGCAGGCGCCATCCACCCCATTCGACGCGGTCAAGCCGCCGCCTGCGCCCGATTATGCCGCGGCCAACAGCTGGCTGGCGCTGCCCGGTCGCAATGGTCTTGAGCGCTCGACCCCGCCTGGCATGGCTCCGATCAGCGAAGCCGATGCGCCCGCCGACGTCTTTTTCATCCACCCGACCACCTATAAGGTCAACGGCCCGTGGAACGCCCCCTTCGACGCCTCGGACAAGGACGCGCCTCTCAACCCGCCTGTGCTGCTGGATCAGGTGAGCGTCTTCAACGGCTGCTGCCTGCTGTACGCGCCCCGTTACCGTCAGGCGACGCTGGGCGGACTCAAGGATTTCAAGGCAATCGAGCTGGCCTATGGCGATGTCGCCAGTGCTTTCCGTTACTTTCTCGAGCATCAGAATAAGGGCCGCCCCTTCATTATCGCATCGCACAGCCAGGGCACCGCGCATGCGATCAAGCTGCTGCAGGAGGAAGTCCTCGGTAAGCCGCTCCAGTCGCGCCTCGTCGCGGCTTATCTGATCGGCGGCTATGTGCCCGACACCTTTGGCGAGGTCGGCTTGCCGATCTGCGACAACGCGCGCCAGACAGGCTGCGTGGTCTCGTACAACGCCAGCCAGACAGGGCGCACCGGGGCGCAGATGATCACCAGAGGCAAAATCTATTGGTGGAAGGGCGCTCGGACCACCAACGGCCAGTCGAACGCGCTCTGCGTCAACCCACTCAACTGGAGTCAGAAGGGCGCCGCTCCCGCCATCAGAAATGGCGGCAGCCTGCCGTTCCCTGCAGCGCCTTTCGGCACCGCGGCCAAGACGCTGCCTTCTTTGGCCAGGAACCTGACCGGCGCAGAATGCCGTGACGGTCTGCTCGAAGTTGATGTGCCATGGTCGGCGCCCTCGGGCTTTACCGATCTGCTGAGCTGGATCTACGGCAGCTATCACCTCAACGAATATGGCCTGTTCTACGACGCGCTCCGCCGTAACGCCGCCGAGCGGGTGAGCGCCTGGACAAACGCGAACCCCAGACCGGATCGAGCCAAGCGATGACTGCGCACGGTAGCTGATCAAAGATCGCCGTCCGCGGGCAGGGCGATCCGTGCCGGTCCACCTTGCCGTTGCGCAGGGCCGGCTGGGGGATGCAAGGTATCCGGTCCTGACGACGCTATTGATCGCGCTGGACGTCGCGCTGATGGAGGGAAGCGTGCGAACCCTCGCGTCGATTCTGCAGCGACGCCGCGGTTCTGAGGACATAGGGGTTGCGCTTCTGTATCGAGCAGTTCTTCGTGGAGCGATGAGAATAGGGTGGGGCGATGGCGACGGCAGACGTCCGCGCCCGCGGGGTGCGGAAGCATTCCCCGCATAAATCACCCCCGGCTCAGATTCATTCCAATTGTGGCCGTCAAGCTTGGCGCACGATCGCGTCGACGAGCCCAAGTCGCTCGCAGGCGTGCTCGATCGCGGCGAGGACGTCGGGCGAAGGTTCCGGAAACGCCTTGAGCGCCACATTGCCTACGTAGCCGATATCTGCGAACCCGGCCTCGGTCGTGTAATAGGCACCCACCACCAAATATCGCAGACGTCCGTAAAAGTCCTTTGTGGCCGGCATCTTGGCAGGGTCGGCAATGTCTTCGAGGATCGTCATCTGAACATCGCTCGGTGCTCCCGAGAAGACTCTGGCACCGCTGCGCCTACGCGCCTGAAGGTCCATCCGCGCGAGGCCGTCAAGGATAAGCGCGTTATCCTTTGCCTGGTCCGGATAGGGGGCGCTAATCCATTCGTCGATCAATTCATGAACACCGACATCACTCGCCGAGGGCACGTCGCCTTCGCGCGGCAGGATGAAATCGACGAAGGTCCTGACCGCCGCAAGCTGGGCCTCGCTCAGCGTTCGCTCCCATGGCACGACCGGGCTGAGCATATCGGGATCGGTGCCATAGCCGGGTACGATTGCCTTGACGGGGCTGCTCAGACTGAACCCGAAATGATGCGCGCTGCCCATAGCCGCCGCGAGCGCGCCAGCCCAGACCAGCGCGGCGCGGCGATCGATGCCGTCCTTCATATCGTCGCTCATAGCTCGCCTCGTTCGGCCAGATCGGCAAGGTGCGAACTGGTTCGCCAGCTCAGAGCGAGGATCGACAAGGTCGGGTTCTTGTCCGGGCTGGACGCCATCACCGCCCCGTCGGCGACGAAAAGATTGCGAACCGCCCAACTACGGCCGAAGCTGTCCACCACCGAATTGCGCTCGCTGCTGCCCATTCGCGCGGTGCCCACCTCATGGATGATCTCGCCGCCCTTCGAGATCGCCTTGGCGCCCTCAGTCTCGACCGGGCCGATCGGTTTGCCGCCCATCCGGTCGACTACTTCCATGAATGTCTGGATCGAGTGCTCGGCCTGGCGAAGCTCGTAATCACCCCATTTCCAGTGGAAACGCAGCACCGGCACGCCCCATTTATCCTTCACGTCCGGATCGAGATCAGCAAAGCAATTCTCGTTGGGGATCATCTCGCCGCGCGAACTCATGCGCACGATGCTGCCATAACGGCGGCGCATCTTTGCGCGCAGTTCCGGGCCACGCAGCGCTTGACCGTCGTCAACCCAGCCGGTCAGCGCCATTTGCGGCATAATCCGCCCGCCTTGCATCTCGACATGGTAGCCGCGCGGAAAATTGAGTTTTTTTGCCGCCTGCAGGCTGTGCCCCCACCAAGGGACATAGGTGTGCATGATGCTCATGCCATCGTCGTTGGTGCGCGGCATATTTTCCAGCGCGGGGATTTGCGCGGTGATCTTGGTGCCGACCGTATCCATCAGATAGCGACCGACCAGCCCATGATCGTTGCCAAGTCCGTCAGGGAATTGCGAGCTCTTGGAATTGAGCAGGATGCGCGCGGTCTCGCCGGCACCCGCGGAAAGCACCACCGATTTTGCGCGGGCGAAATGATGCGCGCCGGTCTGGCGATCGACGAAGCTGACCCCGCGCGCATTGCCCGCGGCATCAAGATCAACCTGATAGACCAGGGAATTGGGCCGGATCGTCAGATTGCCTGTCGCCAGCGCAGGTGGCAGCAGCACGGTGGGACTCTGGAAATTGGCCCTGATCGAGCAGCCGCGCAGGCATGACGTCGCGTAAAAACAGGCGGCGCGATCGCCAAGCGGTTGGGTGAGGATCGCAGCATGGATCGGCGCCGTGGGAATGCCCATGCTGGCATAAGCGCGCGAGACGAGCAGCTCATAGGGCTTGGGCGGGGGCGCGGGCTGGAGGCAGCCTTCGGGAGAATCGGGGATGTTCTCAAGCCCCATCGCGGGGCCACCCGAGACGCCGATCAGCCGCTCGACCTTGTCGTACCAGGGTGCGATTTCGTCATAGGTGACCGGCCAGTCAAACCCGAGACCGTCGCGGCTATAAGGCTTGAAGTCATAGGGGCCAAAACGCAGCGAGACGCGGCCCCAATGGTTTGTCCGCCCGCCGAGCATGCGCGGACGCCACCATTTGAACGGCTCCGATCCCTTGGCCACCGTATAGGGTTCGTTGGGGACATCCCAGCCGCCGTCGATTGTCGAATCATAATAGCCGAACGGCTTGTCAGGGGTCGGCTCGCCGCGCAACGGCGCCTTGTCGGGGGTTTCAAACATCGGGGTTTCGGTGAGGGGGTCATAATGGCGGCCCGCCTCCAGCATCAGCACCTTGAGGCCCCTGCGGGTCAGTTCATAGGCCGCCATGCCGCCACCGGCACCCGAACCCACGACGATCACGTCGAACGCTTCGGCCATATTACTCTGCCGCTTCCAGAAAGCGCGCGGTGACCGGCACATAGTGCTCAAGATCTGCGTCATCGAGATCGACGGTGCGGCCCAGCTCCGCGGAGAGGTACAGCCCCATGATCATGCGGACGACTTCGACGCCATCATGAAACGTCTCGACCGGCACATGGCCGTGGCGGAAGCATTCGACCATGTGGCGGTTCTCCCCAATATAACCGTAAGTGCCCGCTTCGTCCTCGACGATCGGCATCAGCCCTTGTTCGGCATTCTGCTTTTCGACCAGATCCTCTCCCTCGCCGCCGGTGATCTCGCGGCTGAGGAAGACCTTGAGCGCGGGATTGAGCGAGGAAAATTCCATCGCATATTCGCTGCCGAGCAGCGCCAGGTCGATGCGCAATCCGGCGCCGACATAGGCCCAGCTCGTGCTGGCCTCGATGACCAAGGGCGCGCCGTCCTCATCCTCAAGCGTGACCGTCGCGCGCGCGAAATCCTCAACCGGGTGGCGGAGCAGATCGACATTTTTGCCATAGCTCGCCTGAAGCTTGGCGGCATGCACGGCACGGCTCCACTTGAGATAGCCGATCGAGCCGTTGACGCTCTTGACCTTGA
>Ga0247823_10001392_pt1 | contig 20121 bp, 17 predicted proteins | sample 13C_PalmiticAcid_2_FD_192426 | JGI IMG/M metagenome (GOLD analysis project Ga0247823, IMG submission 192426) | Soil microbial communities from agricultural site in Penn Yan, New York, United States - 13C_PalmiticAcid_Day30 | ecosystem: Environmental > Terrestrial > Soil > Agricultural land... | reverse complement strand
TGGTGGTGCCGTCACCGGCGTTGTCGGAGGTCTTGGAAGCGACTTCCTTGACCATCTGCGCGCCCATGTTCTCGAACTTGTCGGCCAGTTCGATTTCCTTGGCGACGGAGACGCCGTCCTTGGTGATCGTCGGGGCGCCGAAGCTCTTCTCGAGCACGACGTTGCGGCCCTTCGGGCCGAGGGTGGCCTTGACGGCATTGGCGAGGATGTTCACGCCGCGCACCATGCGCGTACGGGCGTCTTCACCGAAACGGATATCTTTGGCTGCCATGTGCAACTCCAGGAATATTGAGAGTGGTTCGTGAGACGGGCGCGGGGCCCGCATCAAAGAGGATTGCGGTGACGTGGGCGGCGGCGCAGGGCCGCCGCGCGCGATCAGCCGAGGATCGCGAGGACGTCGTCTTCCTTGATGATCTTGTACTCGATGCCGTCCTGCTTGTAGGCGGAACCGGAGTACTGGCCGTAGATCACCTTGTCGCCGACCTTGACCTTCGGGGCGCGCACGCCGCCGGTGGCTTCGACGAACTTGCCTTCGCCGACGGCGATGACTTCACCCTTGGTGGGCTTTTCCTTGGCAGCGTCGGGAATGATGATGCCGCCGAGCGAGGTTTCTTCGGCTTCGATCGGCTTGACCACCAGGCGGTCGTACAGCGGCTTGATGTTGCTCATGTCAACCTTCTTAAGTGATTGATTGGACTGGGAAAGGGGCGGAGATGTTAGCACTCGCCTCAGGGGAGTGCCAACGCCACGGGTACAAAAACCCGGCCAGGCCGGGATGCAGGGGATATGGGGGGCGCCGAACGGCGTTCAAGGGCGGGTGCGCATCTTTGTCGCAGGGGCCGGCCGGGCGGGTCTGCAATAATCGGCGGCCCATGCCTGTCTTCCTGATCCTGTCGACCTGCCCGGACGCCGATACCGCCCAGCGGCTGGCGCGGACCCTGGTCGAGGAGCGCCTGGCGGCGTGCGTCAGCCTGCTGCCTGGCGTGGTCTCGACCTACCGCTGGCAGGACCGGGTGGAACAGGCCACGGAGGTCCAGCTGCTGGCCAAGACCTCCACCGACCGGCGCGAGGCCCTGATGGCCCGGCTGGCCGAACTGCATCCGTATGAACTGCCGGAGATCCTGGCGGTCGAAACCGCCGCCGGCCTGCCCGCCTACCTGGACTGGGTCGCCGCGGAAACCCGTGCCGACGCCCGACCCGAGTGACCCGATGACGCCGATCCGTACCCTGTTCGCCCGCCTGCTGCTGCCCTTGGCCGTGCTGGTGGCGCCCGCCGCCTCCGCCGCGATCACCCAGGACGACCTGCTGCCGGTGGACGATGCCTTCGTGCTGACGGTCAGCGCGCCGACGCGCGACCGCATCGAGGTGCGCTGGAAGATCACCGAGGGCTACTACCTGTACCGGCACCGGACCGGCGTGGACGCCGACCCCGGCTTCGCCGCGCAGCCCCTGCAGTTGCCTAAGGGCAAGGCCTACCGCGACGAATTCTTCGGCGATGTCGAGACCTACCGCGGCGAACTGGTCGCCACCCTGCCCGGCCGACCCGCGCCCGGCACCGACAGCGTCCGTCTGAAGATCAAGTACCAGGGCTGCGCGGATGCCGGCATCTGCTATCCGCCACAGACACGCACGCTGAAGGTCGCGCTGCCGCCCGCCGAGGCCGACGCTGAGGCCTTCGTGCCGCTGGGCGCGGGTGCGGCCGGTGGCAGCCTGCTGGGACAGAAGACGCAGACCGGTGTGGAGGCGTTGCCGCTGCCGGCCGAGCAGGCGTTCGCGTTCGAAGCGATCGCCTTCGACGGCGACCGGTTGCTGCTGCGCTTCACCCCGGCGCGCGGCTACTACGTCTACCGCGACCGCACCTCGATGGCGCTGGAAGGCGCGCAGGGCGTCTCGCTGCAGGCGCCGCGCTGGCCGAAGGGCAAGGCGCACCGCGATGAGCATTTCGGCGACGTCACCGTGTACTTCGATCAGGCCGAGGTGCCGGTGCCGTTGAAGCGCGATCGCGCCAACGCACTCAACGCGACGCTGCGGGTGACGTTCCAGGGCTGCCAGACCGACGGCATCTGCTATCCGCCGATGACGCGCCGGGTGAAGCTCGCGATTCCCGCCGGCACGGTGACGCCGGCGGATGCGGTAGTGAGCGAAGCGCCCGCCGTCGTGGCACCCGTGGCCACGCCTGTCGATGCGCCCGCAGAGACGACGACGGCCGGGAAGATGGCCGACACGGCCGCCGATGTCGAGCGCACGCGTCCGCCCAAGAACGTGATTGCCAACGCCAAAGGCTACGGGTCCATCTCGCTGCTGACCGCCTTCGCTTTCGCGCTGCTCGGCGGCCTGGTGCTCAACCTGATGCCGTGCGTGCTGCCGATCCTCTCGCTCAAGGCCTTGTCGCTGGCCGAGAGCGGCCGCAGCGGCAACGACGCGCGCCGTCGCGCGCTCTGGTACACGGCCGGCGTGCTGGCCAGTTTCGTCGCGGTGGGCGCGCTCGCGATCGCGTTGCGCTACGCGGGCCAGGCACTGGGCTGGGGCTTCCAGTTGCAGCAGCCCTGGGTCGTCGGCGTGCTGGCCTACGTGATGTTCGCCGTGGGCCTGAGCCTGTCGGGCGTGTTCACGGTGGGCCATCGCCTCGCGGGCGCAGGCCAAGGCCTGGCGACGCGCAGCGGTCCGGCCGGCGACTTCTTCACCGGCGTGCTGGCGGTGGTGGTGGCCAGCCCGTGCACCGCACCGTTCATGGGCGTGGCGCTTGCGTATGCCTTCACCGCGCCGGGCGTGCTGGGCTTGCTGGTGTTCGCGATGCTCGGCCTCGGCCTGGCGCTGCCGTTCCTGCTGATCGGTTTCGTACCGGCGCTGGCCAACCGTCTGCCGCGGCCGGGCCCGTGGATGGAGACGCTCAAGCAGGTGCTCGCGTTCCCGATGTACCTCACGGCGGCCTGGCTGCTGTGGGTGCTGGGCAACCAGCGCGGCGTCGACGCGGTCGGCCTCGCATTGGTGGGGCTGGTGGTGCTCGCGCTAGGCCTGTGGTGGTGGCAGCGCCTGCGGCTGCGTACCGCGCCGCTGCAACGCGTGCTGGCCGGATTGCTGGTGGCGGCATCGGTGCTGCCCCTGGTGGTCGCGCACCGCATGCCGAAAGCATCGTCGATCGCGACACGCGGCGAGGATCATGTGGCCTATTCCGCCGAAGCCCTGGGCACCTTGCGTGCCGAGGGCCGCATCGTCTTCGTCGACATGACGGCCGACTGGTGCGTCACCTGCAAGGCCAACGAGAAGACGGTGCTCAACACGCCCGCGTTCCGCGAGCTCCTCACGACCCACGACGCCGTGATGATGACGGGCGACTGGACGAACGTGGACCCGGCGATCACGGCCTTCCTCGAAGAACACGGCGCCGTCGGCGTGCCGCTGTACGTGATGTATCCGCGTGGCGGCGGTGCCGGCGAAGTACTGCCGACGGTGCTCACGCAGGACGGCATGCGCCAGGCTTTCGAGCGCGCCGCACGATGAAGGCGACGACCTCGCGCGTGCTGCTGGTGGCGCTCGCCGCCGGCGGCCTCGGCCTGCTGGCCAGCCTGTGGTTCAACGGCAATCCTTTCTGGCGCACGCAGGTGGGCGAACGCGCCCTGCATGCGGCCACGAACGCCACGGCGCCCGCACCACCGGCCGGCGTCACCCCCGCGCGCATCGGCGATCCGATGCCGGCGATCGCGCTGCCCGGACTGGACGGCGCCGTGGTCGACCTGCGCACGCGCTACGCCGGCAAGCGACTGCTGATCAACGTGTGGGCGAGCTGGTGCGGGCCGTGCATCGAAGAGATGCCGGAGCTCGACCGTTTCGCCGCGACGCAGGGCGAAGACGGCGTGCAGGTGATCGGCCTCGCGCTCGACACGCCCGAAGGCGTGCGCGGTTTCACCGCGCAGGTGCCGGTGCGCTACCCGATCGTGCTGGATACGCCCGGCCCGTCCGACGCGAGTGTGTGGCTGGGCAATGCGAAAGGCGTGCTGCCATACACCGTGCTGGTGGATGCCGACGGCCGCATCGCGCGGCAGAAGGTCGGACCTTTCACCCACGGCGAGATCAGCGGCTGGGTCGACTGACCCGGCCGGCGCGCGGCGCGCCGTTCACTCTTCCTCGCCGTCGCGGGATGCCTGCCGTTCGCTGGGCCGCACGCGTCCGCCTTTCGCGCCGATGCGCGCCATGTGCGCGCGATCCTGGCTGACTTTCGCTCCTCCCTTCTTGCCCGCTTCGCGCGCGTCGTCGCTGTCGAACTGATGCGCTCGACCGCGCTTCTGCGCCGCGCGACCGCCCTTGCTGGCGATCTCCTTGCGTTGCTCCGGGGTGAGCAGCGCGAAGCCCCACTTGCGCTTCTTCTCATTCATCGGCGTCGTCCCCGCAAGCGGACGCAACCGCGCCACACACAGCGTGCGATGCGATGAGCGCGTGAACGCCATTCATGCACATGACTCGATGTGATGCAGTGCACGCATGCCCACATCACTGGCTTGCGGCTGAAGCGGACTCAACAGAAATCGTCGTGACGCCTTCGTTCTCTTTATGATCGGGACACACCAACAAGAACATCCGCGTTTCTCCGCGAAGAACCACGTTGCGTCCGTCGATGATGGACCTGGTCGCGTCCTGCGACCCACTCTCCCCCCGTGCAAGCGAGAAGGCTGTCCCCATGACCAAGGCTGTCCCCATGAAACTTCCCGACGATTTCCAGTGGGTGGAAGCAACGCCCGACGACGACTGGAGCGGTGCGCGACTGGATCTCGCCGGGCATCCCGTGCTCGAAGTGGCCGCGTGCCGCGGCGGCTGGCTGGTGGTCGTCCTGATGGACGACCCCCGACAACCGCAGGCCAATGTCGCCGTGCGTTCGATCCCCGCGGGCATGCGCTGGTCGGCGCGCTGGGCGCTCGCACGCACCGATCGCCTGCGGGTGCTGGCGTCGCGTCGCAACGCGCTGCGCGCCGCAGGCGGAGAAGTGGCGCCTCCCGGACTAGTGCGGGCGCCTCGCGCGCAGCCCTATGCGCGCGAGGAGGAAACGCTGGATGCGTGATCCGCATCGGCCCACGATCAGTTGCCGCGGTCGAAGTTGTATTGCGCCGAGGCCGCATTGCTGATGATGCCGGACAACGGCAGCAGCTGGGTCAGGAAGCGGTTCCAGCGCGTCACCCCGGCAGGTCCCACCCACACCACATCACCCGGCCGCAGCGAAAAGCGGTCCGCCAGCGTGAAGGCCACCGGTGATGTGGCGTCCAGGTGGTACACCGTCGCCTGGTCGGCCGCATTGTCTTCCATGCCGCGGATCACGTAGACCGCGCCGCCCTTGGCCGTCACCGGATTCAGTCCGCCGGTGCGGCCGAGGGCCTGGGTCAGGCTCATGTCGGTGGTCTTGAACGTCAACGCCTGGGGACGCAGCACCTCGCCGATCACATACACCTGCTTGCGGTCGTTGAACGGCATGTACAGCCGGTCTCCCGGCTTCAGGTACACGTCGGCGGCGACGGTGCCGCGATTCAACGCATCGAGATCGAGCGGATAGTCGGTGCCGTCGCGCGTCAGCACGAAGCCGGAGAGATCCGCCTCTGCCACGTTGATGCGCGCACGGCCCACGGCCTGCGACAACGTCAGCGGCACGGTGGTGAATTCCTGCGGCGCCGTGTCCTCGAACGCGCCCTGCAGACTGACCTTCGCGCCGTGGCCGACCACGTTGACGTCCACCTGGGGCGACTTGAGGTATTGGCTCAGGCGGCTTGCCAGCGTGCTGCGCACCTGCTCGATCGTCTGGTCGGTGACATTGAGCTTGCCGGCGTAAGGAAAGAAGAAGCTGCCGTCCGACTGCACCAGGCGCCCGTTGGTGGTCGCCTGCTGCTGGTTGCCTGCCGGCGTCGTCAGCTCGGGGTGATCCCATACGGTGACGATCAGGGTGTCGCCCGGCTGGATGCGGTACGCCTCCGGGCGGTACTGCGCCAGCGCCGGCGGCAACGCGACGGCGGTGCGCGGTGCGGCGACCAGCGATTGCGTGATCGGCACCATGCGCACATCGCTCTGCGCATCGCCGTCGCCGCTGGGTACGCTGGCGTCGCGCATCATGCGCTGGCCGGGCCCGAGCGAACAGCCGGAGAGCGCGACGAGGATCGCCGTGGCGAGCAGGACTTGGACGGGACGTTGGATGTTCACTACCGGGCACCTCACTGTTTCGGATGGCGGCGACGCATGCGCGGCATGTCGTCGCGGTCGTTGTCCGGATCGTGGCAACGGTGGCGTGAAGAGAACGGCGGAAGCAGCACAACCGCGGATTAATGCGCGTGCGCACCGATCCATGCGGCCGTCAGCGCGGCGAATTCCTTGAATGCGCGCCCGCTGCGCCACAGCGCACGTCGCGAAGGCAGCCAGCGTTCACGCACGCCGACGGCGGGCCGCCCTTCCGGCACCGGCACCGGCGTCACCTCGGCGCCGGCCTGCGTGAAGAGCAGCGCGGCGCGCGGCATGTGCAGCGCGGAGGTCACGAGGAGCACATGGCGCCCGCCCCGTTCGGTCGCGAGCGCGGTGCTGAAGCGCGCGTTGTCGTGTGTGTCGTGGCTGCGTTCCTCGAGCATCAGGGCATCCGGCGGCACGCCGAGACGCTGGATCGCGGCCGCCATCCTGCGCGCTTCGGTGGTGTTGCCGACACCGCCTCCGCTCAGGATCACCGTCGGTGCCTTGCCCGCATGCCAGGCGCGCGCACCCGCCGCGAGGCGACTGCTGCGCAGCCGCGCCGGATCCACGTCCTCGCGGTCCAGCCACGCATAGTTGCTGCCGCCGCCCAGCACGACGATCGCATCGGCCGACGGCAGCGCGGCGGCCTCCTGCACGGCATAGCGGTGTTCGAGCGCGCCCCGCAACGTTTCCGATGCGAGCGGGATCGACCACAGCGCAGACCACGCGAACGCCACGCCCGCGATGCCGCCGGCGATCCAGTGCCGTCGCAGCAGCCACGCCAGCGCGGCGACGCCGAGCAGGCACAACGAGAACGCGGGCGGATAGCTCAACGACACCACGAGTTCGGCCAGGGTCTTCATCGCGCGGCCTCAGATGACGATGCCGCGGCTGACATAGAAGTACAGCACGCCACAGGCGGCGGCCAGGCCGGCGCCGAGCAGCAGTGGTTGCCGCAACGGCGCGAGCCGGCTGTAGCAGCAGGCGGCGGCCAGGATGAGCGAGATGGCCAGCCAGCCCGGCAGCAGGTAGCGGTTGGAGAAGTAGCCCCACCCGATCACGAAGAACGGCAGCACCATGACGAGGTAAGCCGACGCGCACGCCTGCAACGGCTTGCGCGCCGCCGGCTGCACCCATGGCGACACCGCCAGCACGAGCAGGTACCAGAAGATCGTGAACACCGCGAAGTCGATGCGCACGCCGGCGCGATAGTTGTCGTTGGCCGTGTACTCCATGACCGTGGTGTACAGCGTCGGCGACACCATGCCTACCACCTTCATCGACAGGCCGCTGACATAAGCAAGGAACGCCAGCGCCGCCAGCACGCGCAACGGATTCGGCTTCAACAGCAGCGCCGGCGCACAGATCAGATACAACAGGGAAGACACGTGCAGACTGGCCGCCACTGCGCCCAGCAGCACGAAGCCCCACCATCGGCGCTGCTGGAAGCACAGCAGGGCGGCGAACACGAGCGGCGCCGCCAGGCCCTGGCGGATGGCGTTGATCGACGCGTTGACGAACATCGGTGAGATGAACAGCAGCAGCAACGACGCGCACAACAGCGTCGGATACGCCTGCGTCGGCGGAAACACGCGATGATTGATCCGCACGGCGATGGCGACGCCGAGCAGCAGTAATGCGAACAGTGCCGCCTGGTATCCCGGCACGCCCAAGCTCAGCAGGCGCAAGCCGTAGCTCAGGTAGGCGAAACCCGGCTCCAGGCGGGTCTCCGGCACGCCCTGGTCCAGGCTCTCGAAGAAGCCCGCGTACGTCTCCGTGTCGGAGCCGATGTCCAGCGGGCGGCTGCCCACCAGCCAGCAACCGAACAGCGCCACGGCCAGCAGCCACACGACGCCGAGCCAACGCTCCGCATTCGCCTGCGGGCTATGGGCCGAGCGCAGGTAGGGCAACTCGATGCCGGGACTCGTCATGCGGTCACCGTGTCGCGGCCGGCCGCATCATCAGCAACATGCGCCGGCGTCCGCGCCGCACCAGGCCCACGCTCCGCGCGAACCAGTGCTCGCCACGCGTGACCAGGCCGGCGGCCAACAGTTCGCGGCGCACTTCCTTGCCGGCACTGTGCATCGCATCGAGGTCGCCACTGAGTCCGGCCGCGCCGAACGTGGGTTTGTGCCAGTAGGCGAGCACCTGGTTGAGCTTGACGCAGCGATAGCCGGAGAAGCCGATCTGCGCCCACAGCAGGAAGTCTTCCACCCGGCGGAACCGCTCGTTGAAACGGAACGGCAGGTCGCGGCGCAGGATGACCGAAGCGGTGGGGAACGGATTGTTGAGCAGCAGGCGACGGCGCCCGATCACGTGGGTACGCACGGCGCCGCGCACGGGCTCTGGCGTGGCGCCACGCGGCGCCACCTTCATGCGGTGCGCGATCAGGGCGATGCGCGGATCGCGCTCGAGTTCGGCCATCTGCCACGCCAGCTTGTCCGGTGCCCACGTATCGTCGGCGTCGAGGAAGGCGATGTACGGCTGCACCGCCTGCTGCCAGCCGAGGTTGCGCGCCCGCGACGGTCCGCCATTGGGCGATGCCGCGACCACCTTGACCCATCCTGTCGGGTACGCACCGGCGACGCGATGCAGCGCCTCGAGGGTATCGTCGCCGCTGGCATCGTCCACCAACAGCACTTCCGCCGGAGGCCGGGTCTGCGCCGCGATCGACGCCACCGCGTCGCCGATCGTGTCGCCGCAGCGGTAGCACGGCACCACGACGCTGACGGGTGCCGGTGCGCCGGGAAGGGAAGGAGATGGGATGTCGTCGTTCATGCCTGGGCCCATGGTGCGCATTGGAAGATGTCGGGCGCCCGCTGTGCGTAAGCGGCGCGTGAAACGCGCGGTTGCCGTTCGCCTGCGAGCAAGGCAGGCAACGCTTCGCTGAACGGATTCTCCGTCTCCGCCGCGGTGACACGCAGCGAGGGGTGCAAGCCGATGTCGTCGGCGAAGTCGCGGCACTTCGGGTGGTAGTCGATGATCATGAACGGCACCTCCTGCAGGTAGGCGACGATGGCGCCATGCAGACGCGCGCTCACCACCACGTCGCACGCGGCCAGCGCATCGACGGTCCGCAACGGGTCCTGGCTCGCGTATGCGCGCCACGTGGCCGCCACGCCTTCGGTGCGCAGCCGCTCCACCAGCGATTGCGCCAAGGCGCTGTCGCCGTGGTGCGGATGCTCGTTGAGGCTGAACACGTCGACGCAGACATCGCGCGTCCGGCGCAGGTCCGCCAGCGTGGCGATCAGGTGCTCCTCCCAGCGCCGCCGCGACGGGGCGGCGTATTCGCCGTCTTCACGATAACGGCACGGCGCCACGCCGACACGCACGGGCGCATTCGGCATCTTCACCGGAGCGGCGGTGCGCGGGCCCAGCGCCGGCAGCAAGGCCGCCAGGTCGCATCCCGCGTGGGTGATCGCCTCCAGGCCCATCGCCTGGGCGAGGCGGTGCGAGCGCGCATCGCGTACGGACAGGTAGCGGAACCGCTGCAGGAAGGCGGCGACCGAGTCCTCGTCGCGCGCATCGTCGAAGGGCCCGATCGAAACGCCCACGGCCGCGAGCTGCACACCGCGCTCCACGGCGGACAGCATCATCGGCTTGCGGAACGATTCGCGCGCGGTGATCACCGAACCGCCGCCCATCACCAGCACGTCGCAGTCATGGATGCCCCGGGCGAAGCTGAGCCACCGGCTCGCCTTGCCGACGACGCCGGTGCCGCCGTACCAGCGCGTCGGATAGCGACGCGGCACGGTGCTGCGCGCGGGCGCCGCGGCCAACGGCGGCCCGACGACGCGCGGAGCCGCATGCCAATAGGCCTGGGCCGCGCGCGTGCACAGTACGCCGAACAGGTCGTCGCCGAAGTTGCGCATGCCGTAGTAGCCCGTGAAGGCCGTCCGCAACGCGGTCATGGCGCACCCCGCAGGGCCGCGGCGCGCCGCGCGCCGTGGTACATCGCCAGCAGCAACAGGGCTTCTGCGGCGAGCGTGGCGAACGCCGCACCCATCGCGCCGTGGGCGGGGATCAGCAGCAGGTTGAGCAAGGCCGCGGCCGTGGCGGCCGCGAGCATCGCGCCCACGCGGTAGGCCATCTGGCCTTCGGTCAGCAGCACGGCGCCCACTGCCGTGGACAGGAAGCGTACCGGCACGCACACCGCCAGCAGCATCAGCAAGGGCTGCAGGCCCGCGTAGCGTTCGCCGAACACGCGCACCGCTTCGCCCGACAGCGCCGCCAGCACGACGCCGACCAGCAGGCCGCTCGCCAGCATGCCGATGCAGCCCAGCCGGTACACCTGCCGGAAGCGCGCACGGTCATGCACCGCCCACCGGTGCAGGCGCGCGAGCAGGAACTTCTGGTACACCGTGGTCGGGAACAGATAGATCGCCGTCATCACCGCCAGCGCGATGCCGAACACGCCAGCCTCCGCGTCGCCGCGCAGGTACTTCAGCAGCACCGTGCCGATCTGGAAGAACACCGGGTACAGCACGGCGGCGACACCGTAAGGCCATGCCTGCCGGAACAGCATGCGGGCGTCGGGTCGCACGATGTCGCGGGCCAACAGGGGATCGCGCGGGCCGTGGCCCTTGAGCGTCCAATCGCCGCTGCGCATCGCCCGCCATTGCGGCACTGCCAGCATGAGCACCACGACCGCCAGCACGGCATGGCCCCAGGCTACGGCATGGATCGACATCGAGAGGCCCGCGACCGCCAGCAGGGCGATCGCCAGTCGGCCTGCCGGCATCAGCAGCTGCCACCCTGCCAGCGCCGCGTGCCGCTCTTCCAGGCGCAGCTTGCTGCCGATCTGTTCCACCGCCAGCAGGCCGAGGATGAAGGGGGCCAGCGCCAGCAGCATGGAACGCGTGGCGGCATCGACCGGGGGCCCGGCCAGCGCCCACGCCACGACCCCGCCGACGGCCAGCGCGCTGGTGAGGACGAGGAAGCGCGACGATGCCGGCTGCCACCGCTCGGCGGCCCATCCCTCCGCGCCATGCGCCTTCAACCGGAACTGGGACAGGCCGAATCCCGCCAGCGGTGCGACCAGACTGACCGTCGCCAGCGACGAAGCGAACAGACCGTAGTGCGCCGGCCCGAAATGGCGCGCCAGCACCACCTGGGTGAGGAACACCATCGCTGCGCCTGCCGCCGTCGCCAGCGACAGCACGGACAACGCGGCGAGCGCGGGACGCCAGGGCACGGGCAAGGCCTGGCTCATGCCGCCGCCGCGAGCGGCTGCGGCAGCAGCTCGTCGTAGACCTCGCAGGTCCGGCGGATGACCGTGCGCTCGTCGAAGTCGGCGAGCGCCTTCTCCCGTGCCCGTACGCCCAGCGCGTGAAGCAGCACGCGATCATCGTCGAGCCGCGCCAGCACCCGGGCCAGCGAGTCGGCGCTGCGCGGCACCACGTGCAAGCCGTCATGGCCATCCCGGGTCACCACCTCCCTGCAACCGGGCAGGTCGGTGGTGACGAGCGCGATGTTGCAGGCCGCGGCTTCGATGAGGCTCTTCGGCACCCCTTCGCGGTAGTAGCTGGGCAACGCCATCACGTCGACGTCGCGCAGCAGCGCAGGCATGTCGTCGACATGGCCCAGCCATGTCAGCAGACCCTGCGACTGCCAGCCCTCGACCTCGTCGCGCGTGACCGAACTCGGGTTCCCTTCGTCGGGCATGCCCGCCAGCAGGAAACGGACGTCGCGACCCTCGGCGCGCAACTGCGAGGAGGCGTCCGCATATTCGCGCACGCCCTTTTCCTTCAGCAGGCGGGCGGCCAGCAGCACGCGCAAAGCGCCATCGCCGCGCGGTTGCCGGCCGTCGGCGTTGAAGCGCGCGATGTCCACGCCGGAACTGCGGATCAGGCGGATGTGCTGGGGCGGCGCCAGGCGCAGCGCATGGAAGGCCTCTGCGTCGTCCGGATTCTGCAGGATCACCCGCGAACGCTCGCTGCCGAGCGCAGCGCGCATCAGTGCCGAGACCAGCGGGCGCAAGACGCGGGCCTTCATGCGGTCGCTGGCGAACACGTAGCCCAGGCCGGTCACCGCATTGACGTACGCCGGAACGCTCGCCGCGCGCGCCGCCAGCGCGCCGTACACGGCGCACTTCAACGTGAAGCTGTGCAGGAGGTCCGGGCGCTCCTCGCGCAGCAGCGCAACCAGGTTCGCCAGCGTGCCCGCCTCACGCAGCGGATTGAGACTGGCACGCTGCATGCGCAGCGGCACCCAGCGCACGCCGTGCGCGGCGAAGCGTGGACCGAACTCGCCCGGAGGTGAGACCATCACCACATCCACGCCGCGCGCCTGCAGCGCACGCGCCGTCGACAGCCGGAAGTTGTAGAGGTACCAGTCGGTGTTGGCGAACAGGATGAACTTCAAGGCGGGCTCCGCGCGAATCGATACCCGCGATTCTAGGAAACGACCCCGCGGAATCCATTGACGCACTCACCACAAGCCGCAGGCACGCATGAACGCCCGAAACGGAAGAGGCGGCCTCGCGGCCGCCTCTTTACGGGCTCTTCACCCCACGCGATCCCGCCGCGCGCTCACTTCGCGAACTGGTTCGTCGTGACCCGGATGTCGGTGGCGGTGGACACCTTCGCGACGTGCGCGCCGTTGCCCTTGTTCCCTTCCACGATGCCGGTCATGGAGACGAGCGGGTTCAGGACGGTGTTGACGCCATGCAGCCGTGCATTGTTGTTGCGGAAGACGTTCCCGCTCACCTGGTAGTTGTAGGTGTTGGCGCCCAGCATCAGGCCCACCAGGTGGTTGTGGCGGATCGTGTTGAGCGCGATGTAGCCGTCTTCCGGACCGATGGTCAGCAGGCCATGACCGCCGTTGTACTCGAGGGTGCAGCGCTTGACGGTGACGCCCTTGACCCGCTTGTAGAGCAGCACGCCGTTGCCGGCGTTGCCCCGCATGACGCAGTTCTCGATATGAACGGTCGAAGTGATCCGCGCATCGTTGGAATCGGGCTCCACGTCGATGCCGCACTCGGGGGCGATGCCGCGCGTGTCGCTGAACTCGCTGTCGTAGACCTTGACGTTGGTGGCGCAGCCGATGGTCAGGCCCTGGCGGCGGTTTCCGGTGCTCACGATGTTGGCGATCACCACGTCGTTGCACGGGATCGTAGGCGCGTTGGTCACCATGGCGCCGCCGATGGAGACGCCGTCGCCCCAGCACTTCGACACGTGGATGTCGCGGATGGTCACCTTGCTCGAGCCGCGGACCATGATGCCGTGGCCCCATTCGCCGGTGGTGCCCAGGTGGTTGTCGCGGTCGCCGATGATGCGGCCACCGGAGATCTCGACGTTGCTGACCTTGTAGACCATCAGCACGTAGGCGCGCTCCTGGTCGTTGCGCTTCGCCCGCAGGATGGCACCGTCGGCGAGCTGCAGGTGCATGTTGCTGCGCAGGCGCACGTTGCGGGTCGGATCGATCACGTAGTCGCCCGCCGGCACGTGGATCGTGCCGCCGGACGCAGGCAGCGCATCGACGGCCGCCTGGAACGACGCGGTATCGTCGCGCGCGCCGTCGCCGGCCGCGCCCCAGTCGCGCACGCTCAATGAAGCGCCACCACGCGCGCGCGCCGGCGGATCGTAGACCGCGGTCGCCGACATCGAGAGCGCCGGCATGTTGCCGGCCATGACCGCGCCGAGCGCACGCGGGATGCCGCTGGCCACGCCGATGGCGGGCAGCGCGAAGAGCATCGATTTCTGCAGGAAACCGCGCCGAGGCATCCCAGCCTCGCGCACGTCGTGCACGAGAACATTCTTCTTCACAAACGTAACCCCTTGCGGGCAAGCGCCCGTCGGAAAAGTAGCCAGGTGATCGCCGCGTGAAATCGCGACGGGGGCGACTATAGCGATGGAGAAGCAACCGCTGGTTAACGCAACGACGTATCTGTGAACGCTTTCAAACACTTCGCGCATGCACAAGCTGTTCACGCGAACACCGTCACGTATCCGCATGCATGCCATCGTGGTTGAGTCCGCTTCTCCAGCGCGGATGAGGCTGCTTGCTCAGCGCGGATGAGTCCGCTTGTTCGGGCGGATGCGTTCGCTTCGCGCGCCACCGCGTACTGCCGAGGGAGATTATTCGAAGCGGTTGCTTCGGTCGACGCGCACGTCCGTCGCGGTCTTGGCCACGTCGACGTGCATCCATCCCTTCATCGCCTGCGGTTTCTGCCGACGCAAGCCCATGGCATTGCCCGAGAACCGGTTGCCCGCAACGACGATGTCGCGCCCACCACCCCGCACGACGATGCCGCGCAGGCCATTGTCCGCGATGTCGTTGTCTTCGAGCACGCACTGTTCGCCGCCACGGATCAGCACCCCATCGCCGCGATTGCCGCGGATGATGCAGCGACGGACGGTGATGCGGCGACCGCGCTCGTAGACCTGCAGGCCTGCGCCATGGTTGCCGCGCAGCGTGCAGGCTTCGATGCCGATATCCTCGGCGTCGGCGCCCGGATCGGGCTCGATGTCGATGCCGCAGCCCGGCAGCGTGCCCTGCGTGGCGAGGAAGTGGGAGCGCAGCACGCGGACGTTGCGCGATCGTCCGATCGTCAGGCCCTGCCGGCGGTTGCCGGTGCAGACCACGTCCTCGATGCGGATGTCGCGGCTGGGCAGCACCCTCGCGCCGCTGATGCCGCCGACCGAAATGCCGTCGCCCCAGCACTTGGTGATGTGCACATCGCGCAGCAGCACGCGCTCCGCACCCCGCACCATGATGCCATGACCCCATTCGCCCGCGGTGGATAGGTGGTGGTCGCGATCCCCGACGATGCGTCCGCCACTGACCTGCACGTCATGCACGTCTTCGATCAGCAGGACGTAGGCCCGGGGCGCGGCGTTCGCCCGCGCGATCAGCCGTGCATCGGGCGCCATGGACAAGCGCGTGCGCGAACGCAGGCGCAGGCTGCGCTCGGGATCGATCACGTAGTTGCCCGACCCGAGCGCCAGCGTGCCGCCGGCCGGCAGCGCGTCGATGGCCGCCTGCAGTGCGCGCGTGTCGTCGGTGACGCCATCGCCCCGCGCGCCGAAGGCGCGCGCATCCAGCGCCAGCGCACGCGGGGACGGCAACGCCGAAGCGAGCAGCAGGCCCGCGCCTGCTCCCATCCATCGACGCCGGGACAGCCGCATCAGGCCGCGATCGATTCGCGGCGCGGCTCCGTGGCCGTGCCGGCGGCCTCGGCCGCGTGCGCCGCCAGCCACGGCAACACCACCGCCAGCAGGTAGAACTTCGACGCGTGGTACTTGTTGTCCAGGCGGCCGCGGTTGCGCTCCAGCCACGCGACCGCACCGGGCAGCATGTCGCGCGTTTGCGCGGCGAACGCATGGACCTGCTCGAATCGCTGCGCGGCCAGGCCGCAGACATCGAAGCGGAAGCTGCCCTTGCGCTGCACGTAGGGCAGCTCGCCGAAGTGGGCGGCGATGTGGCGCCGGATGAGGATCTTGTTCAAACCCGATTCCGGGTCCACCTTCTGCCTGCGCGGCACTTCATGATGGATCCATTCGCGCAGGGCGCGATCGCAGAAGGGATAGGCCGCGCCCAGCCCTGCCGCATGCGACGTGTACAGACCCTTGGCGAACGCGCCGGCCGAGCCGGCGATGGACATCGACATGTCGCGCCATTCCCACGCGCTGGTGGCCGACGCGATCTCCGTCTTGAACAGCGACAGCCGCTCGCGCGAACGACGCGCCATGTCGGCGCCGAACAGCGCGTCCACTTCCGCATCGCTGAAGCGCGAGCCGGGGAAGACGCGCTCGATCGGCGTCATCTGCAGGGTGCCGAGCGCGAAACAGAGCGGGAAGCTGGCCGATACCCCTGGCAGGCCGGTGGCGTCGAACGGCAGGCGCAGTCCGCGCGCCATGCGCACCGTCAGCTGCTGCTGCAGGTCGACCGGCGTGCCGAAGTAGCTGTCGGCGCCGAGCCCATCGATGACGCCGTCGCCACCGCGCGCGGCCACTTCGGTCGCGAGGTCGGCATAGGACAGCAGGGCGAAATCCGCCGTCAGCAACGGCATGCGCGCGGCCAGTGCCAGGTAGCGGTCGTAGGCGCGCCCGGGATCGCAGACCAGCATCTCGTGGCGCAGGCCCAGCCGGGTCGCGACATGGCGTGCGGATTCGAGCTCGTTCTCCTCGCGCCCGCCCAGATAGGTGATGCAGGTGGCGTCGGGCCGCGCATCGGCGAGGGCGATCGCCAGGGTCGTGGAGTCCTTGCCACCGCTCTGCAGCAGCCACGGCGAGCGCATGTTCGCGCACGTCCGGGTGATCGCGTCGGACAGCATGCGGTGGTAGACCGCGATCCAGTCCTGCGGCCGGTCCGCGACCTCCGGCACCTCGCCGGCGTTGCGGAACTTGAAATGGAAGTCCGGTGCGGCACGCATGTCCTGGTGGGCGGAGAAGCCGAACGTCACCAGCTTGACGCCCTCGTAGATGGAATGCGGCGGATAGACGAAGGCGTTGCGCAGCAGGTCGGCGACCGACACCGGGTCGACCCGGTGGTACTCCGGATGGCGGTCCAGCACGGTGAAATCCGGCGTGCCGTAGTACGGCGACATGGTGATCTGCATCGGTGGCGCCTCCTCAGCGGCCGGCGCCGGCACGCGGGGCCGGCAGGTACTCGTAGTAGGTGTAGGCGTACTCGCCCGCGCCGCGCTTCTCCACGCCATTGAAGATCGCGCCCTTCACCTCCACGCCGTTCTGCTCCAGGCGCTGCTTGGCCAGGGCGATCTCGCGCTGCTGGTTGAGGCCCCAGCGCACCACCATCAGGCAGGTGCCCGCATGGTGGCCGATGACGGCCGCGTCGGTGACAGCCAGCACCGGCGGCGTATCGATCAGCACGATGTCGTATTCGCCCGACACGCGCTTCAGCAGGTTGCTGAAGTTCTCGTGCATCAGCAGCTCCGACGGGTTGGACGGGATCGCGCCGCGCGAGATGAAGGAGAGGTTCTCGGCGCCCGCGACCCGGCGGACGGCTTCGTCCAGCGGGATGCGGCCCTCGATGACGTCCGACAACCCGTTCTGCCAGCGCACGCCCACCGCATCGTGCAGCGTGCCGCGGCGCATGTCGGCATCGATCAGCAGCACGCGTTGCCCCGTCTGCGCGATGGTGACCGCGAGGTTGGCGCAGATGAAGGTCTTGCCGACACCGGGGCTGGGCGCGGAGATCATCAGCAGGTTGTTGCGCATGCGCATCCGGGCGAAGTGCAGGCTCGTCCGCAGCGAGCGGAGCGCCTCCATCGCCAGGTCCGACGGCGCGTTCAGCGCGAGCAAACGCGATTTTCCGTCACGACGACGGTGGCTCATGCGGTAGGTCAGTGCCTGGCCCTTCTTGCTCAGCGGGATGGACGCATAGACCGGCAGGCCCAGCAGTTCGATGTCGACCGGGTCTTCCACGCCGCGGCGGAACATCTGCTGCACCAGCACCACGACCACCATCACCATCAGGCCGAGCAGCGTGCCGGCGGCGAGCACCGGCAGCGGCTTCGGCCACGCCGGGCTGTTGAGGTTCACGGCCGCCGGATCGATCACGCGCGCGTTGCCCACCGCGCTCGCCTTGGCGATCTCCAATTGCTGTGCCTGGTCCAGCAGGTTGGCGTAGGTCTGGTTGGTGACCTCGACGTCGCGATTCAGGCGGAACAGCACCTGCTGCGTGTCCGGCAGATCATGGATCCGGCCCTGCAGCCCATTGCGCTCGCCCTGGAACCGGTTGATCTGGTCCTGCAGCGCGCGGTAGGTCGGATGCGCCGCGGTGTAGCGGTTCTCCACTTCGGTCATCTTGATGCGCAGCTGCTGGATGCTGGAATCCAGGGCGATCGTCTGGTCGAGCAGCGCGCGGTTCTGCGTCGCCACATCCAGGGTCTGCGTTCGCGTCTGGAACGCAGTCAACGCGGCCTGGGCCTTGCCCAGCTCCTCGCGCACCTTCGGCAGCTGCTCGGTGACGAACTTCAGCCGGCTGGCCGCTTCGGCGGAGGTGCGCGCGACGTTCTGCCGCACATAGGCGCCGGTGACCTCGTCGAGGACGCGGCGCGCCCGCTCGGGATCGGCGTGCGCGTACACCAGGCTGATCACGCCGGAATTGCGGCCCATTTCCGTCGCCGTGATGTTCTCTTTCAATGCCGCCATCACCGCCGACGGATCGTAGCGGGTCACCTGGAAGCGCATGCCGGGATGCGCCGTGAGCCTGCGCACCTGCATCGCCACGCCACCCGCATTCACCGGCGTACCGGCGCGGCCGCGCGCGAGCACCTGGCCCTGCGCGGACAGGACATAGCGCCCTTGCGCACCGGCCGTCAGTTCCATCGGCACGCCTTTCAGATGGTCGGGCACCTCGAGCCGGGCGATATCGAGGGTTTCGCCGCCCCAGCCGTACTGCGACAGGCCGAACCACGGCGACGCCAATTGGCCCGGGTTGGATTGCTGGTAGCGGCGTACGATGAAGTCGCCGACCACGGGCAGGTGCTGCGGCTTCACGTCGACCGCCAGATCCATCTTCGTGATGGCCTCGCCGATCACCCGTCGCGACGTCAGCAGCTGGACTTCGGTGGTGCCGGGGGTCGGGATGGCAGGCGGTGCCTGCATCGCCGCATTCGGGCTGAGGCCCGGCGGAATGGCCGGGCGGCTCTCCACCTGGACCACGGCATTGGCTTCGTACTTCGGCGTGACCACCGCCAGGTAGGCGACGCTCGCCAGCACGAAGGCGGCGGTACCGAACAGGATGAGCTTCTTCTTCGCGCCCAGCGTGGAGACCAGGGCAGGAATGTCGACGTCGTCGTTGCGGACGGAGGCGGCTGCCAGGGTCGGTCGTTCCGCGCTTCGTCGCGTGATCAGCTGGGTCGCCATGGTTCACCTCGCTTGCATGTCGTGTCGTGGGCGTGCCGCTTTTCGCGGCACGCGGATGGGAACGGGATCGCCGTCATGACGCAGCCCGGGCATCGAGGGGTTCGCGCAGTTCGTGCGGGGCGCTACGGGGCGCGTGCGGCGCACGCAGGCCTGCGAGCGCTTCCAGCACCGGTGCGCAGCCGTCCTCGCGGGGGATGTCCAGGTCCGGTGCATCGCACAGCGAGACGTAGACGGCGTCGTCGCCCAGCAGCGTCAGCACGCGGCCCGCGATCGCGACCGGCGTGACGCCGATGGCGACGGCCCCGTCTCCTGCGCCGACTTCCTCCTGCGCCACCAGCACCGGCTTGCCCAGCAGGCGCCTCGGCGGCGGTGCGCCCGCACCCACCAGCACCAGGTAGGCGCGCTCGAGCAGGTAGGCCCACGCTAGGAAGTCGTCGACGTCCAGCGGATGCACGTTCGCGAACGTGTGCAGCGGATCGCCGCCCTCGCCCGGCGCCACGCCCACGCCGCCGACCCAGACGATGTCCACGTCGGGCCGGCGGCGCGCCACCATGGCGAGCGCGTCCGAGAACGCGCCCTCCTGGTCCGGCGCGTCGCTGCGCGCGCTGACGGCCAGCAGCAGGGGCGCATTGCCGCGCAGGAAGCCGAAGCCTTCGGCCAGCGAACGTGCGAGATCCGCATCGCGGCGCATCTGGCGCAGCGCGGTCCGCAACGCGTCGTCCGCCACGTCGGCCTGCACGAGGATGGTTTCCCTCGACACGCCTTCGCCGCTCAGGCGACGGCTGGTCAGCTCGCTGGGGGCGACATGCAGCGCGGCGAGCGACTGCACGATGCGGCGGCTCGCTTCGCTGGGCCAGTGCTGCGTGCCGGAGGCCGGTGCATCCGCATCGACGCAGACCAGGGGCACGTCGCGCGCGTGCGCGGCCAGGCTCATCGCGAACGTCACCGGCGCATCGCCGGGCACCACGATCACGTCGGGGTTCGTGTCGCCGATCAGCTGCTGCATCTCGGCCTGCGCATCGCCATAGGCCGCGCCGCCGCCTTCGGTGGACACGCTGGCCTGGGCCTCCAGCCCGAACATCTGCAGCAGGTG
>Ga0247823_10001391_pt1 | contig 20125 bp, 15 predicted proteins | sample 13C_PalmiticAcid_2_FD_192426 | JGI IMG/M metagenome (GOLD analysis project Ga0247823, IMG submission 192426) | Soil microbial communities from agricultural site in Penn Yan, New York, United States - 13C_PalmiticAcid_Day30 | ecosystem: Environmental > Terrestrial > Soil > Agricultural land... | reverse complement strand
CCCTGGTACTGACCCACAATAAAACCCTGGTGGCACAGCTTTACGGCGAATTCCGGCAGTTTTTTCCGGAAAACGCAGTAGAATATTTCGTATCGTATTACGATTATTACCAACCCGAAGCCTACATGCCGGTTTCGGGCACCTATATCGAAAAGGACCTGGCCATCAACGAGGAGCTGGAAAAACTGCGCCTGCGGGCTACCAGCAACCTGTTGAGCGGCCGGCGCGACATCATTGTGGTAGCTTCCGTTTCCTGCATTTACGGTATGGGTAACCCTACCGAATACGCCAATGGTATCATCCGCGTGGCAGAGGGCGAGGAAGTAGGTCGCAACGCCTTCCTGCACAACCTCGTGAACTCGCTGTACAGCCGCAGCGATATCGAATTCAAACGCGGTACCTTCCGGGTAAAAGGCGATACGGTAGACATCAACCTGCCCTACGTGGATTATGCCTACCGGTTCAGCTTCTTTGGCGACGAAATTGAAGAAATTGAGAGTTTTGACCCCGAAACCGGCAAACGCATTGGCAAACTGGACCATGCTGCCATTTTCCCGGCCAACCTGTACATGGCGCCCAAGGACCAGATGATCCACATCATGCACGAAATCCAGGACGAACTGTCCCGCCAGGTGGAGTATTTCATCAGCATCGGTAAAACGCAGGAAGCCCAGCGCATTAAGGAACGGGTGAACTATGACCTGGAAATGATCCGCGAACTGGGGTATTGCAGCGGCATCGAAAACTACAGCCGGTTCCTGGACCGCCGCCAGCCCGGCACCCGACCCTTCTGCCTCATCGATTATTTCCCGGACGATTTCCTGCTGGTGATCGACGAGAGCCACGTAACCATCCCCCAGATCAGTGGTATGTATGGCGGCGACCGCAGCCGTAAACTGAACCTGGTGGAATATGGCTTCCGCCTGCCCTCGGCACTGGACAACCGGCCGCTGAACTTCCATGAATTTGAAACCCTGCTGAACCAAACCGTATTCGTAAGTGCCACACCGGGCAAATATGAACTGGAAAGAACGGAAGGCGTGGTGATAGAACAGGTGGTACGTCCCACCGGTCTGCTGGACCCGCCCATTGAAGTGCGTCCCAGTTACAACCAGATCGACGACCTGCTGGAAGAAGTGGACAACCGCATCCAGAAAGGCGATCGTGTGCTGGTGACGACCCTCACCAAACGCATGAGTGAGGAAATGGACAAATACCTGCAACGCATCAACATCCGCTCCAAATACATCCATAGTGAGATTGATGCCCTGGAGCGGGTAGAAATTCTCCGCGACCTCCGCCTGGGCAATATCGACGTACTGGTGGGGGTGAACCTGCTGCGGGAGGGCCTTGACCTGCCCGAAGTATCGCTGGTAGCTATTCTCGATGCCGACAAAGAAGGTTTCCTGCGGGATGAGCGCTCCCTGACGCAAACCGCAGGCCGTGCCGCCCGTAATGCCGATGGCCTGGTTATTTTTTATGCCGACAAGATCACAGACAGCATGCAGCGCACCATCGACGAAACCAACCGCCGCCGCGAAAAACAGATGAAACACAATGCCGAACATGGCATCACTCCTACCACCGTTCGCAAATCGATAGAGCAGATCATGGGCCAGACCGGCGTACTCGACATCAAGGGCTACGACCCAAAAAATCCTTATGCTACCGAAGAAGTCAACACCATGGCAGCAGAAGAGCAGGTGGAATACAACAACAAAACCGAACTCAAAAAAGCCATCGAAAAAACCAAGAAAGCGATGGACAAAGCAGCCAGGGACCTCGACTTCATGGAAGCGGCCCGCCTGCGCGATCTGATGTTTGCAATGCAGAAGCAAATGGATTAACTTACCAATCGTTTAAATCAGAAAATGGAACAGAAACAACAGAAGAAGCTAGCCAGGTTCTAAACGCGAAAGGCATACCGGCGTTCGATACCTCAATCATTTTGAAGAAGGCGATTTCACCTACAAAGCCTTTGGCAACAAACAATTTGGGATCATCGCTGTTTTCTTCCTGGGATTGATGGTATACACCGCCATGACGATGAGCATGGAAAACCATCGTCCATCCCTGCTGTATAGCCCCTGGGTATCTTTTCTAGTGCTCATACCTCTGGCATTTTCATTCCTTCGGCACCTGTTCAGGTACAAGGGCAAGATGCTGCAGATTTCGCAGGGCTTAGATACTTTTTATTACGGAAGTAAAGACGACTTACAGGCTTTCAGTAAAAAAGAAATAGTGAATGTAGTGGTTCGCCAGGCACTGGCAAGAAGAGATAACAATGGCGGAATCAGCACCATTATCATCCGGTTCAGGAACGGCAGCGAACTCATTTTATCGAGCGTGATGCTAGCTGTACCTGCATTACTCGAAAAGCTGCATGAGCCACCTGTAGTATATGAAAATGTATGGTTCTACGCCATTTAAAACATAAAAAAATCCCCCGCAGTGATTGCGGGGGATTTTTCATTTAGCATTTTTCCAATGCCTGCAATATATCATTCAGGATATCGGTTTTGTGTTCCAGTCCTACCGAGATGCGGATAAGGCCGGGAGTGATGTTTACCGCCAGTCTTTCCGCCTCTGTGAGTTTGGCATGTGTGGTGCTGGCCGGGTGCGAGGCAATGCTGCGGCTATCGCCCAGGTTGGCGGTGAGCGAAAGCATCTCCAGCGCATCCAGGAATTTGCGGCCGCTTTCCAGTCCGCCTTTCAGTTCAAAACACACAATACCGCCGCCATTCTGCATCTGTGCTTTCGCAATGGCATACTGCGGATGGCTGGGCAGGTAAGGATATTTGAGCCAGGAAATTTTATCATGGTTTTCCAGCTGCTGCGCAATGTGCAGGGCATTGCCGGAATGGCGTTCCATGCGCACATCCAGGGTTTCGAGGCTCTTGCTCAGCACCCAGGCATTAAACGGCGATAAAGCAGGGCCACTGCTGCGGCAAAACAGGTAAATTTCTTTCACCAGCTCTTTCTTGCCTACTACTACACCACCCAGCACACGGCCCTGGCCATCCATCCATTTGGTACCGCTGTGTACCACCAGGTGAGCACCGTATTCAATGGGCCGCTGGTTCACCGGTGTGGCAAAACAGTTGTCCACATTCAGGATCAGGTTATGCTTCGCCGATAATTTCCCTACCGCTTCCAGGTCTATGATATCGAGGCCGGGATTGGTAGGCGTTTCGAGGTAAATCATTTTGGTATTGGGCTGAATCGCCGCTTCCCAGGCAGCTACATCATCCGACGGCACATAGGTGTATTCAATGCCGTATTTGGGCAGGTACTTGGTGATGATGGTGTGCGTGCTGCCAAAAATAGAGCTGCAGGCCAGCAGGTGATCTCCCTGCTTGAGCAGCGCCATGAATGAAGCAAATACTGCACTCATGCCTGAAGCGGTGGCATAACCATCTTCGGCTCCTTCGAGGGCACACATTTTATCGATCAGTTCCTGCACATTCGGGTTGCTGAAACGGCTGTAGATGTTATCGTCCGTTTCGTCGGCAAAAGCGGCGCGCATCGATTCCGCATCGTCAAAACAAAAGCTGCTGGTTAAGAACATGGGCACCGAGTGTTCCATTTCTTCCGTTCGTCCGGTTTGAATCCGGATGGCTTTTGTGATAGGGTGTTGCATATGTTTTTGTTTATTAGGTTCTGTTTAAAAGCTACGCTTCGGGAGTTATAACCACTACTTCCCAGCTCAGCGATCCGCCGGCACGGCGAAGGGTTTCGGCTACGGAACAGTACTTGTCCATCGAAAGGTCTACGGCTCTTTGCGCCTTGGACTGGTCGATATGCCCGGTGATCTCGAACACCAGTTTCACCGATGCCCAGATGGAAGGTTCTTTGCCCGGCTCTCTTTCACCTTCTATGCGCATGTTAAACCCGAGCACTTCCTGCTTTTGTTTCCGCAGGATGTTGAGGATATCGATACCGCTGCAACCGCCCAGGCCCATCAGCAGCAGCTGCATCGGACGGGCACCGTAGTTTTCGCCGCCCATTTCCGGACTCGCATCTATCGGGATGATATGGCCCAGCTCATCGGCCGCGTCAAAACCAAATTGTCCCGCTACTCTTTTTAATGTTATGACAGGCATGTACTTTTGTTTGCACAAATGTAATGGCTCATGGCCTTACTGTACCTTTTAAAAGAACCTGATGCAGCATTTTGTTTCTGATCGTCCCTTTGCGCTGGAAAACGGCAGCACCCTTCCGGGCATCCGGATTGGCTACCATACCTGGGGCACGTTAAATGCCGATGCCAGCAATGTCGTGTGGATCTGCCACGCCCTCACTGCCAGCTCCGATGCGGCCGACTGGTGGCCCGGTATGATTGGCGAAGGCTGCACCATTGACCCTGCCCGCCACTTTATCGTATGCGCCAATATCCTGGGCAGCTGTTACGGCAGCACGGGGCCTATGGAAGAAAACCCCGCCACGGGTGAACCTTACTACCATGCATTTCCGCAAATCACGGTGCGCGATATGGTGCAGGCACATATCCTGTTGCGCCAACACCTCGGCATCAGCAGCATTTACCTGCTCATGGGTGGCAGCATGGGTGGTTACCAGGCCCTGGAATGGAGCATCCTGGAAAAAGAAAATATCCGCAACCTGTTCCTCATTGCTACCTCGGCCCACGAAAGCGCCTGGGGCATAGCCATACATACTGCCCAGCGTCTGGCTATTGCAGCCGATCAAACCTGGCAGGAGAACAGCGCCACCGCCGGAGCAGCAGGCCTCAAAGCTGCCCGCGCCATTGGCATGCTCACCTACCGCCATTACGAAGCTTTTGTGCGCCAGCAAACCGATGAAGACGCCAGCAAGCTCGATCATTTCAAAGCTTCTTCCTATATCGATTACCAGGGACAAAAACTGGTGAACCGCTTCAATGCCTACAGCTACTGGATACTCGGCAAAGCGATGGACAGCCACAACATCAGCCGGGGCCGCGGAGGCGATGTGGCAGCTACCCTGCAAATCATTACGCAGCCCACCCTCATCATGGCGGTCGACAGCGATCAACTGTGCCCGTTGAGCAAGCAGCAATTCATGGCAGCGCATATGCCCAATGCCAGTTTCGAAGTCATCAGTTCGGCTTTCGGGCACGACGGTTTCCTGGTAGAAGCGCCGGCCATTTCCATTGCTTTACGCAACTGGCTGCACACATACCCGCTTCCCTCCTGATAACCGATACGTTTTTAAAAATGCCTCCTGCGCGGAGGCATTTTTTTTGAATCAAACCATTGAACGCTATTTATAATATCGGTATATTTACGATACAACCTGCATCAACCCCTTCGCCATAACCTCCCGGAATCCTTTATCGACTTTTTAAAAGCAAAACCGGAATGAAAAAGATTTTTACCCTGTGTCTGCTGCTGGTCACTGCATGGATGGCCAGTGCACAAGGCATTACGCTGTTCCAGCAAAATTTCGAATCCTACACCTCCAACATCATCAGCGACTGGCAACATGTGTACAGTGGTCCGGTCCCTTTCAGAGTGGGTTACCCTTCAGTGATCTGTGAATGTGATGCACCCGAGGTAAGCAGGGCCGCTTCTATCCGCCTCTTCCCGCCTGGCCCCAATGCCTTCATGGCCAGCCCGGTGATCAACCTTACCAGCACCAGTCATGTTTGGTTGCAATACGACGGCTTCTTCAAAGCATTGGGCACCGAAGCGGCAACGGTGGAAGTATCGATCGATAGTGGAGCCACCTGGCAGGTGGTGCAAAATGTACCGGCCAATGCCGACCCTTATTCCTACACCACACACTTCATCGATCTTTCTCCCTATGCCGGTCATAGCAAAACGCGCATCGGATTTCGCTACACCAATATCGAAGGCGGCTGGGTGATCGACAACATCAAAGTGTTTGCGCCCGCACAAAAGGATTTGATGCTGAAAAGAATCAATCCTTCCGATAGCCTGCAACGTTTCCAGGAAGTACAGCAACCCATGGCACTGGGTGGTACAGTGATGAATTATGGCCGGGATACCATCACTTCTTTTGTGGTAAAATACACCATCAACAACGGACCAGCCCTGAGCCATACCATCAGCGGTATCAGCCTGGCACCTTTTGACACGTTCAATTTCCTGCACAACACGCCTTTTACACCGCAGGCCATCGGCAACCACCAGGTTAAAATGTGGGTGGAAATGACAGGCGATACTTACCCTGCGAATGACACTGCCAATGCCCGTATACAAGGCGCAGCATTCCGACCCAAAAAGAAATTGCTGATCGAAGAAGGTACCGGCAGCTGGTGCGACCAGGCGCCCAGAGGTATTGCCTACCTGGAAGCCATACGTGGTGGCGACTTCTCCGAAACCTGCATCATATCCGAACACCGCATGGACTCCATGGTAGTGCCCGACTATGACGATTACCTCTTTAAGCTCCGCTGGAATTTTGTTCCCTACTTCCTCTTCGATCGCCGGCTGAATGTAGCTCCGCGTGATTTTTTCAACGTGGCCCTGCAACAGATGCAACGTTTTGGATTTGCTGACCTGCAATTGAACACGCAGCACACCGCCAACAATATAGATGTTACAACAACCATTGTTCCAGCAATTGATTTATCCGGAGATTACAGGCTGGTAGCGGTAGTCATAGAAAACGGTGTGCATAAAAACGCGAACGGCTGGCAACAGGCCAATGCTTATGCAGGCGGCACATTGGGCCCCATGGGTGGTTTCGAAAACAAACCCAATCCCATACCCTCTGCAGATATGTACTACGATCGTGTAGCCCGGGCCGCTGCTCCTTCTCCGGGTGGTATTAAAGGATTACTACCCACCACCATGCTGCACAACCAGTCTTATACCCAAACCATTTCGTGCCCCATTCAGCCCGGTTGGGATGTCTCCAAACTGCGGGTAGTGGTCATGCTGGTAAGTTATACCTCCAAAGACAGCATGGTACTGAATAGTAACCAAACGACCGCTCCACTCGGCATTCGCGAGCAGGAATACAAGTTTGCAGATTTAACCATCTCGCCCAACCCTGCTGCTGATGCGGCAAAGCTCAGCTTCCGTTCCATCCAGGGCAATAACGGACAAATCCGCCTCACGGATATCACAGGAAAAACTGTATTGCAGTATCCATTATCAGGGGAAGAATTGCGCAAAGGGAATTATACAATACGCACTACAGGTCTGCAACCCGGACTCTACTTTGTAACGTTGCAACTGGCCGATGGCCGCAGAGAAACCCTGAAACTACAGGTACTGAAATAAACAGGCTACACTAATTAAACGAATACTTACAGTCAGCAACAAGATTGCTGACTGTATTTTTTTATCAGAGCAAAGTTTGCGCTATGTATCTTTGAATTTCAACACGAACCAAAAAGAACATGAGTTCAATAACAAAAAAAATCTGCTTTACTCTATTTGCCTTTTCAAGCCTGTTAACCGCTTGTACACAACCAGAAGCTACCAGCACACCAACCGCAGCAACAATCGATACACCAGCAACAACGGTTACTCCTCCACCAGTTATCAACACCGATACCACCATCACCCTTTCCTGCTCCGATGCCTTGCGTCAGCTGATTAAATCGAGCGAGGTATTCCCTAACCTTGATTCGCTAAACATTAAACACGATGGAATGGAAAACGACACCCTGCTCATCAAAGTATCGCACAGCAATGAAGTAGAACCCGGTGCATTTGTTGATGCAGCAGATGGCTTCATGCGCATCGATATGAAGGGTGAAAAACTATTGCGGGTGATGATTGCCGAAGAGCGGGATGATGAAGTGGCGTGCGATAAAAAGCTGCTGCATTATTATATTACGCATTGTATTGGTGAAGAGGAATAACAATCTATCAAATAGAAAGCGGGCATGAAATGATTCATGCCCGCTTCTTTATTATTCCCATGGCCTGTGGTTATTCCATCATGGCGCTCAGCTGAAGCCACAGTAGCAGCGCTGTTGAATCAAGGCGTCTCCGAAAACGGCTGTAATAGTTTTCGGACGGTTTTTTGGTTACTTTTTTTCCGCAAAAAAAGTAACAAGAAGCTGAATGATGTAGAGGAGCCATAAGCATTGATGAAGATGGACGAAGATTTTATAGTTGCCGTCAGGAATCTCTCGAAGGGGTAACACGATACCTACTTCTTCTTTTCCATCTCACGCACCATGCGTATCGTAAAAAACAACAGCACCAGTAACACCGCACCCAATGCCACCCAGAGCCAGATGCGCTGATTAGATTTAGGCGCCTGAACTACAGCAGTGGCTTGCTTTGTAACAGGCATGGGAACGTCCGCCCGCAAGGTCTCCATTAAGGCAGGAATGCTATCTCTGAACTCCTGCAATTCGTACTGCGGTGCTTGCGCATTCGGATTGTTCAGCGCCAGGTGATAACTGTTTCCCTTTTCAAGATAGGTGACCATGCTCCGCGCTGGTTGCAAGGTGCTGATACTTTGTATTTTCAACGGAGGGTTATCGCCGTTTTCAATACGGATGGTCCAGGCGCTGTCTTTACGCAAACCAAACTCCAGCGTGTGTTCAGTATCTGTTGAGCGAAGCATTCCTGCACCGGCTCCATCCACACTCACATTTCTCTTGTAAAATTTGGGACCAGTCAGTTCCATTATGAGGCGGTAGGTCTGGTCGCCCAAAGCATTTACCAAGCGGATGTAAGAATACCCATCCGTACTATCCTTTTGCGTAAACCTAACTGCAGGGTTCTGCAACGGAGCCGTACTGCTTTTTACCGTCTGTCGCATGGGCCTTACGATCGATACAATACTCAGCGGATCCCGACGACCATTTTCAATTGTGAGCCTGAAATGCCGGTACGTGCTCAAAGGAAATTGCAACTGGTAAGGATACACATTACCACCGGCATTGTACATATCTTCCAGCACGCGGTCTTCGGCTACGGTAAACCATTCCCGGCCATTGTTGCTGCCCGAGACAGAAGCCCTTCGCGTAGCTTCTGCATTGCGGATGAGCAGCACCAGTGATTGCAGCGGTTGCCCACCCGGATTATCAAATACCAGCAGGGTATTACCCTTGTTGTTTTGTGTGTTGCTGGTGATGGTAAAACTATCCGTACGGTCATATGCTTTGGCAGCCATATCATCCTGCAACAGGAAGGGCACCTGCACTCCTTTAGCATCCAGCAGGCGCAGGTCCGACAAATCGGTTTTCAGGTAACGCGTCAGCTCCGGCCGCAGGACTACCCTGTAAAATCCACTGTTGGCAGGAGCCGGCAGGACCGATTGCATGGTATGTTGCGCCATCGCCGGCAATCCCAACAGCAACGTAATCGCTATGGCCCATCTACACTTCATGTTCTTCATGTTCAGTTTCATCTGTTTTACCGGCAGGCCGGTCTTCGATCAGTATATTTTTAAGGCGCTGGTACATGAACGATACGGTGAGCAGCAACGCCCCCAGCAGGATAAACGCCGCAATTTTACCACCGGATGAAATATTGCGCAGGTCATATGCAAACAGCTTGAGAATGGTGAGTCCAAACAGGCTCAGCGCAATGATGCGCAAGGTACGCACATGCCTGCTCAGTCCCAGCCAGATGATGATGAACGACGTCACACCCCAGGTGATACTCAATCCCGCTTTGGCAAATACAGTCTCCGCACGGTCTACAGTACTGCCGCCCAGGTACATGAACCAAACATACAGGTGATGCAGTTCCACACTCAGCAAAATGATGATACCAATCGTCACCGCCCAGGTAAATCCATTGACCATCCCCTGCAGGCGTTCATTGAAACGAACCTCTTTAATAGCCTGCACCAGGATATAGCCCAATACCACCAGCGCCAGCCAGTGTGCTGCAAAATGAGCACGATACAAACCTTCCTGCAGGAGCTTCACTTCCAGTGCATAAATCCGTATCGTGAAGCAGAGGTACACCAGGAACAAAACACCCGCCATCACCGGCATCACCAGGGGCGACAAACGAATACCCGCCCGCCGCAGCACCAGTATCAACACCGCGAAAAACACAAAAATATACAGCTCCTGGTACACGATGCTGAGATCATAACCACGGAAATGATTCACAAACTGCAGGTTGAGTTCGAGCATACCGGCAAAGAACAACAGGGCAATAGCACCCACGAGATACACGGCTCTCATATCCTTGTTGGGCATATTGTACAGGTAGTACATATCGGCTTCCTTGTACAGCAAGCGGTACATCACCAGCATGGCAGCTACTACCACCAGCGAAGTCATACAACCGCGATTGGCAATAATAGTGAGCGGTTGCATGGTGCCATATACCTGCGCCCAGTCGAGCAGCAAGCTCCCTGTCACCAGTACAGTGAGCAGCAACGAAGTAAACTTAAACAATCGGATGAACGATTTCTGATACAACCAGAACAGCACCACCATTTCTGCTGCCCAGAACAGGGTAATATTGTTACCGTCCAGCTGCACCGGAGCCGCCAGCGAAATAAACGACAGTGTGATACCAATGAGCAGGAAAATAAAATTGCGGTCCACTTTCTGGTTGCGGTACAGGCTGTAACACAACACCAGGTTAAACACACCCATGGCGGCGGTAAAAAGACCGGTGTACTGGTCCATACCACCGGTAGTGAGCAGGTAGTACCCAGCTGCATAATACAGCACATTAATGCTGAGAATAATAGAAAAATCAAACACTTTGAGCGCACCACTGCGGCCCACATGGTGTACCAGGTTCATGGTCACGAAGAGCAGGTAAAACACCGTACCAAACAACAATGTGCCACCAAAGGAAAAATTGGGCAGGTCGGATTTACCAATGATCCATCCGCCGTAAATGAGTATGGTAAAGCAGAACGCGATGAAATACACCGGCCGCCATTGTTTGTATAACGCCAGCACAATTAAACCCGCGTTGAGGATGCAGAGGTAAGTAAACAATACGATGTAATTGCCTTCGCCGGTACTCACCAGGAATGGCGTAATGAAACCGCCAATAGTAGCGATCACCGCCAGTTCCAGCCGGTCGTACAGTAAGGCCAGTACAATCGCAAAAATGGTGATCACCACCATGATGATGAAAGCCGCCGTTTGCGAAAACAACTGGTATTGGTGAAAGCCATAAGCAATGCTGAAATAAAACACCGCCATAGCTCCGCCTACAAGCACCGAACTAAAAGAACGGTAAGCCCCGCGCAGGCGATGACCAATGCCCAGCAAAATACCGCCGGATACGACCCCAATCGCCACACGGCCTGTTTCGTTGATCCAATCCTGGTCAATGGCATATTTTACAAAAAAGGAAATACCCAGCACCAGGATGGCGATACCGATTTTGTTGATGAGGTTTTCGCCGATAAATTTCTCGAGGTCGGGGTTATTGGCGAGCCAGCGATCCCACCAGCTGCCTTCCGGCTCTGCAGGAGCTGCGGGTGGGGCAAAGGCTGCCGCTTCGTGCAGTTCCGGCTCCATATTGACCTGGATGGGCTGCGGCTCGTAATGAGGCATTACAAGCTCAGGAATGGGTCCCGGTTCTGTTTCCGGCAGGATTTCCGGCTCAGGTTCGGGCACCGCTATTTCCGGTTCGGGTCGCACTTCCTGCACCACTGGTATTACCGGGGCCGGTGGTTCGGCAGCAGGGGCAGCAGGCGGTGCCTGCAATTTATCGTGGATCTGCTCCAGCTCGCGGCGCAGTAAAAAAAACTGTTCCTGTAAGTGGCTGAACGACCGGGTATGATCTGCATTTTTCATCAGCATCACCACCAGCAGTACTACCACTACAACCAGCAAAAATATTTCCATAGGTCTGTTTTACTTAAAAATGGAACAACCAATTTAAAACAAATAAACGTAGCAGAAATATTTGGCCAACCAGCCGGGTCAGGGCTACAGGTTGTATGGGCACAAAAAAATCCCATATCCGGGGGGATATGGGATTCAATATCGTAAAGACGTTGATTGTTTAGGCAACGGGCTTCAACCGGATGATGCGCGTCCAGTGCATCACTTTCATCACGGCGTAGGTAGGATCAAACTCATACCATTTTTTGGCAAAGTTGGGTGATGTACCGTATTTATGGTGGTTGTTCTGAAACAGTTCACCCAGCAGGAACAGGCCCCAGGGCTCAGAGTTTTTGGAATGGTCACCATTGTCGAAGTTGGAATAACCGTATTTGTGACCGCACCAGTTCACGATAGCACCCTGGATAGGGCCCATCAGGAAGTGGATAGGCAGCAGCAGGAACCACCAGAAACTGGGGGCAAATGCCACGTAAAAAGCGATATAGGCAGAGATAAACACGATACGGGTGATCCAATGGTCGCCTATACGGTCCAGCTTAGGCCAGATGGGCAGGTAACCTTCGGTAAACTGTGCATCGGGCAGGTTTTTGCCTGTCAGGAAGTTGTTGTAGATATCACGGGTGTGCATCATCATCTGCCACACATCCTTGAAAAAATGGGGGCTGTGCGGATCTTGTTCGGTATCACTGTACACGTGGTGCATCCGGTGCATAACGGCATAAGCACGGGGAATCAGGAATGAGGATCCCTGCATGAACCAGGTCAGGAAATAAAACAGTTTTTCACGTTTGGCACCGGTGGTATACATCTGGTGGGATGCAAACCGGTGCAGGAAGAAAGTGTGAAAGAACAGCGATAAAAACCAATGTCCGAAAAAGAAAGCCAGAATAATAACCATTTCTTATTAAGCGCCCGTTGTTTGTTTGCGCGCCGCAAAGATAAGTCGGTTCCCAGACATTCCGCTACTTACCCCGGGTTTAAACATGCTTTTTTATGCATTTGGGTGGTCTATACCCGGTAAAAAAATACACTAGCCGCTAATTAGCCAGTTATTACTGCCTTGAAATCATACAGATAGGATGAATTAACCTGTCTGGGGCCCTCACTTGCATAAACCGGAATTTACATTTATATTAACATTATACAACAGTATTCCCTATCGCTAACCCACCCGTATGAAGCCGATTTATCCTTATTTTTTCCGCCTGCTCACGCCCCGTCCTGCTGCCTGGCTGCCCTTGCTTCTTTTGGGAAGCGCCGTGCAGATGCAGGCCCAGGTACCGGTACAGGTGGTGCGTGGCGAGATCACCGACAAGGAAAGCCGGGCCAAACTCACGGGCGCGACCATCAGCATTGCCGATGTGCCGGGCCAGGGCACCCAGACCGATGTGGCCGGCCGGTTCCGGATTGAAAAAGTACCGGTGGGCAAACACACCCTCCGCATCACCTACCTGGGCTATCAAACCCTCACCATTCCCAATGTGCTGGTCACCTCGGGCAAGGAAGTGGTGTTGAACCTGGAGATGGAAGAACTGGTGAAACAAACCAAAGAAGTAGTCATCAGCGCCAAAACCGATAACCGGATGAGCGCGGCCAACGAAATGACCACGGTGAGCGCCCGCAGTTTTGATGTAGCCGAAACCGAACGGTATGCCGGCAGCAGACAGGACCCCGCCCGTATGGCGTCCAATTTTGCCGGAGTACAGGGCGCCGATGATTCGCGCAACGATATCATTGTGCGGGGCAACTCACCTTCGGGCCTGCTCTGGCGACTGGAAGACATTGACATTCCCAACCCCAATCACTTTGCGGTAGCCGGCACTTCCGGCGGACCGGTAACGATCCTCAACAACAAAACCCTCTCCAACTCCGATTTCCTCACCGGCGCCTTCCCCGGCGAATATGGCAATACCGTAGCCGGTGTATTTGACCTTAAAATGCGCAACGGCAACAGCGAAAAATACGAGGTAAGCGCCCAGCTGGGCATACTGGGTACCGAGCTGGCCGCCGAAGGCCCGATTTCGCGCAAAAAAGGCTCCTCTTTTCTCTTCACTTACCGCTACTCTACCCTGCGCCTGTTCCAGGGGCTCAACATCAAAATAGGCACCAGTTCTGTCCCCAATTACCAGGATGCTGCCCTGCGGCTCAACTTCCCGGTGACCGATAAGTTCAATGTATCGCTCTGGGGCATTGGCGGTCTCAGCCAGATAGACCTCATTGTATCGACCCTCACCGAGCGGCCCAATGAAATTTATGGCGAAAACGACCGCGACCAGTACTTCAAGTCCAACACCGGTGCCGCTGGCATTACGCTGCAATACGCCATCAACTCCAAAACCTATTCTAAACTGGTAATAGGTATGACCGGCCAGGGCAGCAGCGCCATACACGATAAAGTGTACCGCAATGCCAATTACCAGGTCGATTCTATCCGGCGCATTCTGGGGTACAATTTTGGCAACAGCAATATCCTGGCGCACTGGTACATCAACCACAAGCTGAACAACCGCACTACGGTCAAATTCGGCGTGCTCAACAACTTGATTCACAGCAACCTGATCGACAGCAGCAGGCAATACTCCAAAGAATGGCAGCACCGCTGGAACTATGCGGGGTATACCAACCTGTTGCAGGCTTATGCCGAGGCCCGGCACAAGTTTACCGATGCCCTGCTGCTGAGTGTAGGCCTGCATGCACAATACCTGTTCCTGAACCAAAGCGCCAGCCTGGAACCCCGTGCAGGTCTGCGCTGGACGGTAGCGCCCAACAATACCTTATCGCTGGGCTATGGCCTGCACAGCCAGATGCAGCCAGTGTACACCTACTATGCCCATTACCCCACTGCGCCGGCTACCGAAATGCACAACCTGGACATGGGTTTTACCCGCAGCCACCATTTTGTAGCAGGTTACGATACCCGGCTGGGCCCTTCTTTCCGGATGCGGGCCGAAGTGTATTACCAGTATCTCTTTAATGTGCCCATTGATACGCTACCGGGCTCTTCGTTCACGATGCTCAACCAGGGCGCTACCTTCAGCCGGGTATTTGCCAACAACCTGGTGAACAAAGGCACGGGTTACAATACCGGCGTGGAACTGACGCTGGAAAAATTCTTTTCGCACGGGTATTATTTCATGTTCACCGGATCGCTGTTCGACTCTAAAGCCAAAGGCAACGACGGCGTGTACCGCAGTACCGATTATAACGCCAATTACAGCGCCAACCTGCTGGGTGGATATGAGTTGAACCTGAACCCTAAGAACACACTTATTTTTGGTGGGAAAGTGACGTATGCAGGCGGCAGGCGGTATTCACCGGTGAACATCAATGCGTCGGTTGCTTATGGCGATATTGTGGTGGTGGAAGACCAGCGCAACAACCTGCAGTTTCCCGACTATTTCCGGGCCGATCTGAAGCTGGGTTACCGCCTGAATGCCAAACGCGTAACCCACGAAATATCGCTCGACCTGGTTAATATTTTTAACACCCGCAATGTGCTCAACCTCACCTACGATGCCGACCAGGCTGCGCAGGGCAATTACCCGTTTTACAAAGAGTACCAGCTGGGCTTTCTGCCGCTGTTTTATTACAGACTGGATTTTGGCTGGTAGGAAAGGAAAGCTAATAGCTGTGAGCTGCCAGCTATTAGCCGGTAGAACTCATAGTCCTGAGTCCACAGTCAGTAGTGCTCGTAGCTTATAACTCGCAGCTGGTAAACCATAAGCACTCATAGCTTGTAGCTAACAGCTGGTAGCTATAAGCCATTGGCCATAAGCTAAATGATTTAACTTCATGCGATAAACCAACAATAACATGTTACAACCGTCAACCCTGCAGTTCCTGACCGATCTGAAGAACAACAACGACAAGGTATGGTTTGATGCCAACCGTAAGCGTTACGAAACCGCTAAAAAGGATTTTGAACAGTTTATAGGCGATATGTTGCAGGGACTTACCGTGCTCGACCCCGGCTATGCCAGCCAGAAGGCCAAAGATTGCACGTTCCGCATTTTCAGGGATGTGCGGTTTTCAAAAGACAAGTCGCCCTACAAAGCCAATTTTGGCGCAGCGCTGAGCCCTAACGGCAAAAAGGTACATGGTGCCGGGTTTTATTTTCACCTGGAACCGGGTCAGTCTTTCATAGGAGGAGGGGTATGGATGCCCGAAGGCCCTGTGCTCAAGGCCATACGCCAGGAAATTGATTATAATTTCGAGGACTTCAAGAAGATGTTGCAGGCCCCTTCGTTTAAGAAGTGGTTCAAAACGGTAGACGGAGAGCGGCTCAAAACCGTGCCGCAAGGCTATTCGGCCGACAATCCTGCCATTGAGTACCTCAAACTGAAGAGTTTTACAGTAGGAACAGCACTCAATGACAGTGATTTAACTAAAAGCGGCCTTGTGAAAAAAAGTGTACAGATATTTAGCGATATGAATCCGTTTATTTCGTTTTTGAATACTGCGATTTCAGCAGGATAGTTAGTTCTTGTAGAGGCTGAAAACAAAGGGCTTGGTTTGATCTCCGCTTACCTGCCGCAGTTTTTGTGGCTTCCGCTTCATCTTGTTTTGGTAAAGGTCGGCAACTTCTACGGTGGGAAGGAGGTTGCTGGCTTTATCAGCTTGTTCTACAAGCAGCATGAGTTCGTCTACCTGTTTTTCAAAATCTGATTGCCATTCATCCTGAAACTTCCGGATCAGGAGCAACTCCCGGGATTTCTGAGTCATATCATCCGGTTTTAGTGGTTAAGGAAACGTTAAAAATTTAGAGTACCCTAAAATAACAAATAGCGACGTCAAAAAGGAATATTTGTTTTTTTAATGCAATAGCAATCAATGCTTAAACTCGTAACGTATGGCTATAAAAAAACTACGTTCCGGGGAGATGGCAATCCCGTTTTGACCAGCGCCGGAATGCCCGCCGGTATTGAGATTACTGTTGGCTGTGGTAGTAGCGTAGGTTTTATTGAACAGGTTTTTCACACCTGCCTGCAGCGTTAACTGCTTGTCAAATAAGGTTTTAGACACAGAACAATCTCCTAACAAATAATCGTTTACAAAACCATTCACCGTAGCCAGTCCTTCCACATCCGAAACGATGTTGGGCTGACGGCCATTGTACTTGATGTAGAGATTGAAGGAGATACCGGGTTTGGGCAGGCTGTAAGCCGCGTTAAACGCCAGTTCCGGCGATACATAATTGCTGATGCTATCGATGGTGAGCACATTGGTGAAAGCCCCCGATACATCTGCCTTAAAGTTGCGGTACATGTACTTGGCGCGGGCCATCCCTACCAGGTTCTGGTATTCACCGGTATTCACGTATTTATACACAATGGTTCCGGGCACTACATTGGCCAGGAAGATGCGGTTGTAAACGAAGTTGTAATAAGCCCCTACTTCAAAACTGAAGAGGTGGCCGGAGGCAGTTACCCGCGTATAATCACTGATCACCTGGAAGTTGTGCGACTGCTCTGCTTTCAGGTCTTCATTGCCGGAGATATCGTGCGTGCCGCCATCGTTAAAATCGAGGTACAATTCCTTGAGCGTTGGGGCACGGAAACCCATGGCATATGAACCACGCAGGGTCCAGTGTTCGCTGATGCCGTAGCGCACATTGAGTGAGGGTACTACCGGTGCTGTAAAGCGGGTATTGTATGACCAGCGCACACCAGGCAGCAGGGAAAGTCCTTTCACCGGTTTCCAGTCTACAGTGGCAAATACGCCATAATCCTGCAACGATTTACCGTCATCGAACTTATAGCTTTTGGCATTTTCGATCAGCACATCATAGCCCAGTTGCACTTTCAGCTTGTCGTTGTAGGTATTGCTGTACACACCGCGCAGGTTCACGTCGTCAAAACGGGAGCGGTTCACATCCTTACCCAGCACACTATCCGTAACAGTCACCAGGTTGCGGTTGTACTGGTCGGTATGGCGGGTGTAAATACTGTAAGCATTGCTCAGTTCGAGCTTGCTGTTGTTGCGGAATACGAAAGCAGCATTCACACGGTTGATGATGCGGGAAGTATAATAGTAATCGTCGAGCGCATAACCGGCATAGGGGTCCACATGCGGCTCGCCTTTAAACGTCATTTTCTCAGTAAAGCAGGAACCGGTGTAAGAGAGGCTGGTTTTGCCATTGACCGATTTCCAGGCGTATTTCAGATCGCCGAAGTATTGTTCTTTAGGCAGCCATTGCTTGACGCGGGCCGGAGAGTCTATGGCCGACCAGCCTTCGAAGTAGTTGCGACCGCCGCTGGCCTGCAAAGTGTGCTGCTTGAGGTTGAATCCTGCAAATGCATCCACATTGTAGCGGCCAATGGTTTCGTAATAGACATTGGCACCCGCCCGGTATTTGGAGCGTTGTTTTTTGGTGATGAGGTTCACTACCCCACCCAGCGCATCGGTACCGTACACCACACTCATCGGACCTTCAATAATCTCGATGCGCTCAATATCGTTCATGTTGACCTGCGTAAGGTCGATGTTCCCGTTTTCACGGCCAAACAAGGGCATGCCGTCTATCAGGATTTTTACATTCTGACCCGTCAGTCCCTGGATGCTCAGACCACTGCCCAGCATTTTATCGTTGCCGATGCGAACGTTCAATTCGTTCTTTAGCACATCGGCGAGGTTTACAGCAGCATTACCGCGTATTTTCTGCTCATCGATCACACGTACCTTGTACACGGCTTTATTGGTCTGTTGTGGCTCGGACATACCTGTAATCACATATTCCTTGAGCTGCAGGGTATCGCGGTAGAGCTTAAAGTCATATTCGGGCTTTACCTGCTGGTTCACCGACTCTGCGGATAAATAACCCAGGCTGCGCACCTGCAGGCGGAAAGGCGCTTTTAAGATGTGAAATACCGATACACTTTGTGCATAGCCCGCCACTGCGGCAAAAGTCAGCAAGGAAAACAGAATACTACGTTGCATCATCAGAACCAAAAAACGTCTTTAAAAAAACCGCCCCCGCTTTTGGTGCGGGGGCGGTATCTGTAAAATTAGTGGTTTACAACCAATCGTTCCTGAACTTTTATGTGGTCGCCCTTGAGGGTTACCAGGTACATGCCGGAAGCCAGCTCGCCAATATTGAGTTGCAGCGGGTTAAGGCCTGCATTCAGATCAACGGTGGTTTGTTTCAGCACGCGGCCGTCCATGCTTACCACTTGCAGGGCAGCACCTTTCACGGCTTGTTTGTTTTCAACTACAACATATACGTTAGCAGCAGTAGAAGGGTTAGGATAAACCGTTACGTTGCTTACAGCGCTGTTCACATCCTTGATGCTGGTTGGAGCAGCAGGAATTTGTTTTTTCTCGAAAACGATTTTGCCGGTAGCAGAACCGTCGAAACGGGTGAAACGCAGGTAGTGCAGGTCACCGGCTTTGTCTTTTACGAAGTAGCACAGTGAATCGCGGGTTTCGTAAACAGGCTGGGTAAAGTCGGGCTGGAATTTCCAGTCGTAACCGATAGCAGACAGTTTAGGAGACAGGGTGTAGTTGTCAGGATCTACGGTGTTCAGGTCTACTTCACGGGCTTCAGCAGCCAGTACGCCTGAGTTTTGAGTCACACCGGTTACCATTGACATAGCAGTCTGGCCCATTACGGTATACAGGGTATTGTAACGGGTAAATTTGATATCCCAGTCGCTTACAGCAGGTTCGCGGTCTACGATAGCGTTGGTTTCCATATCGTAGTAAGCAAACAGGCGGTTAGCAAAATCGGGCTGCTTGGTGATGGTTACAGTAGTGGTATCGGAGTTGTCCAGCTGGCCAATTTTGAAAGTCCAGTCGTTGGTCACGCCGTTCATGCTCTGGATCCAGATTTTGTAAGCGCGGGTTTTGGTTTTGATCAGGTAAATAGAATCACCTACCAGGTTGTGTGTAGTCTGGTTGTATTTACCCCAGCCAAAATCGAATACGTTACCGGCATCTTTGTTTTTGTTGAAAGCACTGATGAGGTAAGTAGAATCGGAGTTGTACAGCAGGTTGGCTGCGCTGGTTTTACCGGTGGTATCAGCAGCAGTCATGGTTTTCCAGTTGTTGGTAGCATCCAGGTGCAGAGAGTACACTTTAATGCTGTCGTGGTTGGCCCAGATAGAAGAAAACAGGTTTTGCTGGCCGCCTGGCAGCATGCTGAAACCGAGATCCCACCTTGAGTTGGCATCTTTCTTCTTTTCGCCGTTTTTCATGCTGTAGAAAACATCATCAGCATACTTGGCACCCATCGCAACTGAATCGTTCACGAGGGTTTGCGCCATTGCAGCAGTACCCAGGGCAACCGCAGCGAGAGTCATATAGATTTTTTTCATATTACAGAGAGGATTTTATAAAAAAAGCCGGCTGTTTGTACAGCCG
>Ga0247823_10001390_pt1 | contig 20130 bp, 33 predicted proteins | sample 13C_PalmiticAcid_2_FD_192426 | JGI IMG/M metagenome (GOLD analysis project Ga0247823, IMG submission 192426) | Soil microbial communities from agricultural site in Penn Yan, New York, United States - 13C_PalmiticAcid_Day30 | ecosystem: Environmental > Terrestrial > Soil > Agricultural land... | reverse complement strand
GGATGAGGTGCCGGATGTGGGGCAGACATCCGAGCTGAAGGTGCAGAGCGCGGTGACGCTGCCGTTTACGAGTTTCTTTGAGGCGACGGATCGGCAGGGGCTGGGGAATATCCGGGATCCGTTCTGTACGGTGACGAAGAAGGTGGGGTGGGTGGTGCTGGAGAAGTTTCCGAATTTCCAGGAGACGCCGTATGTGCAGACGCAGTCGGTCACGACGGGGGTGAAGAAGACCAAGTCCGAGTCGACGAGCCACACGACGGGCGTGACCATCTCAAGCGAGATTGGGTACGGGCTGAGCAAGTGGTCGGTGAGCCTGAACTACCAGTTCAGCTTCTCGCAGTCGAGCTCCATCGAGGAGGTCCAGGAGCGGACCATGACCAAGACCATCACGGTGGCGCCGCACACGTTGGCGATTGCGTGGGCCAAGAAGATTGTGATTCAGGGGGTGCGGTCGGACGGGTCGAGGATCGATGGGGAGGTTGCGTTCAATGCGAGTGAGGAGGTGGCCGTGACGGATGTCCCGGTCAAGGGCTAGAGAGTGGGAATGAACAGCAGTCTCATTGAGTCGCACGTCATCAGATAGTTCTACAGAGATTCTTGCACCCGAGATGCCACCATTGCCGTGCTTCCATCATGACAACGAACCCCGACTGTGGGGTCCATGCCCCATCACTTGGGATACTCTTGCAGCTCTTGAGGGTTGGGATCCGGCGCTTGATCCTTTGCCCCTGACTTGAAGACCAAGCCCGGGTGCCCGATCATGAGGCAATAGACGGAGCCAAGAACCATCCTGTTCAGATCGGTTAGCTACCTTATTGAATGCTCAGAGATGGAAACTCAAGAGGCAAGGCTTACACTCCCTCGAACCCAATAAAAAGGCCCTCGTCCCGAATCAAGCTATCTAGGGCCATGTATCCCTCATGCAACTCTGCCAGGCGAAACGAGCAGCGGATCAGCGTGAGCAAGACAGCCAGGGCCATGAACCCAAAAAAGAGCTTCAGGCGGAGAGCCTGACCAGCCCAGCTGCCCATGTCCGCGGCGTGCCTCTGCCCTGAACGGAAGTAGCGGATCATGTAGTCGGCGAAGAAGCCGCAGAAGAGGAGGATGGTGAAGACTTGGAAGCTCATGCCGGCGAGGGCGAGGTCGACGCCGATCTGGCTCTGGCCCGAGGAAGTAGTGGAGAGCGCGCCGCCGGCAGCCTGGAGGACGAGCGAGAAGATGTCGCAGGGGATGAAGATGTAGTAGAAGAGTTTGGGCTTGAAGCGGGAGAGTTCGGGGGAGAAGTATTGGATCCTGTTGTCAAGCAAACGTTCAGTTGCGTTTGGTTAGTTTTACCACACGACAACCTCGCAGTCCCAGCTGCATAGTCTAGCATCCACAACGGGAAGCACTTACGAAAGAGCAAGAGTGATGTAGATGGCGGCACAGTAGTAGACTGGCCCCGTGGTGATGCAGACTGGATAATGACATTTTGGTGAGCTCCTTTAGAGACACAAAAAAGGGGGGAGGTGAGTAACGTACTGATCTGGATCATAAAAGACGCGAAGTTGAATGGGTTGTAGTACATCATGACTCGTCCGACGTAGCCGATGATGGCGTTCACCACGCCGACGAGCATACAGGCCATGAACCACCATTGCTTCCAGCGGAAGCCGAGGTACGTGTGGATGACAGCGGCGAGCGCGTTCAACGCGATGAAGGAGATGTTGGCGGCAAGCGATGGCCGGTAGCCGTAGACAGAGTACTGTACGGGACAGAGGTCGAGGGTGCAGTTGGCATTGGGGCCGAAAAATACCATGTTTGGGGGGAGGCGCGGGAAGCCGCCCGGCAGACCAGTGGACGACATGGCTTGGATACTTGCGGGGGGTTGAGTCGGCGAGTCGGGAAGTCGGTGAGTTTGGCGGTTTGGTGTTGGCTTGAGGTGGGATGCCACTGGGGGTGGAAGAGCTGAGGTCTGGGCCCCTGAGAGAGGGCCAGCCGCGGGTTTAAAAGACAATCGCTGGCTGCCCAGCCAAGAACAGCGTACGCGTTGCTGACGTCGACTCCTTTGATTGTTCGTCGTTGATGCAGCAGAACCAACAGCAGCAACAGAGCGGCATGGAGATATCGAGCAGTCGCTCAGGGGGGCCAGAGCGGGAGGTTCCTTTGCAGGATTCGTCACATTGGTGGGCTTGATTGCTTGGGCTTCTTGTGGTTGGCTCCCGAGCGTGCTCTCGCACTCGCTTAAGCAGCTGCGGCCCCCAATTCCCGTTTGGGCGAGTCCCGGATTTTTAAAGTCCGTTCCTGAGCCAGTGAGGAAAACACAGCCTGACATGGTGTGTTACCAGAGACTCTCGCAGCCTAAATTTTCAAATAGCATGTTGCAGCTGGACTATGCTAGGTACAGTACAGACCCAAGGTACCTTACTGCACCCAGGAGCAGAACGAGTGGTGATGATGTTGCGTGGGCTGGCCCGAGCGCCGGCCCACGACACCATATTTGCCTCTATAGGCAGCTCCCTGGCCACTATCTTCATCTCCTACATCCACTATCCATTTAGTACGAAAGATCATCACTTTTCTATATGCCTGTCAGAACCCTTGGCCCTCACGGCTCAGGGTTGGGTTTGATGGAGGAAGTGAAGAGGGGTTGCAACGCGGCCAGATGCTTAAGCGCATCAATGAAGCTATTCGCAACTATGGTGGGTGGTTGGTTGGTGACAGCATTGAACTCTGAACCCGCTGAGACCCTGGCTCCCCAGCCACTGGCGCGCAGCCCCAAAGATCCAACCCTAACCCTGTGAGCCCTAACCCTGGGAAACCCCCCTTTTTGGGTCTGACACTAACTATTACACATATATGATGTACCCTCTATTGGCAAGCTCTAGGCTTACAACTTCGTCAAATACTAGCTAGAGCTCCAAATATATTAGACCCGTAAATATAACTACTAAAGGGCTAAATATAAAAATCCAAAGGTTGTTAGCGAGTAGTTTACCCTTGGGATGGCCTGGATAAGCTGGACCAAGCCTGCCGCAATTGTGGGACGCTTTAGTTACGCAGACAACCGGCCAGTCGACAGGAGGAATGGCGAAGGCATTATTGTCGCACTGCAGGGAGCTTCTGGTAATGGGAATTGAACAGGATTGAGTGCATTGTGTAAAAAGACACAAGAGAGGCTCCTGAGCTCTGGAGAGTGGCCGTAATTATGGTGCGCTCTAGGGCATAAGGCTATATGATAACAGTCCATCCTCTCATCATCCGCTTCATGCTATCAGGCGTACACCCGTTTGGACTTCACAAGTTCACTCTAGTTCATGCGTCGACCGCCTGCCGCTCCGATTCCTCACATCCACACCGTGGGCCTGCACCTGCACCGGCAGCTCTCGTGGCCCCTTCCCATACGACTGCTGCGGCGAGAACCTCGACCCCTCACTCATTGGCCTCTGCTGATCCTGCGACGCCCACGCCTGGCCCGTCCCTCCTTGCACACAACTTGTCGTACCATTCCCCCCGTCCATGTCTTCAATCCGCATCCCTACCTCCCTCACCCATTGCAGCGTCACAATCTCCAACACCTGGGTCAGGTCCCCATTCGCCTCCATTTTGAACTTCGGCTCCCTCATCACATGCAGCGTCTTCCCCTCTCTCGCGGACCGCACTGACACGTACAGACGAAAGACAACCCAGTAGAGCAGCGCAAAGCCCAACAGCCCTAGGCCCAGACCCGTAGCGCCATACCACGGCACCAGTCCTGCGGTCCGCGCGAGGGAGCGCACGGCGGGGTCGGGCACCCAGATGCAGACGAGCGGGAAGAGGCAGCCAATAAAGACGATGGCGGCCGCCGCAGGGCTGATCCAGCTCGCGCCGAAGGCTGATTTCTCAGCCCATCGGGTCTTGGCGGAGAAGCGCAGGCATAAGAGGCCGAGCGAGATGGCGGTGAAGGTGACGATGTTGATCAGGTAGGCGTACGCGCCGGCGAGGAAGGTAAAGGCGGGCGCGGTGGAGTAGGGGACTGGTTGTAGGGCTAGAACGGGGATGATTACCATGAGGTTGGTGAAGGCCCAGTGCAAGGCGATGGTGGCGGCCGGTGTCTTTTCGATGTGGGAGTGGCCGATGGCGGCGCGTTGTTGGGCGGGCTTGGGTGCTTCTCTGCTGAAGATGCGGCGGAGAGAAAAGTCGTAGCTTTCGGCGAAGACGAGGGAATAGGGGAGGATGCCTTCCTTGGCGACTTCCTGTTTGACTATCGTTCATTGGTGTTAATTAGATGGTAGGGGGGCAGGGCCGGATGGGTGAAGGAGGTACCTCGAGCAGCCGTGAAAGTGACTACGACCAGGTTTCCAAAGGCTGAGATGGCCTTGAGAACTGAGAAGAAGGCTTTGTATCCTGGAAGAACACGACCAATGGTGAGCTGAAAGAACCGCATGCCGACATCAATGCCTCCTGCGACGAACAGCTCCTCCTTCGGGATGATGGCAGCCTGTATAGCACCGTTAGAATTGGCGACACCCCGGGCATATTCGAGCGCCTCTCACATAGATCACGTTGACAGAGGTGTATAAGGTGGCCACCGTCAGCACCCCCCACAGTGTGCCCCAGGCAAATGTTTTCTTTGGCTGCTTCAGCTCCGAGATGACCTAGAGAGATTGTCAGAATGGATCAAATCAAGCAGCGTGGTCAAGCTAACGTAGTTGATCTGGTGAAACCCTCCATAAGGGAACATGACGTATATAAACGCCTCGGCATATCTGTACGGCAACCTTGGCGAGCTCTCGGAGGAGAACGACGTGGAAGGGGCGTAGTTGGCACTCGAGACACCCGTGTTAATCCAGACAAGTCCAATGATGATGACAAAGATCAGGATGAAGAACTTCACGGCACCGAGGAAGTTGTTGAGTAGAATGCCCCATTTGCGGGAAAGGGAGTGTAGGAGGCAGCAGAACGTGTTGGCGGCAATGGCAATGGCAATGACCTTGCCCGGCGTGGCTCGGGCGTCGGCAGCATCGAGGATGTTTTGTGCGAAGGCAATCGAGTTCGGGGCTGTGTTCTCGAGCACGATGAACGTGATGCCAAAGAGGCAAGTGGCGAGGAACATTGGCTTTTTGAGAAAGTAGTTGAGCTAGGAAGAGGTCAGCCGCCAGGCGGATCTGCTGGTCTTTGACGGGCGCAAACGGACGTAGTTCATCGCATCACCGCTCCTCGGGGTCGAGATCTTCTCCCCGTTGGGTCCAAACGGCCAGCGGGGTATTGTCAGGCCGAGTTCGACATAGATCGCAACACCTGCCAGCGCAAAGATGGCTCCATACACCCATAGAAGGAGAGAGGCGCCAATGCTTTGGGTGTTGGCGAAGACGACCGAGGCCGAGTTGAAGATGCCGGTTCCTAAAGGGGCCGAAGGTGACACGACGTTTGTCAATGCCGGCGACAACTTGACAGGGGCTGGATCATGACTGGAATAAGAGCGCGCGCACCTATCATGCGATTAAAGATCAAACAGATGGTCGAGAAGTATCCGAGTCGGGCCGCCTCGCTCGGAAGCCGTGAGATAATCTTGGACGGGTCCTGTTCAGCTTCCTGGAGCTCGCGCAAGTCGGCGGGGTCGAGTTCAGGACTCCATTCCGGCGCGGGCTCGGATTCCGCTGCGGTGCTGACCATCGGAGTGCTCCACGGTGTTGTCGAATATGCCATGGTCAGAGGATTGCGACCTCGTCAGACTGGAAACCGTGCAAACAAACGGGGCCTCGAGGTTTCGATGCTTCAGCCCAGGTCAGGAGTCACTGGAAGAGCGCAGACAAAGGCCGAATATCACGGAGCACTGAGCCCAGTCCCTGGAAGAGGAATCGAGAACGGGAAGGCGTTGCCCGGCGAAAGCACGAGGCATGGCTGTTAAGTCCTCCGAATGGCCAGGATACTAGGCGACACTCTCCACTGTCGCCAGAGGGACTGGATCCTTGACTAGCCCTTCAGCCCGAGATTTTGGGGAATGGAACCGCGGTCCCGAGTGGCTGCAGATGGCTTTTAGCTAGTTAACAGATTGTGTGGTGTCGGCTGCAGCCAGTCGTCACAAAGCTCCTTGCCCAGACTGTCTTCACGATGTTGGCGGCTTGCCTCGCTGTTCCTTGAGCATTTGGTGCACCAGAGTCGGTGTGTTGGCATCAAGCGACCCCCTGGATCAGCCCTAGTGATGTCCAAGGGCCGACTTCCAAGAGCCGCTTTGGACGCTGGTGTTGTTTCAGGATAACTTCCGCCGTCCATCGCCAGCGGTCCAGCGCTGCCCCTGGCAAAGCCTCACCGCTTCGTACAGCCCAATCGCGGTCCTGACCCCGGGTGACATTACGCCTTTCCTTGTGGCTTTCAAGTGGCTGTTAAATAGTTCCGTGAATGGCGTTCGTGCGCTTTGGTTGCGGCGGAAGGACAATCGCCAGCTTCGCCGCATTCGGAACGCCAAGCCAGTATCTCCAAGGGCTGAACTGCCAGCAGAGCCCAACTGGGTTGGGTAAGTCCATTTCATGGAAGCCTCTCCTGGCCAGGAAAGTCGGATCTTGCGTCTTGGTCAGTCTGTCGACTGATCCGTACATGTGTAGATGCGTACGAGCAGGATGGTCCCCATCACTGCTGCTGATGTCGTGCAGGGGGCTGCAAAAGCGCGCAGCTTGTTTAGTGTTGGATTTTCCAGAGTCGGCAATGCAGGTCAGTCAAATCCGGAGAGACGCTTGCTCCTGACAGAAGCTGACTGCCACTTTCAGGTCAGAAATACAGAGACTTTGGCGACGATATTCGCTTTCTGGCCATCAACCTCGACGTCACATCCCAAGTGCTGACCAGTGCGAGGGCTGTCATTGGCGCCGGGCAGCAGGAAATCCGACATGATACGGGCGCAGTTCATCAACTGTTCGGCAACTTCTTGGAGACTCTTGACAGGTGCGAGAAGCTCTTGGCCGACGAGCGATACTTTGCGAAACGGGATGGATTTGTGCTCAAGATCAGCTACTACAACTGCATTGAACTGGACGTTGAGAGGTTGAGACACCGACTGGCGTTTCACAGCATTCAGGCAAGTTGAAGCGAGATTGCGATGCCAGTATGGTAACGTGGAAAAGGTACCTAAACTAACAACCCACAGCTGTCCATCTCTCTCAAGATTCTCGACACGTCAGTGAACTACTTTCCTTCTGCTCGCAATCTGAGTTGCTTCTGATGTACATGACAGGACGGTCTTGGGAGACAGGCTGATCCAAATCCATGACCCCAGCAACGCGATATTGAGTGCCCTGGAACAACTCGGAAGAGAGGTCCGTGGCGGGGATGACGCAGCCGATCAATACGCTCCCTATGGACAGATGGCGGCGATCTCAATCCCTGAGGAACTTGTGGATGGTCTCAACGTCATATCACAGAGTTTGTTCTCCGACTCGCAAACAATCCCTCTGGATCATGGCGTCTCGGCGGCAGTATCCTTCTTTACGAGCGTGACGAAAGTCCCCATGCAGCCGGGAAAGAGCGCCGTGATGTACCTGGATGCTATTCTGAGCCTCATGAAGACGCTGTGGCTTCTCGATGCCGTCAAGGCTAGCTGCGTATACCAAATCACAGCGCAATATTACTTGCCCAGCCCGCTAGAACAGCAGCTCACACAATGGGGCATGACACTGGACAGATTCTTCCTGAAGCTCGAGGAGGTAAACACAGAACCCCTTAACCCTGGCTGGCAACACACTCATTTAGTACCATTGACAGATTCTTCAAGAAGCGTTCAGACACCTGCTCGGACCTCACTTGCTTCTTCCTCCAACACCGGATTTGCTTGACGTTTTCGACATGGACACGAGGGGATCTGGCAAAGCCCATGTCAAGCCTGAAGCTAAGGATGAAATCACGAACTACATGGACCTTGGCGAACAAATCATGTCGGCGTAAGCTACTCCGAGTCACAGCAACCCAAGCTCCTAGGACATGGGGCTAACCTCACCAGACGGTTACAAAGCCATGACCCAAGCTCCGACCAGTGGCTGCAACTTCACCGCCAATCAGAAGATTACTTTACGTTGCTCATCGTGAGCACTGCTCTGTCGGGTGGAAGAGACAGGGAGACCACGTAACGGCACATGAATTGCCTATCTTGGCCTGTCTTCAACTGACTTTGGAACCCAACAGTGATAACTTTGGCATCGAGAATGCTCAGGTCATGCCATCGTATGCCGTTCGGACACCTGCGTCTCCCTCACGGGATCTACAGACAATCCGCTTCAGAACTACCGAGCAATCACCCCACACTCAGCATCTAGTGTTCAATCAGCTCAAAGGTCGGTAAAGACATTATCTAATCCCTGACATTAGCAACCTTTAAACTGACCTGGGAATCGTAAAAGACATGTTTGCTTTTCAACATGCGATGACGGGCTTCGCTGTAGTGCACGACTGGTAGGTAACATCCTCGCCAGCCACGACAGGAAATACTGACAACCTAACACACCTGCAGTCCAAGAGTGCTAGTTACGTCACAAGAGTCCAAATTACTGGGCGGATCTCGCCGCCAAAGTCTCTGCCGGCTCCAGATATGGACTGCACCCCAGCAGAAGTCGGCGTCTGCCGTCAGTCCCATCGGGATGCAGACGGCTTCCATAGCATCTTTCTCTACCGTCTCGGTGGCTGGAGCGGGACGCTCCATGCCCCAAATCTCACTGACCAACTCAAGGAGGCCCTTCAACCTCACATCACCTTCATCTTTCTCAGTAAGGAAGATGTCGGCTGTTTCGATATCGTCAGGCAGTTCAGGCAATGCCACCATCGCGCAGGAACAACGGCAGGGCCCAGCTCTTCACCTACCACCTGTCCTGCCGTGCATTGTATTCTTTGCGCAGACGGCAAATGCAAGGGGCGAGTCAGACACGTCGCGCTCATTTCTGGTCGTAGAAGGTGGGTAGCTTCATTCTTATGCTTACTCGCCGTCAAGGTTGTACTAACAACCCCCCCAGTTGCGCCAGAAGTGTCTGCCGATGCGGAGCTATTGGACAATGAGCCCGGAAGCGCACCTTCATATCGCTGTGTTCTTGAGAGCAAGGGTGCCTATCTCCCTGCCAGGAGGTCTCGAGAGATAGCAGATCCAGACCGATGGGATCTCTCGGTGGTGGGCCTGCGCAAGCGCCAACGAGAGACGGAGCAGGTAAAGAAGCTCAAGCACGTCATCATACAGTTTGATACCCGCGACAGTAAGTGCAAAACCTCCCCTAAACCTAGATGGTCCCAAAATCTTGTCCTGACAGAGAATCTGCTTGGAAGACCTCTCGCAGTTCACAACCAAGTTCAAGCAGGTCCAAGACCTCGCCAAGCTCAGAATGTCGAAGTTTCTTCAGGGAGGTGGGCGGCGCTGACTGGAAGAGGCATCACTTGATAGTAAGTTCCCAGAACAGGCGTCCTCAACTCTGGGGAATAATACCCCTGACAGATTATGGCGGCATAGAGGATGCAGCGCGTCTGCATGTATATTCCGAATTCTGCTAGGCGACGGCCCGTCTTGCAGGCTAGATTGGGTAACACGGCAGTCGTACTACAAGTGGGTGATTCGGGTGCATAGGTGTTCCATGGAGTGCCTTTTACGGTGCAGTTGTCAACAAGCCCAATGCCCCCTGGCGTGATGGCTCGATATAATATGAAAGCGAGAGAAGTGGGTTGAGTTGATATACCATACATGGTTTTCCAAAGGCAGTCGTCATATCTGCCACAACCTATTTGCATCGTGCAGCCCATGATATGTAGACTCACAAGGATGGACGGAAGCACTTTGGTCATGCTCATCTCCAAGAGCCACCTCCCCTCCCACTCTCAAATGAAACTCAGCTTCCTTTCTGGAAGGTTGCAGACACGGGGCCGATTATCGCCTCATCCAACACAAACAGTTCAATGCGGCTGTTCACTCAACTTCTATTGAAGAATAAAAGCTGACAATGTGCACCGGCAGCCTCATTCATTTTTGGTGGTATGTAACACACACCCATTTTCCAGAGCCGTTAGCCCCCCGGTCCTCCTCTGTCTGCGCCGGCAAGCCCTTCAAGCTCGGACTGATATGCCCATCAGCCCTTGCGGAGTAGACTCCAGCAGACACAGTTCAGCTCTTCTGCAGCTGAACTTCATTGGACTCAGACCAGCAGTGGAGAGGGCACACAAACAGTTTCAAACCCCTTTCAAAATTTTCACCCACTTTCACCCGCGCAAAATTGTGTTTCAAAGCCATCTTCTCTCACTCCTATTTGAATCTGAGATGACATGGTCACCCAGAGTTGGGTGAGGAAGAACTCAGCCAGGAGCATGGCCTCCCCGTGGTGTATTTAGGTGTTTAAAAAAGCCATGTCTGCCTAGGTAGCCAGTTCCATCATTAGATTAGCATTCCTTACATCGGACGGAACATTCTTTTCCTGCTCGCTGCCATGTCCGCGTCACGCACACCTGTCCCATCTGGTGGCCGCCGCTGGGCCGCCTGCTTCGATTCCAAAGACCACAACGTCTACCCGATCTCCTATCTGCGTTCAAGAGACACTCCCGAAGCGATCGGTCAGAGTCTCCGCCGCTTTTATCTCAGCAATCTCCCCGCGGGAGCCCGGCTCAGGGCCAGACTCGGCCTCGACAGCCCAGTCGTTGAGACGGCTCAGATCTTGCCCGTACTAGTTAGTTCCCCCCTGCCACTTACGCTCGGGCTTGAGCGACCACTAACGGCTTCTATTTTTTATCTAGGCTAAGGAATCCACCCCCGGACTCCCCGGCTCCGCACGTTTTCAGATTGGTCAGCGACGGCCAGAGCCTGTCCTCGCTATCGGTGTGCAAAACCCTCACGTCCTGAGCGCCATGGACAGCGAGACATTCTTCGGCCAATATGAGTTGTTGGAGACTGCCGACAATGAGATTCCACCTTTTGTTATTGTTATCAGCCAACAAAGAGACGAAAGGAAAGGCCGCGTTGGAAACTTGAAGGGTCTGGTCACGGCGATTGCCTGTGTGTTGCACGTGGCCAGCATCATTCTCGACTTTGTACCACTCTGTTAGATACATAGTCTCTTGGGCAGGGTTATCCCGTTTTATAGCAAGGCTAGAGCTGCCCAAAGGTGGTTCAGCTCCGGTGCAATCTCGGCTGAGTGGCAAGTACCCCGATCCCATCGTGACCGCCACAGGCGCATCAGGAAGAATCTGCTTGGCATTGACTGGTCCATGGTGTTTCGTTTCCCAGGCCTTCGTTGAGTACTTCTCTGACAAAGTGAAAGATGCTTTGGTGGAGTGTCCTTCGGCTTCTCCTCCATCCTTTTCCTAATTACCGCTTAAAAGGAACTCTCTTGAGAGTACCTTATGATTACTGTATCTTTGTCAGATGCATTGGGGAGCATTGGTCGTCGTTATTTTTAGCTATTTTCCGACTGGTTTTCCTGGTAATTCATGGCGTCAAAGTGAGGTTAATCGTTGTTCCAAGGACATTCGGGCAGCGCCGGTGTACGAGGGTGCTGGGCTTGAACCATGGATCTCAGATGGCCTGATCTCACCCTTTGCCATAGGGCCTCGAGATAAAATGCCATTGGCTCAAGTCAATTCAAATGCCGGCCTGCAATATGTCATCATCCGCGGCAAAGGTGGGGGAGCTGTGTTGGCGCCTAGAGCCATCGATGGCGGACCGATCTCCCCGAGGCATTCTTATACGAGAACCAGAGCGGCTGAACCCGTCTCGTTTGCCACAGCTTGCACCCTGCTGGGATGACCCTCGACGACTCTGAGATCACATCACCTTATCTCTGACCCTCCTTTAGGGCTGCGATTGCGCTGCCGCTGACGTGAGGGACTCGCCTTCTGTCCTCGTTTTCGACCCCCGGGCGAGGGATAATAACTTCCGTCCCGTCTCGCCTGGACTGGCTCCGGTTTTTCTGCAACTCGTGGTGAGCCAACAAAACAGATGAGACCATGAAACCACATCGAATCCCTTGATCGTGCTAATCGTATTGCGCGTCGAAGAGCCACCACGACTTTGACCGTTGCTCTGTCCTCGGCAGTCGAACCCATGAAACATGATGCTTATGTCACGTCAACAACTCTCCGACGTGGCACCTCCGCCACATCCGTCGTTCTTGGACGACGACCCGTACTCCCCAGTGCCCATACTGAACCACCGGGCGGTCTTGTTGGCACTGATGATATCCTTTATGGTGACGCTCATCTCTTACTCTCCGCACATGGCCGGAACCAAGTTGGTTAACTCTCTCTACAGATCTTCTCGTGGATATGCTGCTCCATGAGGCTGTATACCCGGTTTATCATCCTCCACACACCGGGATGGGATGACTTCTTTGTCATTCTTACTATGGTGAGGATCCCAACGTTGAGAGACTTCTGTTGGCGTTTTTTCTGACTCTATGCGATAGTTATCGACGGCAATTGGCTCTATAGTTCTTTTAATATGTTCGTCCAGTCTCTTATTGGGCTCACGACGGTTCCGCCTAGCTCACAGTTGGGTTCCTCTTTAGTGCCAGAGATGGGCTTGGGGAGATCTATCTACACACTGAGCCCCCGCGAGGTGGAGAAGTTCATGAGGGTGTGTGCTCTCGCGTTGCCTTCCCTCGCCCGCCATTGCCGCTGCACTGAGTCTGACCGCCGTTCTCAGGTCCTCTACATCGGAAACGCCATGTACCCGATCTCGGTGACCTTGATCAAGTTGGCGCTGCTGTGCCAGTACCTCCGCGTGTTCGAGGTCGGGTCCCGGACCAGAGCCTTCTGCAAAGTCATGATCGTCGTCACTGCGGCGTGGGGCACGGCGTTTATCGTGCTACGTTGGGTTCCTTGTTATCCTGTTGCTGCTTACTGGGACTATTCCATCCAGGACGCTCGCTGTTGGGCCTTCGGCTCTCGGGATCCGCTCTCGTTCATGGCCGTCTTTGTGGCCCAGGCCACCAGCACTGTCGTCCTCGACTTCATCGTCCTCGGAATCCCTATCCAGCTCTACTTCCGACCCGGGACGCAAAAGAATACCAAACGCTGGCTGCTGGGTCTCTTGGTTCTCGGCTCCATGTACGCCACCTCTGATCAGTTTATCCCCGTGTGTCCTCCGTCACGTCGATACACAGTAGTAACGATACTCCTGTGGCAGGTCTATCTCGTGCGCGATCGGTCGCATGGCTTTTGTCATTGACAGGTTCACGGCCCCCGCCTTCCGGGCCGATCCAAGCTGGTATGCTGCGACGACGGCCGGTCTGGCCTGTCTCGAGGTCCATCTTGCGGCCGCGTGCGCTGCGCTCCCCGTGTTCTGGCCCGTCCTGACGACGTCGTGGGGCCGCATCTGTGTGACGACCGAAGTCAGCGTCACTCGGGAGTTTGGTCGGTTCCACCCCAAGACGCAGGCAAACCCGGACGTCGAGTTGCACTCGGCGTCGTCTCTTCGGAACTTGACGCTCGACCATCACCATGAATCAGATGGTCTAGAGACCTGGGAGCCTTTTGTGGGAGACGAGACTACGGGCATTGGGGAGAATCGAACAGTGGTCGAGGCCCCTGCAGTGGGGAAAAAGGGATGAAATCATGAAAAGCCGCCCGGGACTAGCAGGGGCTACAGAAAAGGTCAATGATGAATAGGAGATGTATCAAGCATGGGAAACCTAACCCCGCCGACTGGCGACTAAAGTGCCAGCCCGAAACCTGCGACCAGAGATGGGTCAAGCACTCACGACACCATGTTAACACATGAGGCTTGAAAATCGGCCTTGCCCTATGTCACCTAGGGGCGCTTTTCTGCGCGGAGCTGCATTTTCCGTAGCATCCGTCCCCAATCTCGACTTCATGCACCACCTCAGTGACCTTACACAAGAAGTCGGCCTCGCTGAGTCTCGCCACGAACAGGCCGGTGTTGCCGACTCTGTAACGAGAGCCTCCCTTCTCACCTCTCTGCAAGTTACTCACCTCACATGCTCCTGTCGGAAGTTCGACCCAGATCTGAGACTGCAGACTTGGGTCTCTTCGCCGTATGAGCTTCAGGAACTGATTGGCAAGGGGACTTTTGGCCGTGTGTACAAAGCCGCAAGGCTCGGGTCGAGACAGGCCGTCGCCGTCAAGGTCCTCAACATAGACGAAGGTGACGACCTGCAGCCGGGCCTGTCTGATACCTTCGGCGACATTCTCATAGAGGTCAATACACTCAAGCGTCTCGGGGACAGCGGCGCCAAGAACGTCAATACCGTCATCGACACCCTTCGTCGGCCCAACGATATGGATCGTGACCGAATACTGCGCCGGCGGTAGCGTGTCTACACTGATGAGGCCGACTGGAGGCTTGGCTGAGAGATGGATCATTCCCATTCTGAGAGAGGTCGCCGAGGCCATTTTCTGGGTCCATAACCAAGGCATCATCCATTGGGATATCAAGTGCGCCAATGTCCTCCTGACCGAGGCTGGGGGGGTTCAACTCTGCGACTTTGGCGTTGCCGGCCTTCTCGAAACCAGGTTTGACAAACGAAGTACTGTGACTGGGACACTCCAATGGTGGCCCCCGAGCTTTTTGACTCGGTTGTCCAAAGCTCAGGTGAGCACTTGAACCCTGTAGAGGGCGGAAGAGGGAGGGCAGACGGTCTTTTCGTCCCTTGCCGAAAAAATGGCCCAGGCCTCACCCTGCCTTAGCCTCCTCTTCCGACTGAGTGAGCTTTTTTGGATTGGGTGGAGTGTCGCGTCGTTACCCTCCTTTTATTTGTGGGAGAGGGCATCTTAGTGAAGAAAAGTTAGTCTTGATCCTCCGGCCAACCCCTATGGCGGCCACTCGGCCGTCTGGTCTCATGCTCCGTCTGGTTTCATGCTTCGTCTAGTCTCATGCTTCGCATCCCAAAGCAGGTGGCCATCGTGGCAGACCGCACGGCGGGTTTACCGTCTGTGTGGGGTCCATCCCTTGGGGCCGGGCTGATTGGCCACATGGATGCGCTCGTCTTGGTGAAAAGCAGTTGGACCGCACCGGTGCCACATGCCTCTCTTTTCTCCTCCCCTAAAGAAAGAAACAACCTCAGACGCGCCTCCACACCAAACACAACCAACAGTCCGGCTGCTACCAACAATGGCGCCAGATATCGAGGCCGGAAGGGAGCCGTCCCGTCTTCTGCGCCTTCCCCCTCACATCCGCCATCGCACTTACCTCCGCTTGGGCGTGGCCCGGTTCGATGGGTACCCTAATACCTACTATTTGGACGGCCGCAAGGAATCGCGCATGGCGAGATCGGATTTTGACCCACCGCTGGCGCGCAACTTCGCCGGCTTATTGCTCTCCTGCCGCGTCCTATACGCCGAAACCGCTGCTCTGCTCTACTCCGCGAACCGATTCGTCATCTTCTACTCGCACCATGGCTCTCTCAACCCTCTTCGCGCCCTATCGCCAGTTTCTCTCGCCTCCTTGACCAGTTTGAAGATTGTTCTCAACCAGTCCTCCTGCCACTCGCCTATCGACTCGTATACATACCCCCCTCCTTGCTGCGATAGAGAGCAGAGATGCGCCGATGACTCTTGTTGCACTATGAAGTTCCACTATCACGTCCACTCCTATCCTCTACTCGACCCTAGCTTGGACTTGGACTTGGCATCAGCCGAAGTAGCTACTCAACCAATGTTGAGCGAGTGGTACGAGACGGCAACTTATATATCGCCCTTAGTTGGTATTGGACGCCTTGACCTCTCGTTGGTATGCGATATCGATCCTCAGCATCTATACGCGCTCTCCGTCGGTCGGCTCGCTACTGCCCCTATCGCCCTATTCCCACAGCTCAAGAACTGTCACATACGGCTTGCCAAAAAATGGAACCGTCCCCTCCAACAGCTGGCCGAAGAAGCCGTTTTCCAAGGCTGCTATGCCTCCCCCCACAGCCCCAGGCCTGCCAAAACATCGCCAGCCCTCACAACCCTTCCGCCCGAGTTACGTCAGCGCATCCTCCAGTATACCGACCTGATCACCCCCTGGAAAGAGGTCACAGTGAGTAGACAAAACCACGGCTACCAACTCTGCCGTCCGCCGTGCACAAACGAATTTGGGTGCCCGCCTCCCATCCACCACGGCTGCCGGCTGGTCGAATGCGATTCCAACGTCGACGGCACACACGTAGCCGCAGCCGCACGACTCCCAGGCTGCTTCTGCCGCCTCCGACACGCCGCCTTCTCGTCTATTTGCCGCTGCTGGGCTCCCCCGACCAGCTTGTTTCTCGTCTGCCACGTCCTGTGCCGCGACGCCCAGTTCGTCTTCTTCTCGGGAAACCGTTTCGTCGTTCACGATTTTGACGCCCTGATGCCCTGGGATCTGCCCTACGACGTGGAGTCCTACCCATACGACCGTCTTTTCGCACCGATGTTTCTCAGAGACATCATCCCAGCGCACTGCCTCGCCGACCTCCGCTTTCTCGAGCTAGTGTTCCCGCCCTACGACCCCCGCGGCTGGCCCGGTCGCGCTGTAATACAGGATTGGAGCGACACGGTCGACTGGATCCGCGGCAAGGTCGACGCGGCGGCGCTTACTATCAGTGTCGTCATGGCTGACTTTCATTATGTCCCTGACGACGTCCACGCGGAGTTGACCAAGGATCAGGGACTTCAGATCATAAAGGGGTACTCGAATGTTCTGTATTTTCTAGGGCCCTTAGCACGAGACGACGGGCTCGGGGGCTTCCATGTGCAGGTGGCTTACCCCTGGCGATGGACCCCAGAAAACAGGCAACGGCATTCCTTGTGGCTGGCCGAGGAGGAGCAGCGCCTGAAGGAGTATGCTGAGAGGTTTGTGCTGCAGGGTAAGGCTTGCTCGCGCAATGGAAGGGAGCTGAGAAAGAGCGTCTGGCAGCGCTGGTACGAGGTGGACCCTCTTTACAGTGCCGAACAAGAGTGACGAGGGCAAGATGGCCTCTCGGCAGGATATGCCTGGTTCGACTTCAAGTCAGCCGGACAAGAGTGACGGGGCAAAATGAACTCGCCAAGATATGCCTGGTTTCAATTCGAATGGAAACTCGCAGCTTACGGGACTCGGCCATTGTTGAACTCTCATATGTGTAAGCATGCCTTGAGCATCGATCGCTTGCCGGTTCTCGGTGCCGGGCTTTGTTTGTTTCAGAAGATTCCTCGACCGTTCTGTTCTCAACAAGCCCGCTAGCTATTAGCACGAGAACCAAAGATCAGGACAAGCCCAACACTTGCCCTGTCCTTGTCAACCTCCGGGGAACCCTGCGCGCTGCATCGATCTTTTTCTGGGGAAGCCTGCCTGACAGGCATCGGTCTGGGGGTGCAGCCAAACGCCATGACACCGCGCCATCTGATGCGACTCCGCTGCAGTGATCTCCGATCCTGGAACACGACGACACCTTCCCCAACGTCGCTTGTCCCTGACGCATCTGGTGCAAGACCTGGGTTGACCCCACAGCCATCACCTCCACACAAGGAGCCACAATTCACTCATAAACTTCCCCACATTATTCCGAGTTAATGAACCCCCTCCACCTCTGCCTCACAACCTCCATCACAACTTCCATCTCCAAATCCACTGTCCACCTCCCTCTCCACCAGCATGCCTCCCTGCAACTGCCTCACCTGCACCCAAAGCCTCGCCAACACCCTCCCCTCATCCGCCTTCCCACCCGGCACAACCGACGCCGACCGCTGGGCGTCCTTCGGCCAAACGGACCCCGACGAGGACCCGTCGACGCCCGACGAGGTGTTTGCGCTGCGCGCCTTCGTCGAGGCCTACCGCGCCGCCGAGACCTCCACCCCTTCCTCCCCGTCCGCGGCCGAGACGGCGCGCCGGCTGATGTCGCTGAGCGAGGACCGCGTGCCGTGCGACGGGGAGTATGACAAAGGCTACCGAGTCGCGTGGCTGCTGTGGCGGGCGGGGTTGGAGATGCCGCATCATCAGGGGGCGATTCTGGAGGTGGTGGATGCGGTGGGGGCGATGCCGGGGTTGGAGGCGACGAGGGAGCAGGTCGGTAGGTTTGGGCCTGGGAAGATGGAGAAATGGAGAAGCCAGCAATATATTACAATGCTGAATGTGAGTATCCTACCTACTTGTTCAAATCGATAACTAAGGTACCTTTAAACGGGAACTCGCCCGCTAATGGCAACACCAGACCAATGTGCATGCTTTGGTTCCATATTTCGATATTGCAGGGGACATTATCTACGAATGGACAAACCAGAAGACGCGGATACACAAGTTCCGTCCAGATGAATACGCCAAGGGCTCCAAAGAATATCTACGATCCAAATGTGCGTGCTTAAAGTCTGCCCACCCGGAAGCTGACCTGTGGAAGGGCGACGAGTGGGTGACGAGAGCGCGCTGGGCGTTCTGGAGGGAGCGGCTGGTGTGGGTTTCGGAGCAGACCGAGCTGATGCAGAGGACTCGGGATGAGGCAACGATGCTTGTGCAGATGATGAAGAACATTGAGACCGGCTCGGGGCAATCCGCTCCTTAGCAACTTCTAGCACAATTACCTATCCACAGGAGAACCATGGAGCTCTGATCACATCCCATCAGAGCCAAAGTGATCGGTTTTGATGTCATCCATTATACACTCGAGCAGGCTTGCTCCATCCCTAGTCCTCTACAACAGCTTGTCCCGTCTCAAAACCTACCTGAGCTGAGCTGTTGACGAAACTTGATTCCAAGTTCCCTGGCTCCGTCGGCTTCCCCGGGCCAGAGCGTGAGGGGAAGTCGGCTGCTCTCGAGAATATTTGCAGGGTGGTGCTGACAATGGGTTCTGCATTGTCCATTGTGAAGAACTTGGGCAGGGCTTTCTCGATGAGGTCTTTGCAGTTTTAAACTGCCCCTGTGATAGGCTGCCTGTTCGAGCGGGGAGAAGCACCTTCTCTGCGCACACATCAGTTCCGTTCTTCCTGGGCAAACTCATCCAAAACAACGGCAACATGTCGATCCAACGTGGTGTCTTTCAGCCGTCAATCTCCCAAGTCAATGACAGCCTCTGGCTCGGCGACTACGACGCAGGGCTCCGAGTTCCCATCCTCCGGGAGCACAGCATCACAGCCATCGTATCCCTCAGCGACGGCCCCGATGCTCGGTGGGCGAAAACACGGAACCGGATGCTGGTTCCCGCGGACCGGCATTTGTTCATCCCGTGCCTCGACAGCTCGACCCAGGATCTACTCGTCCGGATGCCCGAGATTTGCGACTTCATTGACAAGATGTTGAACATGCCACCCAGCCCGAAGCAAAGTGTGCCATTATTGGCGTCCGAAGTTGAAGCGGGCATCACGCCCGATGCTGAGATGGATGAGATCATCACGCCCCGAATCCTCGTCCACTGCCACATGGGGGTCTCACCGCTCGGCCACGGTGGTCATTGCGTATCTCATGAAGAAGACTGGGCGCTCCTTGGAGGGCGTGCTGGCCGAGGTGAAGCAGAAGAGAAAGATCAAGCCGAACCTCAACTTTATGGAGCAGCTCAAGGTTTGGGGCGAGGTGGGGTACAACCTGTGGACGGACGAGGAGAGGACGGTGCCCAAGGAGCCGTACCGCGTGTACCTGGAGGGGAGGGCAGCCAGGCTCAAGGTGAAGGGTCTCACCGGGAATGAGCCTACTTGGCCCCAGCAGTTGATTGGCAAAAAGGGTATTTGATGATTCCGGAGAGCCTCGTCACGTCTCTGATTGACCGAGGGCTGTCGGCGAGGGGACGCCGCAGGAAAGGGATGATGAAGAGTTGTGGTGGGCTTCTGTTGCTGATGAAGCTTGGGCTAAATTCTGCAGAGTTCTTGGCTGGTTGATGGTCTGGATGTGATCCTTTTCTGTCTTTATCCTCCGTAGGTGGGAAAAGGGTGCCTTGCCCCTCGAAAGCAAGCGCCCATACAACTTTAGTAGGCTCCGACAAGCGGCAAACTGGACCACTCCTCCCTCCAATCCCCCCCGCGGCTCGGCCACAACTCATCCCAAAGCTTCCGATGCCACTCCCCCATCTCCAGCAATTCCTCCCGGAACCGCCTCGACACGCGATACGGCAGATCGGGCCGTTTCACCTCCTTCGTCACCAAGCCCAAGCCCCCAGCACCCACCTTACACACCCACGTCTGCGCAATCCACCTCACCAACTCCTCAAACTCGCCCGCAGTCTCCAGCTCTGGAATCTCAGGCTCAATCCTGAGCCACTCCAACGGCACCGCCGCAGCATCCCC
>Ga0247823_10001389_pt1 | contig 20134 bp, 18 predicted proteins | sample 13C_PalmiticAcid_2_FD_192426 | JGI IMG/M metagenome (GOLD analysis project Ga0247823, IMG submission 192426) | Soil microbial communities from agricultural site in Penn Yan, New York, United States - 13C_PalmiticAcid_Day30 | ecosystem: Environmental > Terrestrial > Soil > Agricultural land... | reverse complement strand
TGAACTGCGAGGTGTCCAGAGGCTCGCGCTCGGTGTTGAAACCCAGGCGCGCGCAGGTCTTGTTGAAGCGCTGGCGGATCAGGTCGGCCCAGATGCCGCTGCCGCGCATGCGCTGCGCGAAGTCCGCGTCGTAGTCCTTGCCGCCGCGCATTTCCTGCACGCGCGCCATCACGCGCAGGGCGCGGTCCGGGTAGTGCAGGTCCAGCCACTGGCGGAACATCGGGCTCAGTTCCCACGGCAGGCGCAGCACGGTGTAGAAGGCGCGGCGCGCGCCGGCGTCCCACGCGGCTTCGAGCACCTGCTCCATGTCGTCGGTGATGAAGGGGATCTGCGGCGCCACGCTCACGCCCACCGGAATGCCCGCGTCGGCCAGCGTGCGCAGGATGCGCAGGCGCCGGTGCGGCGCGGCCGCGCGCGGCTCCAGCGCGCGGGCGAGCTTGCCGTCGAGCGAGGTGATGGTCACGTAGACCGCCGCCAGGCCTTGCGCGGCCAGGGGCGCGAGGATGTCGATGTCGCGCTCCACGCCGCTGCCCTTGGTGACGATGGCCAGTGGGTGTTTCGCCTGCGCCAGCACCTCGAGCGCGGCCCGGGTGAGCCTGAGTTCGCGTTCGATGGGTTGGTAGGCGTCGGTCACGGTGCCGATGGCCAGCAGGCCGGGCACGTGGCGCGGGCTGGCGAGTTCGCGCCGCAGCACCTCGGCGAGGTTGCGCTTGGCGATGATCTTGGTCTCGAAGTCCAGCCCGGGCGAGAGGTTGAGGTAGCTGTGCGTGGGCCGCGCGTAGCAGTACACGCAGCCGTGCTCGCAGCCCCGGTAGGGGTTGAGGCCGAGCATGAAGCCCACGTCGGGTGAGTCGTTCCTGGTGATCGCGCTCTTGCAGTTTTCCCAGGTCACCTGGGTGGCCGGGGGCGGCACCTCGCCCCGCGCGAGTGCGGCCTCGTCCAGCGCACCCCAGCCGTCGTCGAACGCCTGGCGCTCGTCGCGCAGGAAGCGGTGCGGCTGCTGGTGGCTGATGCCCCGGCCCTTGATGGCCTGAATCGGAATGTGGACGTTCGGCATGGGATGACCACTGTACACAAAAACAGTGCTAGAGTGTGGCGCTTCAGGAGGCTCCATGTCCCTTTCTTCCCAGGCGGTGAACACCGCCGACCCCATCGTGTCCGTGCGCGGCGTGAGCAAGACCTACGCGGGCGGTTTCCAGGCACTCAAGCGCGTCGATCTCGACATCCGCCGGGGCGAGATCTTCGCCCTGCTCGGCCCCAACGGCGCGGGCAAGACCACGCTCATCAGCATCGTCTGCGGCATCGCGAATGCGAGCGAAGGCGTGGTGATCGCCGATGGGCACGACACCGTGCGCGACTACCGCGCGGCGCGCGCCGCCATCGGACTGGTGCCGCAGGAACTGCACACCGACGCCTTCGAATCCGTCTGGGCCACGGTGAGCTTCAGCCGGGGCCTGTTCGGCAAGGCGCCCGACCCGGTCTACATCGAGAAGGTGCTGCGCGATCTCTCGCTCTGGGACAAGAAGGACAACAAGATCCTCACGCTCTCGGGTGGCATGAAGCGGCGCGTGCTGATCGCCAAGGCGCTGTCGCACGAGCCCAAGATCCTGTTTCTCGACGAGCCCAGCGCGGGCGTGGACGTGGAGCTGCGACACGACATGTGGCGCATGGTGCGCGAGCTGCGCGACCGCGGCACCACCATCATCCTGACCACGCACTACATCGAGGAAGCCGAGGACATGGCCGACCGCATCGGCGTCATCAACCAGGGCGAACTCATCGTGGTGGAAGACAAGGACGTGCTCATGCGCAAGCTCGGCAAGAAGCAGCTCACGATCACGCTGCAGCAACCGCTGGAGCGCGTGCCCGAGGCGCTCGCGCGCTGGCCACTCGAACTCGCCGGGGCCGGCCACACGCTCACCTACACCTTCGACACCCAGAAGGACGAAACCGGCATCGCCGAACTGCTGCGCACGCTGCACGCGCAGGGCATCGACTTCAAGGACCTGCAGTCCAGCGAAAGCTCGCTCGAAGACATCTTCGTGAGCCTCGTCCACAAGAAGCAGGAGGCCCGCGCATGATCACCGCACGGCCGCCCGAAGGTGATCGCACCGCAGTGCGCAGCACGGAGGTTTTCCCATGTCATTGAACATCCACGGCATCAAGGCCATCTACCGCTTCGAGATGGCGCGCACCTTCCGCACCATCACGCAAAGCATCCTCGCGCCGGTGCTCACCACCTCGCTCTATTTCATCGTTTTCGGCACCGCCATCGGCTCGCGCATGGGCGACATCGACGGCGTCACCTACGGCGCCTTCATCATCCCTGGCCTGGTCATGCTCTCGCTGCTGAGCGAGAGCATTTCCAACGCCTCGTTCGGCATCTACATGCCCAAGTGGTCGGGCACCATCTACGAGCTGCTGTCCGCGCCGGTGTCGTGGATCGAGGTGCTGCTGGGGTACGTGGGAGCGGCGGCCACCAAGTCCGTGATGCTGGGCCTGCTGATCCTGCTCACGGCGCGCGTGTTCGTGCCGTACCACATCGCGCACCCCGTGTGGATGCTCGGCTTCCTGCTGCTCACCGCCGTCACCTTCAGCCTGTTTGGTTTCATCATCGGCCTGTGGGCCGACAACTTCCAGAAGCTGCAGGTGATCCCGCTGCTGGTGGTGACGCCGCTGACGTTTCTGGGCGGCGCGTTCTACTCCATCAACATGCTGCCGCCGCTGTGGCAGACGGTCTCGCTGGTCAACCCGGTGGTCTACCTCATCAGCGGTTTCCGCTGGGCCTTCTACGGCGTGGCCGACGTGCACATCGCCGTAAGCACGGGCATGACGCTGGTGTTCATGGCGTTGTGCCTGGGTTTTATCTGGTGGGTGTTCCGCACCGGCTACAAGCTGCGCCGCTGAAGGGCACCCTGGCCATGAAGCCCTGCATCACCGTCATCACCCTCGGCGTGGACGACCTCGAACGCGCGGTGGCTTTCTATCGCGACGGCCTGGGCCTGGCCACCAAGGGCATCATCGGCACCGAGTTCGAGAACGGCGCCGTGGCTTTCTTCAATCTGCAAAACGGTCTGAAGCTCGCGCTCTGGCCACGCCGCAGCCTCGCGGCGGACACCGGCCTGCCGCTGCTCTCGCCCACCGCACAGGCGTCGAGCGCGCTGGAACTCTCGCTGGGCCACAACGTGGACTCGCGCGAGGCGGTAGACGCCGTGATGCGGCAGGCCGCCGAAGCCGGCGCGCGCACCGTCAAGCCCGCGCAAGAGACCTTCTACGGCGGTTACGCCGGCCACTTCCAGGACCCGGACGGGCACCTGTGGGAAGTGGTGTTCAACCCGGGTCTGGCGGAGCTGGGTTGAAAAGCAAACGCTTCGCCCGCAAGGCGAAGCCAACGCGAAGACTCAAGTCGACGCGTCCACTTTGCTCATCCACGCGGGCTGGTATCCCGCAGGCATGCGGCCTTTCTTTTCCAGCCAGCGCATGTATTCCTGAATGCGCGCCCTGTTCGCACGCCCCTTCTTGAGTCCCAGAAACTCCGCGGCATTCAGGCCGAACACCCTGTTCCGGCTGGAAGCCGGTACCAGCTCCACCAAATCCGTCAAGTACGCCGGCCCGATTGTTGCCACCTCGGCCATGTGCCAATCGGAACCGTAAATGCTCTGTTGCGACAACACTTTGTTGTCCTCGTACAGCTTGGTGAATTGGGACCGCAACGCCTTGCGGCGGCCCGAGTCGCTGTCGAACAGACCAGACTGGATCGAGAGGTCGGCGTAGAGCGAAGGATGATCGGACATGGCCTGAAGCAAGTTGTTCATCCAGGGATGCCAATAGCTGTGACTGGAAAATGCACCGCCGAAATGCCCCAGGCAGATCCGCAATGGTTTGGCCGGATTGCGGCGTTTCATCTGCTCCATCACGGCGGCCCATTGCAAGGGGGCGTACAGCCACTCCTCGGGCGCCACCCCTTCAGGCTTCATGCACGCCGCATAGGCCGGTATACCAGGACTTCCATGCGTCAGGATGGGCACCTCGTTGTCTGCGCAGTATTCGAACAGTTCCCACAGCGCCCTGTCCAGGCGATCGCCGTACCGCTTGCGGTATTGATCGACCTGGACGCTTCGGTTGCGCTTCGAGTTGGGACAAGCCAGCCTGGCATTCCCACCGGGCCCATAACCCACCGAGGGATGCAGCTTCACGCCAACAAAGTTCCTGTCCTTGATCGACTTCTTCACCAGGCCCAATGGCGTCAGGCTTTCCTCGCGATGTTGCAAGTCTGCCTGGCGTTGCGGATGGAAGGACACCATGGGCAAGATCCTGCCAAAGGTGGCCTGACTGATTCTTTCGTAGACCACCGACATCGTGTCATTTTCCGAGTACCAGTTTTCGGCACCTTCGTAGAAGTCCACCATGGATGGGGTGAACAGATCGACCGTTGGGTACTCATGCATCATCCGGACCGTGTTGGCCAGGCGACCATTCATCATTCCCGCCAACGGTTTGGCGCCTCCACTCGGCGATGAAAACTCGTACTCGGTGCCAAACACCTTGGTGCGATCCTTCGGTCCTGGAAGACAAAAGGCCTCGGGTTGGCGGAGCCAGGTCTTCTGGTTTCTGGCGATGAACTCAAGTTCACTGGCCATGGTGTGGGTGTTCAGGTAAGCGCTGGCATACCCCAGTTGAGCAAATGCACTGACCACCAAGGCGCCAATAGATCGGTTTTCGTCCAGTTCCAGAATTCTGCGTTTGACGAACGCATCCCTGTCGACATCCCTCACATTCAGAATATGGCAATGCACGTCCACCACCAGCCTGTCTGAAGGCTTGTGCGTTTGGCAACTCGGTGGCTTGAAGCTCAACGCGCGCGATGCTGTCGAGGCAAGCAAACCACCCACCAGTGACCCGAGCAATGACCGGCGATCCACAACCATGGCGCACCTCCTCTGATGACCTCGTTGGCAGAGAGACGATGGAGGGCAGCTTAGGGCGGTGACTTCGGAATTTGAATCCCCAAGTTTGAGGACCAATCCACTCGTGCCGCATTCAGACTGTGGAAGCGGTAACCACACCGAGGACACGATTGAGAGAAAACCTCGCCCCTCCACCATGGCGAGGCCTGTCTGCGCCCGCCCTCACGACGGCCGGTGCTTCATCAGCAGGCTGTGAAGCCCCTGCGCCGCCGATGACAGCGCGCGGTCCGCGCGGCGCACCAGGAACACCTGCCGCTTCAGCCCGGCCGACTTGATCTGGCGCGCGCCCAGGCCGGGCTGCTCGAAGTGGAACAGCGTGAGCGAGGGCACGATGGTGATGCCCAGGCCCGCGCGCACCATGCCGGCCACGGTGCTGAGCTGCTCCAGCTCCATCACCGTGCGCATGCGGTGCGGGTAGATCGCGGCCTCGACGTACTGGCGCACGCTGCTGGAACGGGCCAGCTGCACCATCGGGAAGGCATGCAACTCGGCCAGGCGCACCGCGCCCGCACCGGCCGCGAGCGCGTGGCCTTCGGGAAACACCACATGGAAATCGTCCGAGCAGAAACGCTCGGTATGCAGCTCGGCCGCGTCGGTGCGCGATGAGGCCAGGGCGAAGTCCGCCCGGCCGGCCCGCACCCGCTCCAGGCATTCGTCGGACAGCACGTCGGCCACGTCGAGTTCGATGCCGGGGTGGGCCTGGTGGAAGCGCGCGAGCAGGGGCGGCAACCAGCCCGCCGCGAGCGAGGGCAAGATGGCGATCGCCACCCGACCCCGGCGCCGCGCCACGTGGTCGCGCACCCCTTCGATGGCGGTGTCGGCGTCCTTGAGCAGGCGCAACGCGGCGTCCAGAAAGGCCTCGCCCTCGGCGGTGAGCTCGACGTGGCGCGTGGTGCGCTCGAACAGGCGGCCACCCAGGTTGGCTTCCAGCGACTGGATGAGCGCGGAGAACGCGGGCTGGGACAGGTGGCACAGCGAGGCCGCGCGGGTGAAGTTGCGCTGCTCGGCCAGCGCCACGAAGGCGCGCAATTCGCGGGTGGACAGATTGATCTGCATTTCAGATCAATATATCTGAAGTTTGAGTTTCACAGGATGAGTGTCCGGCGCCTACAGTGCGCGGCATGGCAAACACAACGGTGATTCACGTGGGCTCGGCCGCCGGCTTCTCCGGCGACCGCACCGACGCCGCCGGGCCGGTGGTCGATGCGCTCATCCAGACCGGCGGCCCGGCCTGCCTGATCTTCGAAACCCTGGCCGAGCGCACGCTGGCGCTGGCGCAACTGGCGCGGCTGCAGGATCCGGACGGTGGCTTCGAACCCATGCTGGACGAGCTGGTGCGGCCCGTGCTCGCGCGCTGCCTGGCGCACCGCATTCCCATCGTGAGCAACTTCGGCGCGGCCAACCCGCTCGGCGCGGGCCGGCGCATCCAGGCCATCGCGCGCTCCCTGGGTCTGCGCGAACCCCGGGTGGCGGTGGTGCACGGCGACGACGTGGCCCACCGCGCGGCGGACACGCTGATGTCGGCCGATCTGGCGGCGCAGCTGGCGGGGCGCGCCGTCATCAGCGCCAACGCCTACATCGGCGCGCAGCCCATCGCCGATGCGCTGCGCGCGGGCGCCGACGTGGTGGTGACCGGCCGCGTCGCCGACCCTTCCCTGGTGCTCGGGCCGGCGCTGGCCCACCATGGCTGGGCCCTGGACGATTGGGACCGGATCGCGGGCGCCACCATGGCCGGCCACCTGCTGGAGTGCGGCGCGCAAGTCACGGGCGGCTACTACGCCGACCCCGGTGTGAAGGACGTGCCGGACCTGGCGCGGGTGGGCTACCCCATTGCGGCCATCGCGCAGGACGGTAGCTGCACGGTCTTCAAACCCGAGGGCACCGGTGGCAGGGTGGACGGGCACACCGTCAAGGAACAGCTGCTCTACGAGGTGCACGACCCGCGCGCCTACCTCACGCCCGATGTGGTGGCCGACATCACCGAGGCCCGCGTCGAGCAGGTGGGCCGGGACCGGGTGCGGCTCAGCGGCGTGCGCGGCCATGGGCGGCCCGACACGCTGAAGGTGAACGTGTGCTTCGAGAGCGGCTGGCTGGCCGAGGGCGAGATCTCCTACGCCGGCGTGCGCGCGGAGCAGCGCGCCAGGCTCGCCGCCGAGGTGCTCACCCAGCGCCTGAACGGGCTGGGCCCGCTGCGCATCGACCTGATCGGCGTGGCCAGCGTGCTGGCCGACGACCAGGGCCGCTGGCTGCAGCACACCGATCCCGGCTCGGCCACCGACGTGCGCTTGCGCGTGGCCACGCGCCACGCGGACAAGGCCATGGCGCAGCGGCTGATGCGCGAGGTGACGGCGCTCTACACCTGCGGCCCGGCGGGTGGTGGTGGCGTGCGCACCGCGCTGCGCCCCACCCTGGGCACCGCCTCCTGCCCCATGGACCGCGCGCTGGTGCCCACCGGCTTTCGCCTGCTGGACGAAGGAGACGGCGCATGAGCGCAGCGCAGGGCCGCTCCCAAGCAAGCTCGCACCGCAGCCCACAGGGCGAAGGTACTCCAGTGAGCCCCCCCGTCCTCACCGTGCCCCTCTGGCGCGCCGCCCACGGCCGCACCGGCGACAAGGGCAACCGGTCCAACATCAGCGTGATCGCCTGGAGCGAGGCGCTTTACCCCTTGATCGTGGCGCAGATCACCGCCGAGCGCGTCGCCGCGCATTTCCGGCACCGCCAGCCCAGCCAGGTGGTGCGCCACTTGCTGCCCCAGCTGCACGCGATGAACTTCGTGCTGGACGACGTGCTCGACGGCGGTGTCAACGACGCCCTGAACCTGGACAGCCACGGCAAGGCCCTGTCCTTCCACCTGCTGGAACTCGAACTCGAGGTTCCCGCCCACCTGGTTTCCCAACTGCACGGCCCCTCGGGCTGAGGCGCTTCTTCCTTCACCATCCACCCCAGGAGACAGACATGAACAACAGCCCCTTCACCCGCCGCCACGCCGTGGTCGCGCTCGCCTCGGTGCTGGCCCTGCCGGCCGCCTTCGCCCAGGCTTCGCTCACCACCAAGCCCATCACCTTCATCGTGCCCTTCGCCGCCGGCAGCGCCACCGACATCCTGGCGCGCGCGCTGGGCCAATCGGTCAGCGAGCAGACCGGGCAGCCGGTGGTGGTGGACAACAAGGCCGGCGCCAGCGGCATGATCGCGGCCCAGGCCGCGGCCAACGCGCCCAAGGACGGCCACACCGTGCTCATCACCACCAACACCACGCACGCGGCCAACCAACACCTGTACAAGAAGCTCTCCTACGACCCGGTGAAGGACTTCGCCGCCATCACCGGCATCGGCAAGGGCGGCCAGATCATGATCGTGCGCGCGGACGCGCCCTACAAGAGCGTGGCCGACGTGCTGGCCGCCGCGAAGCAGGCGCCGGGCAAGCTGTCCTTCGGCAGCGGCAGTTCGTCCAGCCGCGTGGCGGGCGAGCTGTTCCAGCAGATGGCCAACGTCAACATCCTGCACGTGCCCTACCGCAGCAACCCCATGGGCATCACCGATCTGCTCGGCGGGCAGATCACCATGATGTTCACCGACGCCTCGACCGGCATGCCGCAGATCACCACCGGCAAGGTGCGTGCGCTGGGCGTCACCTCGGCCAGGCGCATGGCGTCGCTGCCCGACGTGCCCACCATCGCCGAAGCGGGCGTGAAGGGCTACGACATGGGCTACTGGTTCGCGGCCTACGCACCGGCCGGCACCCCGGCGCCGGTGGTGGCACGCCTCAACGAGCTGCTGCACAAGGCCATCGAAAGCCCGGCGGTGCGCCAGTTCTTCGCCGGCAGCGGCGGCGAGGTGTTTCCCACCACGCCCGCCGAGCTGGTGAAGTTCCAGGCCAGCGAGACCGACATGTGGGGCCGCGTCATCAAGGCCGCCGGCATCGAGGCGGAGTGAGCCGCACCGGGCGCGTCAGGCGGCCTGCCGGGCCAGCGCCACCGCGTCCGCGCCCGCCGGGTAGTGCAGCCGGGGTGAGGCGTCGTTCGCGGCCAGCCACACGGCCTCGGCCACGTCCGACTCAACCGTGAAGGCCGAGGCCGAGCCCAGGCTGGCGAAGACACTCTGCGCATACGGTGCGTAGGCCTCGGGGATCAGCCCCTGCATGCGCTGCGCGCCGTTCTCGGTGAAGCGCGTGGTGGGCGCGTAACCCGGCTCGACCAGTTTCACGCGCACGTTGAAGGCCTGCAGCTCGTGCGCGAGCGAGGCGGTGAAGCCTTCGATGGCGGTCTTGCTCGCGGTGTAGGCCGCCACCAGCGGCATGGGCGCGAGCGTGGCGCTGGAGGTGACGTTGACCACCCGCCCGGCGCGGCGTTCGCGGAACTGCGGCAGCACTGCCTGCGTCATCGCCATGGTGCCGAAGGTGTTGGCCTCGAAGATCTCGCGCACCGTGGCCAGGGGCGTGGCCTCGAAGGCCCCGAACAGGCCCAGGCCGGCGTTGTTCACCAGCACGTCGATGGGCCCGGCGGCCTGCAGGGCGCTGGCGATGCTGGCCGGGTCGGTCACGTCCAGCGGCAGGACGGTTAGGCGCTCCGAGGGCGGCAGCAGGTCCCAGCGCGGCGTGCGCATGGTGGCCACCACGTGCCAGCCCTGGGCGAGAAAGTGGCGCGCGGTTTCGAGGCCATAGCCAGACGAGCAGCCGGTGATCAGAACGGTTTTCATGGAGAGGTCCTTGCAAATGAAGTGAATAGGGTCGCCACGATATCGCGACAAAACCGGACTTACTACAATCAAAAGTCCATCAATCATTCGCCAAAGTCCAAGCATGGTGGATCCCCTTGCCGACGTCATCGCCTTGCTGCGGCCCCGCGCGGTGTTCTCGAAAGTGATCAGCGGCGCCGGCGCCTGGGGGGTGCGCTACTCGGCCTTCGGGCAGCCCAGCTTCTGCACCCTGCTCGAGGGCCGCTGCCTGCTCGCCGTCCAGGGCCAGGAACCCATCACCCTGGAAGCGGGCGACTTCGTGTTGATGCCGGCCACGCCGGGCTTCACGCTCTCGGGTTTCGAGCCGGTGGAGCCGGTGGCGATCGACGCCCTGCAGGCGGCCGGCGCCCAGGGCGACCTGCGCCACGGCCGGCCCGACGGCCCGCCGGACGTGCGCATGCTCGGCGGTTACTTCGCCTTCGGCTCGCCCGACGCGGCCCTGCTGGTCTCGCTGCTGCCCGCCCTGTTGCACGTGCGCGGCATCGAGCGGCTCTCGGTGCTGGTGCGGCTGGTGCGCGAGGAATCGACCGAACAGCGCGCCGGCCGCGAACTGGTGCTGGGCCGGCTGGTGGAGGTGCTGCTGATCGAGGCGCTGCGCTCCACCACCGGCGAAGGCGCCCCACCCGGCTTGCTGCGTGGCCTGGCCGATGCGCGGCTGGCGGCGGCGATACGCCTCCTGCACGGCGAGCCCGCGCGCGCCTGGACGGTGGACGAACTCGCCCGGCAGGCGGCGCTGTCGCGCTCGGCCTTCTTCGACCGCTTCTCACGCGCCGTCGGTCTGCGCCCCATGGAATACCTGCTGGCCTGGCGCATGGCGCTGGCCAAGGATCTGCTGCGCCGCCCCGGCGTGGCGCTGGCGGAGGTGGCCGAGCGCGTGGGCTACAGCTCGGCCAGCAGCTTCAGCACCGCCTTCAGCCGCCATGTGGGCCAGGCGCCGGGCCAGTATCAGAACAGCACGCGGCAACGCAGCGTGCCCGGCACATCGAGCAGTCGGGCCAGCGCGATGTCCGAATAAGCCGCATCGACATCGATCACGACATAGCCCACCTCGCCCCGGGTCTGCAGGAACTGCCCGGCAATGTTGATGTGGTTGTCGGAGAACACCTGGTTGATGCGGGACATGACGCCCGGCACGTTCTGGTGCACATGCAGCAGTCGGTGATGCCCGGGGTGGGCCGGCAGCGCCACCTCGGGGAAGTTGACCGACGAGGTCGTGGTGCCGTTGTCGCTGTACTTCACCAGCTTGGCCGCCACCTCCACGCCGATGCTTTCCTGCGCTTCCTTCGTCGAGCCGCCGATGTGCGGCGTCAGAATCACGTTGTCCAGACCCCGCAACGGCGACTCGAAGAGGTCGTCGTTGCTGCGGGGCTCCTGGGGAAACACATCGATCGCCGCACCCAGCAGGCGCTTGTGCCGAATGGCTTCGGCCAGGGCCTCGATCACCACCACCTGGCCGCGCGCCGCATTGATCAGCACGGCCTCGGCTTTCATCAGGGCCAGTTCGGCCGCACCGATCATCCATTGCGTCGCGGCGGTTTCCGGCACGTGCAGGCTCACCACGTCGGCCTGTTTCAACACATCGGCCAGGCTCGGCACCTGGCGCGCGTTGCCCATCGGCAGCTTGGTGACCACATCGAAAAACACCACCTGCATGCCCAGCGCTTCCGCCAACACCGACAACTGCGCGCCAATGGAGCCATACCCCACGATGCCCAGCGTCTTGCCCCGGATCTCATAGGAATGGCTGGCCGATTTGAGCCAGCCACCCCGGTGGGACACCGCGTTTTTCTCGGGGATGCCGCGCATCAGCAGAATCGCCTCGGCCAGCACCAGCTCGGCCACCGACCGGGTGTTGGAGAACGGCGCATTGAACACCGCCACACCCCGCGCGCTGGCCGCGCTCAGGTCGACCTGGTTGGTGCCGATGCAGAAGCACCCCACCGCCGCCAACCGCTGGGCATGGGCCAGCACCTCGGCGGTCAGCTGGGTGCGGGAACGGATGCCCAGGAAATGCACGTCGGCGATCCGGTGCTTGAGCTCGTCCTCGGGCAGCGCGCCGGGCAGGCTCTCGATCTGGCTGTAGCCAGCGGCACGCAGCACCTCCACCGCAGAGGGGTGCACGCCCTCCAGCAGCAGGAATTTGATCTTTTTCTTGTCGATCGAGGTCGGGCTGGCGACCCCGGCAATGGGCGATGCGGGCAGGTTCATGGGTGAAAAATATAGGCGGATTTGATCGGCACAGTGGGCGTAGGCTCAATCCGTCGAACCGACGCGCTCGATCTCGGCCCGGACATGCCGCACGAACGCCGCCACATCCTCCGCGTGTTCGGCCAGATCGTCTCGCGCGTGGCCCAGGTAGGCCGAGCGCGCCTTGGCCAGGACAGGCCGATGCCTTTCGGGCAGGCGCTCGAGCACCCAAGTGGCGGCGGCGTCCTTGGAGGCAATCCCGCCGGTGACCGCGCTGAACCAGATGCGCGCCAGGGCGAGCACCACGTTGCGTTCGTCGCCTACCCAGTCGGGCGCCTCGTTCCACTGCGCCACGGTGTCGAGCAGCGCCTGCGTGAAATCGGCGGGAGGCACGGGCTCGAACAGCTCGGCCGCGGGCGGTCCCATCAGTGCGGCGCTGTGTTGCCGCAGCTTGCTCAGCAGGATCGCCAGGTCGTGATCCTCCATGGCGGGCTCGGTGGTGCCGGCCAACAGGTCGTCGCGCAGCCATTCGCCGAACTGCATTTCGCGCCGCGCGGGATGCCGCCAGGGCACCACGTCCCCGCGCGCGAGCACCGTGACTTCGAGCGCGCGCAGCGGCCCCTCGGTGCCGGGTGGCGCGGAGACGGAGAGCAGATCCACCATCAGCGCGCGACGCACCGGCTCGGCCAGGGGCGCGCTCACCGTGACCATCAGGTCCACGTCGCTGAAGATTTGCAAGCCACCGTCCAGGGCCGAGCCGAACAGGTGGATCGCCTCCAGTGTGTCGCCGAGGTGGCGCTCCAGCACGGCGCGGGTGGCCGCGAGTTGTCCGGCGATCTCGGTGGGCACGGGGTGGGTCATGGCGTTCATTTCTTCTGCCGCGCCGCCTTGGGCTTGCCGGCCGGCTGCTTGAGCTGGACGCTCGCCTGCTCCAGCCACAGCAGGGTGTCGGCGTGCGCCATGAAACGGCGCAGGTAGTCCGGCGAGAGTTCGCGCATCAGGCCCAGGGTGCGCAACACCAGCATGTGCGAGTTGAGCGGGCCGGCGTTTTCGGGACCGCGCTGCACGGCCTGCACCACCTCGTCCTCGGCGCACAGGCGCGACCAGGTTTCGCGAAACGCCTGCGCGCTGCGCAGTTCGGGGCGGCCCGCGGCGGTGCCCGGCGCCTGCGTGGCGGTGGCGATGTGCTGGTGGAGCCGGCCCAGCGGGGTGAGCGGCTTGGGCGGTGGCGCGCGCGGGCGCCGGGGCGGTGCGGCGGGCGCCACCGTGGCATGGGCAAGGTCTTCGACGGGCGCCACCACCGGCAGCTTCGCGCGTAACACGCGTTGCACGGCCTCGGGCGCGGCCTCCAGGCGGCGCGCCAGGGCGGCCAGGTAATGGGCGTGCACGGCGTCGGCGTCGTGGCTCATCTCAGGGCTTCGGGGTCGGCGCCGTCTTGGGCACGGGCGCCATCTCCACGCGGCGGTTGAGCGCGCGGCCCTTCTCGCTGCCGTTGGAGGCCACGGGCTGCTCGGCGCCGAAGGCCGCGCTGAACACGCGCTGCGGCGGCATGCCTTCCTGGATCAGCGCGCGCGTGACGGTGAGCGCGCGCTGGGCCGAGAGTTCGAGGTTGTCGGCGAAGCGCTGGTTGGTGGCCTGCACCGGGCGGTCGTCGGTGAAGCCGCTGACCATCAGCATCTCGTCGCGCTCGCCCAGGTAGACCTGCAGCGGCGGCACCAGGCTCTGCAGGATCTGCCGGCCTTCGGGGCGCAGCTCGTCGGAGTTGAGCGCGAACAGCACGCTGCCGCTGATGCCGATGCGGCCGTTGTCCAGCGTCACACGGCCGTTCTGCAGCGGAATGGCCAGGGCTTTTTCCAGGGCCATGCGGCGCTGCTCTTCCTGCTGGCGTTTCTGCACCTCGGCCTGCAGGCTGGCCACCAGGTCCATCTGCACCACGAGCACGCCGACCAGGATGAGCACGAAGGCGCCCACCAGGCCGGACATGAGATCGCCGAACACGGCCCACACCGGCGCGGTGTGGTCGGTGCCGTCCTCGTCCTCGATGTGGCGGTCGTCCAGGCCGATCATCACGCGGCCTTCTTCTCGGCGGGCCGCGGCTCGCGCAGGCGGCGCAGGTCTTCCACGATGCCTTGCTGCGAGCTGATGCTGAGGTCGATCACCTCGCGCGCCTGCGCCACGTAGTAGGCCAGCTGTTCGTCGCTGCGCGCCATGGACTGCGTGACGGCGCTTTCGATGCGCTGCAGGTTCTCGATCAGCTTCTCGTTGGTGGTGCTGAAGAGCTGCACGCCGTGGCCGAAGGCCTCGCCCAGGGCGGCGAGTTCGATGGCACTGCCGTTGACCTGCGCGGCCACCTCTTCGGCGCGCACGGCCTGCACGCCCACGGTGTCGGCGAACTGGCGCCCCACCTGGTCGAGCACCGCGCCGGCGGAGGTGACGAGCGATTCGACGGCGGCGCGCTGTTCGCCCGTGGCCTGCTGCACGGACTGCAGCAGCGCGTCGATGTTGTGCATGAGCGCGGCGCGTTCCTGCAGCGCCGTGTTGTCGCGCGCGGTGAGCTGGCTCATCTCCTGGCGCAGCTGGGCGATCACCTCGGCCGCGGCCTTGGGCGCCTCGGCGGCGGTGTCCAGCAGGCGCGCCATCGGCGCTTCGAGCGCGGTGCCCAGCGTCGCGAGGTGGGTCGCCACCTGGTCGTTCAGCGAAGCCTGCAGCTCGCCCACGCGCTGCGCGCTGGCCTGGTCGCGCGCGGCTTCTTCGCGGCGCAGGCTGGCGAGTTCGTCGCGCCAGAGGGTCGCGGTCTGTTCCAGCGTCTGCGCCACGGTCTGTTGCTGGGCCAGGGTCTGCGCGCCGAGCTGTCGCCATTCGTTTTGCAGTGTGGCCGCCAGGGTCTGCAAGGTCTGCGCCCACGCGGCGTGCTGCTGCTGGTCGGCCGTGGTCTGCTCGGCGTGCGAGCGGCTCACGGTCTCCTGCACGCCGGTGATCAGCGCAGCGCAACGCTGTTCGAAGCTGGTGGTGAAGGCGGTGAGCGCGCGGTCCAGGCCCTGCGCCTGCTGTTCGCTGGTGTGGGCGTGCTGCTGCAGGGCAGCCGTCCAGCCGTCGGCCACGGTGCCCGCGGTGGCTCCGAAGCGCTCGGAGAGCTGGTTCATCTGCGCCTGCACCGCCGCGCTCACGCGCTCATGCAGTTGCGTCGATTCCCGCGCGAGCGCGCCCATGGCGTTTTCCACCACCGGCTGCAGGCTCTCGCCGGCCGCGCGGGCGCTGGCGCTCAGGCTGTCCTTGAGCGTCTTCTCGACCGAGTTCGCCAGGCCCTGGTAGGCCTCGCTGGCCTCCCGGTGAAACTGCGTCTGCCGCGCCAGCAGCTGTTCGTCCAGTTGCTGGCCGCGCTGCTCGATCTGCGCCATGAGCGCGATGGTGCTCTTGGCGCTGTCCACCACGGGCCGCAGGCTCTCACCGGCGGCCTGGGCGCTGGCGCTCACGCTGTCCTTGAGCGACCGCTCCACGGATGTCGCCAGGCCCTGGTAGGCCTCGCTCGCCGCCTGGTGGAACTGGGTCTGCCGCGCCAGCAGCTGCTCGTCCATCTGCTGGCTGCGGCGTTCGAGCTGCGCCATGAGCGCCTGCAGCTGGTTCACCACCGCGGGCAGCGCACTGGCCTGCTGCTGCAGGGCGTCGAAGGTGGCCTGGCGCTGGTGGGCCAGCGAGAACGGGCGGAACACGGTGGCGGTGTGGGCTTCGAGCTGGCGCGCCACGTCGGCGCGCTCGCGCCGGGCGATGGCGGACATCAGGCCCAGCATGGCCGAGGTGGCCACGCCGACCACCGAGGTGCCGAAGGCCAGGCCCAGGCCCTTGATGGGCGTGGCCAGCGCCGAGCGGATGGCCTGCAGGTCGGCCGAGCCTTCGAGCGTGAACACCACGCCCTTGAAGGTGACCACCATGCCGAGGAAGGTGCCCAGCATGCCCAGCATCACCAGCAGGCCGATCAGGTAGGGCGTGAGCGCCAGGCCGGGCAGCGCGCCGCGCTCGCCCTCGATGCGCTGGCGCACGGCGTTCTGCAGGCTGGGCGGCACGCGCGCAAGCCAGTCGCCCAGGGTGGCGAGTGGCTGCGGCACGTTGCCCAGCGCTTCGGCGAGCGAGGCGGTGGTCTGCCGGTAGCGCCGGATCTCCTGCGCGCCCAGCAGGTAGACCGCGCCGATGACCGCGGTCATGGCCAGCGCGAAAAGGCTGGAGCCGACAAAACCCGCGCCCACCCAGGCGATGGCCAGCAGGCCCAGGACGAAGGCGGCGGTGAAAAACAAACGGTTCAGGAAAGGGCTGTTCATGGATTCAATTCAATGCGGCTTCGCGGGCGCCTGGGCCAGCGCTTCGATCATGCCCAGCACCGGTTGCAGCCGCAGGTCGAGCTCGGCCAGCAAGGCCTGCTGGAGGTCCTGCTCGAACAGGGGGGGCCAGGTGTCGGGGTGGGTCTGGCGCTGGTGTTCGAACCGCGCTTTGAGGAAGGCCGGCAGGCCGGCGAGCAATCGCTGCTCGCGCCCGCCCAGCATCTGGTCCAGCGTGGCGTCCAGCGCGGCGAGCTGCGCCAGGCGGGGCGAGGTGGCGGCCAGGGTCTGGCGCAGGTGGCCGCGCAGCGCGTCGATGCCCATCTCCATGCGGCGCTGCTGGTCGAGGCAGCGCTGGTGGTGGGGGGCGAATTCGGCGTCGCTGGCGTCCACCGGCGGTTGGGGTGGCGTGGTGATGGACTGGCTGAGCGTGGCGCGCAGGCGCTGCAGCTCGGCCTGCGCATCGGCGGCGTTGTTCTTGACGGCGGCGCGCCGGGCCGTGACCGAGGGCAGGGTCTGGTGGGCCGAATGCAGGGCGATGGCGTCGGCCACGTTCAACCACTCGCCCAGGCGCTCGGCCATGTCCTGGCGCGGCACATCCGCCGACACGGGCAACCACCCGGCGAGCTGACGCACCAGGGCGGAACGGTTGAAATGGCTGCGCAAAAGACTTTCCTAGGGCGCCCTTTCGGGCGCGATCGACATCAAGCAGGTTGTGGGGCCCCGCCGGCGGGGAAGAACCGCCGGACGGAACGCGCCGGTGTCACACCACCAGCACGGCCCGGAAGTCGTTCACGTTGGTGTGCGTGGGCCCGGTGATCACCAGGTCGCCGATCGGTTCGAAGAAGCCGTAGGCGTCGTTGCGGGCCAGGTGGTCGGTGAGCTTGAGGCCCTTTTCGCTGGCTCGGGCCAGGGTGTCGGGCGTCACCAGCGCACCCGCATTGTCCTCTACCCCGTCGATGCCGTCGGTATCGGCCGCCAGGGCCCACACGCCGGCCTGTCCACCCAGGGCCTGCGCCAGGCCCAGGCAGAACTCGCCGGCCCGCCCGCCCCGGCCCTTGGCCTGGCCGGGCGCGCGGGGGCGCACCGTGACGGTGGTTTCGCCGCCACTGAGGATCACGCAGGGCGTCTGGAAGCTGCTGCGGCCCAGCGCGGTGGAGCGCGCCATGGCGCCATGCACCTTGCCGACCTCGCGCGACTCGCCTTCGATCTCGTCGCTGAGGATCACCACGTTCAGCCCCAGGGCCCGCGCCGCCTCGGCGGCGGCCACCAGGCTCTGCTGCGGGGTGGCGATGAGTTCCACGGTGTGGCCTTGCAGGCGGGCGTCGCCGGGTTTGGGGGTTTCGAGTGCGCCACTCTCCAGCTGCGCGCGCACCGCCGGCGGCACCTCGATGCCGTAGCGGCGCAGGATGTCCAGCGCCTCGGCGCAGGTGGAGGCATCGGCCACGGTGGGGCCGCTGGCGATCACGCTGACGTCGTCGCCGGGCACGTCGCTGATGGTGAGCGTGACCACGCGCGCGGGCGCGCAGGCCGCCGCCAGGCGCCCGCCTTTGATGGCCGAGAGGTGCTTGCGCACGGTGTTCATTTCGCCGATGTGCGCGCCACTCTCCAGCAACTGGCGGTTGATGCGCTGCTTGTCTTCCAGCGTGAGGCCTTCGCAGGGCAGCGTGAGCAGGGCCGAGCCGCCGCCGGAGATCAGGCACAGCACCAGGTCGTCGGCCGTGAGGCCATCGGCGAGTTTCAGGATGCGCTGCGCGGCGTCGAGCCCGGCCGCGTCGGGCACGGGGTGGGAAGCCTCCACCACCTCGATGCGCCGCGGCAGGCCTTCAGGCCGGGGCGGCGTGTGGTGGTAGCGCGTGACGACCAGGCCCGAGAGCGGCGCGTCGGCCGGCCACAGGGCTTCCACCGCCTGCGCCATGGCCCCGCCGGCCTTGCCCGCGCCCAGCACCAGGGTGCGGCCTTTGGGCGGTTTCGGCAGGCTCGCGGCCGTGTTGTGCAAAGGCAGCGCGCGCTGCACCGCCACGTCGTACAGGTGGCGCAGCAGGGCGCGGGGGTCGTTCAGACTGGGTGGGGTGGTCGGCTCGTTCATGAGGGGCAAGTCTAGCGACCCCAGGGTACATCGGGTTACAGACTGGTAACACCCGAAACCCGCCGCCGACTCACTCGCGCATGTTCGCGAATTTCACCAGGCCCGCGTACTTCTTGAGGTCGGCGCGCATGATCTGCGCCAGGTCTTCGTTGCCGGCCGGCGGAATGGCGCCGCCCGCTTCCAGGCGCTGGCGATAGGCCGGCTCGGCCAGGCCAGCCTTGAGCGCGGCCGAGAGGCGCTGAGCGACCTCGGTCGGTAGGCCGCGCGGCGCGGCCAGCGCGAACCAGCCGACCAGGTCGTAGCCCTTGAGCTGCGGGTGCTCGCCCAGCGCGGGCACCTGCGGCAAGGTGGGGAAGCGCTGCGCCGAGGTGATGCCCAGCGCGGTGATGCGCCCACTCTCGACGAAGGCCGCGGCGGCCGTGGGCGAGACGATGGCGAAGTCCAGCACGCCGCCGGCCAGGTCGTTGGTCAGCGCACCCGTGCCGCGGTAGGGAATGTGGGTGATGAAGAGGCCGGCGCGCTGCTTCACGAGTTCGCCCGCGAAGTGCAGCGTCGAGCCCACGCCCGAGCTGCCGTAGCTGTACTTGCCGGGGTTGCGCTTGACCAGGGCGATGAAGTCGTCGAGGTTTTTCACCGGCACCTTGGCGCCGGCCACCAGCAGCACCGGCGCGGTGGCGATGAGGCCGATGGGCGTGAGGTCCTTGATCGGGTCGTACTTCTGCGCCGGGTTCACCAGGCCGGTGGCGGCCATCTCGTTGCTGGAGCCGGCCAGCAGGGTGTAGCCGTCGGGTGCGCTGCTGACCACGCGCTGTGCCGCGACGATGCCGGCCGCGCCGGCGACGTTGTCCACCACCACCGTGGCGCCGAGCTTGGCGCTCAGGATGTCCGCCACCACGCGCGCGGCCATGTCCACCGAACCACCCGGCGCGTAGCCCACGACGATGCGGATCGGCTTGGCCGGGAAAGCGCCCTGGGCCAGGGCCGGAGAGACTGCGCCGACGAGGGCGGCGGCACCGAGGGCGGCGACGGCCGCGCGCCGGGAGAGCGAGAAGAGCGGATGGGACATGGTGGCGGTGCCTTCGTGGGTTGCGGGACAGGAGATGCGGCGCCGCTCAGCTCGCGGGCGCCAGGAAACGGCGCGCCAGCTGCACCCAGTAGCTCGCGGCGATGGGCAGCATGGCGTCGTTGAAGTCGTAACCGGGGTTGTGCACCATGCAGCCGCCGCTGCCGTGGTGCTCGCCCACGCCGTTGCCGACGATGAGGTAGCTGCCCGGGCAGTGCTCCAGCATGAACGAGAAGTCTTCGCTGCCGGTGAGCGGTTGCAGCTCGGGCAGCAGGCCCTCGTCGCCCAGCCAGTCGCGCGCGACCTCGCGCGCGAAGCGCGTGCTCTCAACGTGGTTGACCAGCGCGGGGTAGCGCCAGTGGTAGTCCACCTCGGCGCGCACGCCCAGCGTGGCGGCCTGCGCCTGCACGAGCGCGGTGATGCGCTCGCGCAGCATGGCGCGGATCTCGGGGCGGTAGGCGCGCACCGTCAGGCGCATCTGCACGCTGCCGGGGATCACGTTGGGCGCGTCGCCGCCGTGGATGGCCCCCACGGAGATCACCGCCATCTCGCGCGGGTCCACGTTGCGCGAGACGATGGTCTGCAGCGCCACGATGATGTGGGCGGCGGCCACCACCGGGTCGGCCGCGAGGTGCGGCGAGGAACCGTGCCCGCCCTGGCCCTGCACCGTCACCATGACCGAATCGGACGAGGCCATGAACGGCCCTTCCTTGAAACCGAACTGGCCGACGGGAAAGCCCGGCATGTTGTGCAGCGCGTACACCGCGTCGCACGGGAAACGCTC